>WNFZ01004737.1_pt1 | contig 24573 bp, 25 predicted proteins | sample 5400081 | NCBI WGS metagenome assembly WNFZ01 (sample SAMN13153365, study PRJNA577476) | soil metagenome | isolation source: 80 cm soil or saprolite under grassland replicate 1 | place: USA:California | collected 2016-06-15
CAACGTGCCCTTCTTCTCCATCTCGGGGTCCGACTTCGTGGAGATGTTCGTGGGCGTCGGCGCCTCCCGCGTCCGCGATCTCTTCGAGCAGGGCAAGAAGCACGCGCCGTGCATCATCTTCATGGACGAGATCGACGCGGTCGGACGGCACCGAGGCGCGGGACTGGGCGGCGGCCACGACGAGCGCGAGCAGACCCTGAACCAGCTCCTGGTCGAGATGGACGGCTTCGAGACCAACGAGGGCGTGATCCTGATCGCCGCCACCAACCGCCCCGACGTGCTCGACCCGGCGCTGCTGCGCCCGGGTCGCTTCGACCGCCAGGTGGTCGTGGCCCGACCCGACGTGAAGGGTCGGGAAGAGATCCTGAAGGTGCATGCGCGGCGCATCCCGCTGGCCCCCAACGTGGAGCTGAAGGTGCTGGCGCGGGGCACCCCGGGCTTCTCGGGAGCGGACCTGGCGAATCTGGTGAACGAGGCGGCGCTGCTGGCGGCTCGCCAGGACAAGAAGATCGTCGAGATGCTCGACTTCGAGAACGCCAAGGACAAGGTCCTGATGGGCGTGGAGCGGCGCTCCATGATCATCTCCGAGTCGGAGAAGAAGACCATCGCCTACCACGAAGCCGGGCACGCCCTGGTCGCCGACCTGCTCCCCGGCGCCGACCCCCTCCACAAGGTCACCATCATCCCGCGTGGCCGGGCGCTGGGCCTCACCCAGCAGCTGCCGACGGACGACAAGTACAACTACTCGAAGGAGTACCTCATCGACCGGATCACCATCCTGCTCGGGGGCCGGGCGGCCGAGGAGCTCGTGTTCCAACAGCGCACCACCGGCGCCGGCGACGATCTGGAGAAGGCCACCGAGATGGCCCGGAAGATGGTCTGCGAGTGGGGGATGTCGGACAAGATGGGGCCGCTCACGTTCGGCAAGAGCGAGGAGCACATCTTCCTCGGGCGCGAGATGTCGCGGGCCAAGGACTACAGCGAGGACACCGCGATCCTCATCGACTCGGAGATCAAGCGCATCGTGACCGAGTGCGCCGCGCGCGCTCGGCAGATGATCGAGGCGAACCTGGAGAAGCTGCACACGCTGGCGCGGGCGCTCCTGGAACGCGAGTCGCTCGACGGCGAGGAGATCGCCCGGCTTCTCAGAGTGCCGCCCTTGCAGGGCGCGCCGACCCCGGCCTGACCAGCTCGGAGGGGGGCTTCGCCCTCCTTTTCACAACCTCCCCCGAGTCGAATCGGTTTCGCCGGCAAAGCCGGCGGTCGAAAGGTCAGGCCGGCACGCGAGATTTTCTCCGACAGGCTCCCAGGAAGGCGGGACGGCGCAACCCCCGTCACCTCCGAGGGCCTCGGCGGAGACCCTCGACGATTTTGGTCTCCGGGGAACGGGCTCAGATGATGAACCGAGCGTACCTGGGGGGGGTCACCATCGGCGATGGTCTGCCCGTAGCCGTGGCGGGCGCGCTCAACGTGAGTCCCGAGTCCTTCTACCAGGCCTCGATCATGACGGAGGGGGACCATCTCTTGCGCGCGGGGGAACGCATGGCGAGAGCCGGCGCCGCGTTCGTGGACGTGGGCGCCATGTCCACGGCTCCCTACCTCGCCGCGCGGATCCCGGAGTCGCAGGAGGCAGAACGCCTCGCCTGGGCCGTCGACCTCCTCGTGAGGAAGCTCGACCTGCCGGTCTCGGCCGATACGAGCCGCAGCCTGCCCGCCCGGGCCGCGCTGGAGGCGGGCGCCCGCATCGTCAACGACGTGACCGGCCTCACCGGAGATCCCGGCATGGCCCCGCTGGTGGCTCGCGCGCGCACCGCGCTCATCCTGATGGCTAGTGCGGGCCGCCGGACGTCGCGGGCGCAGGGCGAGCCGCAGCCCGGCCGGGGGCTGGGTTTCCCGCGGGCGAGGCGAGCGACCCGATCATGCCCCGCCGACCGAGGCGAGCGAATCCAGGCGAGCCACGACCCGCTCGCCATCGTGCGCGGCCTGCTCGAGGAGAGTCTCGGGCTCGCGCGCGCGGCCGGTATCGATCCGTCGCTGATCGCCGTGGACCCCGGCATCGGCTTCTTCCGGCACCAGGGGATGGTCTGGCACGAGTGGGACTGCGCCGTGCTCGCCGGGCTCCACCGGCTCCGCGAGCTGGGGCAGCCCGTCTGCGTGGGCGTGTCGCGCAAGTCCTTCATCGGGGCGGTGGCCGGTGAGGACGATCCGGCGCGGCGCCTGCCCGGCTCGCTCGCGGCCACCGCGGTGGCGGTGCTGGGCGGGGCGCAGCTCATCCGGACGCACGACGTCGAGGAGACCGTACAGGCGGTGAAGGTGGCGGAGGCCGTACGCCGCGCGCGCGAGGGCCCCTGAGCGATGTGGACGGTACTCCACTCCTTCCGCCTGCGTGACGCCGTCGACATCCTCGTGGTGGCGGTCGTGCTCTACCGCGTCTTCGTGATGTTCAGGGAGACGCGGGCCGTGCAGATGCTCCTGGGTCTGGGCGGTCTCATGGTGGCCTCCTTCGTGGCGCGCCGGTTCGAGCTGTTCAGCACGAGCTGGCTGCTGGAGAACTTCTGGTCCTTCTGGGTGCTGGCGCTGATCGTGCTCTTCCAGCCCGAGCTGCGGCGGGCATTGGCCCAGCTCGGCCAGAGCCGGCTCTTCCAGGGCGTGGCGCTGGTGGCCCGCGAGCAGCGGAGCCACCTGTTCGACGACCTGGTCAAGGCGGCCGACGCCCTGGCCGCCAAGCGCATCGGCGCTCTCGTCGTTCTCGAGCGGAGCACCGGTCTCCGCAACTACGCCGAGCTGGGCGTGCCGCTCGACGCGCTGGTCTCGGCGGACCTGCTCGTGAGCCTCTTCCTGCCCTACTCGCCGCTGCACGACGGCGCCGTCTTCATCCGCGGCAACCGCGTGGCGGCGGCCGGGTGCTTCCTGCCCCTGTCCCGCAACACGCAGCTGGCGCGCGCCATGGGCACGCGGCACCGGGCCGCGCTTGGTCTGGCCGAGGAGACCGATGCGGTGGTGCTCGTGGTCTCCGAGGAGACCGGCCGCATCTCGCTGGCGGTGGGCGGGAACATGGAGTCGCCCCTCGACCGCGACGTGCTGAGGCGCCGGCTCGTCGAGCTGTTCTCGCTCGGCGCCGAGCCGGCCGCGGAGGGACGGGTTCACCGGTGGGTGCCGGCCCGCGGGTGGCTCCGGAAATGAGCGTGCTGATGCGCCACTGGGAGCTGAAGCTGCTGGCGGTCGGCTTCTCCCTCGCGCTCTGGCTCTTCGTGATGACCTCGGAGAAATCCGATCTCATCCTCTCCGCGCCCCTCGAGTTCGACGACGTGCCGTCGGGACTGGCGTTGACGGGCGAGCGTCCGGACAGCGTGGACGTGCAGCTGCACGGGTTGCGGGGCAGTCTCGCCCGACTCGCTCCGGATCAGGTCAAGGCCCGGGTCAGCCTGGCGGGGGCGATCCCCGGAGAGATCACGCTCCGCCTCCTGCCTGAGCAGGTTGCCGTCCCGTCGGGCATCACCGTCATCCGCGTCAATCCCTCCCGGATCCGCGTGGTGCTCGAGGCGATGCGGTCGTCGAGCGCCGAGCCCATCGCCGGGGAGCCGCGCTCGTGAGCCGGCTCTTCGGGACCGACGGCATTCGCGGCGTGGCCAACGAGGCGCCGCTGACGACGGAACTCGCGCAGAGACTCGGGCGTCAGCTCGTGGCCACGCTGCTCGAGCATCACGGCGCCTCCAAGGTGCGTTTGGTCGTGGGGCGGGACACGCGGCTCTCGGGGCCGCTGCTCGAGGCGGCCCTCGTCTCGGGAGCGCTCTCGGCCGGCGCGGATGTCTATGCGGTGGGCGTGGTGCCGACGCCGGGCATCGCCTATCTGACGCGCCGGCTGGAGGCCCACGGCGGCGTGGTGCTCTCGGCTTCCCACAACCCCTTCGAGGACAACGGCATCAAGATCTTCTCCGCCGAGGGCGCCAAGCTGCCCGACGCCTGGGAGGACGAAATCGAGCGGCGGCTGGCGGGAGCGGACGGCGCCCCCAAACCCACCGGAGCGCAGATCGGCCGGCTGGTGTCCTATGCTCCAGCCGAGGCCGAGTATATCGCCCATGCCCGTCACGGCTTCTCCTTCGACCTCGACGGCCTCACGATCGCGCTCGACTGCGCCCACGGCGCCACCTACCGCGTCGCGCCGAAGGTGTTCCGTGGCCTCGGCGCGAAGGTGATCGTCCTCGGCGCCCGTCCCGATGGCCGGAACATCAACCGGCGCTCGGGCGCGCTCCACCCGGAAGCGCTCCAGAAGAAGGTGGTGGCCTCGGGGGCCCACGTCGGCCTGGCCTTCGACGGAGACGGCGACCGCCTGATCGCGGTCGACGAGCGCGGCCTGGTCCGGGATGGGGACTACGTCCTCGCCATTCTCGGCCGGCGCCTCGCCGGTCAGGGCCGGCTCAGGATGGGGGTGGTGGTCACCACCGTGATGGCCAACCTGGGCCTCGACCGTGCCTTGACGAGCGCCGGTGTCCGGGTGGTGAAGACCCAGGTCGGTGACCGCTACGTGCTCGAGGAGATGCTGAAGCTCGACGCCCGGCTCGGCGGCGAGCAGTCAGGTCACCTCCTCTTCCTCGATCACTCGAGCACCGGCGACGGGATCGTGTCCGCGCTCCACCTCCTCGGCGTGATGAGGGAGACCGGGCAATCGCTCTCCGACCTGGCGTCGTGCATGACCAAGTTCCCCCAGGTCCTCGTCAACGTGCCGGTCAAGGAGAAGCGAGCCTTCGATACGATTCCCGGGCTGGGCGACCGGGTGACCGATCTCGAGGCCGAGATGAACGGGGCCGGGCGCATCGTGCTCCGTTACTCCGGCACCGAGTCTCTCGCGCGGATCATGGTCGAGGGCGAAGAGCAGGGGCGCGTCGAGCGTATCGCCGCCGAGCTGGCGGAGATGATTCGCTCGGCGATCGGCCGCTGATGGGGTCAGGCTTTGCTTCTAAACACTTCAGCTCACGGGTGCCATGCGCGCGGCGATTGTATAGAAGTCAAAGCCTGACCCCATGAACGTCAAAGGCATCGGCGTGGATCTGGCGCTGATCCCGAGGTTGCGTGAGGTCGTGGAACGGTGGGACGAGCGGTTCCTGCGCCGGGTCTTCACCGACGAGGAGATTGCCTACTGCCGCCGCCGGCGCGACCCCATTCCCCATTTTGCCGCCCGCTTCGCTGCCAAGGAGGCGACGCTCAAGGCCCTGGGCACGGGCTTGGCGATGGGGGTGAACTGGCGCGAGATGGAGGTGCGGCGCGAGCGGGGCGAGGCGCCGACGATGGTCCTCAGCGGGCGCTGCCGCGCCATCGCGCTCGCCAAGGGCGCCGGGCGCGTGCTCCTCTCTCTCACCCATGACGGCGACTACGCGCTCGCCCAGGCCATGCTCGTCGGAGGCGCGGCGGATGACGTGGCGGAGCGCGGGTAGGCTCGGGCTCGGGCTCGCCATGTTCTTTCAGGGATGCGCCGGGCTCATCCACGACAAAGAGGGCGTGACCGGGCCTGCGGAGATCTCACGTGGCGAGGGGAGCTTCCAGGTCCAGAGAGGACGGCCCGGCATCGTCATCGGCGCTCCCCACGGGACCTCGGACAAGGGCACCGACATCATCGCCCGCGACCTGGCGGGACTCACGGGCTTCAGCCTGGTCGTGGCGACGGGGTTCTCCCATCTGGGCGCCGACGGGCGGCGGTTGAACGTCAACCGCCCCACCGAGAGTGTCCCGGGCACGCCGGCCCGGCTCGAGGCCGAGAGCGAGGATGCGCGCCGGGTGTACGAGGCCTATCGCCGGCACGTGGCGGAAGCGGCCCAGGGGCCCCTGCGTCTTTACGTCGAGGTGCACGGCAATGCGCACAAGGACAGCGCGGCGCGCCTGGAGATCGCCACGGTGGGGCTCAGCCGGGAAGATGCATGGCGGCTCAAGACCTTGTTCGAGCTGATCCGTGATTCGCGTCTGGACGACCCTGCGGTGCCGCGCCTGGAGGTCTGGGTCGAGTCGCTGGATCCGGTCCGGTACACGGCCTCGGCCGCCAAGCAGGCCGGCGTGCTGGCCGGCGCGCCGCGGGCGCTGCACATCGAGTTGCCGCGGGCGGTTCGGACGACGTATCGTGAGATCTACACTGAGCTCCTGGGCGCCTTCCTGAGCGAATCGGCGACGTTCCTGGTGCCCCGGGAACGCTGAGGCACTGGCCAATTTGCTTCGCCCCATCCACTCAGCCCTCGCCGTCGCTCTCGCGGCCGCGGCTCGAACGGCCACGTTCTCCCTCGCCGGCAGCGCTCAACGGACGACCACCTACGCCTCGCGCCGCCGACTCGGTCGGGCCTCGTCTGGCTCGCACCTCGACCCAGTGCCCCCCGTCAGATTGGCGCCCCGGGAACGCTGAGTCGTGCTTCCCGTCTTCACCGCCGCTGAAATGCGGGCCCTGGACGCCCGCGCCATCGCGGAGCTCGGGATCCCGGGCCCGCGCTTGATGGAGAATGCCGGCGCCGGCGCCGCGCGTCTCATCTCCCGCGCGTTCGCGCCCATTCGAGGCACGCGCGTGCTGATCCTCTGCGGGAAGGGCAACAACGGGGGAGACGGTTTCGTCGTGGCGCGCCGCCTCCAGGCGCAAGGCGCTCGTGTCCAGGTCCTGCTCATCGGCCGCCGGAGCGACGTCAAGGGAGACGCCGCCCTCGCGCTCAAGCGATGGCGGGGGCGGATCGAGGAGATCGCGGCGGAGTCGAGGCTCCGGGCGCTCGGTCCAGTCCTGGCCCAGGCCGACGTGATCGTCGACGCGCTGCTCGGTACGGGGCTTACCGGACCCGCCCATGGGCTGGTCGCCGAGGCCATCGGCGCCGTGAATGCCGCCGGCCGGCCGGTGGTGTCGCTCGACCTCCCCTCGGGTCTGGGCTCGGACCAGGGCGCGCTTCTCGGCCCGACCGTGAAGGCCACGCTGACCGCCACCTTCGCCGGCTACAAGCGCAGCCTCGTGCTGCATCCGGGGGCGTCCCACGCCGGACGCATCGGCGTCATCGACATCGGGATCCCGCCCGCCGAAGTCGCCCGCGGCATCGCGACCTTCCTGCTCGAAGAGGCCGATGTCCGCCGCCATTTCCCGCCTCGCCGGGCCGACGCTCACAAAGGCAGCTTCGGTCATCTGCTGGTGGTGGCCGGCTCGGTGGGCAAGACCGGCGCCGCCGCCCTCGCGGGGTTCGCCGCGCTCCGCAGCGGCGTCGGTCTCTGCACCATCGCGACGGCCGCCTCGCAGCAGCCCATCGTGGCCGCCCTCGGCATGGAGCCGATGACCGAGCCGCTCGCCGAGACCGTCGGGCAGACGGTCTCGTTGAAGGCGAGAGAGCGCATCCTGGAGCTGGCGGCGCGGACCGACGCCGTCGCCCTCGGGCCGGGCCTCTCCCTCGATCCCGAAACCCAGGAGCTGATCCGCGGACTGGTCGTGGACGTGCGCCGGCCGATGGTCGTGGATGCCGACGCCCTCAGCGCGCTCGGGGGGCATCTCGATCTGCTGGATCGGGCGGCCGGTCCGCGGGCGCTCACGCCCCATCCGGGGGAGATGGCGAGGATGCTGGGGGCGACCGTCGCCGAGGTGCAAGCGGATCGGCTGGAGACGGTCCGGACGTTCTGCGTGCGGCACCGCGTCGGGCTGGCGCTCAAGGGCGCGGGCACGGTGATCGGGGGCCCCGACGGACGCGTCTTCATCAACCCGACGGGCAATCCGGGCATGGCCAGCGGCGGCTCGGGCGACGTCCTCACGGGCATGGTCGGCGCGTTTCTCGCCCGCGGGCTGGATGCGCTGGCGGCGCTCCAGGCCGGCTGCTTCCTCCACGGTCTGGCCGGCGATCTGGCGTGCGCCGAGCGTGGCGAGGACTCGCTCATCGCCGGCGACATCATCGAGGCGATTCCCGCCGCCATGACAGCCTCGCGGGGCAGGCGTCGCTCGTGAAGTCCCTGGAGACCGTGATCTCGCGAAGTCCCGAAGAGACGCAGGCGCTGGGCGAGCACCTGGGGGCGCGCCTCGAGGCGGGCGCGGTGGTCGCCTGCATCGGGCACCTCGGAGCCGGCAAGACCTGCCTCCTCCAAGGCCTCGCCCGGGGGCTCGGCGTCGAGTCCATGGTGACGAGCCCGACCTTCGTGCTCGTCAACCACTACCGAGGGCGGCTGCCCGTCTATCACCTGGATGCGTATCGCACCGAGACCCTGACCGAGCTGCTCGATATCGGCGTCGAGGATCTCCTGCACGGCGACGGCGTGACCGTGATCGAGTGGGCGGACAAGCTTCTCCCCCTTCTGCCCTCGCACACGATCACGGTGACCATCACCGGGCTCGGTGACGAGCCCCGCCGCATCGTCATCGAGCATCCCTAATTTAATTTTTCAGGAAACTCGGAGGGGGGCTCCGCCCCCCTGTATCTTCGCGCGTACCGGTGCATGTCTCTGGTCCGCACACGTTGACCGGCCCCATCGGCGCATGCTACCCGGGAGGACATGGGGGGCGCGTCGCAGATCCGAGAGTGGCCGGTCGAGGATCGACCTCGGGAGCGGCTGTATCACAAAGGCGCGGAGGCCCTGGCCGACGCGGAGTTGCTGGCGATCCAGCTCGGGACCGGCGTCCCGGGGATGAGCGCCGTGGACGTGGCCCGGGACATGCTGGCGCAGCACGGGTCGCTCTCGCGGCTCTCTGGCCTGGGAGTCGCGGAGCTCGCGGGCATGAGGGGTGTGGGGCGGGTCAAGGCCGTGCGGCTCGCCGCGGCCTTCGAGATCACGCGGCGCCTGCGCTCGCGGAACGGCGTCAGTCGCGTGGTCCTCTCGAGCCCGGAACAGGTGTTTGCGCGCTACGGACCGTTGATGGAAGATCTCAAGAAGGAAGTGTTCCGCCTGGCCTTGCTGGACGCGCAGAACGGGCTGCTGCGGGACGTGGTCGTCTCGGAGGGAACGCTGTCGGCGAGCCTCGTCCATCCCCGTGAGGTGTTCAAGCCGGCCATCCTGGAATCGGCCGCGTCCATCATCCTGCTGCACAACCACCCCAGCGGGGACCCCACGCCGAGCCGGGAGGACCTGCGCCTCACTCGCCAGCTCGTGGAGTGCTCGAAGCTCCTCGACCTGCGCATCCACGACCACGTCGTCATCGGGCGGGAACGCTTCGTGAGCCTGGCCCAGCGGGGCACGTTATGAGTTCCAGCCGGAGGTTCGAGGGGGCTCCACGTGGCTGGGCGCGTCCTCCGCCAGGGAACAGGGTTGCGCCGGCAGAACCCTGTCCGAGAAGGGCGCGCCCGACATGATCGACGGTCGAGCGCCGGCGGTGAGGTTATCCCTTGGCCAGCTTCTCCACTTCCTTCTTGGAGAGCCCCTGGATGCGGGCGAGCAGCGCCTTCACCTTTCTCTCGGCGGTGTGGTCCGCGAGGATCAGCTTGCGGGATTTTGTCCCGTTGGCGATGTAGGCGACCCAGTCATCAAGGCCCGGGGTTCCGCGCCACGCGACCGTGACTCCGCTGAGCCGCATGCGTTTCCTGCCCTCGATTTTCGCGAGTGGCTTCCGGCTGGCCTCCATACGTCTTGTCCCCTCGTGGCAATGGGCACCACCATCATCTCTCCCGACTGCGGCGTCCTGGAGTGTCCTCGCGCATCGACCACCTTAGGGAGCGGTCACACTCCTGTCAAGGCCTCGTTTCACCGCGCCAGACGCCGGTTTCGTGGCGCGCCCGGCAGCGAGGCTGCGTGAATGCAGGGCGCCGTGGATGGTCTCTCTGCTGTGGACGGTGAGAGCGTCACATTTTCGTGACCCACCCGCGAAAGCGCGTCAGGGCGTGCGATTTCGGCCGCGGTGGATGCCGGTGGATAAGTGGATAACCTGTGGGTTATTTCCGGGCGTCGAGGAGGGCATCCAGGATGAGCCGGGCCAGGATCGGGCCCCGAGTGACGAATCCGGTGAAGTAGGCGCAGGCGTTCGCCCCCGCCGAGAGTGCCCGGCAGGCCTTGGCCGGCGCGTCGATGCCCCCGCACGCGATGATCTCGAGGCCGGCGCCGAAGCGGTCGCGCAGCCGACGCACACTGTCCAGCGTGACTGCGAAGAGCGCGGGGCCCGAGAGGCCTCCGACCTTCTGCGAAAGGCGGGGCTCCTCCACGCGCCGCGTGTTCCCGCAGTTGACGATGCCGATCCCCGCGTCGAGGGCGGCCGGGATGATCGCCTCCTCGTTGGATTGCCGATAGTCGGGCGAGACCTTGACGATGAGGGGCTTCCGCGTCGCCGTCCTCACCGCCCGGAAGAGCCTCCCGAGCTCGGCCGGTCGCGCCGACCACTCGTAGACGAGCCGCGTGTTGGGCGAGGAGATGTTGATCTCCACGAGGTCGCCGAACTCCTCGAGGCCGGCGACCACCTCGACGTACTCCTCGACCGATTCACCGGCGGCGGCGACGATGAGCGGCGCGCGGTGGGGCAGGCCCGCGAGCGCGCGACGATAGGCCTCGAGCCCCGGATTCTTGAATCCATTGCAGTTCACGAGGCCGGGACCGTCGGCGGTCTCGACCCGGACGAGGTTCGGTTGCGGGTGACCGGGGCGCGGCCCGCGCGTGATGCTCTTGGTGGTGACGGCGCCGAATCCGAGTCCCATGGCGCGGCGCAGGACGCGGGTGTCATAGTACATCGAGGAGAGAATCAACGGGTTCGGCAGCGCCACGCCGCCCAGGGTCACGGCAAGCCGCGGGTCGGTGTTCCTGAAGATCGAGAGCCGGTCGAGCGGGAGCACACGCAGGCTCCACTGGCCGAGCGCCACGGCCGTCGGCTCGGGAAGGCGCGAGAGAACGCCACGGTAAAGGGCGCGATAGAGACGATCAGCGGCGCGGACCATGGGTCGGGCTCTCCCGGAGGATACATCGGGCGGCATCCGGGTCGTTGAAAAAGGGTGACCGGCGGCCGCACGGCTCGGTCGACGCCGCTCATCCTCCCGCGGGACGGCCCGATCACGAAGCCCGGAAGAGCCGGGTGCGCGCCGTGATATCCTGACTGCGATGCGTGAAACCGAACGAGCCGTTCCCATCCGCCGCCGTCGGGGTGACCCATGGCCGAGGACAGCACGCGTCGTCTGCTGAAGGCGTTCGGGATCGCGGTCACGAACCTCGAGGAGGCGCTCGAGGGCGGTGAGGCCGACGCGGCGAAGAAGGCCGCCGCCGAGCTGCGCGAGCGGATGAAGGAAGTGACCGAGCTGGTCGAGCGTCTGTCCGGGAGCGCGGCGAAGCTCTAGGACACCGAGCGCACGTGATGGGGTTGTTCGTGGATGCGTCCGGCGTTGCCGTCACCCTGCGCGCGCCGCCGCGCCGTATCGTCTCGCTCATCCCCAGCATCACGGAGACCCTCTTCGCCCTCGGCCTCGGGGACGCCGTGATCGGGTGCACGGTGTACTGTACCCAGCCCCCGGAGGGAGTCGCCGCCAAGACCCGCATCGGTGGCGAGAAGAACCCCAAGCTGGATCTCATCCGGGAGCTGGCGCCAGATCTGGTCCTGGCCAACGTCGAGGAGAATGTTCGGGAGCATGTCGAGACGCTGCGCGGCTGGGGCATCCCCGTCTACGTGACCTATCCGCGGACGGTGGCCGAGGGCATCCAGCTCGTGCGGGCACTGGCGCAGGTGACGGACACCCCCGATCGCGGGGCCGAGATCGCGGCGGCGCTGGAGGCGCGCCTGGCCGAGACGCACGCGCGTCAAAGGGGTCGCCGACGCGCGCGCGTGTTCTGCCCCATCTGGCGCAAGCCGTACATGACCATCAACGCCGACACCTACATGCACGACATGCTGGCCACCTGTGGCGGGGAGAATGTCTTCGCGGGACTGCCGAGGCGCTACCCGGAGGTTACGCTGGCCGACGTGGCCTTGGCGCGGCCGGAAGTGATCCTGCTTCCGGACGAGCCCTACCGATTCCGCCGCGCCCATATCCCCGACTTCTCGGTCCACCCCGAGATACCGGCGCTGAGAGACGGTCGGGTTCACCTCGTGGACGGCAAACTCCTCTCGTGGTATGGGCCGCGTATCGAGCAGGCCCTGGCGGGGTTGCCGGCGCTGCTGGCCGGCGGCGTGTCTGACTGACCTGGTCCTAGTGTCGAGGCTTGCGCTTGGCCGCGGGGCTGCGCCGGCGACGCGGCTGTCCCGGCTTGCTCACCGGTGCGGGCGAGCCCGCCCGCGACCTCGAGGATCATCTCGATCTCCACGGGGATCCCCATGGGCAGCGCGGCCATCCCCACGGCGGAGCGGGCATGACGCCCGTTTTCGCCGAAGACCTCCACCATCAGATCCGAGAAGCCGTTGATCACCTTGGGCTGGTCGCCGAACCCTTCGGCGGAGTTGACCATGCCCAGGACCTTGACCACCCGCTTCACCTTGTCCAGGCTGCCCAGGATACTCCGGGCCGAGCCCAGCAGGTTGATCCCGACCTCGCGCGCGACCTTGTAGCCTTCCTCGGTGGAGAGGTCCCGGCCGAGCTTGCCCCGCGCCGTGGGGCTGCCCTCGCGAACCGGGCCGTGGCCGGAGAGGAAGAGGAGGTTGCCGACCCGGACACCCGGGATGTAGTTACCTATGGGCTTTGCGGGCGGTGGGAGGGTGATGCCGAGCTGTTTGATCTTCGCCTCTGCGCCCATCAGGCTTCTCCTCAAGAGGGGGTTGGGGGACCGACATCCGGTTTCCCCGGAGGATCCCCGATCAGCACTGCGGCGAATCTGATCCCGGTTCGTCCGCGGGGAAGGTGAAGTCGTGCGCCTCGGCGCCCTCGACGCCGATGAAGAAGAAGGCCGGCCCGTCCGGATCGGCACGCCAGACAATGGCCAGGACATCGAGGGGACTTCCTCCCGGGGGGCGGAAGCGCAGCTGCGCCTGGGTCCCGGGTTCGAACGGCGGGTCGTCGAGCCTCACCTTGGCGCCGAAGGGGCTCAGGTTGATGGTTTCGAGGTCGAAGCTCTTGTCACCGGCTTCGACGGTCACGGGCCAGGTTACCCGCGCCCGGGGATGCCTTCGAAGGTCTGGTTCTCGTTCTCGAATCACGTATGCCGGCTCCGCAGGCGCAGTGTCTCACCGCAGCGGGGGGCAGAACAAGGGCTATTTTTGGACCGATGGTCGCGCGGGAGCGCCCCGGTGGATCCTGTGAGTCTTGGCGTGGGGTTCCGCACGTGTGACAATGAACGCGGACCGACAGGCATTCGCCACTCATGACTGACCCCGTGACCCCGTCCCCTGCCGCGACGCTGGTGCTGCTCCGCGACCGGGCGCCGGCCGGGGTCGAAGCCCTGCTGGTCCAGCGCCATGCCAAGAGCAAGTTCGCGGCGGGCGACCACGTCTTTGCGGGCGGCAAGGTGGAGCCTGAGGATATTGCCGCCGGTGTCGAGCGCCTCTGCCGCGGGCTCACGGCCGAGGACGCGGCGGTCCGGCTCGCACGCTCGGAGGGAGTCGCCCCCCTTCGGAACCTCTCCCCAGGACAGGACTGCGCAAGCGAAGCCGGCGCTCGAACAGCGTCCATCACTTCGTACGAGGGTTTCTCCGACACGCTCCGAGGCGATGGGTCGGCGCCGCGGCACGCAGTCGGCTACTGGGTGGGGGCCATCCGGGAAGCCTTCGAGGAGGTCGGCATTCTGCTGGCCTACTCGCCGGATGGAGAGCTTGTGCGGTTCACCCGGGACAACCGAGAGCGGTTCGCGGCGCATCGCGAGGCCTGCCACGCATCCAATCAGGCCTTCTTCTCGATGCTCCGCGCCGAGGAGTTGACGCTGGCCACGGACCGGCTGACGTACTTCGCCCACTGGGTCACCCCCGAGGAGAACCCCATCCGCTTCGATACCCGATTCTTCGCCGCCGTGGCGCCTCCCGGTCAAGAGCCGACGGCGGACGGGCGGGAGATCGTGGCGTTGCGCTGGCTGAGCCCGGCCGAGGCCCTCGAGGCACTGCGCCGTCAGGAGATCTCGCTCCGCTTCCCGACGATCAAGAACCTGGAGATCATCGGAGCGGCACGCGCCGGCGCCTCGGCGGCGGAGGTCGTAGCATCGCTCGCCGGCCGTCCCGTCCCGACGATCCGGCCAAGAATCCTGGTCGTGGAGGGGCGGTCGGTCGCGGTGCTTCCCGGCGATCCCCGCTGGTACTGAACGTACAGGGAGTACGCCTCGGGTGCGGCCGTCGGGCGCCGCCTCGCAGCTGGACGCTTTTGAACAGCCGTCGAGGGTTTTCGCTCCGATCAGCTCCGGCCGAGACCGGGTCGGGTGGCGTTGACGAGGACGGCCATGTTGCCGTACGGGTGCCGGTTCTCCAGCATGGCCTGGTGGCACTCGGGGATCTCGTCGAAGGGGTAGGTCCTCGACAGATTGGGATCCACCCGTGCCTCCGCCACGAGCGCCGTCACCGCCGCCGCCTGCGCGTCGTTGGAGAGGTGGCTGCCCTGGAAGCGCTTCTGGCGCATCCAGTGGTAGCGGAGATCCATGGTCACGTTGTAGCCCGTCGTCCCGGCGCAGATGACGATCATGCCGCCGGTGGCGCAGACGAAGCCCGAGGTGGGCAGTGTCGTCTCTCCGGGATGCTCGAAGACGATGCGGGGGCTCGTCCTGTCGCCGAGCGCGTCCCAGATGGCCTTGCCGAAGGCGCGCGCCCCCTTGACCCAGTCGCCGTAGGCCTTCGCCTCTTTCGTGTCGGGCATGGGGCCCCAGTGCGTGAACTCCTTGCGGTTGATCGCGCCGGCCGCCCCGTGCTCGAGACAGAACTTCTTCTTGGCTTCGTCGGAGACCACCGCCACCGCCCGACCGCCCCGCGCGCGGGTGATGCAGAGCGCCATGCTGCCGAGCCCGCCGGCCGCGCCCCATACGAGGACGACGTCGCCGGGCTCGACGGTGTGGGGCGGCCAGCCCATGAGCATGCGGTAGGCCGTCGAGGCGCAGAGGAGAAAGCAGCCCGCCTCTTCCCAGGTGAGCCGCTTGGGCTTGGGCAGGCACTGGTGCGCCTGGGCACGGGCGAACTGGCAGTAGCTTCCGTAGTTGGTCTGGTAACCCCAGATGCGGGTGCTCTCCGCGAGCATCGGGTCCTTGCCCGAGAGCACCCAGGGATCATCAGGCCGCCACCAGCCGCTGTGGACGATGACCTCGTCGCCGACCCTGAGGTTCCGGACGTCCTTGCCCACCGCCCAGACGATGCCCGAGCAGTCGCTGCCGCCCGCGTGGAAGTCCTCGGGCTCGCCCAGCCTCTGGCGCTCGGCGATCACGTCCACCGGCGCGCCGAGCGCGGCCCAGACGTTGTTGTAGTTGATGCCCGAGGCCATCACGTAGATCAGCGCCTCGTCCGGTCCGATGCCGGGCGTCGCGATGACCTCGCGCTTCCAGGCGTCGCCCGGCTGGCCGAAGCGGCTCTGGCGGACGACGTAGGCGTGCATGCGCGCCGGCACCTCGCCGAGCGCGGGCCGGTCACCGAGGTCGTGAAGATCAGCCATCGAGGCCTCCGGACGCCGTCACCGTCCGCCGTCCTGATCTACCCGTTGAAGGCGCGGATCATCGCCGGCAGGCGCGGATCGTTCAGGCCGGGCTGGTAGGGCTGGTAGAGCGCCGTCCGATCGAGCAGTCCCGCGTACCGCTCCAGCATCTTCGCATGGAGCGTATCGTAGGTGGCCGTCACCGCGTACGTGTCGAGCATCTCGTCGGTGACAAGGTCCGCCATCCCCTGCCAGTCGCCCTCGACCGACTTCCGGTGGAGCTTCAGCGTGAGGTCCTGCCACCCATGGGCGGCGAGCACGGGCTCGTAGGTGCGCGTCGAGCCGTAGAACGCGATCTGCTGCTTGACCATGCGCGCCTGCTCGGTCCGCTCCTTCTCGGTGTCGCCGACCACGACGAAGCTGGCGGTGGCGAAGGTGAAGTCCTTGCGCTGGCGGCCCGACTTGCGGAGCCCCGCCTCCACCGCCGGGTGGACGACCTCGCGCAGGTACCTGGGGCTGTTGAAGGGATGCACGTGCATGCCGTCGCAGAGCTCGCCGGCCACTCCACACATGTACGGGTTCACGGCGGCGATGAAGATGGGGATCCTCGGATGCTCGATGGGGCCCGGGTTGAAGAAGGGCGTCATCACGTCGAAGGTGTAGAACTGCCCCTTGAAGTCGAGCTTGGCGCCGTTCTGCCAGCAGTCCCAGATGGTTCGAAGGGCCCGGATCGCCTCGGCCATCTTGGGTTCCGGCGACTCCCACTCCACCGAGAAGCGCCGCTCGTTGTGGCCCTTGACCTGGGTGCCGAGCCCGAGCGTGAAGCGCCCGCCCGAGGCCTTCTGCAGGTCCCAGGCGATGTGCGCGGTGATCATCGGGCTCCGCGAGAACACGGTGGCGATATTGGTGCCGAGCTTGATCCGCGAGGTGCTGGTGGCGGCCACGGCCAGCGGCAGGTAGGGGTCGTGCTGCGTCTCGGACGACCAGAGGCAGTCGTAGCCCATGGCCTCGACCTTGCGGGCATAGTCGGCGCTGGTCTTGAGGTCGTGGGTCAGCATGCCGACGTCGAGCTTCACCGGTGATCTCCTTAGGCGTGGCGGTAGTGATGCGCTCGCGCCCAGAGCATACGCGAGCGGCGGTCCCGGTTCAACCCGTGGCATCATCTTACCTTGAAGGTAATTGCGGCCGGTCATCGAGGCGCCCATCATGGGGCAATCATTCACGGAGGTGGGGCATGGACACCGGTGTGAGGGAGATCGCGACGGCGCTCAAGGGGACGCTGTCGGACCTGCTGGGAATCGAGCTCGTCGAGGCCACGAAGGAGCGGGTCGTCGCCGAGCTTGCGATCCGGGATGAGCTGAGAACGGTGGGCGGGAGTCTTCACGGCGGAACCTTGATGGCCCTCGCCGACACCGTCGGCGCGACGGCCACCGTGCTGAACCTGCCCGCCGGGGCCACCACGACGACGCTCGAGTCGAAGACCAACTTCTTCGCGGCCGGGCGCGCGGGAACGGTGCGCGCCGAGGCGACCCCGCTGCACCGGGGGAAGCGAACCATGGTGTGGCAGACGCGGGTCACCGACGAGACGGGGCGCCTCCTCTCACTCACGATCCAGACGCAGATGGTGCTGATGCAGTGATCGTCAGATGACGCCGCCCGCAATGGGCGGCGAGCACTCCGCCGCGCGGTTGCCGGCCCGGGCCTGAACGCGAGCGGGCAGGCTCATCAGCCCGCCTGCCTCCTCATGTAGCGCTCCATGGCTTCCATCAAGAGGCCGAGCGCCTCCTTCTCGGTGCGTCCGGTCGCCGTGACCTCCGGGTAGGCAATGGCGGTGGCGCGGAAGAGACCGGTGTCATCTTTGGCGACTTCGACTTCGATTCGCATGCGTCGCCTCTCCCCAAGAGGGTTCAGCCGACGACCTTCTTGTCCCGGAGCGCCTTGATCTCCTCGTCGCTCGCGCCCAGCTCCCGCAGCACCTGGTCGGTGTGCTCGCCCGTATAGGGGGCGGCGGTGCGTGCGCCGCCCGGCGTCTCCGAGAGCTTGATGGGCTGGCCGAACTGCCGGACCGTGCCGTGGCGTGGGTGGTGGATCTCGACCACCATGTCGCGCGCCTGGACCTGCGGGTCGCGGACCATCTCGTCGGGGTCGTAGACCTTGCCCACGCACACATCGGCCTTCACCAGGAAGTCGTACCACTCGTCGCGGGTGCGCGTCCTGATGAGGGCCTCGATCTCCTCGCGGCAGCGCACCTCCTCGGCGTTGGCGGCGCGCACGAACTGATCGTGCTGGCGCGCGAACTTGACGAAGTCCGGGCGATCGATGGCCTTGCAGAAGTTGGCCCAGAGCCAGGGCTCGGTGCAGCCGATCGTCAAGAGCTTCCCGTCCCTGGTCTCGTACACGGCGTAGTACGGGTAGGACCCGCCGAGGAAGCCCTCACCGCGCCTCGGCGCCCACCCGTCGCTCCAGTAGAAGCGCATGTTGGGGGTGGCGGCGAGCAGGGCGACCGAGGTGTCGAGGTAGGAGACGTCGACGTGCTGGCCGCGCCCGGTGCGCTCGCGGGCGAAGAGCGCCAGCATGATGCCGAGCGCCCCGTGCATGCTGGCGCCCGCGTAGTCGGCGACCAGGTTCAGCGGGAACACCGGCTTCCGCCCCGCCTCGCCGATCAGCGCGAGGATGCCCGCGAGGGACAGGTAGTTGCCGTCGTGGGCGGGGTAGTCTCGGTAGGGGCCGTTCTGACCGAAGCCGGAGAGCGAGCAGTAGACGACGCGCGGGTTGATCGCCTTGATGCTCTCGTAGTCGGCGCCGAGCCGCGTCATCACCCCCGGACGGAAGCCCTCGATGACGACGTCGCTCGTCGCGGCGAGCCGCTTGAAGATGGCCTGTCCCTCGGGCGCCTTGAGGTTCAGCGCGAGCGAGCGCTTGTTGCGGTTGACGTAGACGAAGGCAGCGCGCCGCCGCGCCTCCTCGTCCTCGCCCTCCTCGGGCGGCGTGTCGATCTTGAGCACGTCGGCGCCCATGTCGGCCAGGAACATGCCGGGCAGCTCGGCGGGCGGCACTCGCGCGAGTTCCAGGATCTTGATGCCGTCGAGGACTCCCATGAGAAATCTCTCCTCTTCATCCGCCGGCCGGGCGCGAAGGCGCGTGGCCGGCGGGGCAGTCGACCCCCGGGTGGACGTCACCGATACGCGTCGGGGGCCTTCGTCGCCGATTCCCAGAACACGGGATCGTGGCTGGGGAAGATCCGCCCGTCCGTGAGCCGGGCGATGGTCTTGAGCCGCTTGATGGAGTGCATCGCCCGCGTCGGATCCCAGACCACGCCCGGCGGGATCTCCTCGTCGATGGAGCGCTGCCAGTAGCAGCAATCCCCGGCGAGGATCACCGGCCCGCTCTCGGGGAGCTGGACCAGGAGCGACTGGTGCCCCGGCGTGTGCCCGTCGCTTCGCAGCACGGTGACGCCGGGCACGAGCTCCACGTCGCCGTCGAGCAGTCGCCAGCGATAGCCGGGGAGGTCGAAGTTCTTCCGGTAGTAGAACGAGGCGAAGAAGGCCGCCGGATAATGCCCGTAGGCGTACTCGTCCTGCTGGACCACCAGCTCCGAGGACGTGAAGAGGTCGGCCCCCCCCGCGTGGTCGAAGTGCAGGTGGGACAGCACCACCATGTCCACGTCCTTCGGCTCGAGCGCGAGCGAGTCCAGCCGATGCACCAGGAGGTCCTCGTCGGCGAAGCGGGCGAGAGGGTCCGTGCGGAGGAGCCCGGGCACCGCGCGAGGGGAGAGGCCGGTGTCGAAGAGAATGGTGGTGTCGGTGGCGCGGATGAGGTAACACGTGACCGGGATCCGCACCCGCTCGGGAGAGCGCTCGCCGTAGAAGAGGCCGCTCCGCTCGAAGCCGAGAAAGCCGTTCTGGAGCGCGTAGAGGGCCTTGACGGCCATCTCACAGACTCAACGCGGGCGCTCGTCGCCCACTAGTGTCCGGCCTTCGCCGCCCGCGTTCGCCGGTCACGGGTCTTCGGCTCGGGCTCCTGCGGGTCGTACACCCAGATCTTGTGCGAGGCGGCCAGCCCCATGGTGATCGTCCGCCCCTCGATCTGCACGGAGATGGTGCCCGCGTACGGCGCCACTTCGCGCACCGTGAGCCGCACGCCCGGTCGGATGCCGCTCTCCCAGAGGAAGCGCAGGAGCTGGCGATCCGCTTCGGCCTCCTCGGTGATGCGGTCCACGACCAGGGTTTGACCGCTCACGGCCTGGCTCAGCGGGATCGGGTGATGGGCCTCGGGCGCCGGCATGCCGGGGATCGGGTTGCCGTGAGGACAGGTGCTCGGCATTCCCAGCATCTTGGCGAGCCGCTCCTCCACCACCGGCGAGAGCGCGTGCTCCAGCCGATGCGCCTCGTCGTGGGCGCGCGCCCAGTCGAGCCCGAGCACGTCGGTGAGCCAGCGCTCGAGCAGCCGGTGCCGGCGGGCCATGGTCTCGGCGATGTCGAGCCCCCTGCTGGTCAGCCGGATCTCCTTTCGCCCCTCCACCCGGACATAGCCGTCCTTCCGCATCCGGCGGAGGGCCTCGGCGATGGACGGGGCGGAGAGATGCATGTAGCGGGCGAGGCGGGCGCCGATCACGGGCTTGTCGCTTCCCGCCAGGTCGTAGATGGCGCCGAGATAGTCCTGGATGGCGGGGGTGGTTTCCGTCGCCGGGGTGGTCTCCATGGCGCCAGGATAACGGGGGAGGTGGCGGTGGGCAAGCCCCGCCCGGGACGTGGTAATCTTGGGACCTGACCCGCCAGGGAGGCCACCATGGATTTCGCGTTGACCGAGTCGCAGGAGCTGATCAAGAAGGAAGTGGGCGCGCTGGCCCGCACCTTCTCGCTGGACTACTGGCTCGACAAGGACGACAGGGCCGAGTACCCCCACGAGTTCGTCCGCGCCTTCGCCGACAACGGGTGGCTCGGCATCATGATTCCCGAGGCGTACGGCGGCGCCGGGCTCGGGGTCACCGAGGCGTCACTCATGCTCCACGAGATCTGCGCCTCGGGGGCGGGGACCTCGGGCGCCTCGCCGATCCACTTCTACGTCTTCCCGCCCACGCCGATCATCAAGTACGGCGCGGCCGGGATGAAGCAGAAGTACCTCCCCCGGATCGCGGCGGGCGACATCGTGATGGCGTTCGGCGTGACCGAGCCCAATGCCGGCACCGACACCTCGCGGATCCAGACGCGCGCGGTCAAGCGCGGGAACCGGTGGATCGTCAACGGGCGCAAGGTCTGGACCACCAACGCGCAGCACGCCAACAAGATCCTGCTCCTGGCCCGGACCGACGACCGTGATCCGCAGAAGCCCCTCAAGGGCATGACGCTCTTCTTCGCCGATCTGGACCGGAAGGCGGTGACGGTGCGCCTGATCCACAAGCTCGGACGCGCGGCGGTGGACTCCAACGAGATCTTCATCGAGAACCTGGAGGTGCCGGACGAGGACGTGGTCGGCGCCGTCGGGGAGGGCTTCTACCATCTGCTCGATTCGCTGAACCCCGAGCGCATCGTCGTCGGCATCGAGGCGGTGGGGATCGGGCGCGCGGCCCTCGAGCGCGCCGTCCAGTACGCCAAGGAGCGGATCGTCTTCGACCGGCCCATCGGGAAGAACCAGGCCATCGCCCATCCGCTGGCCCACGCCGCCGCCCAGCTCGACGCGGCCGAGGTCATGTGCCTCAAGGCCGCCTGGCTCTTCGACCACGGGCGGCCGTGCGGCCGGGAGGCCAACACCGCGAAGCTGCTCGCGGCCGAGGCCGGGTTCAACGCCTGCGACGCGGCGCTGCAGACCTTCGGCGGCTTCGGCTACGCGAAGGAGTTCTACGTGGAGCGACTCTGGCGGGAGATCCGACTCTACAAGATCGCGCCGGTCTCCCAGCAGATGGCGCTGAATTACCTGGCCGAGCACGTGCTGGGGCTGCCGCGCTCCTACTGATTCCCGCCCGCGAGGTCGCGATGGGCCTGACGCTCACCACGCACGACACCGGCTTCGACGACCCCGACTCCACGACCATCGCCAAGGTCCTGGCCTCTCTCGACGGCGGCCGCCACGTCCTCGCGACCCTCGGTCACTCCGAGCTGACGTACATCCAGGTCGCGGGCAGCGTCCAGACCGGGTTTGCCCTCGAGTACCAGGAGGGCTCCCTCGCCCGGCACTACAAGGGCCGCCTCGCGAACCTGTCCCTCGAGACGGTCACCGAGATCTTCCAGCGATACGCGCGCGGCGACGGATCGTGGCGGCAAGGCGCCGAGTGGGAGCACCTCCCGTACGTCCCCCAGAAGACCCCCTGGTTCAACACGTGGGTCGGCTACAGCATCATCCTCCTGATCGTCATCGTCCTGATCTTGCTCTGGCACCGGCGGTGAGCGAGGCCAATTGACGCCGAGTAACCGTGCGGGTTCCCTGTCGTGAGACTCGTGGTCGGAGTAAGATACGGCCCCGATGGACGAGTTAGCTGAGTTACTCGGCGCCAGCCCGGCCATGGAGTCCCTGAGGGCGGACATCCGCCGGCTCTTGCGCTTCGCCTCCGGGGCCAGTCGATCGCCGGCGGTTTTCCTCATGGGAGAGACGGGGACCGGCAAGGGGCTGGTCGCGAGCCTCCTCCACCGGAAGGGACCCCGAGCCGGCCACCCCTTCGTCGACGTGAACTGCGCGGCCATCCCGGAAACGCTGCTGGAGTCCGAACTCTTCGGCTTCGAGCGCGGCGCGTTCACCGGCGCGCAGCACGCCAAGCCAGGCCTGTTTCAGGTCGCGCACACGGGCACGATATTCCTCGACGAGGTGGGGCTGCTCGGCGAGCCGCTTCAAGCCAAGCTGCTCAAGGTCGTCGAGGAGCGTGCGGTGCGACGGTTGGGAGGCACTCGCAGCGAACCGGCCGACGTGTGGGTCATCAGCGCGACGAACTCCGACCTCCGTGCCGCCATCGGCGAGCACCGCTTCCGCGAAGATCTCTACCACCGGTTAGCGGTGGTGCCGCTGTCGCTCCCGCCCCTGCGCGCGCGGGGAGAGGACGTCCTCCTGCTGGCCGAGCACTTCTTGACCCGAATCTGCGCCGACTATGGACTGGAGCCGCTCACCCTGAGCGAGGATGCCCGAAGGTGTCTCTTGGGCCATCCGTGGCCCGGTAACGTCCGGGAACTCGCGAACGCCGTCGAGCGGGCGGCCCTGATGTGCGATTCGTCCCGGATAACGGCCGCCATGCTCGACCTCAGGAAAGCGCCGACGACCAGCCCGGCACCGGCGGCGCATGCTCGACCGGTCGCGGCGGCGGGGACGGGCTCGCTCGACGAGGCGATCCGCGCCCACCTCGAGTCGGTACTCGCGCAGCACGGAGGTAACATCTCGCGTACCGCGGCCGCCCTCGGCGTGGCCCGGAACACGCTGCGAAGCCAGATTCGCCGCCTGGGCCTCATTCCGACAGGCCAGGGCGCTGCCACCCGCGCCGCTACCGATCGGATCGCCGCGCGGCGCGGGGTGGAGACCGGCGCCGGCGGCCCCGCGGAGAGCGAGGTTTCACTCGCGGAGCCGGCCAGACCTGCCGCGTCGCCGTCGTCGGCGGCCCACGAGTTGCCGCGGTGGGAACGGCGGCGGGTCACCGTCCTGCGGACCGAGATGCTGGATGGGGAGTCCACCGATGACGTGACTCCCGCGTCCAACCTCTTCCTCGCGTCCGCGATCGAGAAGGTGCAGAGCTTTGGCGGACGGGTCGAGGAGGTGAGCCGGAACGCGATCGAAGCCGTCTTCGGTGTCGAGCCAGTCGATGATGCGGCGCGTCGGGCGGCGCTCACGGCCCTGGCCATCCGGATGACCGTCGCCCGGGCCCAGCGGCCCGCCGCGTCCGGTGTGGCTCTTCGAGTGGTGATCCACACCAGCGCGGTCCTCATCGGACACGCGGCCGGGACGGCCCGGGTCGATCGCGAGTCGAAGGTGCGGATGACGAGCACCCTCGATGAGGTGTCGTCGATCGGCACGCGGGACCCGATCGTCGTCACCGCCGCCACGGCGGCCCTGCTCGGGCGTCGATTCGTCCTGGAACCGGTGGGCGGAGCTCCCGCGGGCGGGGAGTGCTATCGGCTCGTCGGTCACAAGACGGTCGGGCTTCCGGAAGGGGACCGGCTCCTGCCCTTCGTCGGGCGCCGCGCGGAGCTCGATCTCTTGCGGGGTCGCGTGGGCGATACGCTGACCGGGCATGGCCAGGCGGTTGCCGTCGTGGGGGTGGCCGGGGTCGGCAAGACCCGGCTCCTCCGGGAGCTCACGCAGGCGCCCGATGCCCGGCCGTTCCGGCTGCTCGAGGCCGGGTCCACGTTCGCGAGCATCGGGCCCTACCGACCGGTGGTCGATCTCCTCAAGCGCTGCTTCCAGATCCAGAGCGATGACGACATCGACCGCATGCGAGAGCGGGTGCTCACGAGCCTTGAGACGAGCGACGCGAGCGTGGCGGCGTTGCTTCCCGCGTTCTTCGCGCTGCTCGAAGTGCCCAACACCGATCCCTCGTGGGAGAGCCTCGAGCCGGCGGCGCGCCGCCAGCGCACGTTCGAGGCCGTCACGCGACTGCTCCTCTACGAGAGTCGCGTTCAGCCGGTGCTCCTGCTCTTCGAAGACCTCCACTGGATCGACACCGAGTCTCAGGCGCTGCTCGACTTCGTCGTCCAAAGGCTGGCGGGGGCGCGCATGCTCGTCCTGGTCAGCTACCGGCCGGAATACCAGCACGGGTGGGGAAGCCTGGGTCACTACACGCAGCTCCGGCTGGATTCGCTCCTGGCCGGCGAGGCCCGCGAGCTGCTCGACCATCTGCTCGGGAGCGACCCCGCGCTGGAACCGCTGAGGCATCGGCTCATCGAGTGGACGGAGGGGAATCCGTTCTTCCTCGAAGAGAGTGTGCGGGCGCTCGAGGAGACGGGAACGCTCGAGGGGGGGCCCGGCGCCTACACGCTCAACCGGCCGGTGGCGAGCTTCGACGTTCCCGCCACGGTCGAGGAACTGCTGGCGGCTCGCCTCGACCGGCTCGCGCCCGGGGACCGGGAGGTTCTCGAGGCCGCGGCGGCCATCGGCCGCGACGTCCCGTTGGCGCTTCTCGCCGCGGTCGCGGGGCTCGAGGAGCGGGAGCTCCGCGCGGTGCTCCGGCGCCTCCAGG
>WNFZ01001237.1_pt1 | contig 24545 bp, 19 predicted proteins | sample 5400081 | NCBI WGS metagenome assembly WNFZ01 (sample SAMN13153365, study PRJNA577476) | soil metagenome | isolation source: 80 cm soil or saprolite under grassland replicate 1 | place: USA:California | collected 2016-06-15
TCCTATGAAGAAAGTCCAGAAATGTATTGTACCTAAAAGTTCGTTGTAAGGTTTACCTAATATTTTAGGACTCCAGTAATACCAACCTGAAAAAAGGGCAAAAACAGCCCCCATTGAGAGAACATAATGGAAATGGGCTACAACATAATACGTATCATGCATTGCTATGTCAAGAGATGCGTTGGCTAAGATTATACCCGAAAGACCACCTATGGTAAACAGAAAAATGAAACCAAGAGCAAATAACATTGGAGTAGCCAATCGAATTCTACCACCAAAAAGAGTAGCTAACCAAGAGAAGATTTTAATCCCCGTAGGTACGGCAATTATCATCGTGAAATAGTAGATTGACCCCAACAACACAAATATTACTTTGTGAAGTCATTAGTCAAAAAACCTTTCCCGAACCGTACGTGATAGTTTCCCATCATACGGCTCTCCAGAGAGAAATAAATTGTAAATTAACCTAATATTCTCTCCTGTTTCCCTTCGATGAAATATATTGTTTCATTTACTATGGAAACTCCGTTACCTCCAACCCTTCCGAGTCTCAGGTAATCCCAAGTTCTTATATAGATCGCATTAATATACCCTTAGGCCCCTAGTAATCTAAAAACGATTCTTTCTGATTATGCTCAGCAACTTACATAATCCGTTATACTTTAGATATACGTTATTAGGTTCGTCTCCTAGCCATAGGTATCGTAGCTCGGGGGTGACAACGCTTTATTAATAAATATAAGCCTAACCCCCTTTTTGGACATGCTGTTGTCAGTGTAGAGTTGGCCCCTACTACCTAAGTCCAATGCTTTACACCACTATTAAGTAATTTTATATAAGAAATGATCTACAAAATGAGGTAAAAGATGAGGTTGGATTTTATTTAAATCCGCTTTGTTAATATAGATTCGATAATTGTTTTTCTCTTTATGAAGAGTAGGATTAATATCAAATTTAATAATCAAAAAATTAATCAATAAAACAACTTCAGGTAGAGTCAAATTATCTGTACATAAAGTAACACCTTTATTTCTTTTACTTCCATCTCCCATAATCCAATGTGCCAAAACAATATAATCCATATAAAAGAATAAATCCTCTTTGATAACTTTGATCATTTTGTTATCAACTACTATGTAGAACAAGTGGAAAATCTCCATAAGACAAGCTAATTGTCTTGTTTGAAGAGTGAGGTTATAAAATATTTGTCCTCTAAGTGTTGAACTACCAAACATAAGTTGTCCAGAACATAAATAAGCAAGTTCATTATAGACATACCAAATATATGGAAAGTTCATTATAGATTGTTTTAAACCTATTCTTGGATTCCAATGACCTCTTTTTTGAAGCCAACCATCAGATAAAAGCAAACCTATTATAATACTTCTAACTCGAGGAGTTAATTGAAGCATAATTTTATCAAGATTAGTTAATCTTTGTTTGGCAATCATTGAAGAATATCCTAATGGTTTATTCCATATAGTTAATTGATTTCATGGATTTAGAGGACTTGTAGAATATTTTCTATATAAATCGTTCTTAATAGAAAAGAATGTTGGTGAGGTAATTACACCCAACGGTCTATATAATGAAATGGCGCACGTTGCCGCTGTGAAATAGGCTCGTGTATCAACATCAAGCCCGACAGCGTAGAGATGATGAGACCAAACAATAAAACCTAGTATACCAATACTTAGTATGGCATAGCAACCTTCTCTTAACTCTATGTTAGAAGAACTCCGGAAAGACAAGCTCGATGTCAAAGATAAGACGTAAAACAGACTTAGGAAGATCGAAAGCTATTCATTCTCTCTTTAATTGCCTTAAATTTGGCAAGAGCCTCTGGAGTAAGGTGTAGGCCAGAGTGGATAATAGAGAGACCTTCCTTGAAGTCTAAGTAATCCTTTTGTTTGATATTTTGCAGAGGATGTAGAATAAGCCCTAAATTGATTATTAGACATTGAGCTGCTCTTTCTTCATCAAGAGGAGAGTTCATCTTCAGATAAAGTTGTAATAAGGCTGGACTATATCTTCCATCTCCTCCCTAATTCGGGTTAAGAGGTTGCGTTGCGTATAGTCTCTGGGGATTCTTCTTGTTCCAATTGGAACTACAATTTCCTGCTGATTGTCCAATCCTTTGGATTCTTTCGCTTAAAATTCGAACCAAAAGCTTTAAGGAGTTTCCAGCATATAGCAACGTTCAAAAGAGGTTAACTCTTAAGGGCCTTAATAGACCATGCCAAGATAACCAAAGATCGGTTTACCTGCTAAGGCTGATATAACATGGCTCACGATGCCAAAGCCAGGGATGATTAAAATATATCAATTCATCATTAATACTAATGATGTTGGACTATATCTTTATCTGAACTTAATAATGGTTTGATAAATAGTAACTACTTACAATCTAAATTAGTCAATAGAACTAATCTTAATCGTTTGTCCCTAGGTCCCAATGGCCATCGGTCTCAGATTTGATCGAAACAGAGGTTCTTCTGGAATTCATATTAGATTTGATTTGTAATAACAATTTTAATCCAGACTCTGTTAAATGTTGCTTAGTATTAAATAACTCACAAGCTCGTTTTAAATCTAAATAGTCATAATTTTTAATACCATATAAAGGATGATTGACAAAAACTGAAAACAGTAAATATTTCATTTCAGATTTTCTTTTAATGTTGTATACCCAGAATTTATGTGTTTTATTATAAGACCAAGTTCCTTTAAATTGTGAAGCAATAAGCTCTAAAGTTTTTCTATGTTTTTGAGCCCAACTAATGTTCAAAGTAACTTGAACTCCTAATTGAGATTTTGGGGAATTACCGAGGCCAATAAAAAATGAGCCATCACCTTCAGTAAAACCTGCTAACCAATTAAAATCAAATTTAGGATTGACTTTTGTCATAGGAATTACATCTACTGACAAAAGAGAAGGTTCAATAATCACTTTATTTTTACCCTTTTTATTAAGACGATTAATCCATTTAACATAAGCTTCATATTTGAATTCTGTTCTTAATCTACCATTAACTAATTTAGCCAAAATCGTTAGACTTGGGATATCCTCAATGACAAAATGAACCATTTTCTCTGAATGCTGCCATCGTACTTTACCAAAACCTAACCAATACTTTATAGCATAAATCAAGGGTGCATTTTTCGTAGATTGACTAATATAAAATGATAGCGTATTATCTTTTTCATTAGGAAAAGAACCATCTGCTTCGATTAATCCAGTTAACCAATTTAACCATTGTTCAGATAATCCACGTTTAGTCTCTGAGGATTCCTCTATTTTTAGGGTTTGGATTCCTGCGGATTGTCCAAATCTATTGATTGTTACAGGGTAAATTGCCAGTACAATAGAATCTAAGGATTTCCCAGCATATGGTGGAATTTTATCATTACTACTCAAGTAGTAAGGAAGCATATAAAATACTTCAGGATGCTTTCTCTCACTAATAAATAATAGTATCAGAGAAATGGACTATATCTTCACCTTATTTACTCCATTTAGCCATGAAATCTTGCCATGACTTATTGTGAATGCTATCAGGTTTGTATGCTTGAAGATCACATAGAACATAATAGTCATAGATTAGATGGAGCCGATGTGACTTGTGGCTTCGCATAGTGTGTGTCTTGAAGTAATCTACCATAGCAAGTACATCTGTACGGCTTTGCACTGACCAATGGTAGTAACCATTTTGAGCACTATCAAAATAGATTGATCCTCCGAATATGTCTTTTAACCATTGTACATCTTGCATCAGTTTATTAGCTGCTCGAAGACTAAGTTGTGGACGTTGGTTTTTCATGCTCATTGTGATTGTACCATCAGCATCAAAGAACCCTGCAAACCAGCTAGAGTCTCTATTTAGACTAGTAGGTTGAATAAGAGGAATTCTTAGCTGTTGACAAACGCGATGTAATTGTAGAAGACGTGAACTGTGTCGAATGTTACCATTAATGCAATGAATAAGATTAATCATACTCTGCTTATTATGTAGGCGATAACGCCAAGCTTTAGCACCTGTTCGCATTTTAATGCTTCCTCCAAGCTTATTTTGGATGAAACGTAAGCAAGGTAGATCTTCTAGTCCCATAGTAATTTCCAAGGAAGTGTATCCCTGTTTACTTACTTGAAGACAACCATCTCCATCGATTAAACCAGCTAGCCATTCACAAAAAGATTGAGAATAAGGTGCTACGCATATGGTCTCTGAAGTTCCTACTAGACTACTTTCGTGTCGTTGGTTACTTGCTGATTGTGTCTTAAACATGATATTTTTACTTGACCCGGTCCAAGGTACGATGCAATTGGACCTAGGGACTCGTGGTAGGAACATACCACTTACGTTCATAGTAATCATATTATTAAGCAGACATTCCCAGCATATAGCGTAGTTCATATTCAAATAGAATGAATCGGGCCAGTTAATAAGATGACCAAAGAACCCTTATCTCCAAACTTTAAATTACAGGTTTAACCCTCCCCATCCTTAAAGTTCATGTACTACCTCAACATTGATGTCCCCCCAAAACATGGTCAAGTCTTGGTTTAATCTTTGTTTCTTAGATAGCCTTGTGGTGATTTTGATCACGGAGATAACGACTGTACATCAAGCACCAATTAATTTCAGGTACCCACCAGTGACCCAGTCTGTAGCGATTACTTAGATAACCGACGGTCTTGAACTAGGGGTAGGTCTTGACCGTTTTCACTAGTGTTGCCAAGCAAACCTATCCTTAAGCATCTCTCACCAGAACTTAAGTTATAGTCCACCCTTTGACTATAAGTATGCTCCCTTTCCCTGTAAGGAAAGGCTTATTTACCTTACATTTCCCTCTAAGGATTGCATGTAGGTTTTAAATAAGGACTAGGGCGTATGGCATTCTGTTTTACTAGAATTCGCTGTGTCGGGTCTTTGTTTTTTCATAGGAATTACATCTAATGAACAAACGTCCCTAGGTCCCAATGGCCATCGGTCTCAGGGACCGGCCCGGTTACCTAGCTTGCACTTGTAACCTAGGGAACTTTATAAAAATTACTACTTAAGGTCACCTTTATAACTATTGCTAAGACAGAGCCCACCTCCTTCCCCCTGCGTCCCTAAAGGGAGCAGTACCGTCTTAACTAGCCCGGCCCCTAGACCTAAGGGCCACGGGTCCTAGGGCGGGGTGGAAAACCAAAGAGGCAATTAGAAAGGCCCGGTCCCTTGAGACGCTGCCAAGTGGACCTAGGGACTTGTGGTGAAAAAGTAGTACTATATTACGTAAGCGAGAGTTTAAACACCTGCCCTAACAGCTTCATAACTTGCGTTAAGCCATCCCCTCTCTTTCCTAACTTTAAACCATTGCCTCATTATAACTACCCTTAATTTACAGTTACTTGGAAGATGACAAGGCCTACCATACAGTATTATTGATTTTAGAAGCCATCTCTTTCAGTAATGGGCGTAATTGAGGATTTAGATGCTCTCTGTTAGATATTCTTACATGCACCTCTTTCCATAACGTATAACTATTTCTTTTCTTAGAACGTAAGGTGTATTTATCGAAATAAGGTATTATTTTATAACAAGCTGTTTTGCCCCCCACAACATAGGAGTAGACATCTTTGATAGAGTGAGCTTCAATAGCTCCGCAGTTAAACAATATTATGAGATGATTTAAGATAGGTAAGTTGACCTCACCTTTCTGAGTAACAATGTATCTTATACGATAGGAATTAGAAGTGGATAAAAAACTGCAAGCTCGGCTTGCCAAGTAGGGACCTGTCTACGCCGGCAAGAAAAGCAACCTTCAGAGTCAGAAAATCCCGCCAACCAGCCATTAGTTAAACTAGGAAGGATCTTAGTAAATATAGGTAATTGTTTATCTAGGACGATTCGACCTGTACTGACTAATTCATTATAAGCACGCAGAAAAGTTAAGAATCCTCTCTTTCTACTAGGTAATATAAGATTACCATTAAAGAATGATACTATAAGCTCGATACCTTTCTTATCTTGTACTACATAACGATATTTAGTAGTATTTTGTTTAATGACATTACCAAAACCTAATGTATCTTTGATCATTTTTAATACTTGGACGTCCTTGTCCCCTTGTGTTATAACAAACTGTAAACTACCTCTTCCTGAAACTATGAATGAACCGTCTCCTTCGGTAAAACCTATTAACCATGTTAGGAATTCGTCAGAAGGTACAGGTCTATTATTTTTAAAGTAAGAGTTGTACTTTAAATGGAACTTGGTAAAGTTAAACGTACAGTCCTTTGAGGGATTAGTTTTATCAGTTATGTCAGAGGTCGGAGAGGATAAAGAATTATAATGACGAACGGTGTAAAGATTCTCTATTAAAGGTGAAAAGAGGTGTTGATATAATAATAAGTCGCCCCCGCCTGCTGGCTCATAGAAGGACGTGTTGAAGTTTCGGTCTGTAAGCAGCATTGTAATTCCCTTGGGAGAATCTTAGCTTACCATACTCACCCTCCCCTTCCAGTAATAAGGGTAGGGCCCTTAATATCTTGTACTTCTATTTAGCTTTGTTAATGGATCCAAAGAGAGTATTACTTCGGGCTAATTGCAAATTGTTTGCTCAGGAAATGAACCAATTATCTATTGTTGATAGAAATTATCTCGAGTGAGAAAATCCCAATTAAACTCTGTCCGACGGTTATTCATAGAATCCTTTTTGGCTTTTATTTTAAGGAATCCTTCAGGATTCAATTGTTCACGGTTTTGAACCATTTCTATCACTGCTTTCCAGTCAAAGTAATTCAGACGCTTAGAAGAAAATAAAGGAAAAAGAGAGAAATAACTCATCACTAGTAACAGAGAAGATATTTTAGCAATAAGGACAGTGTAAGAAGAACCTTTAATGGCTCCTCTATCACGATGGGTTAAGATACCTTCAAAAGTTTGGGCAATTTTCAGCATAAACCCTCCATTTGATTCACCTGTAGAGGTCCGGCCCGGTTACCGTACGGTTGCACTTGTAACCTAGGGAAGTTTTCTTTTTGTTCTATACTTAATCGAGGGGTCACTACTCCTTTTCCCCTCTCTAGGGAAGAGGAAGGTATAGACACATAGAAATATCCATCCCCTTCAACAAATCCTGCTAACCAGGCATTAGAAAAAAGACAAGTTTCATCTATGCCTAATAAAGGTATAGGTTGTTCAGAATATTTTTTATTGAGATAAGTGATTAGTCTGTGGAGAGCTTCAATTTTTGGAGTCCGCATTTTACCATTTATGAAATTTACAACAACCTGGATACCTTGGGCATTATTGATGTAGAGTATACAGGCCCCTCTAGCTTCATAATTTTGAATTGAGCCATGACCTATTATTTGTTTGATTATTACGGCCAAAGGATAATCCTTAATATTAAAAGCAACCTGAATTGAAGGGTAAGAAATCTTACCTTTACCCGGTCCCGTAGACCGATGGCCATTGGGACCTAGGGACGGAGACCTAAAACTCTTAGGAACTACAATACAACCGTCGGACTCTATCAATCCTGCTAAATAGAAACCAAATTGCCCTTTCAAAATTGAAGTGAGAACTCCTTGAAGAGTATTAAGGGTGGATAAGGAGACTCTCCAAAAGTGTTGGCCCGCTCTCAAAAGAGCATTCCCTAGGGGATCTGAGCAATTAGCCAGGCGGGCTCGCCAAACGTTACCGCTTGGATCGGACTATATCTTACCTGCGGATTGAACAGCGTGCTGTGACACACTGGGACCTAAGGTTTATAAAAGACTAGAGGTGTTCATCCCTAGGTACACAAGCAGCGTACCTATGGTACGGGCCATGTAAAAAAAAGTACGGTTGTTGTTCATGTCGGCTTTGAACTTTTTCATAGAAGCTAAAGCCTGGGTAGTTTTATGGTTTCCTTTCGCCACTAATTCCACGCTTTGACACCAGTCAAAGTAATCTAACCGCTTCCTTTTTTCAGTAGATGTAATTCCTATGAAAAAACTTAGAGCCAAAAAGTGGGAAAGAAGTAAAATAGGATATCAAAACAAGGTTCCCTGCTAGCGAACTTGTACGTACTCGGAAGAAAGTACCCTTGCCTTTGCGCTGCAACATTTTTAAGTTAGATAATAGATAGTGGGCTAGTGCCTCCATTATCTCTTGATAATTTCCGTTGGCCGGAGACTCGTAACGCTGCTCTAGCACAAACTGTGGTGCTATTTTAAGGGGGTCTCCGTAGTACGAATATGAAAATAACCCTCCCTTTTGTCAGTAGATGTAATTCCTATGACAAAAGTAAGATTGAAAAAAGTGATCAAGCGATGAAGGGCTGCAACCTTAGGTTTACGCATTTTACCATTTATGAGCTCTAACACCTTAACCACTCCAGGCAAGCTGTTAATACATAGAACATAGACCTGAGCTCTTTTGACCCGCCCCGGTCCACGTAGGTCGAGCCTGCTTGGCCCTAGGGGACTTGGAGTGAGCCTTGTCCTATGGCTTTAAGAATGGTTAGAGCTAAAGGTAAATATTTTAAAGGCCTGAATTGAAGGGTAGTAGAGTTTTCCCTTGGGTGAGCGTATTCTGTAAGGAACAATAATAGCTCCGTCGCCTTCTATTAACCCGGCAAGATAGTGTCCCAGGTTCCCTTCCAATTTTGGCCCAGAGGGAACGCTGTCCGTACTGCAGGCTCTGGCGTGTAGTCTCTGAAGTGCCCTCCCTTTTTTGCTAGGGAGGTTACCTGCTGATTGCCCACTCCACCATATTCTTAACTTAAAATAAAAAGTTGGCGGGGTGGGGTTTCCAGCATATAGCCAGATAGACATCTATAGCTCCAGGGCTTATAAAACTATAGAAGAGGCAGAAATAGCTACCTGCTTACGTGCCTTACCCATATAATTAATAAGTCCTTACAGTACACAAACTTTAGGTAGTAATCAGGATATGAACCGGAAGGTTACAAGACAATTTACCAGCATCATTCGAAGCCCGAAGGCAGTGGCATAGTTAGAGAAGAAAAATTAGTAAAAGATTCTTCATCTTTATTTTGACTATTTTCCCCCCCTTGATTGGGCTACGCCCCACAATCCGGAAGATCCCTAGCAAAGCTTGGTGATCCTCTCCGAACAAGTTTATAGGCAAAGTGTGGGAGTAATTAAGGTCGAATTTCTTTTTTAGTACATTTGCTAACAATTGTACTTCTTCCAAAGTGAAATTATTAGTATTGAAAATAAAACCAGAACGATCGGGATGTCCGTCATCCATAACAAAGTAGGCAAGAGCTTTAGCAGTCAGTAATTCCTGAATATTTAAAGGTCCAATTTCTTTCTTGCCCCTAGACCGTAGGCCATGGGGCCTAGGGCGGGGTCCTTATAAAATAATTCATGGTAATAATTCAATGCTTCATATGTTAGCGTATCGAAATAAATACAATTTGGGTGTTTTTCCGTTTACTACTACGTCCCTAATTCTAGGACTCAGTTCCCTAGGTTACAAGTGCAACCGTACGGTAACCGGGTCGTGCAAAACTCTTTGAATAGAGTGTAAAGATGTAGTATGTAGGCTTCATGTTTAATACCTGCTTTAAAGTTTAAACAAGTATTTTGATTTCTTCTACGTATATGAAGATCATCTAAAGCTAATCCTACGATGGTATCCTTTAGTTCAGATGGAATGTCATCAAAAGTAATACTTTTTGGTTGTTTATGTAAAGACAAATTAACAGGTGCGGCACAATAAACAGTTTTATACAGAACTCTACCTGCTAAGACTGGTAAGGATAATAACAACAGAACGGCTGTCACCAACACAGCCCAGGCGAACAGGGGCATACGGTGTAAGGAAACCTTTATACTATAGAGTATAATTGGACTATATCTTCATTATTCCTATTACTTACATTCCTAGTAAATAGAATAACGGCTAACGTATAGTCTCTGAGGAGCCTACTAGGATCTAAGATCTTTTGGTTTCCTGCTGATTGTCCAATCCTTTGGAATGTCCCGGTCTCAAAAGAGACTCGAACCAAAGGCTCTAAGGAGTTTCCAGCATATAGTTAGCTTGTTATTAGCCTATTCATACCTTGACCTAAAGAACCTTCACGGGTCTAATGACAAAAGTTCTGAAAGAATGAAACTCAGATTATAGTCTCTGTGATTTTAGGTAATGAAGACAGACTAATAGGGCATTTTCATATTTACATGTGGGGGCCTATTACAAGATTAGAATGACCTGGGTATCATAGTCCTATTTTATATAGCATTGAAGGAGTGAAGTAGGGCTTAGTTACCTCTTGTACCCTTGAAAGATACTTAGCTGGAATGAAAATTCGGAATTGATCTACTTTTCCCGACACAGGTTTAGTTCTGGCTTCTTTTGTCAGTAGATGTAATTCCTATGACAAAAGGTCCCTAGGTCCCAATGGCCATCGGTCTCAGGGACCGGGCCCGGTTACCTAGGTTGCACTTGTAACCTAGGGAACTCGGATCCCAAAGTTAGTCTCAAGAGCTGATATCAAGAGTTGAATTCCTTCAGGTGTAAAGCCCTGAGTATGAAGATCAATTGCTCTATGCTCGATAGATCCGTCGTCCATTAGCCATATGGCAAGCACTATAGGCGTAAGAAGCTCTGATATATTTTGAGGTACAACTTTAAGCCTTTTGCCTGCTGTAGAAGTATAGAAAAGAGCATGAACTTTTGTCCGTAGATGTAATTCCTAGGCCAAAAGGAAGGTGAGGAATTTCCAAATGCTCATTAGCACTAGTCCGTGTAAAAATAGCTAAAGTCTCATAGTGTTTTTGATATCTTTTATCAAAGTATTTCGACAACCTTGGTGATTTTATAGTACACCACGGTTCTAGTATGAAAAACATAAAGAAAAGATACTCTGCATGAATAAGACTTTGTTTGAACTTAAAGGAAAAGGTCCCTAGGTCCCAATGGCCATCGGTCTCAGGGACCGGGTCAGCTTTTTTAGGAGCTATGATACAACCGTCTACAAGTAGAGCGCCAACAACAACTTGTCTTACATGAGTCTGTCATTCATGAATTTGCTTTTCTGAAATAACATATAAATACCACTCTCTTTCATAAGAACTCATAATTGGGTAACCACTATCGGAGAAGGACTCAGACCCTAGGAACTCTGGATAAAACTTAAAGGAAATTAGAATTATAAAGATAGTTAATAGTAGCCCTGTAAAGGCCCTAGCAGCACATGTAATTTTAGGGTAACCCGGTGCCCGCATATTTAAGATAGTCGTTATGAAGTTTATGGCACCCAACATAGAAGAGATACCAGCAAGGTGTAGGCTGAAGATAGCTAGGTCCACAGATCCTCCAGAGTGAGAGTTGATGCCAGCTAGTGGTGGATACCTTTATGTTAGACAGCCTCGTCCTCTGGTTGGAGCTCATTAAGCTAGGATGAACCAGAGGAGTATCGCTGCACACATCACGTTTCCGTGGTGATCGGACTATACCTTCATCCACCTATCTTTGGTTCTGTTGGCTTCGAATCTGTCCCATAGCGATGAGGAAGCCCGCTTACGCCGAATGTTGCGCAGAAAGGCCTGAATGCTCTCTAGCCTAGGATAGTTCCCCTTGTGTTTCTGGCTTCTCAGGTTCCCTAGGTTACAAGTGCAACCTAGGTAACCGGGCCAGATTTTTAATTCAATTGCCTTCATTCCTTTCATCTGACCGTTGAAGAAGGCCCCGATGTTGACTATTGCACGGCTATTAGTAGTATCGAGAAGATGATACCCTAGCTTATCCTTGTGGACCACCTTTGTGGCTATACCTAAGCGAATGCGAATAGCTTCTAATACGAGCCAGTCAAGCTTCTGTGACACCAACCAGCCATTGACAGAACCAAGAAGAAGATGGATGCTCCACATTTAGTCTCTGATGCAGGATTTTAGGGCCATTGGTCCTGCAGGCGAATTGTCCCACTGTCGAAAGCATTCTTACATAATACCCTGGCATTAAAACCATCTGAACCACCCTAATGGTAGCAATCCAGATGAGGCACCAAAGGCCGGATAAGGACCCTACCAAGGATATTAGTAGCTTTCTCCCAAGGTTGAGGAGTTTCAATTTTAAGAAAGTAATAAATAATTTACCTAGTCTCTCTCTTTATTAATTAGAGAGAGGAAGAGCTTTTTTTATCTCTGTCCCCTAGTCCACTTAGCAGCGTTATAGGGGACGGGAATTTAAGGAAAATTCTATGGATTTTGGCAACTTTATCGGGATTACTATTTTTATAGTAGTTAGCTTTGCACCATAATTTAAATTCAAGGGATTTCATTCCTTTAAATTTACCATGAAATAATTCGATTATATTAGATATTGCTCTAGAATTTTTAGTATTTAATATATGAATCTTTCGAATTTCACTATATCGGACTTTACTAGGTATGTGTAATAAACGTTTGATTAATTCTAATAAAAAGCTATCCAATTTTTGAACTAGTGTAAATTCAATATTAAATCTGTCTCTATCAGGAAATAATCCAAAATTACCTTCAGCTTCTATGAATCCTATAAGCCAAAGGATAGATATGCTAGATTCAATTTCAAAATATGCACTGGATAGAGATAAGTGACTTATAGCTGGTGATACATAATTAGTAGGTATATTCCTATTTTTTAAATCTAATATAAGTTTCTTTTTTTCTAAAGTATTCAGATCTTTTCTTTCTAATATTAGATAAGCTTCTTTAAATTTTAAATAGTTATAATATTTTGTAGTCAATAGAGGGTAATGATCAAAAATCGGGAAAATTATGTCCTTTAATACCTTTCTATCTGTTATTCTTAATTGAGCAACTTTTGTAGCATTGTATTTAGTTACACTACCATATCCTAATTTGGATTTAATATAATAAAGAAGTCTTAAATTATAAAAAGACTGAGCTAAACCAAAATGTAATCTATAAGTATTTCCTGATTTGACTATGCTAAAACTTCCATCACCGTCAGTAAAACCAACTAACCATTGACAAAATTCTTTAGAATATTTCTTATTATTTGTACTAAACTTTCTTGGATAATTTAAACATTGGAGTTTCTCGCATCGAGTGGAGTTTCCTAAGCCGTATGTTACCATACAGAGACAGCATATCCATGACACCGTCCAGGCCAAGGTGGGGATTTTTTGAAGGGTATAGAAAGTAGATAGATGTTCCCAATTCCAAGCATTTGAACCAAGAGGACTAGTATCTAAAGGAAGTAAAGGAATAGGATCTGATTGATAACCTCGTAGGTTTACCTGATTAATAGCTCTATGAAGAGCCTCTATTTTAGGTGTTCGCATTTTACCATTTATAAGGTTGATCATAGTTAGAACCCCTTCCTTGCTGTAAAGAGTTAGTTTACCATAGTTTTGACCTTTCGTTTTTACATAGGAATTACATCTAATGAAAAAACAAGGAAAAGAAATTGTACTTAAACCTAAGACTTCTTTGATCTTTTCAGCCCAGCCCGGTCCCTGAGACCGATGGCCATTGGGACCTAGGGACGTAAGATTATTAAGATGAAAAACTAGTATAAACGAGGGATATCTCACTTTGTCTGATTCAACCTGTTCAGGAACAATAATAGAACCATCACTCTCTATGAGACCAGCTAAATAATGACCCAACTGTTCTCGGTTAGTTAAAGTTGTGGACCCACCACCTTGTACCTGGACAGCACCACCTAGTTTTACCGTCCACCCAGTTCCGGCACCTTGCTCAACAAAGCTGCTGGCAAGCAGTAGTCCTAATGCAGGAGGCAGTAACCAAAAGCTAACATTATTCAGGCGGGGAAATCAATTACCTTAATTGTTTCCAATTAAGACGGACTATGCCTTCATCCTTTACTTTATTTTAAAAGGAGGCTCGCATGTAGTCTCTGAGAATCCTACTTTCAATATTATTAATATTTATTTGGTTTGCTGCATATTCTCCCCATGTGTATTAAAATTATTACAATACCTAGCAATTAATTACTAAAGTAGTGTACTTAAACCTGTTACTAAAAGTAAACACTTTATCTTCGAGGAATTCCATGCATATGGCGAGCTAATAATATATATAATTACTTATATAAACGGCATTTCCTGTAAGATAAAATTATTTAAGTGCAGTCCCTAGGTCCCAATGGCCATCGGTCTCAGGGACCGGCCCGGTTACCTAGCTTGCACTTGTAACCTAGGGAACTTTAAAAATAAAATCAATATTTGTCTAAGTGTTTCCAATCCATAATAGTTCTATTTCTATTCATTCTATTTTTTAATAAATCAATTTGATTTTTTCCTTCTAAAGTATAATGTTTATTATCTATAATCAATTTAGCAGCCTCTATCCAGTCTAAACTGTCTAAATATTTATAACTTCTTAAATTAAATTGTTCTAAATAATTAATAACTTGTTTAATAGAATTTAAACTAGTAGCATTAATTCTATAATAATTTCTATTTGTAATCAATAACTTAGTAGAAAATAGATTAGCTATTTGATTTAAAATTGAAAAAGAGTCTTCATTAGATTTAGGATCTATTAATCGTTGTTCAATCACAAAAGAACAAGAAATACGCTCTTTTTTACTTGTTTCTAAAGTAGAATGTCTAATTAATAAACACCCATCTCCATCAATAAAACCAGCTAACCAAGAATCAGAAATTAGAGGATTCATATTTAAGGGTCCTTTTTTTAAATTAGTATTATGATTAGTATTAACCCAATCAATTAAAGAGTATAATTGATGAATTTTTGGCGTTCTCATATTACCATTTAATAAATATATTACATTAATTAATCCTTTTAAAGGAGATATAGTTAATACACAAGCATTTTCTTTTAATTTCATTCTAATAAATCCATAACCTAATGAATCTAATAATTTATCAGCTAAAGCTTTATCTTTTAAATGAAAAGTTATACAAAATCTAGGATTATGTTTTTTAGTAGAATTAGAACTAGGTATCCAAATATGACCATCAGCTTCAAACAACCCTGCTAAATAAGAATTTAAATTTATATCTGACTTACAATTTTGGGGATCTTGATTAAATGATTTCTTTTTTAATGAATTTTTCGGATAGGAATGACATCTACCGAAAAATGAAGAACAAAACGTTCTTTTTAAATTATGAATTTTTATTAATGCCCGGTCCACAGGTACGCTGCAATGTGTACCTAGGGGACAACTTAAATAATTTTTATCTTGTTGTTTTTTTGCCATGTCGACGGCACCGATGAGTAATGGTACGAAGATATTCATTTAACACATAATCTTTCGAGTATGATTGGACTATATCTTCAGGTTAAATAACCGCGTTACGTATAGTCTCTGAGGATCCTACTCCCTTGTAATCAAAGGTTTGGTTTCCTGCGGATTGTCCATTTTTATAAATAGATTATTCCCCTTAATAATTAAGACTACTGTACGCTTGTGTATCACCCATTTAATATATATTTACGGTGTGATCAAGTTTTCAGTATGTTCTATAAGTGGACTTTAGGATTTTCCCGCAAATAGTAACGTAATAAGGCTGACTTCACAGTCAACCACGGCAACTATTATTTTATTTTGTTAAATAACAATTTTTAAGATGATTCCAATTGTAAGTAGTTCGAGTGGCATGAAATTCTTTTCTAATATTTATGGCTTCTTCTAAATAAGAAGTAGTCATTGGATTAGCTTTTTGTAATTCTAGAACATAAGCCCAAGCTTTATAATCTAAATATTTAGAAGAAAGAAGTGGAAATTGAGTAAAGTACTCAATAATTTTATTAAGACTAATTTGATTATGAGCCGTTAAAATAAAACTATAATATTGTTTTTCACCTATGATTCTACTTCGACTTAGTACATTTGAACCTAAATAACTGGCCACTTTAGACATTATAGAAAAGAAACTAACTTGTTCTCCTTCATTATTTAATTTATGACAAGTTTGTCTTATTTCTAAACGGTAAAATAATTGAACTCTTGTTGAATTCTTATTAGATCTTTTGTGAATATTAATAGAAAAATTAGCATCAGCATCTGAAAATCCAGAAAGCCAAGGATTGCTATCTATAGGTGAGTTATCCATAGCCTTAACTTCAAGCGGATTAATTTGAGATAAGATATTTTTTGTGCTAGGAAGTTTGCTGTTTTGATTATTAGCTATGTATTCATTAAACCAATCAATAGTTCGCTTTAAAGCCTCTATTTTAGGTGTTCGCATATAACCATTAATAAGAGTTACAATAGTATAAACACCTATAAGATCATGAATTTGCCACAGAACATAACCCCTATCAGCTTTTATTAGAACACAACCACAATTAGTTATTGATTGTAGAAATTCAGCTAATGGTAGATCGGCCTTCTTAAAAACAATAATAATCATAGGCAAATATTTTTTTGCTGTGGATTTTTTATCGTGTACAGCAAATGTTCCATCACCTTCTATTAAACCAGCTAAATAAGAACAAAATTGTGAATTAGATTTAATATCTATTGAATAATCCTCTTTTTCTAAAGGCTTTTGAGTATAAAGATTTCAACTTGAACAATTGCCCGGTCCCGTAGACCGATGGCCATTGGGACCTAGGGACGAGGACTTAGAAAAGTTATTAAGAAATAAAATAGAACTTTTGTTACCAAAACCGCCTATCAAGGCAGGCATGCGATTTGAATCATTTAACTTTCGTCAATGAATGGACTATATCTTCACCCTGAATTTTTATTTTAATAGGGTATTTCACGTATAGTCTCTGAGGAGCCTACTAGGGTTTCGTCTAATGTAAATAAGTTTTCTACATTCTCTAATCCCCGTTCGTTTCCTGCTGATTGTCTAATTTTTTGAAATGTTACTGTATTCTGCCGCTTTTCATTTAAGAAACATGCAGTACTAGTTCCAAAAGCTCTAAAGATATCTCAGCATATAGTGAAAAGAGAGTAATATATTACTATACTACCCGGCCATGCCTAAATTTTCAATCTTTAAGTAATGAATGCAATAATATCTAGACATATTTTTGACCAGGAAGAAGATCATAACGAAGGCATGTGCCGTGACTATTACATTGTATAGCTGATGATCAGCCTGTAGGTATTGTACCCCTGGCCCAGCTAGCTCTAGCCGTATGGCCATAGAAAAGGCTGTCCCGATCATCCATTTATTGACCCTACAGGTTTAAATGTGGACTTTGTCTTATTCTTACCAAAATCTCTGTTCTTATATTTAGTTTCATTAATCTTCAAATTCTTCTTCTTCAACAAACATTTCAATCTAGAAATTAAGGAAGTATAACATCCTCGAGTTGATGTTGCTAGCTCGATTTTAATAAAAGCTTTCTTTCAATACCAACCAAGGGAATTTTATAATTTATCTTGTATACATGTCTTTAAGATGATGCCAAGTAAACACAGTTCGGGTTTTATTATTCTTAGCTTTTATAGTTTTAATAAGGTTAAACCTCTCTTCTCCATATTTATTTAAGTGAGCCTATGACATAATGAGCATATGCACTTCATCCCCACCCGGTCCCGTAGACCGATGGCCCATTGGGACCTAGGGACCCTACAAAATCTAGATATTTAGAAGTGAAGAGTGGAAATTGAGTAAAATAATTAACTACAATTTGCGAACCAGCTTGACTATTGTTACGTGCTCTCCAAAATAATTGTTTTCCTGCTCTGGTCTCCGTAGGCCGAACCTGCTTGGACCAGGAGACTTCGATTCAATTTACTTAAATGAATAACACCTAAATTAGCAAGTAAAAAATAAGGTTTCCATAATTGGTTTATAAGCTTGAAATAATACAGGATCATCTCTACCCTGGCATAATTCAAATGAAGTTGCTACGTGACGATATCTCCCTTCAGTTATTCTAATTTGGAAGCTAGCATCACCTTCTGCAAATCCTGCAAACCAACTGTTAGTCTTTAGTTGAGAAGTATCTAAAGGTAATTTAGCTATAGGTTTTAAGAAGTAATCTGGTTTGGTATTAACCCAATCGATCATAGCATGCAGCTTGCTAATTTTAGGTGTTCGGAAGAAACCATTAATTAGGTTTAAAATATCAATAATACCCTCTTTGTTACGTTTGACAAACCGTATAGCATTTGGAGAACTGGCTTCTAATTGAATAGAACCATAACCAAGGTAATTTTTTAGATATTCTGCAAATGGTCTGTCTTTCTCCTGTAAAGATATATCAATTGTAGGGGTTACCTGAAGAGTTCTTTGGTGTTATTAAAGCACCATCAGATTCTATTAAACCTGCTAAATACGGACCTAATTGACCAGATGTTTTAGGTGTAGTATTATGGACTTCTCTTATATGTAAAGTTTTCTGTACACTAGTTGCAAATGTTTCTAATATATAAGTTGAGATAGTAAATTTGGTTAAGAACTCTTGCGTAAAGTCTCTGAGAATCCTTAATAAAAAGTTTTCTGCAGGTAAGTTCCTAATAGTTTCTCTCCAGATTTTGACTTCGAAAACAAAGTTAATGAAGTACTGCAAGAGAGTAGAACCCTCCCTGCATATAGCAAGATTTAAAGCCGGCATGATAAATAGCTTACCGGCAAATAGGGCGAAAATGAGGTAGAGAGTCCCAATATCTTTAGCATTGGTTGAGAAGAGCCAGCGAGCAAGCATTTTGCTTAATAACGCTTCTTTACTTATCATACTTGTCCAATAAAACTGGTCTTCACCAGTATCTTAAGCGAAGGCTTCCATCACGTTTCATGATGCTTGCTTTAGCACGAGCCTTAAGGCTCTTTGTCCTTTTTAGCTTTCCTTTTCATTCCCTATCTTCGACACTGAACCTCCCCTATTTTAATTAAATTAAAGGGTAGGGTATATTTATAATGGGAATAAAGGGAAAGGATTGTATTATTAGGCTTACTCTATTTACTTTGGATTTAAGGGTGGGGGGGGATACCCTAAAACTCCATTACCCTCCAATTCAAAATGACACTCTTTTCCTCTTAAAGTTAAACCAAACTTACCTCCCCCCCTCTCGCCAAAAGAGAAGTTCAAACAAGAATTACGATGACCACTTCAGGGGTCGAACCTGAATAAATAATATTAGAAGTATTATGCTCTTCCATTTAAGCTAAGCGGCCTACCTTAGGGACCAAACTCCTTAGGTCCAATGTCGGGGTCATCCTCTCTGTTGGAGGGCCCCTTAAACTAATCATCTACGGAGGCCTACAAGGCTGGCAGGAGTATAGGGCTGGTAAATAGTATCTCAGGTTGACTGTACTTTTCCAGAGCCTGAACCCGGTCTGCCAAAGGCCTCGCCACCACATGTTTGAATAAAGTGTCAATTCGAAATGTTTAACTTCTATACATACCCTTGTTAGTTACTTGACTTCAAAGAAACGGATCTTGCTCCCTGTCCCAGGTAGATATACACCCTATGGGACACACTACAAAAGAGTTCGGTAAACATGGTATAGTGTGCCTGCCTAGAGAAGGTCTGATTAAATCCATTTGCTAATTGTCTAAATTCTAATACTCTTCTTCCATGGCAATAGAGATTTACTATTTCAAGTAAATAGAATAGGCTGTAATGTAAACTTACAAGCGGTTTGGTCCCGTTTAGTCCAGTTTCCAAAGTAGGGGAAATCGGAAATCAAATGAAACAACAAAAACAAAATAGGGGTGAAACCCTAAATTTGAATTCAACTATTTACTCCTTGATATGAGTTATAGAGAGTGGAAGCAGTATTAACAATGTTTGTAACTCCTCCTACAGATATTAGGTCTGATGTACTTACAATTGGAATAGGAGCAGGGGAAAAGATCGATCTCAACAGTATCCTTTACCATTCCAATCATTTTGATACCACCATAAACATACGTTATTGATGGTCCTACTGCTCCTAACAGCTTCAACAATTGACCTATCATTTTCTCTTATTTACCCTCTTCACCTGATTCTTCTTACTTTGAGATTGTAGTAGAACATTTGCTAAGAGTCCTATGAATAATGCTATCTCTGCTTTTAGTTCTATCAACTTATCTAGTACTAGTACAACTTCGTTAGTCATTTGGTTCCGTTACTCACATTGTAAGTCTATAAGTTATGTAACCTGCTATTGCTATACCTAAGCCAATTAATCCTGTTTCCGTGCTTATGTCTATTACTCTTATTCCATTACAATCTACATTAAAATTCATCATTAGTGTTCCAAACATCTTCTCACTCCAGTTCCCTAGGTTACAAGTGCAACCTAGGTAACCGGGCCCGGTCCCTGAGACCGATGGCCATTGGGACCTAGGGACCTGTACTTTTGACTTCTTCCCACTGTAAGATTTCAAAGGTTTCAATTTAAAAGGGGGAACGGGGGAACCGATGCTTCTCATAAATTCAACTTTTAATCTAAATTATTGAAGTTATTGACCTCTCTATATCCTTCTAATTCTAACATAATGTCTTAACCATAGATAAATGTTAATGTCTTTGCTTGACGAGCATATAGAAAATCCAATCTATACCACTCCTTTATCTTTGTATTGATCAAATATTAAATAATATATGACTCCTGAGAAGCTAACAAGAAAGTAGAGAAAATATTTAAGGATAATGAAAATAGGGAAAATTACTATTAATATTTTGAAAAAGTATCAATAAAAGTTGTTAATTCACCTGGATTAAAGATAAACAGAATAAGACAGTGCGAGCAGCGTGACTTGAACACGCGAATCATCCTTGGAAGGGATACAGTTTACCACTAACCTATACTCGCTAAAATAAAGATTACTTCAAGAGCTTATGGGAGGAAGAGGGGGCAAATTTGAAATTGGATAATTAGAAAATATAAGGGCATATTCTTACAAAGAAAGTAAAATATAAGGATCATTCTTAAAAGAATCTCAATAATGCATTTATGGCTCTTTTCAGTAATTGATATATTGTTACTCAATGTTTTTTAATAAGTTTGGCTATAATCAAGATAAAGATAATCCCAATTAAAGTAAGTAAATATAACTAAAGGTTTATCAGTTGGGGGGTAGGTCTATCTGTCTATCTAACTAACTGTTTAACTAGTCTATATGGTGGCTGCCTAGGGGCGTCTCTGTCTATTAATAGATTAATCTATATATCTTTAGCTATCTATCACTTGAGTCATGGTCTACAAATGGTCCTACTCCAATGTAAACTCTATCCTTTGTTAACCCTTATCCTTAATCTTCCTGTGATTGTTTAGTTTTCTTGTGTAGGTAAGCAATAACTAGAGCTGCCCGTTCCCTAGGTTACAAGTGCAACCGTACGGTAACCGGGCCCGGCAGTAATAATACTACATATACTAGTTACTATAATTGTCCTTATTTGATCCATTATCTGGAACCTCCTTTTGTTAAACTAACTTTTCAATTATTGAGTTATTTTTTCTACTCCTCTATTGCCTTATTAAGGATCCCCCTCTTAGCTTACATCAGCCTTTTAAACAAACTAACTAACCTTTAGAAGTAAGACCAAAAAAGTAACTCAAATGTTCTTTTCTTTAATATTGTACCTGATAGGATTGATGGGTTTCATAGTAAACCGTAAAAATCTAGTTCTCATGTTACTCTGTCTAGAGCTTATGCTCCTTGCAGTCGCTCTCTTGCTCTTATTAAGCTCCTTTACCTATTCGGATATCTTGGCACAGGGTTTCGGAATCTACGTAATCGCGGTTGCGGCAGCTGAAAGTGCTATAGGCTTAGCTATCATAGTCGCCTTCTACAGACTCAGGGGTTCTATAGCAATTAGCAACCCCAAAAGGTAGTCAAGTATGCTACTAATAAAAAACACCCCTCCTATAAATCCCTTACCCTAAATTTGAAATAAGCCTTTTTTAATTGAAGCATTACGTCCCTAGGTCCCAATGGCCATCGGTCTCAGGGACCGGGTCATTCAAATTTCTCTTTCTTAATTTAACCAAATTTTCCCGAGTAGAAGTAAGACTCGTAGTGTGGGGAATGTAGGTATAGAAGTTCTACTTGTGGGATTGAAATTGAATCAATAAAACCAATCAGAGGTAATCGCCATCTGTACTGCGTGGCTTCGATTGGAGCTAGCTGGAACACCCCTAGCTAATAAACGTACGTTACCCTCTTTGTTAGCAACACCTCTAATTCTATTCCCCGATTCCCCTATATTTGTATTATTTAGTCTCTCCTTTATTTCTTTTCACCATTGGAATTCAAAATAAATCCGCACCTCGAAGACTGGCAGAGCTGCAGGCTTCCCGGCCTACCCTGCTGTTTGTTTCTGCAAGTTGGTGTAAGGGTCGCATGTTAGACTCATGTTCTGAAGGAGGCCGTTCGACTCGGCCACTTGCACAAAGCTGTTATCTGGTACAGGACTACTTTTTTGTCAGAAATTCGGATTCCCTGGTCTTTATCACAATAGTAGATAGAGTCTCATGGCAGTTTTGTCATTAGACTAGTTCTTTTGACCAGTCAAGTTTCCGACTCCTTTACCGGGTCTTCCTGACAAAAAGAAAACAAAAAATGACCTTTCAGGAAAAGTGGCCGAATGGGTTAAGGCAATAACCTGCTAAGTTATGGGACTAAATGGTCCTTGAGGGTTCAACTCCCTCCTTTTCCGCTACAAGAATCTATGTTAGTTTTTAACTGACAAAACCAAAACGACCCCCACTCAATCAATAAAACCTATTGGTTGTCGGGTTAGCTTAATGGTAAAGCTTTCGTCTTGTAAACGAGGTATGGTGGTTCGAGCCCACTACCCGGCTCATTATGGAACCAAGCAATACTTGCCGCATTAAAGCACAAGGGTCATAGTTTCTGGCTTGTACTAGGGAGCTTACTTGGAGTATAGTTACCACTTGATATAGATCAGCAGCTCTTGTTCCAGTTGGAGTCGTCCTATTTTGCCCGGTCCCGTAGACCGATGGCCATTGGTCCCAGGGACGTGGGCTGGAATTCTTTTTTCCCCCTTACCGCTAGGTGTCCTTATAGAGATGAGGAGTATGTAGCTCAAAGGTAGAGCAGCCGCCTTTTAAGCGGTTTTGTTGGGGTTCGAACCCCCACATACTCAGTTTAATGGTATTCTATGGGATTAGGCTATCTTACTGATTTCATGGGGTTTCTATAGCTTCTATTCTTTATAGACTAATTGTTTTCTAACGCTTCGTTTTTACAAAGGAATTACACTGTAGGCCCTAGTTGACCATGGGCCCTTAGGTCCTAGGCCACGGGTCGATTTACAAACTACCCAAAAGAACTAGTCATTGGTCAAACTCTATTTTAGCACTGCTTCGACTCCTTTACAGTTCTATAGCTGCTCATTTCCTTGGCTACTTCCCTTTTGGCAGTGGATTCAATTCCTTTGACAAGTTTCCTTTACCTTTGTTCCCTAGGTTACAAGTGCAAGCTAGGTAACCGGGCAAGACAAAACCAAAACTCCCCTGTATTCGGTCCAAGCCAGACTTCAGGTCGCAAGGGGGCTCCCGAAGCCACCCGTAGGCTGGAAACTCGGGCGAGGCCTTTGGCAGACCAAGGTTCAGTGGGAGCTAAACCAGTATGTGGCTAGGCCATACCAGGGTAGCATTGTGCTAGGTGCTATTTCTTATTCGTTCTCTTCTATTGTCTAAGGATGCCCTCCAACCTGGTCAAGGTTTTGTGAACTGATCATCTCTCGTATCTCATAGATGTTGGTTAGGCTTCACCTGAATCGTAGATCGCTAGTAAAAGAGGTCACTGCCTTTTCTCTCTCCTCTGGGTAATCTCAGCATCTTCTTTGGCTTCCTCTGGTATGACGTGAAGCATCACTATCTTAAGATTGCGTCTTCAAACTTGTTTCTGCCCTTAAGACGAAAGGGGCTATTAATCAAGTGTGATAATTATGCTATGTTTATAACAATTTGATTTAGTAAGGTAATTACTTGATTCTTCCCCTTTGGATACTATCCAATATAGAATTCATTCTAATGGGGAAGTAGAGTGGAAACAATTCCTACGGCCCCCTTATAGTTAACTCTACATGCCTACGCTGATAGGACACCTGGTAGTAGCATTCTAAAACGTTTCAACTCAAAACTTCTACGCGGATCGTAGTCTAATGGTAAGACGATCGGTTTGGGTCCGATAGATTGTAAGTTCAAATCTTACCGATCCGACATATCTATTTTTAGGCTACATAAGTAAACGAGAGAGGGAGTTTGGTTTAAATATAGCACAACTAACAAATAGAGCACTAGATTCAGAGCTTAAAATAGCCTAAGTAACCTAAGGAGGGAAAGGGACCCCCTTAAAGTCAATCAACACTCGCTCTTACTACGACATATTTAATTGAATTAATTGATTAACACAAAAAGCGTCAACACTTCATTGTTATAATTTCACAGTCTTTATGAAGGGAGCTAAAATCAGGTATGGCCTTGTAGTCCCTTAAGGTGTTGTTTTAATTGTTTATTAGTGTTTGTTCCTACATCTAAATGAGATTTATTTAAAGTATAGGTTACTAGACTTAACTCTCCAAAAGGTCCAATATCTTTAATTACATAGTCTTTAGATAGTTTGGCTATTTTGGCCCGGTCCCGTAGACCGATGGCCATTGGGACCTAGGGAC
>WNFZ01004726.1_pt1 | contig 24529 bp, 18 predicted proteins | sample 5400081 | NCBI WGS metagenome assembly WNFZ01 (sample SAMN13153365, study PRJNA577476) | soil metagenome | isolation source: 80 cm soil or saprolite under grassland replicate 1 | place: USA:California | collected 2016-06-15
CGCACCGGCCCGCACCGCGTTCGCCCTGCTGAAGACGTTTCGCCGGGACGGCAGGGATTATTCATTGCTCTCCGTGCGACCACTCTCCGGCCGGCAGCATCAGATCCGGATTCACCTGGCCCACTACGGGCATCCCATCGTGGGAGACAAACTGTATGGCGCCGATGAGCAATGTTACTTGGATTTCGTGCGGGAACGGCTGAGTCAGCAGCAACGGGCCGCCTTGCTCCTGCCCAATCACGCCCCGCATGCGCGGTCGATCTCTTTCCTCTGGCACGCTCAGGAAAGGTTCTTCGAAGCTGCGCCGGAGCCCTGCTTCAGCAACTTTGCCTCTGAACCCGAACTGGGCAATTCTCGCCAGGCTAGCGAACTTCCGTTCTCGGCACCCTGAATGTCTGACCTTCCCAAGACGATGCGCGCGGTCGTTTATCGCGGCGCCAATGATCTTCGACTGGATTCGGTGCCGGTCCCGCGGATTGGTTCGGACGAGGTGCTGGTCAAGGTGGCGGCGTGCGGGGTCTGTCCGACCGACATTAAGAAGATTCAGTACGGCACCGTGCCGCCACCGCGCATTTTCGGACACGAAACAGCGGGGACAATCGCGCGCGTCGGCGCGCGCGTGCGTCGGCTGCGCCCGGGCGATCGCGTGGCGTTGCACCACCACGTTCCCTGCTTGCACTGCCATGCCTGCCGCCACCGGGCGTTCGCTCAATGTCCGCAATACAAGCGGACTGGCGTCACGGCAGGATTCGAACCTGCCGGCGGCGGCTTTGCCGAATACGTGCGGGTGATGCCCTTCGTCTTTCCCGGGATTGTCAAAATTCCAGAGCGGAACAGCTTCCTGGAAGGGGCGATGCTCGAACCAGTCAACACGGTGCTGAAAGCCGTCCGCCGGCTTTCTTTGCTCCGCGGAGACAACGTGCTGGTCATTGGACAGGGCCCCATCGGCTTGATGTTCACACGCTTGCTGACGCTGGGAGGTGCCAGGGTCCTGGCCTCGGACTTAATGCCGGAACGCCTGGCTGTTGCCCGGGAACTAGGGGCGAAGTGGACATTCAGGGCGGATGATTCCGATTCCACTGAGCAAATTCAGGCCACGATTAATACCCAAGGCATTGACGCCGTGGTCAGTACGGTGAATTCCGACAAGGTGATTGATCAGGCGATCCGGCTCCTGAATGGGGGTGGCAAACTTCTCTTGTTCGCTAATACCCGCCGTGGCATCCTTACGCCGGTCGACTTGGCCTCGGTTTGTGTGGACGAAAAGGATATCCTGGGAAGCTATTCGGCTGATGTGACTATTCAAGAAGAAGTTGCGCGTCTGGTGTTTGCCAGGCGGCTGGATGTTCGCCAACTGATTACACACTGCTTTTCATTGCAAAAAGCCATTGACGCGATTGCCCTTGCCGCGAAACCGGCACCTGATGCGCTGAAGGTGATGATCTGCCCCGGGCGAGTAGAAAGGAAGAGCCAGAAAATGTTCAAAAAAAAACAGAAAAAAGTTGACACTCACCTTGAATTTTGCGAGAGTGCGCCTACACACAGAAACCATAACACAATACACACATGAGAACGAAAACAATGCTCGTTACTGCTGTGCTCGTTGCAGCAGGCATCACCACCTCGACCGCCCAAACCGTATACTCGGTCAACATCGTTGGTTACATCAATAAGTCGCTGCCGAGTGGGCTTTCCTTGATTGCAAATCAACTCAACGCCTCGCCGGACAACAAGGTCCAGACGCTCTTTGGCTTGCCGGCTGGGCCGGTGACGGTATACAAATTCAACCCTTCTACCGGTAATTTTGACCAAGCCGCCTATGACCCTGATGCAGGCTGGAGTGACCTCACCTCCATGGTGCTCAATCCGGGCGAGGGCGCCTTCGTGGATAACGGCGGTGATGCCTTCACGCTGACTTTGGTTGGCGAAGTCAAGCTGAGCTCGACCGTGAACATTCATCCTGCAATCGACACTTATAGCTCCGTGATTCCGCAAAGTGGCCTGATTTCGACTCTGGGCTTTCCTACCCCGCCGGCAGCCTTGACCGTGTACAAATTTAACGGAAGGACCTTCGATTCATTTGCCTTCGATCCAGATGCGGCAGCGTGGAGTCCGAGTGAACCCTCGTTGAATATCGGTGAAGGTATATTCATCGACAACGCCGGTGCTCTCTTGATGTGGACGAGAACCTTCACTGTTGGTCCGTAAGTTAAGCGATTCAAAAGCAATAAGAAACCAGATACTCAAAACCTTAACAACTAAAGCAAAATGAAAAAACTATTCGCAGCGGCGCTCTTGGGTCTGGCGGTCGCATCAGGGTGGGCGCAGGGGACGATCGATTTCCGGAACGGTGGTGTCACCTTCAAGACCGCCGAGGATCGAAAGGTTTACGTTGGCGCGGTCGGCGGGACCCCATTAGATGGAACCAACTATGTCGCAGCCCTGTATTATATGGCGGGTGCAAACGCTAACATTAATAGTCCAACGGCAGGAATGCAGGCCGGAGAGGTTGCACGGTTTCGGCCCAGTACTACTTTGTCCCACGGTACTTGGTTGAATCCAGCCGCCATTGGCAATACGCGCATTCTGGATGGCGTGTCCTTTCTCCAACCCGCCACCATCCAAATTCGCGTGTGGGACAGCACCAAGTATTCAAGCTACGCCGCCGCCTTCGCGGCTGGCGAGTATGGCGCCTCGACGCCGTTTAACTACACGGTACCAGCGGAAGGCGACCTTGTCTTGGCCGATTATTATCTGAACGATTTGCGCGCGTTCGCGGTCGTTCCGGAGCCCTCGATTATCGCGCTTGGCGCTCTCGGCGTGGCAAGCTTGCTCTTCTTGCGCCGCCGCAAATAGTCAAAGTTAGTGTGTTCTCAGCAAAGCCGCCCGGAAGGGCGGCTTTTTTTTTGAACTGTGTTGACAGCCCTCCGCGATGATTCCTACGATTCGCCGGTTTCTTTTGCTGGCGCGTTCGTCTATCGGTTAGGACACGGCCCTCTCAAGGCTGAAAGACGGGTTCGATTCCCGTACGCGCTACCAATTTCATTAAAATGGTTAAATGGTTAAATCGTTGGCGCTTCGAAGCGCGCGAAGCGAGCTTGACGGTTCGTAACTGTTCAGGAGTCATAGACGCCCGCCCTCACCCCGGCCCTCTCCCCCGGGGAGAGGGAGCTTCATTTGCCGGGCTGGGAGGAAGTGGCGTTATTAGGCGGATTGAGCATCCCATGCGCATTCTAGTACAGCGGCAACAGCGCGAGCAGCGTCAGAGCTTTGATGACGCTCCGACACGATCTCCCTCTCCCCGGGGGAGAGGGCCGGGGTGAGGGCGAGAGCAACCTCAGACCTGAATAGTTACGACGGTCTAACGCTTCAACGATTTAACGCTTCAATGATTTAACGATTTAACGATTTAACAATTTAACGATTTAACAATTTAACGATTAACGCATCAGCGCGAGGTAAGAAGAAGCCATGCGCCCATTCCAGATCATATTCAACCCGACCAGCGCCGCAGAGCTCGCCCGGATGCCCAAGGAACTTCAATTAAGCATTCTGGGAGAGTTCCGCGGGCTGCCTCAGGAAGTGATGAGCACCGATCTTGAGCGGTTCGGAAAGTTGGAACGGGCGGGAAAGATTTTGCACCGATTTCGCCTGGGAGATTACCGGGTGTATTTTGAGCGGCACGAGTTGGGCGTGGTCGTGCACCGCATCCTCAGCCGAAACAGCCTGAAGGATTTTCTGTTCCGCTCCAGCCTGCCCGTCGGTGAGGACGAGGCACTACAGCAGAACCCGAAATTCTGGGAATTGATTGAAGCGGCGCGTGGCCCCTCCGCCGGCGCGAAGGAAACCGCGTAACTGCTCCGGTCATGGGTGGAACCGCTAATCTTCGCTAATCTTCGCTAATGAGATAAAGAGCACTCGACGGTTGCTTGGATCGCTTGGGGACGCGCGCGATACCACTTCCGTGATATATTCGTGCCATTAGCGAAGATTAGCGAAGATTAGCGGTTCCAAATTCAGATTTGCGATTTCAAGGAAGCTCCGAGACGTCCATCGGGCCAGTCGCCAATCGCAAATCTAAAATCGCAAATCGGCTACCCGCCCGAATCTGACCCCAGCTCAACGTTCCAGTAGGCCAGGTCGAGGAAATGTTTCCAGCTTTCGTGATGCTGGAAAGTGAGGTTGACCTGCACAAACGGACGCCACTTCGGCCGCTTTGGCTTGCGGATTAGATGCATGCCCGCTTCGGAAGGAGTGCGATTGGCCTTGCGGGTATTGCACCCGACACAGGAGCAAACGATATTTTCCCACGTCGTCGGTCCCCCTCGATCACGAGGGATCACATGGTCCAGGTTGAGGTCCTTGCGATCAAAGACGCTGCCACAATACTGGCAGGTGTTCCGGTCACGCTCGAAGATGTTGTGCCGGGTAAATTTGACCTCCTTCTTGGGCAAGCGATCGAAGAGCACCAGCAGGATGACTCGCGGGATGCGGATCCGGAAGGAGATGGTATGAACGCTTTCGGGGTGAGGTTCCTGTTGGGAAAAGTCGTGCCACTGGTTGAAGTTGAAGGTCTGAAAGGCTCCGCCGCCCGCATTGAGCACGACGTGGGCGCGTCCCTCGAAGAGGAGCGTCAGCGCCCTCCGCGCCGTGCAGATATTGACCGCCTGCCACAGGCGATTCAAAACGAGCACATGCTGGTCCAGATAGGAACTCATACTCAGCAATTTCGCCGCAAAACTAACACAGCACAAACTTTGCTGTCAACTTTGGCGGGCGCGGGGCGTATCTCGGTTTTTGCGCGGTTCAACATCTCAAGGACGCAAGCTTTGAGCCACGGAGTGGCGTCAGAAAGTAGCCCACGGCGCCAGCCGTGGGAGGAAGTGGCGCAATCGAGGCGCAGCCCCGGTAGGGGCGACAGAGACAAGGCTTGCAATTCTTTCGCCGCTCCGCGGCTCTTGTCCTTCAACGCCGCCCCCCACGGCTGGCGCCGTGGGCTACTTTCTGGCGCTGCTCCGCAGCTAACGGCTTGGACTCCGCTGCTCGAAAACTAAGCTGCGCCCCGGGACCGGGCGCGCTCCGGCCGCTCAATCCAGCGAACGAATCGTTGCCAAAACTCCGGAAAGACGCTTAAACTGTCAGCCATGAGATTCCACTGTGCGGTCGTGGCGGCGACTTTTCTTTTCGCGCCCATCTTCCTGCGAGGACAATCGCCAGATGACAGGTATGTCCACATTTACTCGCTGATTGAAGAGGCAGACAAACTGACCAGCTCCGGCCAGTTCCGCCCGGCGCTGACCAAGTACCTCGAAGCCCGGACCGCCATCAAGGAACTTCAGCACACCTACCCGGACTGGAGCCCGAAGCTGGTCACTTACCGACTCGAATACGTCTCGTCCAGGCTGGAGCCCCTCGCCCAAAAGCAGGGCGACGCGCCACCGCCCGCAGCTGGGAATTCGCACGCCGAGTCCGCTGCCCCGGCGCAGCCGATGGCGAATGAACTTAGGGGCATGCAGGATAGGATCGACCGTCTCAACGCGCAAAACGCCTTGTTGGAAGCCAAACTGCGCGAGGCCCTGACCGTTCAGCCCGCGGCAGTCGATCCGCGCGAACTCGCCCGGGCCGAAGAGAAAATCAAGCAATTGCAGAAAGAGCGCGATTTACTGACCGTCACGCTGGAACAGCGGAAGGAGAAAGGGAGCCTGGTTGGGGCCAACAGGTCCTCCGACTCGGAGCGGGAGCAAGCACCTGGCCCGAACGGACAATCGATCACTCAAACGCCCGCCGTGAGCGCCCTTCAGAATCAGAACGAGGATCTCCGCAAGCAGATCGCCTACCTGAGCGCCAAGGTCAAGGGGTCCAGCCGACCCACCCGACGCAACAGCGATACCTTGGCTCTGAAGGAAACCATCGCGGCCTTGGAGGCGAGCAATCGCGTTTTGAAGGAAGAGCAGGCGGCGATGGAGGAGCGCTTGTTGGCCTTCGTCAAGCAGCACGGCGCATCCGCTCCGAACCGCGACGGCGCTCTCGAAAAACAACTGGCTGAAGCCCGCCAGCAAGCGAAGACGGCCGCGGAAGAACGCGATGCGCTCGCCCAGAAACTCAACGCAAAGCAACTGACCCAGCGCGAGGCCCGCACCACCAACACTGCGAGTCAGGAGCTCGAGAAGGAGCTCGAAGCCACTCGCGCCAGGCTCCAGGTCTTCGAGGCCAAGCCAGTGCCCTATTCGGCGGAGGAATTGGCGTTGTTCAAACAAGGTTCCACCAAGGTCGTGGCCGATCAGACCAGCGTCCCCGTGAACAAAAAGAAATCGCGCGAAGTGCCCCCTGGGGCCGGCCCGTTGGTGGCCGAGGCCATGCGAGCCACCGATGGCGGACAATTTGATGAGGCCGAGAAAAAATACCGGGACGTGCTCCGCCAGGACCAGAACAACGTGTACATCCTGGCCAATCTCGCGGCGGTGCAGATGGAGCAGGAGAAAGCGTCCGAAGCCGAGGCCACCTTGAAGCGGGCCTTGGAAATCGACTCGCAGGACGCGGCCAGCCTTTTCCTGATGGGCAGCCTCAAATTGCGCCAGGAAAAATACGACGAAGCGCTCGAGGCCTTGAGCCTCTCGGCGAAAGTCGATCCGGAGAAAGCGCAGACCCAATATTTCCTGGGCCGGGCGCTGATTCAGAAAGGCAACCGCGGTGCCGCTGAAACCGCTTTGCGGAAGGCCATCCAGCTCAAGCCGGGCTGGGGCGACGCGCATTACCAATTGGCCGTGCTATACGCCACGCAGCAGCCCAACTTCAAGGAACTGGCGATGTATCATTACAAGAAGGCCATCGCCGGCGGGGCGCCGCGCAATCTGGAGCTGGAAAAGTGGATGGAAAAAACGGCCACCGCCTCCAAACATTAGTTCGGCCTGTGCCCGATGCTCCGGCAGAGTTTCCACGAACTGATCGTGCCGACGCGTGGTCGTGGGTTCTACGAGTTCACCGATTCGGTCCAGGAATGTGTGGCGCGCTCGGGCGTTAAGCTCGGCCTGGCCTCGATTCATCTCCAGCACACCTCGGCGTCCCTGCTCATTCAGGAGAATGCCGATCCGGAAGTGCGGCGGGATCTCGAGCGATTCTTTGCCCGCCTGGCGCCGGATGGTGACCCGCTTTTCCAGCACACCAGCGAAGGTGCGGATGACATGCCGGCCCACGTCCGCACCGCGCTGACCAGTGTCAACCTGGGCATTCCGATTGCGGGCGCCCGGCTCACCCTGGGCACGTGGCAGGGTCTCTACTTGTGGGAACACCGTCTCCAACCGCACCGCCGGCGCGTTGCTCTCCACCTTCTTGGAGAATAGAGGCCGCTGGCGTTTCCTGTTCCGATGAACCTGCCGTGAACGGTTGCCAATCGCCAATGAGCAATGAGCAATGAGCAATGAGCAATGAGCAATGAGCAATGAGCAATGAGCAATCCGAACGGCCCCTGATATTGCACATTGCTCATTGCACATTGCTCATTGCACATTGTGGGGCAAAATTCCACGCCGTCAGGTTCATGGTCCCAAGGCGCGGTCAATAAACCGTGGATACTTCCCATGAACGGGCCATTGCGCGGGCGACGGAGGAGAGGATCATTCTCACCGTTCTGCTTCCTCGGCGTCTCTGCGCCTTTGCGTCTCCGCGTTGAAACCGGTGCCGTCCAAACGCAAAGGCGCAAAGACGCCAAGTCGCAAGGCATCACACTCGCGGCCGAACCGGCCGCTGAAAGCAGCGGGCCCCGCGTCGTAACCCAAACGGTTCTTCGACATCTCCAGCGCGAGCAGATTAGATTTTTAGTTTGAAAATCTCGTAAGAATGTCTCGCAGGTCTGACGCCGCGAGAGAACGCAAAGAACGCAAAAAGAGAACTTGCTGTCTGACTTATTCTTAGCGCTCTTTGCGTTCTGTGGCGGCAAATCTCAATCCTGACCAATTCCTCTCTGCGGGTTGGTGGCTTGGCGCTCGTCGGTTTTCAGCTCGTGGCCTGGACGTTGCTGGCACGCCCAACCCGGATTGAGCTGGTCAAATGCTTTGGTGAATGCCATTTTCGCCCCCCTGCATGAAGATATTTCGCGCCTCTTACAGGATCCTTTTCCGCATGGCCACGCGCGTCTCACTCTCGGCCCTCGCCCTGTCCGCCGTCCACGCCGCGCCGACCAACGACACCTACTTCGGCTTCACGGGACCCGAGACATTCCCCATCGATCCGTTCATCTCGGACCTGAGAGCGGCGGATCTGAATGGCGATGGCTTGATCGACCTGGTGGTGGTGAATAATTCCCGCTCCAAGATTACGCTGCTCTACAACCAGACGGGTAAGACGAATTTGACACGGCTCGCCGACCCCAAGCGCGAGCTCAATGAATTGCCCCCGGACGCGCGGTTTCGCATCGATTCCATCGCGTCGGAAAAGCGGATTGCCTCGCTCGTGGTGGCCGACCTCAACGGCGACCATCGTCCTGACATCGCTTATTACGGCGAGCCCAAAGAACTGGTCGTGCAATACAACGAAGGCACCAACGGATGGAGTTCCCCCAAACGGTGGCCGATCGAGGACGGCCAACTCACGCCGAACGCGATGTCCACCGGCGATCTCACCGGAACCGGCCGGCCGGGCATCGTTTTGCTCGGCGAAAACAACCTCTATTGGCTGGCGCAAAATGCCGACCATACCCTGAATGAACCGGAGAGAATCGCCTATTCCGGCTCAGTCAAATCGGCGCAAGTCCTCGACATCGACGGAGACGGCCGTGAGGATCTTCTGTTAGTCAACTGGGACAGTCCGAACCCGTTCCGTTTTCGCCTGCAGATGGCTTCCGGACAGCTCGACCCGGAGATTCATTTTTCCCTGCCGCCCATCCGCTCTTACTGGGCGGATGACCTGGACGGCGACCACAAGACGGAAATCATCACCATCGCGCAGAACTCGGGTCGCGCGCAGATCTCCCACTTTGTCAAAAAGCCCGCCGAGCCGCTCGTGGGCACTTTCAAGAGCGGCCAGTTTCAAGTGTTGCCCCTGAGCAAGACCAGCAAAGCCAGGCGCGGCACCGCTTGGGCCGACCTCAACGGCGACGGCCTGCCCGACTTGCTCGTGGCCGAGCCGGACAGCGGCCAGGCCGCGGTTTATCTCCAGCAACCCGACGGTTCGCTGCCGGCGGGAAAAAAATTCTCTACCCTCACCGGCGTCAGCGAGATCGCCGTGGTCGAAGGCGACAAGGATCATCCGGCGCAGGTTTACCTGCTCAGCGCGGACGAACGACAGGTCGGCCTGACCACCTTCGACAAACAGGGGCGCATGCCCTTCCCGAACGTGGTCCTGCTGGAAGGCAAACCGTTGTCCATGGCGGTTGGCCGCCTCCAGGCCGGCCAGAAACCCGCCCTCGCCGTCATTGTCGACCAGGACGGCCGGCGCGCCCTCTTCACCCGCACGGCCGAGGGCCGGGCCAAAACGCAGAAGCTCAACGAGAACTTTAAATCCAATCCGTCGTCCTTGATCTTTCACGATGTCAACCAGGACGGTTTGGCCGATTTGATCGTCCTCATCCCGTACGAGAAAATCAAAGTCCTGATCCAGGTTCCGGGCAAGGATTTCGAGGAGACCGACGTGGCGCCTCCGGGCGGCAGTGCGGAGCAGCCGTGGATGAGCGTGGCCGACGTGGATGGGGACGGCAAACCGGAGTTGTTGCTCGCCCAGAAAAACTTCCTGCGCGCCGTGGTCCTCAAGGCCGACACGGCGAGCGACACGAACCGGAGTTGGTCCTTTGCCGTGAAAGACCAGATCAACGGGGCCACGAGCAACTCCCGCATCGTCGGCGCCTGCCCGCTACGCAACGGCACCAACGCCGTCGCCTCGCTCTTCCTGCTCGATGCCGAGCGCAAGGCTGTGACGCTCTCGGAGCGTGACTCCAACGGCGTGTGGCAAGTGATTCGCAACCTGCCTTTGCCCTTTGCCGAATTCAGTGAACTGGAACCCCTGGCCCTCGGGACCAACGCCCCGAACAGCATCGCCTTTCTCGGCTTGAATGCCGTCGGCTGGCTCTCCCTGGCGGGCGGCGCGTGGGACTTTGTGGAACTGGACGGCTATGAAACGCCGATCAAGGACGGGCGCTTGAACGACGTGGTTTCCGGCGACTTGAACCAGGACGGTCGCAAGGACCTGGTATTTCTCGAGACGGCCAAGAATTATCTCGACCTGGTGATCTTCGACCGTTCCGGCCGGCTGGTGCCGGCCAACCGGTGGCAGGTGTTTGAAGAACGCACTTTCCGCGGCCGGCGCAGCGACCAGCCCGAGCCGCGCGAAGCGATGATTATCGACGTGACCGGCGACAAGAAAAACGACCTCGTCGTCGTCGTGCACGACCGCATCCTGGTTTACCCGCAGGAATAGCCAGGCTCCCGACCTACTTCTTCATCTGGGGTGGATTCGGCGCGTAAAGTTTGAAGCTCAAACCTTCGGAGCTCACGCTGCCCGACCAGACGTTGATGTAAAAATATTTCACGATCTTGTCGAACGAGGGCAGGAGCGAGAAATCCAGCCACTCCTTGAATTTGTTGGCGTCGTCGCCCACGCCCAGCCGCCCGGCCAGCGGCGATCCATTAAAAAGGTTGGCCAACGTCCCGGACTCCTTCTTCAAGGTCTCAACCACCGCGCGCATGGTTTCGGCCTGGTTCTCGTAGCCGAAAAGCCCGGTGCTCATGCCGCCGACCTTTTGCGCGGCATCCGACAGTCCGGGCGTCTCGCGCAGAGTTTTGGCGGCGCTCTCACCGCTGCGCATGAATTCCTCGAGCAAGGCCACATCCGTCGACATGGCGACATAGCTTCCGCTGGCCGTGTAGTGCAACACGCGGTCGATCGGTTTTCCCCCCAGACCCTGGGACGGCGGAAGGTTGAGCGTATAGACCGTCCGCCCCAGGAATTCGCGTTCCTTCACTTTCGGCTGGGGCATGACGGCGCCCAGCGCCTTGATGGCGGAGGCGACCTGCTCCGCCCTGGCCGAACTGACAAGAAACAGCGTCGGCGGAGAGTTCAAGTCGACCAGCGTCGATTTGCGCGGAGCTTTCGCGTAGCTGATGATGTCGTCGCCGAGGTTCGCGATGAGATTCTTGCGCAAGTCGAAATTGGGGTCTTTGTCCTTGCCGGCGTTGTCCACGATCAGCTTGATGAAGCCGGCCGCCTGCGGGATCGCTTCGGTCAACGCACTCTCCAGCGCGGCAAAGGCCCTGGGCAAATCGAGCCGCCAACGGCTGAACTTCACCGCGTCGGCCGGGACGAACGCCGGCGGGTTGGCGTCCTTCGCTTCGTAGGAAAGGACTTTAAAGATCCCCCGCCGGCTGCCTTCCGGCACGTTCAGACTGACATTCACCAGGCAACCGTTGCCGGAATCGCGCAGATTGAAAGCGACCGTCTGCAACCCGTTCAGCCCGATCGCCGCCAGTATTTTGTCCGGCTTCGGTCCGCCCTGCGGCCGATCCTGGCCCCCGGCTCCCGCTTCCTTGCCGAGCACTTTCGTAATGGTGTCGATGATGCTCTTGGTGTTAATCCACCCGTAGACTTGCGAGTCGCGGAAAAGCGATCCGTAGCTCGAAGCAAAGGATGCCTGATCCGACAACGTCGCCACCGTCCCGCCCGACTGGTTGATCAGAACCTTTTCGATGTCCTTCGCCGAATTGCCGATCACGAGCAGCGAATCGGACTGGCCAACCAGAAGTTCCACGCTCTTGCCCGGCTTCTCGGGCTTGGGCGCCTCGAGTGCTTCATTGCTCCCGTTCGGGTCCGGGAAGACTTTGCCCAGGCTTTTCTTCAGGTCGTCCGGCTTGAAGATGAGCGTGGTGAATTCCACGTCACGAATTTTCTCCGGTCGAACCTGTTTGCCACTGTCCACCCATTTGTTTTTCAGGGTGGCCAGGTTGGTTTTTAAGTCGCCGCTTTTGTCGCGCGCGTCGAGGAGCAGCAGGAAACCGGGTTCCTTCGGCGCATTGCCCTCCCAGCCATTGGGCGTGAGGGCCACGGTGAGCTGGCCCTGGGCGAGGCCGGCAAAATCCGCCAATTTAATCCCGAACTCCTTTTCCAACGGCCCGATCACATCCGACTGGAACTTGGCCGTGAATTTGTCCTTGAACGGCTTCATCGACGCATCGCCCCAGAGCAGGGCCGAGGGCCATTGTTTGAAGGTCGCGCTGGTCTTGGCGTAGTCGGGGATGGTCAGGACCGCCACCGTGTCGACGGGAAGCAGTTTCTCCGGCGGGGGAGTGGCCGCCGGGCCGGCGGCAGCAACGGCGAATAACAGTCCCGCGAAACAGAATTGGCATTTCATAGAATTTTTGCGTGCGCCCAAATCGACTTTGACGTCACTCGAAGCTGCGCCGACCGCGCGGAACGACGGGCGATCGTTCGGCGAAGCATCCACAAGTTAAGGGCCCAGTGGCAAGCCATCATTTCATGGCCCGGCCACGGGATTGCGGATTGCGGATTGCGGATTGCGGATTGCGGATTGCGGATTGCGGATTGCGGATTGCGATTGACGATTAACCCGCGTGCTGCCGCAGAACGCAGTAAAGGCGCGGTCTGGTAAAGGGCGCTGAAAGGCACCTGGGCACAAAGCCCAATTGGACCGGGCGGTCATCGCTTCTCTACGGCGTTTTGGTCCCGGCCTGCTTGAGGCGGCTGGGGGGTTCCAGATAGCGGTAGGGATTGCTCGGGTTGTCAGTGTCGTAGGCAAACGCGTCCCGGTGTTTGAGAAAATGTTTTACGTTCTCGACCGGGATGGCGAAGCCCAGACCTTCCCCGAAGACCTTCATGTTGGTCACCCCGGTAACTTCCCCTTTGAGGTTGAAGAGCGGGCCGCCACTGTTGCCCGGGTTGATTTGCGCCGTGGTCTGAATGTAAAGCTGCCCCTGGTATTGTCGGGTCTTGGTGCTGACGATGCCTTCGGTGACCGTCCGCTCCAGTCCCAGCGGACTGCCGATGGCGAACACCCGTTCCCCCACCGCCAGCGCGTCGGAATCACCCAGCGGCACCGAGACAAACTTCGGGGCATCCTTGTCGTCCACCTTGAGCAGGGTCAGGTCTTGAAATTTGTTCATGGCCACGATGCGAACCTGCTTGTAGACGCGCCGCTCCAACTGACCGTTGCGTTGGTGATAGACTTCGACCGCAATTTGGGTCTCGCCTTCGATGACGTGAAAGTTGGTAATCAAATAGCCCTCATCGTTGATGAAGAAACCGGAACCGAGCCCGCCGGGCGTGCGCACCTGCACGACCGCTTCCCCAAGCTGGGCGACCAGTTCGCGCACCGACTCCTCCGCCGTGGTGGCTTTGGCCGTGCTATACAAAGCGGAGCTGTCCTGGGCGGAAGCCGCCGGAGACGAAGCGGGCGTGGTCGAAGCCGGTTTGCCTTTCGGGTCCCGCGCCACTCTCTCTCCTTCCTTGGCCACCCGCAGGATTTGCGATCGCGGGATCGAGAGGACGGTGTAGCCCAAATCGACGACGACGATATCTTTCTTCTCGGCCAGAATCTTTCCGATGACCGTGACCTTGTCTTTCAAGAGCACCACCTCGGCGGAGGCGGGGCTCAAGCCGCCCAACAGAGCCGCGACCGTGGCAATACGCACTAGCATGGCCAGACCATAACCGCGCCCGACGGGCATGACAAGCAGCGCGTGGGACACGTGAGACGATTTCCGCGACGACAGCGCCAAATCGTGAAAACCGCGAATTTTGAGATTAAGTAGCATGCGCTTTCTCGACGTTTTCGGTGGAATCGATCTCGCGCTTTCGACCGTCAGCGCCGCACGGGACAGAGATTGGGGACCACGACTGTCCGGTATTTTTGAGCCGATCGCCATGAAGAAAGGAACAGGTCGCGGTGGGATAAGCCATCCACCAGTATCCGTGAAATCCGAGCCATCCGTGGTCTCCTCCGAATTTAGTTCCCGAGGTTAACCACGGATTACTCGGATGACGCGGATGATTCTCGCTCAGCCCAGCATCTGGACGACTAGCTCACCGAGTTGACCTTCCAGTTCCATCGGCCCAAGTCGGCTTTTCATAAACCGGGAGCGCGGACAGCCTTGTCCGCACGGAGACGCCTGTCCGTGGTCCCATCGCTGGTTTCCAGCCACTTTCGCGCGCGCTCCCATTCTTCCCGGGTGTTGACGTTGCACAACTCCATCTCGTAACGGCGGGGCAACCAGACAAGCCTGGCCCGGAGGGCCAAGGCCAGTGCTTGAATCGAGTATCGTTTCTGCCGGATTTGCCGCTCGACGATCGGCAGCGCCCTGGCTCGCACCAGGAAGGGGAAACCTGCCGTGCCATCGAGCGTGGCGAAGACCGCCTGCCGTGTCCGGCCCAGGTTTCTGAGCAGCTTCTCCAGGAGGGCAGGGGTGACAAACGGCATATCACAGGCCAGGAACAACTCGATGTCTGCCGGACTGGTCTTGAGCGCGGTGTAGACACCACCGAGCGGTCCGCATCGTGTCACCAGGTCCTTCCGGATGACGCGCGCCGGCCAGCCCGATTTTCTGGCCGCAGCCCGCACCTGCCCGAGCAACGAACGCGGCCCGAATCGCAACCGGGCCTTGTCCCGCCCCATCCGCGTGCTTAGCCCTCCCGCCAGGATGCTGACGGCGACGCTCCCTGGAGACGGAGCTGGTTTGCCTTCCGGGCGGATCCTGTGCACGCCGCTGATTTAGCGTGCCGTTCCCGGAAAATAAAGGTTGCTCTGCCGGGTGGCTTTGCTAGTTTGCACGTCCCTTTCGCCGGGGCCGGTTTGCCGGCTGGGCGCGGAGGGCACGAACGGCCGGAAACGGCCGCCTTCGAGTGAAGGCGGCGGGCCATAATAACATCGAACGACAATCCCGTGTTCCGCGGGATGGCTCGCCACGAGCGCGAGCTTTTAACCAAAGGAAAGATCGTGCTGAGCATAGGCATTAAGGAACTGTTGGAAGCGGGCGTCCACTTCGGACACCAGACCAAGCGTTGGAATCCCAAGATGAAGCAGTTCATCTTCGATGCGCGCAATGGGATTCACATCATCGACCTGAGCAAGACCCTCACGCAATTGCAGACCGCGTGCGATTTTCTGTCCGGCACCTGCCGCAAAGGCGGCCAGGTCCTCTTCGTCGGCACCAAAAAACAGGCCCAGGAAGCCGTCAAGGAGGCGGCCAAGGCTTGCAGCCAGCATTACGTGACGGAACGCTGGCTGGGCGGCACCCTGACCAATTTCAATACGGTCAAACGTTCCATCGCCCGGATGAAGCAGATCGAAAAGATGGAAGCCGACGGCAGCATCAACCATTACGTCAAGCAGGAGCAATCGATGCTCCGGCGCGAGGCGGCCCGGCTCTCGAAGAATTTTGAGGGTATCCGCGCCATGGAACGGTTCCCGGCCGCGATGTTCATCGTCGATATCAAGCGCGAGCATAACGCGGTGGCGGAAGGGCGCCGCCTGAAAATCCCCATCGTCGCCATCGTGGATACCAACTGCGATCCCGACCTGGTCGATCATCCCATCGCCGCCAACGACGACGCGATTCGCTCCGTCCGGATGATTTTGACCACCGTGGTCCAGACCATCACCCAGGCCCGCTCCGAGTTCGAGAGCCGCGCCGCGCGGCGCAAACCCGACGAGCCGGCTTCCGAGGCCGTGCCGCCGGCCGAGCCCGGTGTCCCCACGGCCTCGCCCGCCGAAGCGAGCGTGCCCGCTTAGGGAGGATCAACCGAGAAGATTATGGCCGATATAACCGCAGCGGACGTGGCCAAGCTCCGCGAAATGACCGGCGCCGGTTTGATGGAGTGCAAGAAGGCTCTGATCGAATCCGGCGGCAACAAAGATCTCGCCGTGGATGTCCTGCGCAAGAAAGGCGTCGCCTCCGCCGGCAAGAAAGCCGGGCGCGAAGCCAAGGAAGGTGTGATCGTGCAATATATCCAGCCGGGCGCCCGCCTCGGAATTCTCGTCGAGATCAATTGCGAAAGTGATTTCGTCGCGCTCAACGAAACCTTCCGGGCCTTTTGTGACGAGGCCGCGAAGAAACTCGCGCTCGACCCGAAGGCCGATCTCGAAAGCGACCGGGTTGCGGCCGTCGCCAAGATCGGCGAAAACATCAAGATCTCCCGCCATCACCGCATGGAAGTCAGCGGCGAAGGGATGGTGGCTGCCTACATCCACACCGGGGCCAAAGTGGGGGTGCTTCTCGAGGTCGGCGCCGGCCAGGGCGCAACCGTGGCCCACGACGATTTCAAGCAACTGGTGCGTGACATCACCCTGCAAATCGCGGCGGCTCATCCTTACGTGGTCAGCCGCGACCAGGTCGATCCCGCCGTGATCGCCAAGGAAAGGGAGATCGCGGCCGAGCAGGTGAAGAACAAGCCGCCCCAAGCGATCGCCAAGATCGTCGAAGGCAAGCTGGAAAAGTTTTACCAAACCTATTGCCTGGTCGATCAGGGTTTCGTGAAGCGCAACTCGGAAGTGACGGTCAAGGAACATGTCGCCTCGGTCGCCAAGCAATTGGGAGACGCCATTACCATCCGCCGCTTCGTCCGCTTCCAAGTGGGCGAAGTGACGGGGTGAGGCTCCAGATTGCGGATTGCGGATTGCGGATTGCGGATTGCGGATTGCGGATTGCGGATTGCCCGGTGGTGTAGCGCAGCGCAGGTTTCAGTAATCTCGACACAATCCGCAATGCGCAATCCGCAATCCGCAATTGCTCGCCGTCCTTGACAACTTCATTTGACGCCCTCTGCTTGCCCGTGTAGAACCGCTGCGCCGGATGAAGAGCGCCAAATACCGTCGGATACTGCTCAAACTTAGCGGAGAAGCCCTCGGCGGGAGCAAAGCCGTCGGCATCTGCCCGGACGCGGTGCATGACATGGCCTGCCAAATCCAGGAGGTGCGCGATTTGGGGGTGCAGGTAGTGATTGTGATTGGCGGAGGCAACATCTTTCGCGGCTTGTCCGGCAGCGAGCGGGGCATCGAGCGGGCGACCGGCGATTACATGGGCATGTTGGCCACCGTGATCAACTCCCTGGCCTTGCAGGACGCGCTGGAGAAACTCGGCGTCGCCACCCGGGTTCAAAGCGCCATCACCATGCATCAGGTGGCCGAGCCGTTTATACGCCGCCGCGCCGTCCGCCACCTGGAGAAAGGGCGCGTTGTCATTTTCGGCGGAGGCACGGGCAACCCTTACTTTTCAACCGATACCGCCGCCGCCCTGCGGGCCAATGAGATCGGCGCGGAAGTGATCCTCAAGGCCACCAAGGTCGACGGCATCTACGACTCCGACCCCAAAAAGCATCCCGAAGCCAAACGTTTCCCGCAAATCAGCTACCTCGACGCCCTGCAGCAGCAGCTCAAGGTGATGGACTCAACGGCCTTCTCCATGTGCATGGACAATCGCATGCCGATTATTGTTTTCGACCTCTTCAAGCCGCACAACCTGCGTCGGGTCGTCCTCGGCGAAAAAGTCGGCACACTGGTGACGGGTTAATCCCCGGCATCCGATGGATCCGGTTCAATCGGCTCGTTGTTTTTCGTTCAGGGCTGGCCGATCATTGGTAACCTGCCAACCACGGAAATGAATGCGGCCATTCGTTTGCGACTTGCCTTGTTGGTGGCGGCCATCGCCCTGATGGCGGGCCTGACCCTTTGGGGTGTGCAAAATTCCTGGCGTCGCATCAATGAACTCGAAGATCGACTGACCGCCGCGCACCTCGACAGCTTCCGGTTGGCCGACGACTTCCAGCACCGGCTGCTGAAATTGAACAACTCGATGTTGCGTTTCGCCGCCCGCCGCGAGCAGGTCACCTGGACGGAATTCGAACAGGCCAGCGCCAGCCTCGACCGCTGGATCGACGAACAGGATCCGAAACTCAATACCGAGCGGGAGCGGATCGTGCTCAAGCAACTGAACGACGCCTATGATGATTACCTCACCGCCGCCCGAGTGGTGCGGAGCAATGCCCAGCCCGCCCTGGTCAGCGCCGAAGCGTTCGCGCAGCTCAACGAATTCGAGGGTCAGGCTCAGCGTCTCCTCCAACTTGGCCACCTGCTGGCCGATGCTCATCGCGAAGCGCGCGAATCTTTTCTGGGCAAAGCCAATGGGGAACTCGACCAATTGCGCACCTTTCTCTTCGGCGGTGTCGCGCTCTCGCTGGCCTTGGTCGCCGGCCTGGGCTGGGTGATTTACCGCGACATGATCGCACCGCTCCGCACCAAGCTCGTCCAGAGCGAGGCGCTGCTCGAACGGCAGGAGAAACTCGCCACCCTCGGCACGCTCGCCACCGGCATCGCCCACGAAATCCGCAATCCGCTTACCTCCATCAAGGCCCGCCTCTACACTCTGGGCAAACATATCCGGGGTAATGAAGCGGGCACGGACGACGCGGGCATTATCAGCGCCGAAATCACCCGGCTCGAGCGCATCGTGCAGGACGTCTTGCAGTTCGCCCGCCCTTCGGACCCGAAACTCGAACTTACCCCCGCCGAAGCTCCGCTCCGTGAAGTCCATGCCCTCATGGCGCCCACCCTGGAAAAATCCCGCGTGCAACTCCGGCTCGAACCCGGTCCGCCACTCTTCGTCTCGATGGACGTGGCGCTGATCAAGCAAGTCTTGATCAACCTGGTCCGCAACGCCGCCGAGGCCATTGAACAGCAGGGCACGGTCGTGCTCCGCGTGCGCGCCGGCCATGCCAAACTCCGCGGAAAACAGGTCGACGTTGCCATCCTCGAAGTGACCGATACCGGACAGGGCATTTCGCCCATTGTTCAGAAGCGCTTGTTCGACCCGTTCTTCACCACCAAGGAAGGCGGCACGGGTTTGGGTCTTCCCATCGCCGCGCGCATCATCGAAAAGCATGGGGGCGCTCTCCAGTATCACACCCGCGTTGGCCACGGCACCACCTTCGGCATCGTGTTGCCTCAGGTTCGGAATGGTCCTCCGCAGGCACAATTCGGCCGAGAGGAACGCTCGCCCGACGCCTGAACCGTATGTGTTTGGCGTCCACTCGTCGGCCTGCCCATCGCTCATTGCACATTGCACATTGCTCATTTTTCACTTGTGGAGGTGAAAGCTGGACGGAAGGAGCGGAATGAGCAATGAGCAATGAGCGATGAGCAATGTGCAATCCGGTTAGGCGAAGAAGGCGCGGTCTGGTAGAGGGCGTTAAACAGTTGCCCTGAACCGTCGTCCCTTACGAGGTGACTGGCGCCGCGGCCGGCTCGGTCCTCTGTTCGGCCGACTTTGGCTCCGGCAGTTTCTCGCGGGCGAAGAGCAGGTAAAGGGTCGGCAGAACCAGCAAGGTCAATGGCGTCGCGCTGAGCAGCCCGCCGATGATGACCATCGCCAGCGGACGTTGTGTTTCCGAGCCGATGCCGTGGGACAGGGCCATCGGCAGCAGGCCCAGCATGGCGAGCAGCGCCGTCATCAGCACCGTCCGCAAGCGCGTGGGGGCGCCCTGGAGGACGGCTTCCAGCGGACGCCTGCCTTCCTCGACCAGCTGGTTGAAGTAGCTGACCATGACGACGCCATTGAGCACCGCTTGTCCGAACAGGGCGATGAACCCGATGGCCGCGCTGACGCTGAGCGGGATTTGCCAGACCCAGAGCGCCAGGATGCCGCCGATCACGGCGAATGGCACATTGAGGAGAATGAGCAGTGAATGCTTGACCGACCTGAAGGTGTTGAAGAGGAGCACGAAGATCAGAAAAACGCTCACGGGCAGCACGATGGCGAGCCGTTTCATGGCCCGCTGCTGATTCTCAAACTCCCCGCTCCAGGTCACGTAATAACCCGCGGGCAGCTTCAGGTCGCTCAGCCGTTCCTGCATCTCCTTGACCACGCTGCCCATGTCACGGCCGTGGATGAAGACCCCGATGGCCTTGACCCGCCCGCCCGCTTCGCGGCTGATATTCATCGCGCCGTGGGCGAGCCTGAAGTTCGCCACGTGGGAGAGCGGGATGTGCGCGCCGTCCGGCGCATCCACCAGCACGCTCTCCAGCCGGTCCAGCCCGCGCGCATTCTCCGCCAGGCGCACGACCACCGGAAAGTGCTTTTCCCCTTCCCAAATCTCGGTCGCCGTTCTACCGCCCAGCGCGGTTTCGATCACATCCTGGACGTCCTGCACGTTGAGGCCGTAACGCGCCGCCCGTGCCCGGTCGATCTCGATGACACTCTGCGGCACTTCGCCGGCGCGATCGATGAAGGCGCGACCCACCGCGGGTACGCCGCGAATTTTCCGCAAAATGACGTCCACTTGTTGCTGCAGGGTGGCGGCTTCTTCGCCGAAGACCTTGATGACAACCTGGCCGTCGATTTGGCTGATCGATTCGAGCACGTTGTCCCGAATGGGCTGGGAGAAGCTTGTCTCCAAGCCCGGCAAGGCGTCGAGCGCCTGGTCCATCTCCGCCAGGAGTTGCTCCTTGGTCACCCCGGGGCGCCATTGCTCGACCGGTTTCAAATCCACGAAACATTCCAGCATGTTGATCGGCTTGGGATCCGTGCCGTCCTCCGGGCGGCCGGCTTTGGAGACGACCGTTTTGACCTCCGGCACCGTGTGGAGCAGTTGGCGCATCTGCGTGCAGCGCTGCCGGGCTTCGTCCACGGAAACGCCGGCCGGCAGCGTGGTGTTGACCCAGACGGTGCCTTCGTTCAACTCGGGCAGGAACTCCGTGCCGAGCCGGGTGAAGATGCCCAAGGCCACCAGGAGCGAGGCCAACGCGCTGCCCAGGACGATCTTCCCATGGGAAAGCGCCCAGGCCAGACATGGCTGGTAAACCTGCTTGGCGCAGCGAACCAGCAGGTTGTCCTCGTGCGGCAGCTTCTGGCGGAACAGAAAAAAGCAGAGCAGTGGAACGATGGTCAGCGAACAAAGCAGCGAGCCGACCAGGGCGCTCGTCACCGTCCAGGCCATCGGGGCGAAGATGCGGCCCTCGTGCCGTTGCAACGTGAAGATGGGCAAGTGCGCCGCGATGATGATGAGCATCGAGAAGAAGGTCGGCCGGCCAACTTCGGCGGCGGCCCGCAGGATGACTTCGCGGAAACGCGCTGGATCCAACCCGCCGGCCTCAGCCGTCGTCCGACTTTCCGTGGCGCTGTCTCCCGGTTTCCTGGCCTCGTCCCCGGCCCGGTCTTCGCTCAGGTGGCGGAAGATATTTTCCACCACGATGACCGCGCCATCGACGATGATCCCGAGCACCGCGGCGACGAGCAGGGCGCCCTCCGCGAGATTGTGGAAGACGGTATGGAGCGTGGTGCTGATGAGCCACTGGCGGTCGTAATACGGAACCACCTTGACGCCCTTGGGCAACATCCGGGTGTTGAGCTGCGTCACCCGGTCCTTCACCCGCGCGAGCATGTCGCTTGGGTTCTCCCCTTTACGCATCAGCACGATGCCTGAAACGATGTCGTCGTCGCTGTCCTGGCCGACGATGCCTTGACGCGGCATGGCGCTGACTTCGACGGTGGCCACCACGTCTTTCACCAGGATGGGCGTGCCGTTGTGGGCGGCGACGACAATCGAGCCGATGTCATCGGGGGAACGAAGCAAGCCCAGGCCGCGGATGAGGAACTGCTGGGAACCACGCTCGGTGTAGCTGCCGCCGGCATTGGCGTTGCCGCGGCCCAGCGCGGAGCAGAGCTGTTGCAGCGGAATGTTGTAACCCTTGAGCTTGCCCAGGTCGGGCTGCACTTCGTATTGCTTGACCAGCCCGCCGATGCTCACCACATCCGCTACTCCCGGAACCGTCTTGAGCTGCCGTTCCACCACCCAATCTTCCAGCGTGCGCAGCTCGCGAGAGTCCAGGCCTTCGCCCTTCAGCCGGTAGCGAAACAATTCGCCGATCGGCGTGCTCAGCGGAGCCAGGGAGGGCTGGACGCCCGGGGGCAGGTCTGCGCCCGTCAGGCGCTCCATCACTTGCTGTCGCGCGAAGTAGTCGGTGACCTGCTCGTCGAAGGTCAGCACGACGAAGGAAAGCCCGAACTGGGTGTGGGAAAACAGCCGCACACAATGCGGCACCCCGGCCAGCGCCACTTCGACCGGGATGGTGACTTGCTTTTCCACCTCCTCCGCCGCCCGCCCCGGAAACAGGCTGATGACCGTGACCTGGATGTCGCTGACATCCGGAAAGGCCTCGATGGGCAATGCTCGAAACGCCGCCACTCCTGCGCCGATGAACGTGAGCAGGAGCAGGAAGACAAAGAATGGTTGATGCAGCGCGAAGTGGACGATCCGGCGGATCATGCGGCGGGGAAGTCGGGAGGTCGGCTTGGAGAGTTACTCGGCAGCTCCGGAGGGGCGCGAGGAAACCATCTCCAGCGGTGGCCAGCTGGCTTTGACCCTGGCGCGCGTCGTGGCGTTGCCCGGCGTCGTTTGGGCACGTTGCTCCCAGATTTGTTCCAGCAGCAGGGCGCCGTCCGACACGACCCGTTCTCCTGGCCGCAGGCCGTGCAGCACCTGGACCGATCCGCCGAGGCTATTGCCGATCTGGACTTCGCGCCGCTCGAAGGCCTGCGCGCTCACCATGGCGAAGGCATAGTGACGATCCCCGAGGAAAAACACGGCCTGGGACGGCACTTCCACGGCGTGGGCGGTGGACGAACGCGCCTCGATGCACACGAGCATCTCGCTCTTCAACTGGCGATCCGGATTCAGCACCGCGGCGCGCGCTTTGACCGTGCGGCTGATCGGGTCGAACGCGTCGGCGATCACCTCGATGGTCGCCGGGTAAACCCGTTCGGGCAGGGTCGTCGAGCGCACTTGCACGGACTGACCCCGGTGCACTTTCGGCAAATCGGCCTCGAGCACGTCGAGTTGGGCCCACAACCGTGTCGGATCGGTGATGACGAAGAGCGGGGCGGCAACCTTGTCCAGGCCGGCCAGCATCTGGTCCGGGCGAACTTCCTGGCCGGCGCTGACGTTGCGTTCGACGATGACGCCGTCGATCGGACTTTTCAGCAGGTAGTTGTTGTCGATCGTATCGGCGGCCGCGCCGTAGAGCGCCAGGCGTGCCTTGGTCCGGGCCGCTTCGGCTTGCGCCCGCGCCAGGTCGGCCTCGGCGGTGGCGACGTCTTTGGCGGCGGCGGCCCCGTGATCGAGGAGTTCGCGCAGCCGGGCGGCGTTGCGCTCCGCCTGCGCCAGGTCGGTCGCCGCCTTGCGCGCCTCCGCCTGGGCCTGGCCAAAATCCGGCGAGGCAATGAAAGCCAGCGGCGTGTCCTTGGCCACCTGTGCCCCAAGCTCGGCGGCCACCCGCATCACTCGCCCGGCAAAGGGGGAGAAGACGCGCACGGTCACATTCTCATCCCAGGTCAGACGGCCGTTAAAACGAGCGATGCCTTCGGGAGAATCTTTCGCGTCGGTGATCCTGAGAGAGACCAGTTCGGGCGCATTCTCCGGGAAAGTGATGCGGTTTTCCGAAATGGCCGGGGTCAACGATCCCGCCATTTCCGCTCGCTCTCCGCCCGGCGGGGGGTGACAGCCGGCGCCCAGGAGGAACGTGGCCGGCAGGACAAGGGAATTTTGCAAGAAACGTTTCGCATTCATGGTCGAGGCTTGGGTTTGGAAGGATCAGGGTTTTCATTGAGCGCCGCCGCGAGGGCCGCGCGCGTGACGATCACCTCGGCGGCGGCTTGCGCGGCACCGAGCCGCACTTCGTTATCGTTTCGCTCGGCGGAAAGCAGATCGAGGAGCGAGGCGCCGCCTTTCTGATAGGCGAAGGTTACTGTTTCCCGAATGGACGACGACTTGGGCACGATGTTCCGCGCGTATTCCTCGCGTCGGGCCAGGGCCGATTCGTATTCGCGTCGGGCCACGGCGACCTCGGCGGCGGCCTGGGCGGCGATCTTGGTCGCCTTCCGATCGGCCTGCTGCCGGGCGGCGTCGGCCGCGGCGATGTTGCCGCGATTGCGATTCCAGAGGGGCAACGGAAACGACACTCCCAGGCCCAAGGTGTGCGGCTGATCGGGTGGCTCGTGTTCATATTGAAACTGCAGCGTCGGGTCGGGCACGCGCAGCGCCTTTTGCAGGTCGAGTTCCGAGCGGGCGCGCTGGGCCTCCGCCTCGGCGGCGCGCACGTCCGGTCGGGAGGCAATCGCAGCCGTCGGTTCCCCGGCGGACACGCTGGAGGCGGTCACGAGCATTTCGAGCGAATCGGCCGGCACGAAGGTGCCTTTTGGCTCGCGTTCGCCCAGCAGCGTTTCCACCGCGATCCGCGCCGAAGCCGCTTCGCTTTCCGCGTGCCGGGCCTCGAGTTCGAGTCGTTCGGCGGCGATCTCGATCTGGGATTTGTCACTGGCGGAGATGTCACCGGCTTTGAGGCGCGCTTCGGCGATCCCGGCTTCCTTGCGCAACGAGCTGGCGCTGTCGCGCAGGATGCGGGTGGCCTCCTCGTCGGTCAGCACCGCGACGTAGGCGCGCGTCACGCCCAGGTCAAGCTGGCGCCGCGCGTCGGCGAAGCGCGGCGCCAGCTTGACCTGGGCGTGACGCGCGCCTACGTCGCGGTGCTGACCGACGAGGAGGC
>WNFZ01001555.1_pt1 | contig 24474 bp, 19 predicted proteins | sample 5400081 | NCBI WGS metagenome assembly WNFZ01 (sample SAMN13153365, study PRJNA577476) | soil metagenome | isolation source: 80 cm soil or saprolite under grassland replicate 1 | place: USA:California | collected 2016-06-15
GCCCTGGAGAAAGACATCCGCACCTGGATCGAGGGCTGGAATGCTGACCCCAAGCCGTTCGTGTGGAAGAAGACCGCCGAGGAAATCCTCGACTCCCTGGCCCGATATCTTCAACGGATTTCAGGCGCGGGACACTAGTACGCAGATCACTTACTTTAGGATGCCCGCGTGGTACATCTGGCTGATGTCGTCGGCACCGCGGTTGGCGCGTTCGTCGGCACCAACGTGGATGACTTCGCCCTGCTGCTCGTGCTCGTCCTCGGGATGCCGCAGGAAGGGATACGGCCACCACAGATCGTGTTCGGGCAGTACCTCGGGTTCAGTGCGCTTCTTGTGATCAGCGGGATCGCAGCGGCCGGGCTGCGGACCGTTTCTGAGCACTGGGTTGGACTGGTGGGATTCGTCCCCATAGTGCTCGGTGTTCTTGGTCTCGTGCGAGCCAGGTCCGAACCGCCAGTCACGCCGAACGCAATGGCGTCATTTCGCAGCGTGGCGGCCATTGCGACCGTCACGGTCGCCAATGGTGGCGATAACGTGTCCGTCTACGTTCTGTTGTACCGGCAACTGAACGTGATCGATGCGGTCATCACCACGCTTGTATTTCTGGTCTTGCTGGCCGCCTGGTGCGCTGGGGCACTGATCATTAGCCGCCGTGCCCGGCTTGTCCCTGGCGTAGTCCGGGCCAGCCGATTGCTCGCTCCACTGGTGCTGATCGCTATCGGAGTGTTCCTCCTTTTCCACACGGGCGTGTTCCGCTCAGCGGCCGGACGTTAGCAGGCCGCGGGTTGTCGACCAGCCCTCCAGACCCGGGTCGAGGCGTCGCAGGTCCGCTGGTGACCGCAGCCGGTGCCAGCCAGGGACGAGCCGCAGCGCGCTCGCACGCGGCGCGGCCTGATGCAGCCGGTTAACGACATCGCCGAAATCCGTCTCGGCCACCGCACCCGATGCGTCGTCGACCGTGCCATCCGGTGCGTCCATGACGAGCGCGCGGCTCACCCACTCAGCGAGCGGCAGCCAGGCCGCGACCGCCACGAGGCCACCGCCCTCGGCCGGGCATACGGCGAGGTCAGCTCGCCTGGTCGTGCCGCCAAGCGCCCTGAACAGCTTGCCGATCAGCAGTTGCGGCAGATCCGGCGCATCGGCAGCAAGGACGGCACCCTGGTTCGCGCCAAGAGCGGCAAGGTGACCCAGCGTCTGAACGACCAGGCCGCTGCGGTCGTCCGCGCGAAGCCGCAAGACCGGTGTTCCCGGCCAAGCCAGTTCCTCGGCGTTCAGTCCGCCCAGTTCCTTCTCCGCGGCTGGTCCCATCGCTACCGCAGGAGCGACAAGCTCGAGTTCCGCTACCAGGTCGCACGCGTCCTCAACGAGCGCGCGTCCAAACGCGACCGGATCGATGCCAGGCGGCGCGGCCGCGCCGATGCCCGGCACGACCAGCGCTGCCGCCATCCGCACAACAGAGTCCGGCGCGCCTGAACTCAAAGATCCATATCCTCCAGCCGTGCGGCGTACGCCGCTCCTTCAAGGTAACCGCGCGCGCGTTCGGCTTTGGGGTAGCTGGTGACGAGCGCCCAGAAGCCGGGTCTGTGGTCAGGAACGATGAGATGGGCTAGCTCATGGACGATCACGTAGTCAAGAACCCAGCTCGGCATGCCAAGCAGTCGCCGGGACAACCTGATGGAGCCATCGGCCGGAGTGCATGATCCCCACCGGCCCCGCTGGTTGTCCACCCACCGCACGCTGGACGGGACGGCAGCGCCATCCAGATACCGGCCCGACAGGCCCTGCGCGCGGCTGAGCAGCCCGGCATCGGTCGGACGTCGCCGCTGCTCCCGGGCAGCCAGCCGGTCGAGCATGCGCACCACCCACTGTTGCTCCTCGGACCGCGAGAACCGGGCCGGGACGAGGACGACCGTCTTATCTCCGTCCCGGTATGCGGAGACCGTGCGTCGGCGTCGCAAGCTGCGGCGCACTTCTACGCTGATCTCGGTGCTGGTTTCACGGCCCGCGGCCGGGCTGGCTTCCAGACTGATTTCCGGGCGCACGGCCCCACCGTAGCCCAGACTTTTCGCGCTCCACAGGGGGTGCACGACATCTTCGCAGCTAGTCCTGGGTTTGCGGGCAGCCTCACCTCCTTATCCACAGGAATTTCCCAGGACATCCACAGCAACACACCACACCCTCCCCAGGCCGCCCACAGGATTGTCCACAGGCATGGATTGACGCCGCAGATCCTCTGCTCGTACCGTCCGGGCAGGAGTCCCCGGGCCGACGGGCCGCACGTCACTTCGGGGAAGGGGGGCGAGCGGTCCGCCGACTGGCCGCGTGGCAATGCGCGGGCGGTGCGGAGGCTATCCTGGCACCGCCGTGCGTACGCCAGGGCATCCGCGCCCGGGGGCTCGAGTAAGGTCCGGGAGGGTCCAGATCGGCTGGTTGCGTACCCGGGCCTGTGGTTAGCCCGGCTTGGGAATCTGTGGGTATCTGGCCTTGTCCACAGGCGGCGAATCCGGACTCCCCAGACCACGCTGACGCTGCCACGCTGACAGCCATGAGACCCGTACTGAAGGCAGGCCTGCTGGCTTTGTGGCGGGACAGCGAGACCCTGCAAGTCGGCGTCGACCACCGCCGCGGCTTCGCGCTCAGCGGGCTTGGCCGAGCGCCCGAAGCAGTGCTTGCCGTCCTTGACGGTAGCCGCGATCGTGTGGCCGTGCTCGCGGCGACCGCCGCTCGTGGCATCCCGTCCGACGTCACGGATCGGGTGCTGGCACTGCTCGCGGCAGGCGGAGCGCTGAACGATTTCCCTGTAGCGGCCCGCCGGGTGCTACCGCTGCAGCTGCAGGCCAGGCTGGCACCGGAACTGGCGACCGCGTCGCTCGCTCACCACGACAGCGATGGCGGGGTCCGCGCAATCGTGCGCCGCCGCATGAGCTACGTCCGCGTACATGGGGCAGGCCGCATCGGCGCGAGCATGGCATGCCTTCTCGCCGCCTCTGGGGTCGGCCATGTCGCCTGCCGTGACACCCGCCCGGCCGGTGTCTGCGACGCGGCCCCCGCGGGACTGGAGGTCACCGACGCCGGAGCGCCCCGGGCACGCGGGGCGGCGCGCGCTGTCAAGCGTGTCGCCCCAGACGTGCGCACCGACGACGACCGCAACCGCGACTGCCGGCCCGACATTGTCGTGCTCGCGGATAGGTACGACACTCGCCTGCCGGCCCAGCTCATGTCCGACCGCATCCCGCACCTTTGTGCCTCGGCATCCGAAGCAATCGGCATCGTCGGGCCCCTGGTGCTTCCCGGCCGGTCCGGTTGCCTGCGCTGCCTCGATCTGACCCGGCGGGATCGTGATCCTGCGTGGCCACTGATCGCCGCTCAGCTCGCAGGCAGGCAGCCGGTGACGCCCGCATGCGATGCCGTGCTCGCGACCGCGGTCGCTGCTCATGCCGTCGGCCAGGCGCTGGCTTTCATCGACGCGGCTGGGGAAAGGCCAGCTGTGATCAATGGCACGCTCGAACTCGTTTTGCCTGACTGGCGTTGGCGCCGACGGACCTGGCCGGTCCACGGCGAGTGTGCATGTAGCAAGAGCAACTTGGCCTAGCCGACAATGAAAGATGTGACTGACTTGCCCCGCCGCGCCGTGACGCGATCCGCGAAGCTGGCCACCCTTCCCCTCGGATTCGCTGGCCGCACCGCTCTCGGGATCGGCAAGCGCATCGGCGGCCGGCCCGCCGAGATCGTTGCTGCCGAGATCCAGCAGCGCACGGCTGAGCAGATTTTTAGGGTGCTCGGCGAACTAAAGGGCGGGGCGATGAAGTTCGGCCAGGCCTTGTCGATCTTCGAGGCAGCGCTGCCCCCAGAGATCGCGAGCCCGTACCGTGCGACCCTCACGAGGCTTCAGGAGGCGGCTCCGCCATTGCCCGCGCGAGTCGTGCACAAGGTGCTGGCGAGCGAGCTTGGTGAGCAGTGGCGCGATAACTTCATCCGATTTGCGGACAAAGCGGCGGCGGCGGCATCAATCGGTCAGGTGCACCATGCCGTCTGGGCCGATGGCCGCGAGGTTGCGGTCAAGATCCAGTACCCGGGCGCCGGAAAGGCGCTGATCAGCGACTTCACCCAGTTGAGCCGTGCGGCCCAACTGTTCTCGGTGCTCATGCCTGGCCTCGACGTAAAGCCCCTCATTACCGAACTCAAGGGCCGGCTCGCGGAGGAGCTTGACTACGATCTGGAAGCCGATTCACAACAAGCCTTTGCGGCCGTATACGATGGAGATCCGGATATATACGTACCATCGGTGGTCGCACATTCTGATCACGTGCTAATCACTGAATGGATGGACGGTACGCCGCTCTCAAGAATCATCAGCCAGGGCAGCCAGGACGAGCGGAATCGGGCCGGCATCCTGTTCGCGCGGTTTCTGTTCTCCGGCCCCGCCCGCGTCGGGCTACTGCACGCTGATCCGCATCCGGGAAATTTCAGGTTGCTGGCCGATGGCCGACTCGGAGTGCTCGATTTTGGCGCCGTCGACCGGCTGCCAAACGGCTTTCCGCCGTTCCTCGGCAAGCTGCTGCGGATCATGCATGAGGAGGGCGACATCGAGACCGTGGAAAGCGAACTAAGGCGGAACGGATTCCTGCGTCAAGGGATCAAAGTCGACCTCGACGCCCTGCGGTCCTTTCTCGCGCCCATTGCCGAACCCTCGAAGTATGAATCTTTCAAATTCAGCCGCGACTGGCTGCGTGCTGAAGCGGGGCGTGTCGCCGATCTGAGCCCTTCAAACATCAGCAGGAAGTTCAACGTGCCTCCCTCTTACGTGCTCATTCACCGGGTGTCAACGGGGGGCATCGGCGTGCTGTGCCAACTCGAATGTGAAGGGGAATTTCGCGCCGAGGTCATCAAGTGGATACCGGGTTACGCGGACGAAGAGGGATCTGCGGAGCAGTCGAGCGAGGCCGAGCCTGATCCGGTGGGGTGAGACGCCTGAGCGTGATCCGGTTGGGGTGAGACGACTCGGCCTGATCCGGTGGGGTGAGACGCCTGAGCGTGATCCGGTTGGGGTGAGACGACTCGGCCTGATCCGGTGGGGTGAAATGTAGCCTTGGTCCCGAACTCCGCGATCATGGTCTCGCCTCGGCGAGCGCAGATTGCATTTTGTCTCTTGCTAGCTGTTCCTGTATCAACATGTCACTTTCGCCAATCTTCGAAACGTTGAATTGTCACGTCATTGCACCGGCAACTAGTTGGCGTGGGAGTGGGAGTCGGCGTGGGAGTCGGAGTCGGCGTGGGAATGGGCGTGGGCCGATGCGTAGCGCGAGCGCCGCGCGGTGTCCGCAGAGGGCTCCGCGGACACGGCGCGGCGTCGCCCCGCAGGCGCGGGGTACGGCGGGCGCGTGGCGGCGGCTATGCCGCCACCTCGCTCTTGCGTGGACGGCCGCGTGGCCGCTTGCGCGGCACGATCTCGCCGCGCAGAAACAGCTCGCCGCCCCAAACTCCCCATGGCTCACGCCGTTCAATGGCCCCGGCCAGGCACGCGAGCCGTGCTGGGCAGCCTCGGCAGAGCGCCTTGGCGGACTCCACGTCCTGCGGCGACTCGGCGAAGAACAGGTCAGGCTCGTTCCGGCACGGCAGGTCGAGCCCGCCGAACGTGCTGGCCGTCACGGTGCTCGCCGTCACGGTGCTCGCCGTCACAGCGTCGGCCGTCACGGTGCTCGCCGTCACTGTTCTCGCCCTCACAGCGTCGGCCGTGACGGTGCTCGCCGCCGTTTTCCCGTTCTCGCTCCGCGTCTCGGTCCGCATCGTGCGCCGCGCTGCACTCGGTGCGGTGCCCAGCTCGCACCCCGCCGCCGCTCCTGCGGAAGCAGCGATGGTGTCGGGCCGCTGCATGGGTGCCAACCCCTCTCCTCTTCTCGTTCTGCTCTCGTTGTCGTGCTGCTCTGCTCGTCTTTGAGTCGCTGGTCTGACAAACGGTGGCCCGGCATAACGAAGGCCGCGGACCCTTTGCGGGTCCGCGGCCTGGAGGAGCTTGAGGCCGGTTGAGCCTAAACCGGCACCCTCCATTTGTGCGGACCCGATGCGCCAGCGCCATTGGCGGTGGCACGGGTCATGTAGGTGTGCTGCTTGCGGACAGTCGTCTCCCCGGAGGCCTTGGCGAGGTGCACCACCGCCATGGACGGCTGGGCGGCAGATGGCGCGGTCCGCTGCCGCTCATAGACAAAGAGAGCGGTCCGCGGAGCACCGGGGGTAGGCCAGAAGGCGCCAGGCGTGCGCTCGCTGAGGACGTCACGTGAAGCGGCGATAGTCTCTACCAACACCCTGGACACCTCCCTCCGTGGAGATCATGCTGTACAGCCCGAGGGCGTGCTAGCAGCTTACGAAGCCGCTTGCCGACCGGCAACCCATTTTTTGACCTGGGATTTTCCGGCCGGGCGGCAAATCGTTATGAGCCGGTCTCGGTATGCGTCCGAATCAGGCCTTCCTGCATGACCGATACGACTAGTTCGCCGTTCTGCGTAAATACCTGCCCCCGTGCGAGGCCGCGTGCACCGCCGGCAAACGGCGCCTCCTGCGCATACAACAGCCAGTTGTCCGCGCGAAAAGGCCGGTGAAACCACATCGCGTGATCCAGGCTGGCCCCGGTCGTTCGCCCGTCCGCCCACGACAGCCCATGCCCGAGCAGCACCGAGTCAAGCAGCGTCATGTCCGAGGCGTAGGTCATAAGACACACGTGCAGCATCGCGTTGTCCGGCAGGTCACCGTCCACCCGCAGCCACACCAGGTTCTGCGTGGTGCGCAGCCCGGGATCGCGCTGGGCCTCAACGGTGAGGGGTCCCACGAACCTGAGGTCGATGGGGTGGCGGGCGTAGAAACTGCCAGAAAGGGGACCGAAGATCTTTTCCAGCCGCTCCATGGTGGGGCGCACCTGCTCCGGAGGTGGCACGGCTGGCATTGGCGCGCGATGCTCTGGGCCTGGCTCAGGATGATGGAAGGACGCGGACAACGTAAAGATCGCCTTACCGTGCTGGATCGCGGATACCCGGCGGGTGGTAAAGGACCGGCCGTCCCGCACCCTGTCCACCAGGTAGACGATCGGCACTGAGGGGTCTCCCGGCCGGATGAAATAGGCATGCAGGGAATGCACCGGCCGGTCCGTCGGAACGGTGCGCCCGGCCGCGACAAGTGCCTGACCTGCGACCTGACCGCCGAACACCCGTTGCACGCGCTCGTCCGGGCTCCGCCCACGGAAAATGTTGACTTCGATCTGCTCAAGGTCGAGCAGGTCGAGCAGATCATCGAGGGCCTTGCTCATACGTTTCGCTTCTCCACCACGCTGGGTGCTGCGTTACTGCCGAGGGTGATTCCGGCACAGCTCGAGTACGTCAGCACCGTACCGGTCCAGCTTGACCCGGCCAACGCCTGGAACCGCCATCAGCTCCGCTTCGCTGCGCGGGCTGCGTTCCGCGATCACTTGCAGGGTCACGTCAGTGAACACCACATACGCGGGGACGTCGTGCTCGCGTGCCGCGACAAGACGCCACTCTTTGAGTCGGGCAAACAGCTTCTCGTCACATTCCGCCGGGCAGGTGGCGCAGCGGCCGAGCTTCCTTTCTGCCGAACCACGCAGCGCCCTCCCGCACATTCTGCATTGCGCCAGCCTTGGCTCTCGGCCTGCCTGGCGTACCGCACGTGGTGGGCCTGAGTCCGCACCCGCGGGCGACATTGCGCGCGAGCCGTTCGGCTGAATAAGGGGTCGCAGGAACGGCGAGGGGCGGCGGGACCGCCGACCACCCGGGGACCGGGCCATCGACCAGGAGAGCAGCAGCCGCTGCCGCGCGCGCGTGATCCCCACGTAGAGCAGCCGCCGCTCCTCCTCGACCGCATCAGGGGTATTCGCATAGACGATGGGCACCACCCCATCCACCAGTGTTGGCAGGAAGACCGCATCCCACTCCAGCCCTTTGGCCGCATGCAGTGATGCGATCGTCACACCGTCGAGTGCCGGCGCATGCTGCAGCGAGGCACGGTCAGCCAGCTCGCCCGCAAGGTCGGTGAGCGTGGCCCCGGGACGCGCGGCGAACATGCTCTCGGCAAAGTGGGCAAGAGCGGCCAGCGATTCCCACCGCTCACGCATCGCACCGCCCGATTGCGGCGCCTCGGGAGTCAGGCCAAGGCCCGCGAACACATGATCGGCGGCGCCCGCAGCGCCGCCGGATGGTTCGGACTTGGCCGCGGCGCGCAGCAGAACCATGGCCTGCCGCACTACGGGCCGGTCGAAGAACCGTTCGGCGCCGCGCACCGCGTACGGTATACCAGCGGCCTGCAGCGCGCGCTCGAACCCCTCTGTCTGGGCGTTGGTACGGACGAGGACGGCGATGTGCTTGGCGGCGAGACCTTCATCGATTAGCTTGCGCGCCTGGGCCGCTACCGCGGCCGCTTCGGCCTCCTCGTCCGGGTATTCGGCGAACGATGGGGCCGGGCCGTCGCCACGCTGCGCGACAAGATTCGTGGCCAGCTCGGCGCCGGGCCACGCTCGCCCCGCGCTGCGTGGCGCGGAAGCGATGAGCCGGTTCGCGAGCCCAACGACCTGCGGCGTCGACCGGTAGTCGCGAACGAGCCTGACGACGGTGGCGCCCGGGAACTCGGCGGTGAAACCGGTAAGGAACTTGGGTGTGGCGCCAGTGAAGGAATAGATCGTCTGGTGCGGGTCACCAACCACGCACAGGTCATCCCGGCCGCCGAGCCAGGTGTCAAGCACAAGCTTTTGCAGAGGGTTAACATCCTGATACTCATCCACGACGAAGTAGCGGTACTGATCACGGACCTGGCCGGCAGCGGCCTCGTGCTCGGCGAGAATCCCGGCGGTCAGCTCCAGCATCGACTCGAAGTCCAGAACATGCCTTTCGCGGCGCAACCGCTCGTAGGCTTCGAAAACCCGTGCCATTTCCTCGGCCGGAACCGGCGGCATCCGGCCCGCCCGCCGCGCCGTGGGCACAAAATCCTCGGGGCGTGACTGCACCGCCTTCGCCCATTCGATCTCGCTCGCAGCGTCGCGCAGCCCGGCGGTGTCCAGCCTCACCCGGACGTTTCTGGCCGCCTCGGCCACCAGGCTCAGCTTGGAGTCGATGACCCGCGGTGCCTCGCCACCCACCGTCCGTGGCCAGAAGTAGACGAGCTGACGCAGCGCCGCGGCGTGGAACGTCCGGGCCTGAACCCGGTCCAGATCGGCGCCGCCGAGCTGCCGCAGCCGGGCGCGCAATTCGCCCGCCGCACGGGTCGTGAATGTCACCGCCAGCACATGCCGGGGATCAACGGTGCCGGTGTGGACCGCATGCGCGATGCGATGCGTAATCGCGCGGGTCTTTCCTGTTCCGGCGCCGGCCAGCACGCATACGGGTCCGCGTACGTTTTCTGCCACCGCCCGCTGCTCCGGATCAAGCGCGGCGAGGATGGTGTCCGGCATGGACGACATCATCCCAGGCGCCACCGACACCGCGCCGGGAAGCTGGCGGCTGATGAAAGTGTTACTAGTGGCCGAAGCGGCGCGAGGGCCGCCGCTCGAGGAGGGAGACTGCCAGCGATGGCGGACGTGACGATGTACACGACCCCGTGGTGTGCATTCTGCCGGCGGCTGAAGAAGCAGCTTGCCCGCGAGGGGATTGAGGTCGCCGAGGTAGACATCGAAGCCGATCCCGCGGCCGCGGAGTTCGTCATGAAGATCAACGGTGGCTACCAGACGGTGCCGACGCTCGTGTTCGACGACGGGACGGCGCTGACGAACCCCTCCACCACACAGGTGATCGAGCGGTTGAGCGCACTGGCACGGAGCCGATGAACCAAGAACGCTTCCTAACGGCTGCCGCGCGGCGGTCTCCCACGGCAGCCGATGCTCGTGTCAATGTGGACCACGCGGCGACGGGCTCTGGGAAAGGCGCCGCGGCCGAGAAGGCAGCGGGCCTGGCGGCAGCGGCCGGTCCAGCCGAAGGAACCACTGGCCCTACGCCACGCGACAGCCCTGAGACGGCCGGGTGTGATCCCGTCGTGTCCCGGACACCCACCGGATGGCGGGTAGGCCACGAGGAGCTGCCAGATCTTCTCAATGCGATGGTGCTTGCCGACCTGCTCGCCGGTGAGCTGCCGTCGGCCGGGCGGCCGCACACGGAAGGCACTGACAGCGACACGGAGGCGGCGCGGCTGGCGGCAACGATCATCCAGCTCCAGCACGCTCTGGCCAACCGGGTTCGGGTGGAGCAGGCCATCGGTATCCTCGCGGAACGGCACCGGCTGCCGCCGCGCAAGGCATTCGAGCTGCTCCGCAACGCCGCACGATCCCGGGGACGGCGAGTTCAGGAACTCGCCGAGGAGGTCGTCGCCAACGTCACCAACCCACTGCTCCCGATAGCCGAGGAACTCGCGCGCCCGCCGAAGCCGCCACGCTCGCGCGGCCGCTCACGGCAGGGCTGAGCCACCGCGCGACTCCGGTTCAGTCAGGTCGTGCATTGGGCCGTGGGGCGCTTCGCCCCTTCGGCGGTACGTCGTCGTGCTTTTCCAGGTAGTCGAGGTAAAGCGGGCGCAGTGCATCGGCGATCTCGCCTTTCCCGGAGGCGAGCGCGTCCGAGATGAGGGCGCTCAGCTTGAACACGTCCGCCTTCGCGGCCTCCGCGTGTCCCTCCGCCGCCTCCGCCGCGGGTATGGCGCGAAGCAGCTCCCAGAGGAAGGCGACATCCATGTGCCGTACGGCTCTGCGCACGGCACGGTCATGCAGCTCGGGTGAGGAAAGGGCCTCAAGATCATCACGCTTGCCCATGGCGAGAACCCTACCCGCCAGACGACGGTACCCGCTGTCTGGCGCCTGGCGTCGGTGGCTACGTTGGACCCGTCCGGGTCTGCGCCATCCCACGAGGAGGAACCGGCATGGTTGCGACTGAGCGGCACCGCTGGGGAATCACGCTCCCGCTACAGCAGCTACCCATCGCCGGGCAGCGCGACATCGTGACAATGCTCGGCGACGCGGGTTACACCGACGCGTGGTCGTCTGAGGTCAATGCGGCGGACGCCTTCACTCCGCTCGTGCTGGCGAGCCAGTGGGCACCGGACCTGCGGCTCGGCACCGCGATCGTGCCGGTGTACACGCGCGGCCCTGCGGTCGCGGCCATGAGCGCGGCCACGCTCGCGAGCCTCGCGCCTGGCCGTTTTGTCTTCGGGATAGGGACCTCCTCTCCCGCGGTGGTCGAGCTTTGGAATGGGCTCCAGCTGGAAAAGCCGTACCAGCGCGCGCGCGACACGTTGCGGTTCCTGCGTGCGGCACTCGCCGGGGAGAAGGTGAGCGAGGAGTATGAGACCTTCACGGTGCGCGGGTTCCGGCTGGAGGCCCCGCCCTCGCCACCGCCCGCGCTCGCGCTGGCCGCGCTACGGCCCGGGATGATCAAGCTAGCGGCGGCAGAGGCTGACGGCGTGATCACGAACTGGCTCTCGCCTTCCGATGTTGAGCAGGTCCGCGCCGTGGCCGGGCAGGAGGCGGAACTGATCGCCCGAGTGTTCGTCTGCCCGACACCCGATGCGGGCGTCGCCCGCGCTATTGGACGGCGCCTGATCGCCAGCTATCTCACGGTTCCGGTCTACGCGGCGTTTCATGCCTGGCTCGGCCGCGGTGACGCGCTCGCGCCCATGCAGGCCGCATGGGCGGCGGGCGATCGCAAGCAGGCGCTCGCGGCCGTGCCTGACCACGTGGTGGACGAGCTCATCGTGCACGGCCCGCCGGACAAATGCCGCGAACGTGTCGCCGAGTACCACGCGCACGGCCTAGACACGCCGGTCATCATGATCATTCCAGCGCCTGGGATAGACATTGCACAGGCCGCGCGTGATCTGGGCAGGATCTGAGCGCCGCCCCCGATCTGGGCGCCGCCCCCGATCTGGGCGCCCCCGATCTGAGCGCCCCCGATCTGGGCGCCGCCCAGCTCACCAGGTGCCCGGCAGCGGGGCGCCGTACCAGGACTCGATGATCCGGTGTGCGATCGAGACCGGCGGCGGGAGCAGGAGCTGGCCGGCCGCGACTGCGAGTCGAAGATCGTCGCGGCTGTACCACCGGGCCTCGGCAATTTCATGGGCGTCGACCCGGATCTCCCGACCGCTCTCGCCGCCAGGCTGATCCGGCAGCCGTGCGGAGAAGCCGAGCATGAGGCTTCGCGGAAGCGGCCACGGCTGGCTACCGAGATAGCGCAATCCCTGCACCGCGAGGCCAACCTCCTCCCGCACCTCCCGGGCCACCGCCTGCTCGATGGACTCGCCCGGCTCCACGAAACCGGCCAGGATCGACACCCGCTTCTCCGGCCACCTGAGGTTCCTGGCCAGCAGGCAACGGTCCGCCTCGTCGAGCACGAGCATGATCACGGCAGGATCAACCCGCGGGAAGTGCTCGCTACCATCCTGCGGACACACCCGGGTGTGGCCGGCCTCAGCCAGTCGGGTCACGGCGCCGCACCGTGGGCAGTGCTGATGGGTGGAGTGCCAGTTCGCGAGGGCTACGGCATGCGTCAGCAGCCCGGCGTCGCGGTCGTCGAGCAACGCACCGACCTGCCGCAGCCCGGCCGCGGTGACACCGGAGGGCGCACCATGACCGCGTAGCGGGCCCATCACGGCGAAATACGCCACCTCGTCCTGGTCGACACCGAGGAGAATCCGGGTGCCATCTGACGCCTGCGCCGGGGGTACCAGGACCAGTTCGGCGCCGCGGCCGGACGCCTCGAAGAGCCGGACCAGCGCACGGCCGTCATCGACCACGAGTACGCGGGTTCGCGAATCCGCCCACGCCTGCGCGAGCCAGCGTTCATCGTTGCGGCGGGCCGCGACCCGGTCTACGGTGCCGCGGGCAAGCGCCAGCCGTCCGAGGCTCATCGCGTCGCCGTCTCCACGCGCCAGGTAGCTGGTCACCGCATCGCGGCCAGCTCGCCCCACAGGTAGGCCGCCGCCTCGGCGCCCTTCAACAGGAGGGGCATCTCCACCTTTTCGTTAGGCGCATGGATTCGGTCCGAGTTCAGGCCAGCCGCCATGAACACCAGCGGCGCACCAAGAATGCCGGCCAGGTCTGCCTCAGGCCCGCTGCCGCCTTCCCGGGTGAACAGCACCTCCTGGCCGAACGCACGCTCCATCGCCCGCTGGGCCGCTCTCGTCGCAGGTGCTTCGATCTCGGAGAAACAAGGCCGCAGCCCCGGTCCGCTGAATGTGACCCTGGCCGCAATGCCTGCTGGGGTGTGCGCAGCCACAAACTCCCGCACTGCGGCCTGCACATCCGCGGGTTCCTGGTGGGCGACGAGCCGAAACGATACCTTCGCGTGCGCCTCAGTAGGGATGATCGTCTTTGGACCAGGCCCTGTGTACCCGCCCCACATGCCGTTGATCTCGGCGGTTGGGCGCGCCCAGATCCGCTCCAGCGTGGAGTAGCCGCCTTCGCCGACCGCCGCCCTGGAACCGCCCGCGCTCGCAAGCCATTCCTGCTCGTCGAACGGCAGCAGGGCGAACAGTTCACGCTCTTGCGCCGACAAAGGCACGACCTTGTCATAGAACCCGGGCAGCGTGACCCGGCCGTCCTGTTCATGCAACGCGGCGAGCAACGCAGCGAGGGCCTGCAGCGGATTTGGGACCGCGCCGCCGAAGGAACCCGAGTGCAGATCGCTGGCCGGGCCATAGAGGTCGATCTGGCCATCGGTCATTCCGCGCATGCCCGTGCACATGGACGGAACGTCCCGCGTCCACATCGGGGTGTCGCTCACCACGATCACGTCGCAGGTGAGCCGTTCCCGCTCGCGGCGGAGCAGACCGGCGAAGTTCGGCGATCCTGACTCCTCCTCCCCCTCGATGAGGAGCTTGAGTGTGACGGGTGGCACGGTGCTGTCCCCGGACGCGGCCAGGCACGCCCGAACGCCGAGCGTGTGAAAGAGCACCTGCCCCTTGTCATCCGAGGCACCGCGGCCCAGGAGTTGCTGGCCGCGTTCCACCGGCGAGAACGGGTCGGTAACCCACGCGTCCCTCGGCTCAACGGGCTGCACATCGTGATGCCCGTACACCAGCACCGTCGGCGCCGTCTCGGCTGCCGCACGCCACTCCGCGTACACGGCGGGCCGACCAGGGGCGCCAGGTTCACCGGTCGGCCAGATCTCCACGAGCGGGAAGCCGGTCTCGCGCAAATGCGCGGCGAGCCACGCGGCCGACCGTGCGACATCCTCGTGGTGTGCTGGGTCGGCCGAGATCGACGGAATCGCCAGCCACTGCTTGAGCGTGGCGAAGAACCCGGCCGCGCTGGCCTCGATGTAATCGCGCACATCCATGGCGCCCGCCTCCTGGGTCCCGCACGTCTGGAGGCAGCCTAGTAGTGCGGTCACCCCGCTTGGAAAAGCGGGAGCCCGCCAACCGCCGCGACACCTCTGGTGGCCGGGGCGGGGCGCCGCGGCACGCTTGGCCGGGATCAGAAGAGCTTGCCGCCCAGGCTGGTCGGCGCCGACCATAGGCTGCCCACTGGCCGGCGAAACTCATAAAGGGCGGCGTTGGTGCCCCGCAGGTACACGCGGAGCGTGCCGCTGTGGTCCTGGGTCGCGGCGGGCACCCCGACGAGGCTGCCGCCCACGCGGACCCATCCCGACCAGGAGCCGCCCGGCGCAAGGTGGCGCTCGTAAAGAACCCCATTGGTTCCCACGTCAAAGACCCAGACGTACCCGCTGGCGCCGGTCAGCGCAGCGGGGCTGTCGGGGAACTTGCCGCCCAGGCTTGTCGCGCGGGACCAGCCGTGGGCCGGCGGGCGCCGGAACTCGAACAAGCCCGACGTCGTGCCATGCAGGTAGACACGCAAGGTGCCGCCGTGATCCTGCGTCGCGGCCGGCGCGCCAGTAACACCGCCGCCCACGCGGACCCATCCCGACCAGGAGCCGCCCGGCACGAGGTGCCGCTCGTAGAGAACGCCGCCGGTCCCCACGTCAAAGACCCAGACGTAGCCGCTGGAGCCGACGAGCGCGCCAGGGTTGTCCGGGAACCTGCCACCCATCTTCCACAGCCCGGACCAGTGGCCGCCCGGTGGCAGCTGGGCCTGATACAGGCTTCGATTCGCGCCGCGTACGAACACACGGATCGCACCGCGGTGGTCCTGCACCACCGCTGGCCTGCCTTGCAGCCCGCCGCTTGGGGCGCCGAGGCTCTTCCAGCCTGACCAGCTCGTGCCACTGAGAACGTTGTAGTTCAGCCCTCCGGCGCTGCCCACCGCGAAGACATAGACCGGGCCGCCTGAGCTCGCGAGTGCGGTGAGATTGGCGGGCCAGGTACCGCCGAGACTATGCAGCCCGGTCCATTGGCCACCGACCGGCAGCCGGTCTTCGTAGGCGCTTCGGGTTGTTCCGCGCGCATAGACCCGCACGGTTCCGGCAGTGCCGACCACAGCGGCCGGATTCGCTCCGCTCCCGAGCGCGAGCCGGGCAAGGCCGACCGAGGTTCCGTTGAAGACGTCCTGATCGCCGGGAAACGTGCCGGAATTGGCGTACTGCCAAATCGAGTGAGTGTGCCAGCCAGCGGGCAGGCTGCCCGCACCCGCGCAATAGCACGCAATCCAAAGCGGGTCGTAGGCGCCGAAAGCACCGGAGTTGCCCGTGCATGTTCTCCACCAGTCGGCGGTCGAGTAGATCGCGGGCCAGCGTGAGGTTCGGGTGTGGTACTCGTTGACGAAGCTCCTGACCCAGGTGACCATGCCGCTGTAGCTCTTCCCGTAGCACACCCCGCCGTAAGGGTTGTACTCGATGTCAAGCGCCCCAGGCAGCGTCTTGCCGTCGGCCGACCAGCCCCCACCGTGGTTGATGAAGTAGTCCGCTTGCCAGGCGCCGCTGCTGCGGTCGGGAAGTGCGAAATGGTAGGCACCGCGGATAAGGCCTGACGTGTAGGAGCCGTTGTACTGTGCGGCGAAGGAACCGCTGGTATAACCGGTGCCCTCGGTGGCCTTCATATAGGCGAACTTGGCACCGTTCGCCTTGACCGAGCTCCAGTTGATATTCGGCTGGTAGCCACTTACATCCAGGCCGCGTGGCGCCGACGATACGGCGGGTGACACGCCGCTCGCCGCCGGGCCCATCGTCGCGACGCTGCGATGCTGCCCGCGGCGCTCAAGGCCTGCCCCGGCGTGATCGGCGCCGGGGTGGGTGACCGGGCCGCTGACCCTTGTCCTGCCCATGCCGGCGTGCTTGCGCCAATCCCACGTGGGTGCGGAGGAAGGTGGAGAACTCGGTGCTGGAACGAGAACAGGGTTGCCACCGGTCCCAGTACCGGGACTGGCGGCCACGCGCGCCGACGCCGAGCTAAGCGAAAGCTCACTCTGTCTGCCGCCGAGGACCACGGTGGCTGTACCTGCCACCAGCGCAAGGGCGGCGACCGCGATCGCGACCCGGCGCCACCGCCGGACGGGAGACGTCGATGGCGCTGATCTCGCTCGGATCAAGGATCCTCCTCTACCCGACAGGCGCCCACGGTGCGGGGCGGTATTCCGGCATCGCCACGCCCCGTCCTTTCCATGACCTGTGGATTGAGCAGAGCGGCCTGGGTGTTGAGCGGGATCAGCCGCCGCTTGGGATCGCGTCCCCGTGTCGCAGGTCAGGGCGTGCTGGAGATGGTAGGGGTGCCCAGCGACCCCTGCTCCCAAAACGGGCAACACTGCCCATTCGGATAAGGACAGCCTCTCTTTGGACACAGGAACCTTTCCTCGAGGTGATACCGATCGTGACCTGTGCCCGTCAGGCGGTGGGCACGCCATTGATAAGCGCTTCGAGACCGACAGCGTCAAGCATGTCGGCCGGGCGAACCGTCCGGTCGTCGCGCACGTAGTAGAACGCGGCACGCACGTTCTCGACGGGCACGCCGGCCAGCCCGGCCCAGGCAAGCCGGTAGGCAGCAAGTTGGACAGCGACGGCCCGGCTCTCCTCATCCGTACGCGGCGACCGGCCCGTCTTCCAGTCCACGACATCGAAGCCGTCGCCGCGGTCGGCGAACACCGCGTCGATCCTGCCCCGTACCAGGCGGTCCCCGATGAGCGTCTCAAATGGCACCTCGATCTCGGCGGGCACTCGGGTGGCCCACTCGCCAGCCTCGAACCGCTCCCTCAGGTCAAGCTGCTCAGCGTCGTCAGCGTCGGTGCGCTCGTCTGCCGCACCGGGCAGGTCATCGGGATCGATCAGGTGCGGCTGGCCGAATCGGGCCTCGAGCCAACGGTGAAATGCCGTGCCGCGGCGAGCCTGCGGGGCAGGCGGGCGCGGCATCGGCCGCCGCACGGAACGGGCGAAGTCAGCGGGGTCACGGGCGAGCGACACCAAGGCTCCAACCGACAGCCGCAACGGCAGGTCGACCGCTGTGGAGGCCTCGCCACGCCGTGCGGCGCGCTCCGCGAGCAGCAAGGTGGCATCACGTTCCCACGCCCCGACGACTTCCTGGTCGGCTGGGTTGAGACCAGAGTCCTCGGCCAGCTCCCGCCCGGCCAGCTCCCGCCCGGCCAGCTCCCGCTCGACCATGGCGGCCGCTTCCGCGGTCGCCGCATACCGGGCTCCCGCGGGCGCGGCGGGCCAGTCGGCGGTCGGCGTCTCCACCAGCGCGGGGTTTTCCGCATCCGCCGCGGGCGCGTCGGCCCAGCACCAGACCCGGCCTGCCGCGTACCCCGCTCTCACGCCCTCTGCCCCGATGTCCGCGCAGACCGCCCGCACCTCCTCGAGGAACACCGAGGGCCCGAGCGGCGCGATCGTGTCACCCCACCAGTAACCGGAGCAGCCGAGCCAGAACTCGGCGCGGGTCGCCGCCACGTAGGCCAAGCGCCGCTCCTCACGCAGGTCGCGTTCCTTGGCGGCATCGGTGAATGCCGCCACCGAGGCTGCGTCAAGGCCTGCCAGCCCGGGCAGGTCGACCGCGTCCCCGCGTAGTACGAACGGCAGCTTGCGCGGGTTGTCCGTCCACCGGGTGGAGACCCGCGGCTTGGCCGGGAAGAGTTGTGCCTTCTCCCCCGCGGCGAGCCCCGGCACAAACACGACAGGCCACTGCAGTCCCTTGGCGGCGTGCACGGTCATGAGCTTGACGCTGTCGCTGTCTCCCACCCGGCCCGCTTCCAGGCCGAATTCCTCGGCTTCAGCAGCCGTGAGGTAGCTGAGGAAGGCACCGAGCGTCGGTTGCTCCTCATCGCCCGCGAATGCCGCCGCGGCATCGGCGAACGCGTCAAGATCCGCTCGGGCGGCTACGGGGTCCGCACCCGGCCGCGCGGCCACCTCGATGTCCAGGCCAAGCACGCGCTCAACCGCAAGCACCAGGTCGGGCAGGGGCTGACCGACCTGGCCGCGCAGCGCGCGCAGCTCCGCAGCGAGCGCGCAGAGCCGACGGTAGCCGACGCCCGAGTAGGCCGACGGGTCGCCGAGGTCGTCGAGGGCCTCCACCAGGCTGGCCGCCTCGGCGGTCAGGTCCGCTATCGCCTCGCTCACCGGATCGAGGAGCTCCGGCCGCGCCTGCACCCCTGATCCGGCGTCGCGGGCGATCTGACGAGCCCTGCGGCCGAGCGCAACGAGATCGGCTGGGCCAATCCGCCAGCGCGGACCCGTAAGGAGGCGCGCCACTGCGTCGGATGCCGCCCCATCATGCAGGACTCGAAGCGTGGCCACCACGTCCTGCACCTCCGGCACGGTGAGCAGCCCGCCGAGGCCGACCATTTCCACCGGGATACCGCGATCCTCAATGGCCTTGCGCAACGCCGGGAATTGGGCTCGTTTGCGGCACAGCACGGCGATGTCCGACGGGTGCACACGATCCTCGCCCGGCCTGCGGGTCCCATCTGGCCAGGGTTTGCCATCGGGCGCGACGCCTGCAGGCAGGGAGAGCAACTGCGCCAGCCGTTCGGCTATCCAAATGGCCTCATCGGCTCCGGTGGGCAGCAGCGCGCAGGCGACCATGCCACGGCCGGCCCGCGGCGGCGCCGGGACCAGGCGCGGGACCTCCACCGCCTCCGCTCGCAGGTCCGCTTGCAGCGCCGCGGCGACCTCAAGCACCCCCGCGCTGTTGCGGAAACTCGTAGAGAGCACCCCCACCGGGGCAGGTGCCGTGCCACGCCCTGCCTGTGCCCGGAAATCCTCGCGGAAGCGGCGCAGGTTACCCGCGCTTGCGCCGCGCCACCCGTAGATGGACTGACACGGGTCGCCGACCGCCGTCACCGGGTGGCCGCCACCGAAAAGCGCCCGCAGCAGAACGAGCTGTGCGTGGCTGGTGTCCTGGTACTCGTCGAGCAGTACCACCTGGTAACGGGCACGCTCGGCGGTTCCCACGGCTGGGTGGCGGGCGGCGATCCTAGCCGCGAGGACGATCTGGTCACCGTAGTCGACGACCTCCCGCGCCTGTTTGGCCGCGGCGAATCGCGCCACCATGGGGAGCAGTTGCTCGCGGGTCCGCTGGGTAGCGAGGATCTTCGCCACGGTGGCTGGCGCCCGGCCGTTCCGGCCCGATGCCAACGCGGCTGCCTGCTCCGCGAGCCGCTCGCCCACGGCCCTGACCTCCTCCGGTGCGCGAAGGTGTTCAGACATCTCGCCGGCCAGCTCAAGGACCGCCGCCGTGACGGAGTCAGGGGTCCAGCTGATCTTGTCGACGGGCCCGTCATAACCGGCGACCACCTTGGACGCGATCTGCCATTGCACGGCCGGGGTGATCAGTCGAAGGGACGGCTCCAGGGCCTCGCGCAGTGCGTGCTCGGCCACCAGCCGACCCGCGTAGGCGTGATAGGTGGACACGGCCGGCTCGCCAGCGAGCACGTCGTCATCAATGCCGATGCTGGCCCGTCGCAGGCCGTCGAGCCTGCGCCGGATCCGCTCCGACAGCTCGGCCGCGGCTTTACGGGTGAAGGTGAGGCCGAGGACGCGTTCTGGGCGCACAAGACCGTTAGCGACCAGCCACACGACGCGCGCCGCCATGGTTTCGCTCTTGCCTGAGCCAGCGCCGGCGGCTACCACCATCGGCCGCATGGGGGCGGCGATCACGGCCGCCTGCTCGGTCGTCGGCTCAGGCAGGCCGAGCAGCCGAGCCAGCTGCACCGGGCTGTAGGTATTGATCAGATTCCCCCCTGTGCCGCGGCACGTCGTAACTCCCGCCCCGTCCCGCATTTCATCAGAGACCACCGACATTCGGTGGGAGGTTCGCCCGATGTGTGCGCCTAGAACGTGCCCCCGAAGGTAGGCCTGGCACGACCACAGGAGTGGGCGGCCAAGCCCGTCGCGATAGGGGTGCCAGCCCTATGGATCGAACCACGGTGCGGTCCCTAGCGTGATTGAGTCTGCCGCGGCAGGCACTCCGGGCAAACCCGCGCTGGCGGGCTGCCGACAACCCAAACCGGAGGGAACAGGGTGCACAGCAGGTACGGTTCCGCGAAGGGCACCGGCCCTACGGCGGCCAGGACCCGGCCAGCGGATGGGGACGGGAGCGTGTTTGCTCGGCTTGGGCGTGGCGTGGTGCGCCACCCGTGGCGGGTGATCGGGCTATGGGTAGTTGCCGCGGTGGCGGTGATCGCGACCTCGCCCGGCCTGCCGACAACCACCAGCGAGAGCAGCTTCCTGCCGAAGGACTACGAATCGATCCGGGCAGTGAACCTGCAGGACAGGGCGTTCCCACAAGCGGGCCACGTGACAAGTAATGCGGCGATCATCGTGTTCGCGAGGACCGACGGCGGGAAACTGACCAGTGCCAACTCGGCGAAGGTCGCGGAGATCGCGAAGTCGCTCCGAGCCGGAGGCGGCCAGGTTCGCGGCGATCGGCCGCTCGCTCGGCCGCCACCCGGCGCGCTTCGCCGCCGTCTCCGGTCTCCTGCTCGGCGTGTTGACGATCAGCGCGCTTGGGTACAACCCCACCTGAGCTCACCGCCTACACTGCGGCGCTGAAGAAGCTGGATGGGGTCGGCTCGGTCGCCGCACCGAGGCTCAGCGCCGACCAGGCGACAGCCGATTTTACGGTCACGCTTACGCACGACCCGGGATCCACCGCAGCGGTGAACGTGGTGAAGGGCCCGCTACGCGGCGGAGCGCACGCGGCCGCGCCGGCGGGGACGTATGCGCTGGTGGGCGGCACGACGGCGGTCTTCGCTGACATCCAGCGGGCGGTCAACCACGACTACGCGCTTGTCTTCCCCGTGGCGGCGGTCATCATCCTCCTCATACTCGCGCTCGTGCTGCGCAGTGCGGTCGCGCCGTGGTACTTGATGGCCTCGGTCGGACTTGGGTTCGGCGCGGCCCTCGGCGCCAGCGTGCTTGTCTTCCAAGGCCTACGCGGCCAGGCGGGCCTGGTGTTCCTGCTACCGGTCTACATCTACGTCTTCGTGGTGGCGCTCGGCACCGACTACAACATCCTCATGATCTCCCGGCTGCGTGAGGAGGCCAGCGCGGGCCAGGACCCACACGACGCCGCGGCGCTGGCCCTGCGGCACGCCGGGCCAACCATCGGGGCAGCCGGCGTGATCTTGGCAGGGACGTTTGCCTCGCTTACCCTCGCCGGGAACTCGATCCTGTCCCAGCTCGGGTTCGCGGTGTCGTGCGGAATCGCGCTGGCCGCTTTTGTGATGGCGATGTTCTTCACACCCAGCCTGACGGCACTGATCGGTCGGCGCGCTTGGTGGCCCAGGCGTGCCGATCGGCCAGGCGAACGCGCGACAAAGGAGGCCCTAAGATCAGGTTCACCGCGGTGAGCGCCCATGGATAGGCATCTCGCTGGACAGGTCGGCGGGCCGCGAAGAACAGACCGCGCACTCGCCGACAGGCTCGCCAGCACGACGGGAAACTCGCCGCTACGACGGCGAAATTCGTCGCGGCGCTTGCCGCGGGCGGGGTCATCGCGATCACGGCGGGAGTGCTGTGCTTGCTCTCGGCCTTCGCGCTCCTGCTCAGCCCGCTGGGTTGGCTGCGGAGGCCTACAAGCCGCTGCGCGGATCGCCGCTCGCCCGGGTCCGCACCCTCATGACCGATCCGGCCACCGCTGGCGCTGATGGCGGAGGGGCGCACCAACGCGGCGATCGCCCGCCGCCTGGTCATCACCGATAAGGCCGTCAGCAAGCACATCAGCAACATCTTCACCAAGCTGGGCCTGCCGCCCTCCGAAGACGACCACCGCCGGCGTCGCGGACTCTCGTCGCAGGGACGCGGTTGAGTTTTATCCCTAACGGCTGCGCGGCGGGTCGCGCCAGGAACATGCGCCCATCGTCACGGGGCGACCTGGCCTCCTCGTTCATGCGCAGCGCAGCACGCCGCTACCGGGCACGTCCGGCAGCCCGGGTTAACGGTCGCCCTGAACACCGGTCCCGCCATGCCCTGCGCGACCGCCTCAACCAGGGCCCGTGGCCAGTCAGGCTCCGGATCGGCAGCAAGCTCGCGCTGCCGCTGTACTCGGGCCGTTGCCACCAGCGCCGCCTTGCCTACCTGCACAAGCTCCGCACCGCCAGGCTCGGTGAGCCCGAACCGCTCGAACGCGCCAAGCAGCACGGCCAGCTGATACACGCCGAGCTGCGGATGGCGGTCAAGCTCGTCGTCGGCGGGTTTGGTCGTGCCGGTCTTCAGGTCGACAATCACGGCACGGCCGTCCTCGTCGGCCTCAAGCCTGTCCACCCGCCCGGTGATCTGGACATCGCCCAGCTGAATCCGGAACGACTCCTCGGCGGCCGCGAGCTTGCGCGGGTTCGCGCGGTGCCAGTCGAGGAACCGCCGGACCATGCGGTGCGCCTCCTCGCGCCGTTTCTCGCTATACCAGGCACTGCCGAAATCCAGATGCCGCCACGCGTCATCGATCCGCTGGCCGATCTCAGCGTCCTCAGCGCCTGCCGCAGCCGCGGCGGCCGCGGCGTGGATGACCGTGCCAAGACCGCGGGCCACATCGGGCGAACGGGCGCTCGCGGCCACTTCGAGGAGCCAGCGCAAACCACATTTGGTGAAGGACTCCACATGCGAAGGCGACAGCCGGACGGCCGCACCCTCACTCATGACCGGGCCGGTGTCGGACAGCTTGGTCAGCGCGTACCACTGGCTGGGGTGCGCGCCGCGGACCCCCGCAGCAGCAAGCTCCGCCAGCCGCGCCGCGGCGGCCAGCCGAAACCGATGCGGCTTCGCGACATTGGCGGTTGCCGCTCGCAAGCTCGCGACCAGCGCCGGCAGGGACAGCCATCGGGCTTGCGCACCAGCCACCCGCTCGATCGCGATGTCGTTTCCCGCCAGCTCCCGCAGAAAACGTGAGGGGCGCTCCTCGGTGTCCTCGCCGCCCACCGCCGTTACCACCAAGCGGTGACGCGCCCGTGTCACCGCCACGTAGAAGAGTCGGCGCTCCTCAGCAAGCAGCTTGTACATGGTGGATACGGCCGCTGCCTCGCGGGAAAGCTGCGCACCCGCCGCGACCTCGACCAGTTCGTCCACCCCGAGCAGTGAGCCACGCATCCGCAGGTCCGGCCAGGTGCCTTCCTGAACGCCCGCCACAACGACGACGTCCCATTCCAGGCCCTTGGACCGGTGCGCCGTCAGCACGCGGACCGCGTCGCCCGCGGCGGCTCGCTCGGCAAGCGTGTCGCCCGGGATCTCCTGCCCGGTCAGGCTCTCGAGGAAAAGGCCAGGCGCGCCGGGCGGCAGCCGTTCGGTATGCCTGGCGGCGGCGTCGAACAGGGCGAGGACCGCGTCGAGATCGCGGTCCGCTGCCGCGCCCCTCGCGCCCCCGGCTGCCGAGTCGGCCTGCCACCGCGCCGCGAGGCCGGTCTTTTCCCACACGGCCCACAGCACGTCCTCGGCGCTGCCGCCATCGGCCGTTGCCTTCCGGGCGGCGGCAAGCAGGCCCGCTAGGCGCTCACCGGGCTCGCGCACGTCCCGTGGAACCAGGATCAGGTCACGGGGGGCAGCCAGAGCGGCCGCGAGCAGGTCAGCCCGGTCGCCTGCCCTGTCCCTCTCCGCCTCATCACCGGCCGCTGCGGCGCCGGCCACTGCGGGGCCGGCCACTGCGGCGCCGGTTGCGGGGTCGCTGACGACAGGGTCGCCGACTGTCGTCTCGGCGGCCGCCGTCTCCGCCGCTATCGCGCTCAGCGCCCGCCGCAGCCGCCGCAGGCCGAGCGCGTCCGCACGGCCGAGCGGGCCCGTGAGCAGCTCGGCCGAGGCCTCACCGTCAAGCGTTTCCGGCTTGAGCGCGCAGCGCAGCAACAGCAGCAGCGGCCGGACTGCCGGCTCGCTCACCAGCGGCACCTCGTCGCCGGCGACGGTCACGGGAACCCCGGCCGCGGTGAGAGCCCGGCGCAGCAGCGGCACCTGCAAGCGAGCCGAACGGACAAGCACGGCCATCCGCGACCACGCCACGCCATCCGCCAGGTGCGCGCGGCGCAGCGTGTCGGCGACCACCGCGGCTTCCTGGGTGGCGCTCTCCGCAACGAGAATCCGCGTCTCGCCCGGCACCGCCACACCGGGCGCGGGCCTTAGATCACGGTGCCCCGACCCC
>WNFZ01002707.1_pt1 | contig 24460 bp, 28 predicted proteins | sample 5400081 | NCBI WGS metagenome assembly WNFZ01 (sample SAMN13153365, study PRJNA577476) | soil metagenome | isolation source: 80 cm soil or saprolite under grassland replicate 1 | place: USA:California | collected 2016-06-15
ACAAAATCTACATCACCTGAATTAACAGTATCTGATAATGCTACAAAATCTACATCACCTGAATTAACAGTATCTGATAATGCTACAAAATCTACATCACCTGAATTAACAGTATCTGATAATGCTACAGCTGAATCTCCTGCTGTAGATAATATAATAGAAAATGATACTGGGGCTCCTCAGGTTAAGGAAATAGAGAACAATCCCAATGAGAATAATAGTTTGATCAAGGTGAATTTTGATTCAGGAATGAATCCAAGAGTTACAGAAGGCTCGTTAATAAAAATCAATGGTACTTCAATTCATGATTCAGGTAACGACAAATTATCTTTCACATGGAAGCAAACGGGAGGTAAACGTATAAATCCAGAAGACGCGCGCATATCCACACAGACAATTGCTTCACAATTAGCACCCCAAATAGCAGGAAATACCACCAATTTAACCTTCCAAGTCACAGTTCCACGGGTAACCACAGACGATGACAAATTAACCTTTGAAATTATTGCCGAAGATGATAAAGGTCACTCGGCAAGTGACTCTGTTGATATTTTTGTAGATAGGAATCCCAAACTAGTGGGTATGGGTGACTTTCAAAACAGCCCAAATATACTTGAGAGCGCAAACAATAACGAACAGAACAAGAGTAATTTGCCATTAGCCGAACAACGAGATGTTGATAAATCTGTTGAGGTATCCACCTCACTAGACAAAGGATTTACTTTTGTTAATATGTGGGGTTCATTTGGTAAGGGTAATGGAAGATTTGACGGACAAAACGATGTTGACGCGATGAATGGTCATGTATATGTTGCTGATTATGCAAACCATAGGATCCAAGTTTTTGATACTAAAGGCAATTACATAACAAAATGGGGAACTTATGGTGAGGGAAATGGTCAAATCCATAAAGCCTCGGCTTTGACTGTTTTACCATCAGGCAAGATATATTTGAGTGATCAATTCAACTATCGCATCCAAGTATTTACCACTAATGGTACCTTTGTAACCACATGGGGAACTAAAGGAGAGGGAGATGGTCAATTCCTTCATCCACATGTACCAGCCGTAGATTCTGAAGGAAATGTGTATGTAAGTGATAGGGACCTAGCAAACATTCAGAAATTTACTAGCGATGGTAAATTCATGATGAAGTGGTCTGAAGAAGGTTCAGATGATGGCCAGCTCTCAAAACCAGAAAGTGTCGTTGCTGACTCAGATAACGTTTATGTTGCTGATTATGGAAATCATCGGATTCAAAAGTTCACTAAGGACGGCAATTTCATTTTAAAATGGGGATCTAAGGGCGTCGGAGATGGTGAGTTTAATGGACCGGCAGGTCTATCAATTGATAGAAATGACAATATATATGTCACTGACAAGAACAATAATAGGATACAAGTGTTTACAGCTAACGGAACATTTCTGACAAAATTTGGTTCACAGGGTAATGCGACTAGTCAGTTTATTCTACCAGAGGGAATTGGAGTAGATATGAAAACAGGTCTTATATATGTAGCAGATACTGGCAACTATCGTATACAAGTTTTCAGGCCAGTGGATTCATCCATTGCTGTTGCTTGAATGAAGTTACTTTTGTTATGATGCCATCTAAAAAAGTTAAATTTAACATAAAACTCAGAAATATAATTAGTTCAATTAAACCAACATCAAACTCAATTCAATAATGATTATTCAACTGGCAAAGTGGAGAAATTATTTCAGGTTTGGAACTATTCTGTATATAGCTCCCTCGCCGGTTCCTCCGGAGCCTGAAACCACATACAAATAGCCATCAGGACCAACTTTTAAGTCTGTGACGACTCCAAAATTTTCGCCAAAGATTATCTTACTAGAATCATCTTTTTTGCTGTATACTAAATCGGCAAGATTACCGGTTAAATTCAATGACTCTCTGTCGGGAGTTAAGTCAAAATGAAAAATCGTTCCTCTTTTTGCCGAACCTACAAAGATATCATTTGTATACTGTCGACCTAGCTTATCAGAATTTAAAAATACCAGGGCAGTTGGTGCTACAGGTCTGTCCCATACAAATTCTGGATTGCTATATTTTCCTTTACCAGTGAAATCAACAAATTCTACTTCCTTACTAGAATCGTTAAATATACCTTCTTTCTCTCTTGTCTGATTTAATTTCCAAATTCCCTGCACTTTTTCCCATCCACTATTGAAACCTGGCTTAACAAGGTTTATTTCATCTCCGAACTGAGGGCCATTCTCTGTATCCCATAAATTATCCGTTAGTGGATCAAGCCCTATTCCAAAACTATTTTTTATTCCATATGCATAGTATAGATTAAGGGGATAATCAGCACCAAGTGTTCCATTTCCAACAGGTTTGCCATCTTGAGTTATTCGTAGTATTCCTGCACGACCATCAGGAGAAGTGCCATTTATAATATTCTGTGCTTTTGTATCATAACCTGTCTTGTTCTGATTAAATTTAGTTGTTTGTAGATCGCCGATAGCAACAAAAAGATTTTTCCCCTTATCCATCAAAAGTTTACCTCCGTTATGACTTGGACCTGGCAATCCAGGTAGACTTGCAATTAATTTGGGAGCTACGAGTTTATTGTTTTTTGCATCAAGTTCATATCTGTATACATAATTGCCACACTTCTTAGAACCACCTTTTACTGTTGGTTGACCTACCTTTTCACCATTCAAAAACTGCTGACTTACTTCTGAATCGGTAGCTTTATCTTTTCCACATAGGGTATAGTAAAGATAAACCAATGTATTGTCTTTTGAACCGTTAGTACTATTTCCTGATATAGCTATACCCAGTAATCCACGTTCGTCTTTGGTGGTCACATTTAGATGAATTAAAGGCGCAGTAACGTTGCCATTAACTATTTCATAAACATTGCCAGTATTTTTCTCTACTACCAAAAGATCATCATTTCCTAAAAAATCAATAGCTGCTGGGAATTTAAGATTCCGAGCTACCAACTCTACCTTAAGATTTGGGTCTTTTAATGATGGTCCAGGTATTGATGCATTTTGACCATGAATTCTGTAGTCTGAGCCGTAAGTTAACAAAAATAAGAAGAATAGTGAGATTATTGATAGGTAAATAAAAATCAAATATATGTTTTGACACTCTTGTCCTAGTATATCTAGTTTTTGGACCTTGTCTCTGATAGTAAGATTGGATATGCCTATAATTTAGTGCTTTACCAAATTATATAGTAGCGATGTATTCCAACTATGATCTATTAAATCTCACTTAGGATCTATTTTAAATTGTACTCAAGTATCTACTACGTATTTCTTTAGAAAAGATAATGTCTTTTGCCAAGCGTCTTCAGTTTCTTTTGGTGCATAGTTATCTCCAGAAGGATTTGCAAAGGCATGTCCAAGCCCTTTGTATATGTGTATGTTATTTGTAATTCCACTTTGGTTCAATGAAGTTCCGAATTGGTTTATCTCTTTTACCGGGATGGCTTGATCTTTGTCGCCAAATATTCCCAATACAGGCCATTTTATCTTTGATAGTAATGCCTTATCGGTAACCAAAGGAGTTCCATAATAAAGAATGGTTGCGGCTAATGGATGTTCTTGGCTATTTAAGGCCAGTTGCAACGATTCACCGCCACCAAAACACCAGCCAAGTGATGCAATTTTTGAGCTGTCTACGTTTGGGAGCAAACTCAAATATTTTACGGCAGATTGAAGGTTATTAATTGAATTATTTTGACTATTTCTTGCTATCTGTACTAACTCCATTGCTCGTTCTGGATTATTTGCAACTTCACCCTTGTATAGATCGGCAGCTAATACAACAAATCCTTGTTTGGCCAAGAGATTTGCCATATTCTTGATATTCTCATTTAACCCCCACCATTCATGGATCATTACAACTGCAGGGAGTTTTTTACTGACAGTATCATTCGAAGAAACAGGATATACTAAATATCCTTGAGCATCCTGAAAGTATTCTACCGTCTTATTTTGCAAGTTCGCGGTATTCCCCATATTTACAGTTGAACTTAGCTTTGAAACATTTGTTAAGGAGTTATCAGCAGCTCCTCCTACGAGTCCCATATAGCCAGGAATAATCATCATAGAACCGAACATTATAGATAACATAATTGATGTAGCGATTCCGGACATAGGATTAGTAGGTTTTACAACTATTTATGTCTAAATCAGCATAAAATAATTACAATAAACCTATTGACACAGACAAACAAAACTTCTCGCTTTTCCCTATTGGATAGAGTGATAAACTAAAAGTCTGCCTTCCTTCTTAATAATTTGAAAGCAATGTTTGGTCCCAACTGTTGTCTGAAGGCAAGCTCTATCCAGAGGAGTGCCAAGTGTTCTAACATACGAGCATTGACAAGTGGTCCTACATCAACGACATCAAATCCAATATCAGTTGCCAATTCTTTTACAACTCGCTTCGCGTGACTATCATTACCGCATATAAAAAGATCTGCTCTATTTGAATCAAATATCACATTGTTTAATGTCATGGCTCCTATTGTGTTGAAGGCTTTGACGACTTTATCAGTATTAGCTAATTTAGCTATTTTTTCGGCTACGGAAGTATTGTCTAGAGCTAATCCTTTTAGGTCAGGGGTAACTGGATTAGTTGGATCGATCACTATTTTACCAGACAAGTTTCCTGCAATGATTATTGTTTCCTCAACTGAAGTCCAGGGTATAGCAAATACAATGACATCTCCGTATGCTACAGCTTCTCTGATATCTCCGAACTTTAAACTCTGATCTACCTGAATCAATTTATTGACGTTGTGAGATTGAAGATTGCGGACTCCAAACATGATTTCATGTTTCTTTTGTTTCCACCTCTTTCCGAGTGTTCCCCCTACATCTCCGGCGCCAATTATTCCAATTTTCATGTCATGATATATTGTAACTACATGTTTTAAAAGATGTAAGCTACGATTAATCTCTAACAAGTAACCACGAATATCTACATTAGTTTTTCAGCTCGATACCTAGGCTTTAGAAACCTAATCTTCAAGTTTTTCAGCATTTATTCGAAGAAATTGGTAATTTTCCTTTGATATCTTTAGAGGAAATTTATGCAAATATGAGGATTAGGCAAACCACTTCATAGTAAACTTTCTATGCGACGATGCCATATTCATATTAGATAATAATAATGGATATGTCAGTTACTTGTTCAAGCTGCGGCAAAAAACTTCAAGATTATCCTACTTACTGTTATATGTGTGATGACTATTTTTGCTCCGATCAATGTCACCTGATCAAGCACAACAAACAGTGGCAAAAATTTTGATTCTGCATGTACTAATCAGATTTCAATAGCCAATCTACATCTTAATTTATTCTAACCAACGTGACCAAATTTCTTAACAGAAGATAGCAATAAGCTTGATGTTCAATAATGATTTGTATGTCAGTATCCTTTCAAGTGAGACAGATTGATGAAAAATACATGAAAAAAAAACAGGATTAATCAAGAAATTAATTCGGGTAGCTGCATTCAACTATTTTAGTCTAAAATTGAAGCGTTACCATCCCAAGGTCTTAGCAGATTTTGCAGCAGCATTATCCAACACCTCTTTCGGATCCTTCGATTGATATAAAACCTCATTTTAGCATCGTTGACATAAGGTAATGTTTAAAAAACTATCATTTGTTTAGTTTGGGAAACCTAATTTCCAAATACTAACAAAAATACCGCTGATTGATGTGCTTTGCCTGATTTGTTTACTAAACGTCTCTTTTGCCTAACAAGGAGAAAACACTTGCATGCGTTGATTACCTCTATCTACAACATATACATTTCCTGACGAATCAATATTGACATGTTCGGGTTTTGAGAATTGACCATCCCCAGTTCCACTCGTTCCAATAATAGTGGTAAAATTACCATCGGGATCGAAGACCTGAATTCTTGGATTAAGAGCGCCATCCACCATAAATATCATGTCCTGTTTGGAATCTACCTCTAAATGTTCTAGTAAAGGTGTAAATTCTCCTGGCCCCTTCCCTTCAGAACCCCATTCTTTGAGAAATGTACCATTTTCATCAAATTTCTGAATTCTTGGATTTTCTAACTCATTTACATACACATACCCTTTAGAATCGACATCAATTCCATGGGGATGGTTAAATTTGCCTAATTCGTTACTCGCCTTTCCATCATCCGAGCCCCACTCTAATATGTATGAAAAATTTTTGTCCAGCTTCAAAACTCGTTCATTTCCAGTGTCAGTGATATAGACGATGCCTGTCTTTTGATCGATTACCATATCCTCTGGACTTGCAAATTCTTGATCCGATCCATTGATTTTGCTAGGTCTGTCCCATTGTTTGACAAATGTACCATTTTCATCAAATTTTTGAATTCTATCGTTACCTCTATCTACAACATAAATATTATCCAATGGATCTATTTCGATACTATAAGGCACGTTAAACTGTCCAGCTTTCTCACCTTGAGAGCCCCATTTCATGATAAAGGTTCCATTTGGTGTAAACTTTTGTATATCATTCCTATCTCTATCACTTACATAGACATTTCCTTTTGAATCAAAATTTACGTCATGAGGACGTAAGAATTGGCCGCTAGAAGTACCTTCAGAACCCCACTTGAACTTAAAACAATATTTTACGGAATTCAGTTCATCTTTTCCTCCGAGAACCATATTTTCTGTTATTAAATTTGGATCTACCAAAATGAAAAATACAATAGATATGGCACAAACCAGGGAATGCCTCAAGCTAGAAAACATCATTATAGTGAAAAGGCATAAATGGTATCTAAAACTTCTAGTACAAGTAACAAAGTCAAACGACGGTGGTCATTTACATCAATTAGTCAAAATATCTGAATATAATGTTGTACATGAATAGTTTTTCTAACATCCATATCTGATATAGCTCAGATCATCCGAATTAACTGATAGGACGAGCTAAAGATTTCTCGCATCAACCTTATTATAAAGTTCGACCTATATCTTACATCATGCAAATAAAGCTTTATACTCAATCTGAAATTCCTAAACCACTCATGCCTTTCGTATCCGAATTGGAATCACTCGGTATAAGATCAAAAAAATTAAATGAATTAAATGATGTTTATGAGGTTAAAAATCTCGTAGAAAATGTCAAACAAACTTTTTTTCAAGATTATAAATCTAGTTTTCAAGAGAACGTTGTAGTATAGTCATTTTTCTTGTTTAATCCAAATATGAAAAATTATTTGTCAAATAAAGGATACCACAGCTAGTAAGGAATTATTTGGACAATCAGCGTCTCAAGTTCTATTTTAAAAATTATCTAAATACCTGCCCTTCAATTTTTAAAAGAATGTGAAAATTCACATTTGTAAACAACTTTTCATAATATTCTATATAGTTTTAATTAATGAAAGATTTAAAGGGAATTTGAATATTAGGTATGGAGCTATATGTAACCAACTAAAAGGAGTAGATGAGAAGGTCAATATGACAAATTGATGTCTATACTTTTATATGAAAATAGTTATTGAATAATGTGTCTCAATATTCAAATTTGTCTTGTATGAATTTTGATACCACAAAGGAACAGGAAGAGTTGATTTTGAAGGTAGACAGAGTATGTAAATCTATTAGAAGTTTTGAAGAGCTGTGCTATATTGAAGACAGGCTTAACGAAAAATTAGTTCCTGAATTCAGTAAAATTGGGATGCTTGGTTGCCCAATTTCAAAAAAGTATGAGGGCTTAGGATATGATATTTTAACATATTGTAAAACCCTAGAAAGAATAGGCGAAGAGGGTAATTCTATGAGAACATTTTTTTCTGTACATACTTCCATAGGACAGATGATTCTGCAAGGATGGGCAAATGAAGATCAAAAGAAGAGGTACTTACCTGCAACAACAAGTGGTAAAAGTATCATGGCCTTTGCATTAACCGAACCGGAAGCAGGAAGCGATCCTTCATCTATGAACAGTGCATACGAAGACATAGGAGAATCTTATTTACTCTCTGGAAAGAAGCATTGGATTGGAAATGGAACAATAGCAAATGTAATGACAACATATGCTCGGGATAAGACTACCGGGAAGATATCTGCATTTATTGTAGATATGAATTCGTCTGGAGTTACAAAAAATGAAATGAAGAATAAAATGGGTCTACTTACAATAAAGAATGCTGAGATTTATTTTGAAGACTGTCGGATCCCAAAACAAAATTTACTTGGCGATATAGGACAGGGACTTAACATTGCCTACAGCGCATTGATTGACGGGAGGTTAAGTGTTGCAGCCGGCTCTATCGGAGTAATGAAAGATTGTCTCAACGAAACCTTGCAACACAGTAAGTCAAGAAGACAACACGGATCTCTTCTAGCCAAAAAGCAGTTAATTCAACAACACATATCAAGAATTGTTGTAGGTATCGAAAGCTCCAGATGGCTTACCTATAGGGCGGCGTGTGCCAGACAAAAACTACATGATTATGTTGAACGATTCAAACTGGAAGATGAACGATGGCAATCAAAACTAAATCGTGATAACAAAATTTACTCAACATTAAGAAATGAGGCCGATAGGTTAACTGCTATTGCTAAATTCCATGCTACAAATACGGCGTTTGATTGCGCAAATAGATCAGTACAAGTATTTGGATCTTTTGGTTACCAGAAAACAGCACGTGTCGCAAAACACTTTCTTGACACTCGTGCAACTATGATCTATGAAGGGGCAAATGAGGTGTTAGAACTCAAAATTGCTTCTGAAGTGTTGGGAGATAATTTCAGAGCATACTAGTCTATACCTTTCTGGAGTAGTGGTGGCAATAGAAAAATTACGAAAATGAACGCCTGGTAATTTAATTTTCTTATACCAGTCCAGTCTCTCTTAGTTCTATTTATTGTAGTCATTTATAGTATCATTTATCAATGAAACACCTTTCGCAGCTTCCTCTTCATTAATAATTAACGGAGGCATTATCCTAATTGACTTCATTCCCGCTGGAAGAACGAGCAGACCTTTCTTAAATAATCTGTTCACGATGGCATCTCTTGTTGTTTTTGTATCAAATTCGAGACCAATCATCAATCCTATCCCTCTTGCATCAATGAATCCATTGATACCAACAATGTCAACAAAATGTTTTAGTAGCTTATCACCAATTTTTTGGGAATTATATAATAGATTATTCTTGAGAATAATCTCTATAATCTTCGTACCAATCGCCATATCGATTCTACTTCCTCCTCCCCAAGTACTTGAAAGAACTCCTGATTCTGTGGGTTCATATTTCTTATCGTATACAGTGGCTCCGACTTGTAAGGCCTTTCCGACGGTCATTATGTCAGGTTCTACCCCATAATGTTCATAGACCCACCACTTTCCAGTCCTTCCCATTCCACTCTGAACTTCATCAAATATTAATGGGACTTTATATTCATCTGCTAATTTTCTAATATGCTGGATAAATAACTTACTTGCTACATTTAATCCTCCTTCTCCCTGTATAATTTCAGTTAAGATGAAGGCTACCTTGTATTCTTTTAGAAGACTCTCCAATTGATTAATTTGAGGATCAGAATCATCTGTACAAAATTTAATTCTCTTAACTGGTAACTCTGGGAAGTTTGTTTTCTGCACTTCTTTACTCAATGTGAAGCTTAGCGCACCAAGAGTTCTACCATGAAAATCACTGATACAAGATATTCCTGGAAGAGGACCTATTTTCTTATAAGCTATCTTTATCGCATTTTCTACTGCCTCAGCCCCACTATTTATGAAAAATACTTTGGAATTCTTCTTACTTATTGAAAGAAGCTTGCATGCAATCTTGAAATGTTCTTCACAATAAAAGTCTTGTCCAGCTATTTTATGGACTCCATTTTCTTTACTAGAATAATCTTTGATAACTTCTAAAATTTGAGGATGGGAATATCCTAATGGACAGGAACCAATATTTGATGTGAAATCTAAGAACTCGATTCCATCAATATCTTCAATCACACATCCTCTGCCAGTCTTAATCACAAGGGGGTACGTGAAGGTAGAATCATATGCAATTTTTTTAAATTCTTGTACCACCCTTGCCGCTCTTGGGCCTGGGATTTTTGTCATATCTGTGGATTGTGTTTCAAATAAATAAGATTTTTTATTGTACATAGTAACCTTTCAAACTCAATCTGAGGACATCTAGTAAATCATCATACCTAGTTTGTTCTTTATCTAGACTAAATGATCCATTACGATCCGCAGAATCAAGTAGGCGACTATGACTAAAACGAGAACCAGGACCAGATCCAGAACCTTTTTCAAGTTTAAGGGAAGAATGTGAAACATAGATGGAAATTATATGATAGAATGGATACTTAAACACTTATGCCCGTTTTAATGAAGCATCTAATTCTTTTCGGACTATTTGGTATAGCCTATTCATCGTGACGGGTTTTGCAATAGTTGAGTTTATCACTGTTTCTATCATATATTCCTGATACAATTCCTCTTCCTCAAAATTATAAGCACTCATCAATATCGTTCTTACTTTAGGATTCGAAGTCTTTACTTTTTTGAGTAATTCTAATCCATTTAGACCTGGCATTCTTAGATCAGAAATAACTAGTGCATAGTTCTCTTTGTTCTCTGTAAAGTGTTCAAATGCCTTGACAGGATCAGTGAAAGAGAAAACTGAAATTCCATCAATATTTTCGCGTAAGGCAATATCAAACAGTTTAGTAATATAAGTATCATCATCTACTATACTAACAATTCTGTTGTTAGTAAACAGAAAAATAACCTTCTTCTATCACTCCTATTGGAAAATGATTATACATCTATCGTATGAAGCACGCTTACTTATAAGACTATTTAAAATATTCATTTGTAAAGTTATTTGTATGTTCGTTATTAAAAATTTATTTTAATTTATATTAAAAATACCCTTCATTATCAACAAAATCAAATTAATGAACATAAAACCACTCAAGCGCCCCTTTATCAAAAGACTGAAAGAAAGTGAAAAGATATTAGTAAAAATCTCATTGTTCTAAATGTGGTGAATGGTTGGAAAACAATTCAGTTTGTACTGAATGTGGACAAATAACTGAATGATTCAATCAGGAAAGATTTTTTATGTTAAATTAGAAAATTCTAGTTTACAAGTCGGTATAAACGGGTGCAAAAATATTATTAAAGATAATTATTAATTGATATTTGATGAAAATCCTTAATGCAAGTGAGCCAGGTCTTGGCTCATCAATGACTGAAGAGGAGACTAGATATTTTCTTTCAAATACCAGGCTATTCGCTAGATTAGGGACAATAGATGAAAAAACAGATCCTAATGTTCATCCCGTATGGTATTATTTTGATAATGAGAGAATCTATTTTCAGACAGGTAAAAACTCTAAGAAACTTAGAAATATCAAGAAGAGAAATAATATTTACTTTTGTATAGACCAAACTAATTTACCATATAAAGGAGTTAGAGGTAAAGGTACAGCCATTATTTCTGAAGATATTAACAAAAATATACCAATAGTAGAAAAGTTAATGCTCAAGTATACTGGCAGTCTTGACAATAATATGGCACAATTTCTATTGGATTCGTTGAGGAGAGGAGAATCGGTCATAATTGAAATAATACCGCATTTTTATGCCACATGGGATAACAGTAAGGGGACAATATAACAAAAAGATCTTTTTCAGAAAACCATTTACACGTGTGAAAATGTATTACAACTTACATTCTTTTTATTTCGTTACTACAGACTTGAAAAAGAGTATCCAATCCAAAATTCTTAATTCGCTGTGAAGTTTGTCGGCATCCAATGTGGAATCGGTTTGATTTATTTTATTTTATTTTATTTTATTTATTTTGCCCTGGTCTAGAATATTAACAAAGAACTTATTTTTGCACAGAGGACAAATTAAAAAAGCACTCACTCTTAAGGAAGATCTTAAATCCTTATAAGGTGACATATCTTGTCCTGGAGGATAGAAATTCAGTCGTTCCTGTTCACAGTGGACATTAGTTTTATCCAAAGGATTAGGATTATTACAGAAAATACAATGAAAATCCATAGAATTAAAACGCTCGATTATCTGTTTTTCCGATTCTTCACTCAGATAATCTCTAATCATTTATTATTAAATTTGGAATACAATTAACTTTTATTTAATATTATAACCTTTCAGACTTAATCAATCAAAAGAACTGGTGGAAATGAACAAAGACACATACAACCAAAAACCTACGGATAATCCTTTTGATATTGGTAAAAATGAATTATTAAGAATTGATTCTAGAGCATCGGCTAAGAAAAGAAAGAAACTGAGAGATAGACAAAGGGAATTGGAATTGGATGAAATAAAAGATGATGACCTTAAAAGAGAATTGGCAAAAGGCAATACACTGATAAGTTACATTGAACACATGCCACAATAGGAAAGACAAATAGAAATTCGATCAGGAATCTTTAATAACAAATATTATGAATGTGGCAACTGATGGCTTTCTAGACAAGACCATCGCTAATGAACAAGAAACAATCAAGCCCACCACCAGTTGCCGTGTTTAGACGTTGTATGTCAAGCCTAGACCAAGTATATAATGCGATTGGTATCATTGAATAGAAGAATGTGTCAAGAATTATTGAGGCGGTATAGTTCTTATCTATACAAACTCTAATCCGTTTCGTTTAATATCATTATTCTCTTATTCACATCTTTGGAGTTAATCGAATTATTTACTAGCAACCTATAGAATAATTTTAGTAAATACCGGTGGGACTGGAAGCGCAGGCATATGAGGCCCAAAATACCACCGGCTATTGAACCGTAATCAAATTCATGCTACTAAATATAAGAACCTACCTTACCAAAGTTACCTCTGAAGCATTAGATGATATAAATGATCCTGATCTCAAAAGAGAATTAGCAAGCGGTCAAACTCAACTAATTTCTTATTCAGAATTATAATGTTTGTCAAGAAAAAAGTTATTGTAAACTTTACCTAAAATATTATCTGGTAAAATGCCAAAGAATGTTTAATAGACATTAAATAAAACAGGGGTGCATTGACAATCTTCCCTCTAAACAGGAAAAGAGACAATGAATCAAAATCCAGAGTCAAAAGTGTGCAATTTTTATTGCTTCTATCCTGCTAATAGGTGCTTTGATACCGACTACATTAACCCTTTTTCCCGGACAGTTATTGAATCAAGTTCTTGCTGACACTGTCACTGGAACTGATGGGGATGACAAATTAGAAGGAACTGATGGTGATGATGATATCGAGGGAAAGGGTGGAGATGACAAGATAGATAGTAAAGGCGGTAACGATGAGAATACTGGAGATAAGAATGAAGGCGATGGTGATGGTGGTAATGATAATATAAAGAGTGGGGATGGGAATGATTTCAATAGAGGAGATAACGAAATTGGTAATGGTGATGGTGGAGATGATGTTATAAACAGTGGAGATGGGCTTGATACCAATATTGGAGATAACGAAATTGGTAATGGTGATGGTGGTAATGATAATATAAAGAGTGGGGATGGAGATGATAGAAATGTAGGAGATAACCAAATTGGTGATGGTGATGGTGGAGATGATGTTATAAACAGTGCAGATGGGAATGATTTGAATATTGGAGATAACAATAAGAATGTTGGTAATGGTGGAGATGATGTTATAAAGAGTGGAGATGGGAATGATTTGAATATTGGAGATAACAATGATGCTAACGGTAATGGCGGGAATGATGTCATAAACAGTGGAGCAGGAGATGATTTCAATGTAGGAGATAACCGCTTTGGCTCAGGTGATGGTGGCGATGATGTTATAAAGAGTGGAAAAGGAAACGATGTTAATCTTGGAGATAACTTTGAAGGTAATGGCGCTGGCGGAGATGATAAGATAAATGCTGCCCAAGGTGATGATTAATTAACCGGTGGCGGCGGTGCAGACAAGTTCAAGTGTGGCAGTGGAGTTGACACTGTAACAGATTTCAATGAAGAAGAAGGAGACAAAGCAACTGGAAACTGCGAAATTCCGTAAGAAAATATAAAGATTGACTAAATCAGAGTCATTAGAATAATTCACTTCCTAACTGAATCATATTATATTGTAGCCTTTTAGAGATAATCGTAAAGCATCTAACAAATCATCATAACTAGTAACATCTTTTTTAAGATTCAATTCCTCTGCCCATGCTGTTCTAAGACTAGTAAGAAGTTTATCATACTTTGCTGGTATTGTCAAGTAACCCTTGTTTATCATCACGTGTAAGTGGGATAACATTTGTTTGTGTTCTGTCATAAAGTTAACAGGAATTATTTTCATCAATTCTGGACTTACGTCTTTTGTATCCCAATTTAGCGATTCATCAAATGCAACTTTCATTAAATTAACTGCTGCACGATTAGCCCGGTCTACATAAAACAAAGTGGGTAAAAATTAAATTCGTTTTATTGATTGCTAGTCTTGCTTTTGCTGTTACCTCATTTGTGAAACTCGCGTCGTAGCAATATACCTATGAAACAAAAATATCAGTGAAATTGATGTTTTAACTTGTTAAATATTATTTCTTTATCTGACATTCCGACTAATGATAATCCCTTTTTGAGCAACTTGTGCTTCACTTGTTCTGTTATCTTGTCCTTCTCTAATATTATTATCATTTTGATGTTTTCGTATCCCTACTTGCAATTTTAATAGCCAAAAAAGTTTATAACGATTTACTATAAACGATGACCTTATCTAGTTAAATCAGAGACCGAGAAAATTGAGGACTAAAATCCCCTTGTATTATCGGTCCTTTTACCTTATATCTTAAATGAATCAATCATTTTTTCAAATACTGGAAGGTGATTCTCGAAATCAGTAGGCTTGGTAAAGTATGCTATAGCGTAGATAGAATCTCTCTCTGGAACCATTGTTGCAACCATCATTTCTTTTGAGGGAAACGACCTGTTATCGTGCGTATCGTGTGTCTCTTCAAATATACTTGCGTTATAAGTTGTTAGATAAATGGCCCTAACTGCCGATCTATCACTTAACGTAGTCGAAATATTTCTATAATAATTGAGCAATTTGTAATCATTGTTGGCTACTTTGAATGTATCTCCATATTCATCTATCGATTTATAATCTCCCTTGGGAAAAATTCGAATATCAACATGTGCATCATTTTGAGGAGGGATAAATCTCAGCACGCAGTTAAATTCTTTATCGCCTTCATCGATTGTCCAGCCAAATGGATACTGGATGCTAAAGCCATGATCTTTATCGTTGTAAGTCAAAGCCGAATAATTGGACAAGTATGTAGAATTCGAAATATTTGACGTGGGCTTTTTACCAAAGAAAGAGTCACATAGATAACTAGCGGAAAGACTTAAACATTTATCATAAAGTTCCTCATATGCACTTAAACCATTTCCATATTGTGACACTAAAGAAACTAAGGTTATAGTTGTTAGAAACATAATCCCAGTTGGACTTAAATCTCTGATGGATTCAATGATTAGTTTCTTAGGTATCAACTACCCACACCTATAATATTCTTGAGCAACATCTGCTTTAAGACTATCAACAATAGCGAAACTTTAGCACGAAAATCAAGAAATGGCTTAAATCCTATTAGTTACAATAATTTCTAAGGCATATCAAATAAATCTAAGTTTTATAGTGTCCCGTCCCGTCCTAGCACTTTTTCCAATGATTAACTTCTATCGTAGTTTTTGATTCCATGCTAAAAACTTAGAGAACAGTCTACTAGTATATTTTATAAAAGGGTTAGTTAAAGCCGAATTCTACCATCGAGATAACATGAATACAAAAACGTACTTGGCAATATTTCTTATTGCAACATCGATCGCAGTCGCGACGACTTCATTAGGGGCAACCGCATCAGCAGATAATGCCCGTAAAGGATTAGATAAAGCAGACGAGAATGTACATGAAAATACACCCGGAGGACTTCTTGGCGACATAGACAAAAGATTCCATGAAGGATTGTGTCAAGGGGAACACAGTACCACAATAGTAGATCAGGAGTTGGGCGGATGTGGCAACATAAAAGAGCCAGGAGGGAAAAATCCATAAACTTTCTTTACCACAACCCAATACTTTTTTTATTTTTATATTTTTTCTATACACTTTTTATCTTTAATAATTTTCTATGCTAATCTACAAACTTGAATGACTTTAGTATCTGTTCAAATTCTGGTAAGTATTTTTCAAAGTCTTTTACATTAGCCAAATATCTTATGAAATATGGTTTCTTGTCATGCCATATCATATATTCTACAATTTTAATGCCACTGAATGATTTTATTCCATCACCATAGATCTTTACTGCTGTTTCATTGTCAATTGTTCCGTTCTGTTTAGAAGTAACTTGCATCCCATCCTGTCTATCTATTTTATATTTCACATACAAATCAAAATCAGCGTTTTTTATTGGAAAAGTCCGATCCTGCTCAAACGAAGAGAATGCACCTCCATCTTTCATTGTTTCATTAAAGGGTTCAGTATTGTTAAGAAGCAATACACCGAATTCGTTTGGAGTTAGTGTCACCGAAGAATTCAGCACGCCCTCTTCATATGTCCAATTGTTTGGTATGTCTATTGAAAAACTCGTATTCTTTACAGTTGTTAAAGCGTAAACATTAGAAACCGATAATGATAGCACTACCGTAATAGTTAGTATGAGTATAAACAACAATGGCGACATACCGTTCATTAGAAAATGGTAATGACTAGATTCTTATATAAATGGTCTATTCGATTCCCAAAAACACCTCTTTCAAATATTCTACATACGGGTTTTGACGTATGGTTATCTTCAACACGTTCTTTGATATACTACGTCTAAATCAGTTGTAAATTCGCAATAATAACATCTGAAATATTTATCCACTGTCATGTCATGTCACTATATCAATATTAATTTGGAATTAATAATAATTTTCTATTTTCTTGTCTGTTATTTCAATAAAATAATTTGGAGAAATACCTTAAATATTGTAACTGTTTATAAAGAAAAACAATGTATAAATTGCAAGTGAATAACAAAGTGCTATTTTCTTTATTCTTCGTTTCTGTAGCACTCGTTCTTTTCTCTTCTTCAGTGATTGTATTTCCCAATCAGGCAATTGCAGCAGGAAAATTTACGATTAACCCTAAAATAAATCTAAAAAAATTAAATAATCCTCAAAAACTGAAGGTTGTAGCATACTCTACCGGCCAAAACAAAACTAAATATCTGACAGGTAACGATCTGAACTCAAATACTGCTACCGTTTCTTTCCAATTTAATCAGAAAAATGACCTTGTTACTGCTGTTCATAGGGATGAATATTTTTGTATGTGCCTACGACCTTAATGCACAAACAAATGAGATGAAGTCTTATTCTTGCATTGAGGGTAATCTTGAAAATCCATCTGGAAAAAATCGAGTAAACATAGGTTCCGGGCCTGTGGTTACTTTGTCTACCGGGCCGTTTAAACCTGTCAATGGTGGACAAAATGAAATAATAAAGAATCCAACTATTGTGGTGTGGATAGAAAATCTTGCTGGTAAAAAACATCTAAAGGATATCAAAGCGGTTGCCATGATTAAAGGAGAATTTAAGTCTAAGATAATAGATGCACGAAAGATGCTGGAAAAATCAAAGGACAAGACTCCTGAAATTGGTCCAATCAAAAAAGGAGATTTCCTTTTTGCTTGTGTCTCTGCTAATGTGTTAAAACCAGTTGAGGGAACAGAATGTGAACATAGAGAGACATCACATACAGGAAACATACATAACATAGTGGTAAGACACGACTAGAATGTATAAGCAAATTTTTATAAATTCAAAATTTCAATATAATATCATTGGCAACTGATGGACGTTTGAGATCTTTATAAGGAACTTATATGAGACCAATTTTAAGGTTTGAGGCTGAATAAGTTGAAACTATACACTATTGCCTTGTTTTTAGCACCCTTGCTTCTAATTAATTCTGGGTATGCCGGCTCAAATGATCTAATTGGGACATACGAAGGTAAAGGGATTTTTAGTATAGAAGACATGTCCGCAACTAAAAAAGGTTCAGATTACAAATTCATTGGATATGTTCATAATATTAGTAATAAGACACTTTATATTTCTGACATTACAATGGAGATGTTCAATTCCAAGGATAAACTTATTCAACTTATAAGAATAGGTGGAGGAATAGTCATAGAATCTGGTGAAAAATTGCCTTATAGAGTAATTGCTCATGACGTGAATTTTTCGCACTTGGATCATTATGTTGTTACAGTTCTTAATACTACCAAATCTCCAGATCAACTTTTCCAGAAGGTCTTTAGTCAAGTATATTAGCACGAATTAACTCAATTTTTAACCCATTTTCACGCTTAAACCCCCAAATAGTCATATTGGGGTTTTGGAGGTTGTGAGCGCTCTGCTTGATTAGTGACGAGACAATGGTGTCAAAATGCGAAGGTGACTATTTTCTAGAATATCACTAGTGATATGGTGATATGGGTAATTTATAAAAATTATCAAATATTTTCTAGAATATCACTAGTGATATAATTAACAATGTTTAACAACGTTTAAGAGAGTTGTTGGGGCAGTATAAGAAATGACCAAACAGAAGAAACTTTTCAACAAAAAGGGTGATTCTGTCGAGATAAAAGAGGATGGCAAAGACGTGACACTGACAGTTCAATATACGACGAAGGTCGAGCCAACGGTGGCAGCGCCGGAGGACAACTTTAATGACCTTGTCTCGGTTTATGAAAGGACAGGCTTTACCGAAGAGCCAAGGCAATAGTTCGTTTTATAACTAACTTAACTCCAAAATTGATCATCGACGAAGTTGACAAAACTTGTCAAATAGTTTGAAAACTCATTGTAAGAAAAATGACCCATGTCTTTGACTATAAGTGGTCTTTCTTTAAGCCACTTGGTAGTATAATTATTTACTTTTGATTTTGCAGACTTGCTAGTAAATCCTTTGTTTTTGTAATTGCAAATCTATTCAGGTTTACTTTTGTTGGAGATGTGTTCAAGGCTTGTCGATAAGTCCGCTTATCAAAGAATTCATCAACTGATTGAAGAACAATTCTCTAAACTGTTCTGAAACTTTAGTGGAGCCTTTTAAGTTAGAAATTCTAATTTCGACTATCAAGCATAAGCATAACCAAATTTTACATTTGTAAAGTTCTAATGTTATATTTCATATAGTTTACTATAAGGTATGGCTAAAGACCCGGTATGTGGTATGTATGTAGAAGAAAAACCTGATTCTGTTAGATACATAATGAATGGTAAGGAATATTTCTTTTGCAGTACCCAATGTTTAAACGAATTTAGGGAACCAGAAAAAGAACTGAAAAAATTACGAATCCAAGTAGCTGTAAGTATTGTTCTAACAATTCCTATCATTTTTTTGAGCCTGCCTCACATGTTACCTACGCAATTTGGTCATTTACTTCCTATGGATTTGATGCATAATTCGAGCTACATTATGTTTGTATTAGCTACTCCGTTACAATTTTGGGTTGGATGGAGATTCTACAAAGGGTTTTGGGACGGCATTAAAGCAAAAGCGTCAAATTTTGATACTTATAGGCAAATTACTTGAAACAAGAACAAAAGAGAAAGCATCGGATGCCGTAAGAAAACTACTTGACTTGCAACCCCGTAAAGCTAAAGTACTGCGCACAACAAGGAATCCTTTTGGACAGATCCTTGAGGTAGAAACCGAAATACCTATTGAGGAAATAAAAGAACAAGATCTTTTAATCGTTAGACCTGGTGAGAGCATCCCTACCGATGGAATAATAATAGAGGGAGCATCCACATTGGACGAATCTGCAATAACTGGCGAAAGTATTCCTGTTGACAAATCAAAAGCTGATGAAGTTATTGGAGCAACTATAAACAGGACAGGTTTATTAAAAATTAAAGCTTCAAAAGTTGGACGAGATACCGTACTGTTACAAATAGTAAAACTCGTAGAAGAAGCTCGAACTGGTAAAGCTCAGATGCAAAGAATGGTGGATCAAGTTGCAAAATATTTTGTTCCTGCGATAGTGATCACCGCCATAGGTGTTGGTCTAGGATGGTATTTTGTAGGCAATATAGGATTTACTTATAGTCTTCTGGCCTTTGTTTCAGTCATTATCATTGCATGTCCTTGTGCACTAGGAATTGCCACACCTGCCGCATTAATGATGGGTTCTGGAAAGGCTGCTGAGCATGGTATATTATTCAAGGGTGGAGAGTACCTGGAAATCGCTAGTAAAGTACAGACGATAGTATTCGACAAGACAGGAACATTGACAGAGGGCACGCCATCTGTTACCGATATCTATGACATTTCCGAATCTGGAATTGGAGAAAAGGAGTTACTGAGATTGGCAGCGATTGCAGAGGCAGGGTCTGAACATCCCTTAGGGCAGGCGATTGTAAGGAAAGCCAAAGAAGATAATATGATTCCAAATCCAGAGATATCTGAAGCGATTTCAGGTAAAGGATTAAGAGCCGTATACGAAGGGCACGTAATATTGGTTGGAACAAGAATGCTTATGATTGATAATAAAATTGCAACACCTGAAAGTGTTGAGTCTAAATTAAAAGAGCTCGAAAGTATGGGAAAGACTGCCGTCTTGGTGACAATCGACTCAAAGCTCTCGGGAATTTTAGCTCTCGCTGATACGATAAAAGAAACTGCCAAGAAAGCTATAGATGCTTTAAAATCAAAGGGCAAAGAAGTCATAATGCTCACAGGGGACAATGAAAGAACTGCCAAGCATATCGCAACTCGACTTGGAATCGAAAGAGTTATCGCCAAGGTTCTACCGCAACAAAAAGAAGAAGTAATCTCAAAACTCAAGTCTGAGGGAAAAATAGTAGCCATGGTAGGAGACGGAATTAATGATGCGCCAGCATTAGCTACAGCAGACTTGGGAATTGCAATAGGGTCAGGTACTGATGTCGCAAAGGAAACCGGTGGCATTATACTAATTAAAGGTGATGTTAGAGATGTGGCGATCGCACTTGAACTGGGAAAGAAAACAGTTTCCAAGATTAAGCAAAATCTTTTTTGGGCCTTTGCATACAATACAGGATTGATACCAATTGCTGCTGGAGCTCTAGTCCCATTACTTGGTGTAGAAATATTTGGCTGGTTACCAATGTTGGCGGCAGTTGCAATGGCCATGAGCTCTGTAACTGTGGTAGGTAACTCTATACTATTGGGAATATACAAACCAAAACTACCACTTACCGAGACAGAGCTTCAAAAGATTCAGATTCAAGAGGACAATTACAAGAAAGAGATAACCGACGAGTTAGTTTCAAAAACTTCTGTTGGCTGAACGTACAAATTTGTATCCATCCTTGTCCAATCTATTTTTTATCCCTTCAATTGTAATTTTGATGGGCCAAACTCTACAATTATACTTTGTGTCAAATAATCAAATTTAATACTCTTAATGCCCTTTTTCATCTTTAGGCCGTTTCTCAACAATTTATTTGAAGCTTACACAATACATTCCCATAACCTTGAATGACGTCTTTTGTGTGGACAGTTATGGTTATAGTATCATAAAAAGTATGTGCCTTCGTAATTTGTAAGGCCTGAGAGCTGACTCAAGTAAATTCTTCAATTGGCATTCCAACAGAACAATAAATTGAATTATAGTTTGGTTTATTATTTTACTAGATTCAAGGGGGACCAAGGGGATCTGATTGAATATTCAATCGGAATAGTATTAGGAATTCTAACTAGTGTACATAAAGAAACATTTGAGGTGTGTGGATTCTTATTTGGTATACTATCGCCAGTCATATATAATGAAGGTTCAATTTCTTCTTTTTATAGTGGAAGTTACTTCTTTCCAAACAGTATACGCATTTCAGCCGTCCGAACAGTCGGACTTTCTTGGTAATATGACGACAGGAGAAAATGGGTCATCTGCTTCTGCACATACGATTGGCCGTCCCAATATTTCGAATTGCGATACAAATGGTTATACATCTACAGTATGTGAAATAGTGCAAGATTTAATTTCACTACCGGCTGACAAAGTTCAGGAATATCCTTTAAGTGATCAACCTGGATCTGTAATAGAACTAACTTTAACACTATTGGACTCTGGAAATTTAACCAAAGTCTTGCAAAATAGCCTACCTATGGATCTTTCTATAATTAAAAATAAAGTAACATCAGAAACATTTTATACAGCACTCACAAGAATTCCTGAACCTGAGCGTGATCAGATACTAAATAGATCTTTATCGAAGTAGTAAAAACGTAATCTTATTCGCCATAATATCATAACTCATATCTCGTCAAGCATTCCGTTGTCATTGATCGGTCACAAGGCGATTTGAACCTTGCATATAATAGGGTTCAATTACCTTAGTATTTAGTTTTATTTAATTTTATTTCTTCATTTGTTCACAGATTTTTCTAACAAGCGACCGATGGCACAAACGTTCATCACCCTCAAAACATAACAATGTGATATTTTCATTCAAACTTCTTTTTGCTAACTGTCTGCATAACTCCATGCTCTTTTCATTATTTCTTATTTCATTACGAAATCTTTGGGAAAATATGTCCCAAGATATTTTCCCGTTCTTATACTGTTTGTGAAGAGCTCTTGAAGGTGATAAATCTATAAGCCATTTATCCCAATGGTCCTTTTGTTCTTCTTTCTTAATGTATCTAGGAACGTATCTAGTAATTAGTATTCTTGTGCCATCTTCTGGACCTTTTGATGATCTAATGGATTTTTTAGTTTTAATCATGTATTTATTATCCATAATGTTAAGGGAAACTTATTATCCATTGCTCATGGGGCCTTTTCAAAATCTGATTTTCTCAAACGGTTTTGCTTTGTCCGACCTCGATGAGATAGCCATCAGGGTCACGAATGTAGGCACGAATCTCGAATGGTTGGTCTTTTGGTTCAGTCAAGAATTCTGCTCCTCTCTTTCGCCACTCATCATAGCAGGACTGAATATCGGCAACACGAATATTCATGAAGCTGCTGACCTCATTTGGATTATGGGGTGTTCGTAAAGTCACAGTTGGTTTATCGTCTGTTGGGCCTCCACCTACGTTCAAAATAACCCAACTGTTTGCGATCTCAATAATCGTTGGTTCGCCTTCGCGAACGATTTTCCCTCCAAAAATACGATGATAAAAATCTGCGGATTGTTTAACATCAGCAACTGTAAGAAAGTGCGTCAGGACAAGTCCTTCTTTGGGAGGAATTTGATAATCTCTTTTTTTGGTTGTTGTCATATCCCGTTACTTGAGAACCTAGTATTAATAAGTCGTAATGTCGGATCCAATTTTAAGATTGATCAAATTTATCAAGTTTGCCACCAGACCCTTCAGGTGCTGAAGGCTATGCGACGGATATTAAGTACAACATAATCGCTAAATAGGAACTTTTCCTCGATCCGCTTATCCAAGACCATAACTTTATTTTGCCACAATGACAAAATACAAGCGTGTCCAAGTTCACAAATGATGAGAGTTAATTTCCCTTTACCGCAATTCGAACAAATGGTAACATTCAAGTTTGTAAAATAAAATAAATTAAATTAAATAGAAAGTTTATTTTCTTAATAGCAGAAAATACAAGCGTGGCTAAATTCAAACTTATAGTTGTATATATATTTGACCATTTTTTCAGATATTTGAAAGAGTAACAGATTATCAGATTTTTTCCAATTTGGATTTTGATCGTTGCACTTGCTGGGAATGTCTAACAATTTTCCACTAATCAGATCAAACTCAAAATGATGCATATAGCATCTTATTTTTGTTCCCTTTATTTCACCTTTAGAAAGAGATGCTCCTCTATGAGGGCATGAATTATGCAGTGCAAATAATTGATTATTAGATCTACATACAAGTATATTACTGCCCTGGATGGATATCACCTTCTTTGAATTATCTGGAACCTCTTCACTCTTGCATACTTTATATTCCATTATTGGATACTAGAATATTTCTAGTCTATAAATTCATTTTTAATATTATTTGAATTGCTTACCGCTCTTAAATTTCAGGGTACAATATCATTATAATAAATTGAGTTTTAGAAAATATGAAAAATCCCGAAATTCAAATTTCTGATACTATAGAATCAAAAATGAATGAAATTATTTAAAGATAAATCAAACTTACTCGATTTTTGAGGCCGATAATATGCATAGTGAATTAAGAATCCTAGATTGGATTTTATATCATGTTTGTAGTAACGAAATAAAAAAATTTAGCCTAATGAAACCAACTCTTCGCATCATAGTCCCGCAATAACAATCGATGCTTTTAAATGCGAAAAATGCGGTCACTTTTGTATATCAAGGAAATATTCAAGTGATAACCCTCTCGTTTCATTTCATGCGCTAAATATAACAATCCTTATTGGAATAAGCCGAGCAAGAAAAAGTA
>WNFZ01001240.1_pt1 | contig 24455 bp, 16 predicted proteins | sample 5400081 | NCBI WGS metagenome assembly WNFZ01 (sample SAMN13153365, study PRJNA577476) | soil metagenome | isolation source: 80 cm soil or saprolite under grassland replicate 1 | place: USA:California | collected 2016-06-15
CGAAGCCTGGCTGGCATCCGACCAGCCGGTGACACATTTCCCCCCTGCTTTTCCAAGCCTTCTGGCTTTCTTTGGATTCCTGGGCGCAGACCCCTTGCACGCGGCACGCTTTGTCAACGCCTTGTTATTTGGTTTAAGCGCGGGCGTGCTTGGTATTCTTGCATGGCGAATGGTTCCCTCGCTTACTGCGGGACTCGTGCTGGCAGGCTTATTTGTTTTATGCGCCGATCTGCTTCAAGCATATACAGTGGCGATGAGCGAACCGCTGTTTATTTTCCTGTCGCTTCTCTCCTTCTGGATGTTCGATCTGTACATCGAACGAAATTATCACATTTGGCTGGGTGCCTGTGCAACCTTTGTTGGCTTGGCATATCTGACTCGTTATTCCGGTCTTGCCTTGCTTGCCACGTTTGTGGTCGCACTGCTCATTTTGAAGAAGACCTGGAGAGAGAAGCTGACCACGAGCGCACTGTTTATCGCCGGCACGCTACCCTTCATCCTCGGCTGGACGATTCGTAACAAGCTCCTCGCGGACAATGCAACCAATCGTGAGTTTGTGTGGCACCCGATCACAGCTGAAAATTTGCGTATCGGGCTCCGCACGGTCACCGAAGCATTATTTCCTGTCGATGTTTGGCGCAGAGCAATGCTCAAACAGCCAATCCTTGTGGAAGCGATCATCGTAATTGTTATCGGCGCGGTCCTGGTCTGGCTGGCGATGCGGGCATGGAAGTATCTTTCAGAGCCGGAACAAGTGTCCAGTAGCGATGGGAGAGGACATAACACCAAGGAAGTTATCTCCTTTACAACAGGCTTGTATATATTCGCCTATCTTGCCTCCATTATTTTCTCCATGCTCATGTTCGACGCGGCGACGAAATTCAAGCTTCGCATCCTGGCGCCAATATTCGTATCGCTATTAATTCTATTGATATATTTTGGCATCTGGCTTCGCAATAAAAACCGCTTATTGGTTGTGTTGTTGACTTTCGTGGTGATTGCTTTCTCTGCCTATAAACAGATCCACACCGTCAACGATTGGTCGAAAGGTGGGCAGGGATATGCATCCTTCCGCTGGTATGACTCGAAGGCGATGGCATATCTCCGCAAAATACCTGCGGGCATTCGAATTTATACCGACCAGCCCGGCGCTGTATATCTTTACACAGGTCGTGGAAATTATGTTTTGCCCTCCCGAATCGATTCTGCTACCGCGCTGCCGCGTCCCGATTTTGAAAAAGATGCAGCATTCATGCATCAGGAAATTGAAGACGGCAAAGCTGTGCTGGCAGTATTCGGCGGCGAGGAGAACACTGCAGACCTGGCTTTGTTCAGCGAGGGCTTGTATCTTGCCCACAAATCAGCAGGCGACGAAATCTATACTGCACATCCATAAAGGTGGCTATGACAATACAGCAAAAATTTGATCTGACAGGACGCGTGGCAGTCGTCACCGGGGGCGTGGGATTGCTGGGCACGGAATTTTGCAGGACGTTAGCGGAAGCAGGCGCCTCAGTTGTGATCGTGGACTTGAACGGTTCCTCTTCGCAAGCCATATGCGATTCGCTCACTAAAAGCGGATATAAAGCCTTAGCCATTCCCACCGATATCACCCAACCCGATTCTGTTAACAATGTCGTTGAAAGAACATTAGCTACATTTGGTCGATTGGATATTCTCGTCAACAGCGCCGCACTTGACCCCAAGTTCGATCCTGACGCGGTCAATAAGGGAATTACCCCCGGCGCCTTCGAAGATTATCCGCTTGATTTATGGAACTCGGCGCTGAACGTGAATCTCACGGGAATGTTCCTGATGACGCAAGCCTGTGTCAAGCCGATGATCGAACAAAACAAAAAGGGAAGCATCATCAATATTTGTTCTACCTACGGACTGAATGGTCCCGACCAGCGAATTTATCTCAAGGATGGAAAACGCGTTGCTTTCAAGCCTGTCTACTATACGGTGACCAAGGCTGGCGTGCTGGGCTTCACCAAATATCTCGCCGCGTATTATGCGGGCACAGATATTCGCGTCAACGCGTTGACTCCGGGTGGTGTGTTCAATAACCACGAGGATTCCTTTGTCAAAAATTATTCCGCAAAAACCATCATCGGACGTATGGCAAACAAGGATGAAATGAACGGGGCGCTGCTATTCCTCGCTTCCGATGCATCCTCTTATATGACGGGAAATAACGTTGTCGTCGATGGTGGCTGGACGGCGTGGTAAAACCAGTAATCGGTGTCCAGTGGTCAGTATTCACTACTGCTCACTGAACACCGATTACTGAACACTGACTACTGATGACTGAGATACTTGCATTAATCCCCGCCCGCGGCGGCTCGAAAGGAATTCCGCGTAAGAATATTCGTAATTTTGCGGGCTACCCGCTGATCGCGTGGAGTATTGCCGCGGCGAAACAATCTGAGCTAGTGACGCGTATTATTGTTTCTACAGACGATGACGAGATTGCCGCGGTTGCGCGCGAATGGGGTGCTGAAACTCCCTTCTTGCGTCCCGCGGAACTTGCTCAGGATAAAACAACGGATTTGCCTGTATTCGAACATGCACTGGAATGGCTGGAAGTGAATGAAGACTATCGCCCTGAAATCACAATCCAGTTGCGTCCTACCTCTCCCATTCGCCCGAAAGGGATGCTGGATCATGCCATTCATATTTTGCTCGAACATGACGATGCCGATTGTGTGCGCGGTATTGTTCCTGCTGGACAAAATCCGTTCAAGATGTGGCGCTTCGATGGCCAGAATAAACCGATGAAATCGTTGCTCACAGTGGACGGAATTGCAGAACCTTATAATGCGCCGCGTCAAATCCTTCCTCCGGTGTACTGGCAAACGGGACATATTGATGCCATCCGTGTCTCGACCATCAAGAAAAAGCATTCGCTGACAGGTGACGTGATTTATCCGTTGGTGATCGATCCGCGTTATACAGTTGATATCGATAATTTATCTGATTGGGCGAAGTATGAAGCCCTCGCCAACAGCGGGTTGGAAATGGTCACACCGGGCAAAGTGAAACGTCCAATGCCGGAAAAGATCGATCTGATCATGTGTGATTTCGATGGCGTCATCACCGATAATCGTGTCTGGGTGGATCAGGATGGTACAGAGACGGTTGCTGCCTATCGCAGTGATAGTGTCCGCATCAAAGATTTGCGCGCGATCGGTATCGAAGTGATGATTCTCTCGTCCGAACCGAATCGCGTGGTAGAAGCGCGGGCGAGAAAAATGGGTGTGGAAGCGATCCATGGCATCGCGCTGCATGATAAGGGGCGCGTGATGCGAGAAGTCCTCGAGCAGAAAAATATCAAAGCCGAGAACGTTATCTATGTCGGCAATGACATCAACGACCTGCCATGCTTTGAGATCGCAGGCTGGTCGGTCGCTGTAGCAGACGCATATCCGGAACTGATCCATATTGCAGATCATGTTTTGAGCAGAGCCGGCGGTCATGGTGCGTTGAGAGAGCTAAGTGACCTGCTATTGAGCAGAAAATAAATCACTGTTTTTTACACAACGGAGTTTCAATGCAGACCAAGCAAAACAAAAAGAAAATCCAAAAATCATGGATGCAGGGTCTAAGTAGATTTTTTGAGCGAGGAATATTTGCTCCATTCCTACTTGCAATTCAAGCAGTTTTATACCTTTATTTGATTAATTCTGCTGAGGTATATGTTTCGGAAAGCATACGAGCGATCATTGTCTCTCTTCTTTTAGGAGGTACCATTTTGGGCCTGGCGTACCTCCTGGTACGCCATTGGCTGAAAGCCAGCCTGATCGCTTCGCTATTCATTTTTCTGTTCTTTCTGTTTGGGGATGCGTCGGATTGGGTCGTGGATGCATTTGGGCTTAGCCTTCTCCAAGCCGACCTGATGGTCTTGGAGTTGGTGACCATATATATGCTTCTCTGGATTTGGCTTGTTCAAAACCGTATAAAGAACATTGCATCTGTGAATTTGTACTTTAACCTACTCAGTGTTCTATTACTAATTTATTCTGGAATCTCCGTGCGCAACAGCGAACTTGGAAATCGGATCTCTATTAAGCGAGACACCCCTGCATCAAAGGTTGCCGGTGAGTCTGTTCCGCGTCCAGATGTTTATTACATTATTCTCGATGGATATGGTAGAAGTGATATTTTGCAGGCTCTTTACAGCTTTGATGATTCAGATTTTCTGGAAGGTTTGAAAACCCGAGGTTTTTATATTGCCGACGAGTCCACTAGTAATTATGTACAAACGATGTTGTCAGTAAGTTCTGCACTCAACATGAATTACCTGCAATCTCTAAAGGCGGAAGGTGCAGATCTCGAAGACCGGCGGGATTTGGCTGCACTTCTTGAAAATAGCAATGTCCGCAATATACTAGCACAAAATGGTTATCAGTTAGTTTCCTTTCGGAATGTATCTCATGTGGGAATTTCCAGTGCAGAGATCTATTATGATGATATTGGAACCGGGCTTGCCTACCCACTAAGTGCTTTTGAAAGCAACGTAATTAATCGTACTCTGGCTCGTGTTCTGTCGCACATATCATTCTTCAATAAAGTACTGATTGAAATGCCCTATAATACTCACCGCCATCAAATTCAGGCAGCGTTAGAGCGATTAAAGAATATCCCTACAATGGATGGTGATTACTTTGTCTATGCTCACATCCTCGCACCTCATCCACCGTTTGTCTTTGATGAAAATGGCGAGGCGCTGTTTTATGACGAGCCTTTTACATTATCTGATGGAAATAATTATATTAGAGGTCATTCACGCGAAGAGTTCATTATAGGCTATCGCAAACAAATCAATTATGTGAATAAAATTGTCCTTGAAACAGTAGACGCGATCCTGGCTACGTCAGATCCCAAACCTATTATTATCATTCAGGGGGATCATGGCCCCGGCTCCCATTTTGACTTTACTTCACTTGAAAATACACTGCCGGCTGAACGATTCAGCATTCTCAATGCTTACTATTTCCCTGATCAGGATTACTCGCGATTGTATCCAACCATATCGCCGATCAATTCCTTCCGAGTCGTGCTAAATCAGTTCTTTGGCGGCACTTATGCCCTGATTCCTGACCATCATTATTATTCTACCTGGAGTTATCCGTTTAATTTTGTTGACGTTAAAGATTTGTCATTATCCGCAATAGATCAATAGTGAATTCAGAATTGGAGAAATGAAATGACTCGTGAAATAAAACTTGGAAATAAAGTGGTTGGCGACGGTCATCCCGCATATGTGATCGCGGAGATCGGCATCAACCATAATGGTGATATCGGTATTGCCAAACAAATGATCGACGCGGCGGTCCACGCCGGCGCGGACGCCGTCAAATTCCAGAAACGCACACCGAATGTTGCCACACCGCCCGATCAGCAAAAGCAAATGCGCGAGACGCCCTGGGGCTATATCACCTATCTTGATTATCGTTACAAAGTGGAATTCAATGAAGATCAATACTGCGAGATCGACAGGCATTGCCAGGAAAAAGGAATCGCCTGGTTAGTTTCTGTCTGGGATGAACCATCTGTGGATTTCATGGAAAAGTTCGATACGCCCGCCTATAAAATTCCATCCGCTTCTCTCACAGACGCGAAGTTGATCCGCAAAGCCCGAGCCACAGGCAAACCTTTGATCTTGTCTTCCGGCATGTCTACGATGGAACAAATCCGCAAAGGCGTGGAAGTTGCCGGTGAAAAAGATTTGATCCTGATGCACTGTACCAGCACCTATCCCTGCGAGCCGGAGGAATTGAATCTCAAAATGGTGGAAACCCTCCGTCGTGAGTTTCTGAAGCTGCCGATTGGATATTCCGGTCACGAAGTGGGACTTGTCCCCTCTGCGGTTGCCGTCGCTCTTGGTGCCTGCATCGTGGAACGCCATCTGACGCTGGATCGCGCCATGTGGGGATCGGATCAAGCTGCCTCGGTCGAACCCGGTGGCTTTGAACGCCTGGTGAAATACATCCGCGTGACAGAAGCTTCGCTCGGCGATGGCGTAAAGAAGGTTTACGAATCGGAAGGAAATTCATTGAAGAGACTTCGTCGTGTAAACGGCGAAGAGTAATTTAGACGCCGCGAATTACCAATTACGAATTACGGTTTACGAAATTCATAATTGGCAATTCGTAATTATGGTATGGCATCATTCGTAAAAAACTTTCGTCACTCCATTCGTCCCGCAGGGAAAACCTTGCAGGCAATTGCGCGTTGGAAGCGATTCGCATTCGACGATATGCCACCTATCTTTGGCAACTCCAAGCCCAAAAGCGGATCGCATTTGCTATTACAAATTTTGAATGGCTTTACACAGATCATGCCTTATAAATATGTGGATGCGGATCCCGTTCGAACGATCAACAAAGACGGCGGACGGCGGACCGTAAACAATGTTTTGGCTGATTTGAGGGCCATTCCGCAGGGCGTGATCGGTTGGGGATATGTAGAAGCTACGACAGAAAATGCTGCCTTTTTGTGCCAGCCTGCTCGACTGAATTATTTTATCTATCGCGATCCGCGCGATGTATTGGTCTCACAAGTCTTCTTTGCCACCGATATGAATGAAGAACACGGTATGCATGAATTCTATAATTCTTTGCCTGATTTCAATGACCGCCTCAAAGTTGCCATCACCGGCATTGACCGCGATGGACTGTACATGGTCAGTGTGAAACAGAGATACGATGGCGTCTTCCAGTGGCTGAAAGAAAAACATGTGATGGGCATCCGCTTCGAGGATTTGATCAACAATCGCGACGTGACTCTCCATGCAATGCTTGATGAAGTCGAAAAGACCGGCTATGAAATTCCAACGCCGCGCCAGAAAGCTTTATCCATCTTGGTCGAAGCGATCCAGCCGGAGAAGAGTCACACCTTCCGTTCGGGGAAAACAGGTGGATGGAAACAATATTTCACCGACGAGCATAAAAAGTTGTTCAATGACGTAGCAGGGGATTTGTTGGTAAGGCTTGGATACGAAAAGAACAATGATTGGTAAAGTACACGAATTCTTCACGCAACGCATCAAACGCGGACTGGTCCGCAGATTCAATAATCTTAAAGTTGCTGCTATGGCTCGAGCCGTTGTTCGTAAGGAAACACAACCGAATAGCGCGCCAATTGTCTTCTTTAAAGCATCCACCGGAATTGACGATCTCTCCTGGAACAGTGGGTTTCATCTACTCGCTTCGTGGGCACTTCGGTTGAAAGGAATTCCTGTCGCTTATTTCGCCTGTCATTCTGGAATGAGTCACTGCGTGCTCGGGACAAACCGCGATGATGTCCATAAAGCGCCGCCGTGTAGATCATGCATTCATCAATCGAGTACGTTGTACACAGGTATACACAGAAACAAGTATTCAAGTACAAATGTGAATTGGTTTACATATGAACGCCATGAACAACTCGCTGCCATAATTGAAAATCTTCCGTTGCAAGGTCTGATGAACTTTGAATGGAAGGATATTCCATTAGGTAAATTATGTCTTCCCGGTCTGCGCTGGATTTTGCGTATTCACCATTTGAATGATGACGAACCAACGCGTTATCTGTTGCGCGAATACATTTTGTCTGCATGGAATGTGGCACGAAAGTTTACGGATTTTCTCGATCAGACTCAGCCGCGAGCGGTGGTCGTGTTCAATGGACAGTTCTATCCTGAAGCGACGGCACGCTTCATTGCCCAAGGGCGTGGATTGCGCGTCATCACTCATGAGGTGGGACTCCAACCCGCGACCGCGTTCTTCACCGACGGCGAAGCCACAGCCTATCCGATTCATATCGCTGATGAATTTGATTTGAACGATGAGCAAAATGCCAAGCTTGATGCCTATCTCGCCAAGCGCTTTCAAGGCGATTTCACGATGGCAGGCATCAAATTCTGGACAGACATGAAAGGTCTCGACGAGGCGTTTTTGCAGAAGGCAGCCGGGTTCAAACAAATCGTGCCGATCTTTACCAATGTCATATTCGACACAAGCCAGCCACATGCCAACATGGTCTTTGAAGACATGTTCGATTGGCTTGATTTGGTATTAGAAATCATTCGAGAACATCGCGAAACGCTATTCGTTATCCGTGCTCACCCCGATGAGTTGCGTGTTCGAAAATCCAGCCGCGAGACGGTGGAAGGCTGGGTCAACAGCCGCAGCGTGGATAAAGAGCCGAACATCCTCTTTGTCGGTCCACGCGAGACGTTGAGTTCTTATGAATTGATTCAGAAATCAAAATTTGTAATGGTCTATAACTCGACGATCGGCTTGGAAGCTTCGATTATGGGCGCGGCGGTGCTATGCGCGGGTAAAGCGCGCTTTACGCAATACCCCACGGTATTCTTTCCGCAGACAATTGATCAGGTAAGAAGAAAGATTGAAGAATTTTTAGATGCAGAAAAAATTGAAATCCCCGTGGACTTCAAACGCAACGCACGTAGATTCTTGTACTACCAGTTATTCCGAACATCCTTGCCGTTTGGAGATTTTCTTGAGCCGTCTGTCCGCACGACCCAAACGCGCTTGAAATCATTTAGCTTCAATCAACTTTTAGAGTCCAAAGCGATCAAGACGATATTTGACGGGTTGCTCGATAACGGGGATTTTCTGCTGAAAGAATAGATCATGTAACATCATTCTGAATTTCATTCGCAATGAGATTATCCATGATATTCTCATGCTTCTGAATGCCTTTTACCTGCTCCAACTCTATCCCAATATTGTTTCCTCGAATTTCATTATGTTCAATAACAAGATTGTTCGGAAGAACGGAGGTTTTTTCTCCATCTAACTGCCAGATTCCATGATTCTGATTCGCGGCGATGCGAATCGCTTTTTTGTTTTGAATTAACTTGTTTCTCTCAATCATCCAGTCGCTACTGGTGACATTCACATTCGGAACAGTTTTTAGAAACTCATAAGATCGTGTCCAGATCAAAATTCCGTGATTGTTGTTTTGAATATCGTTGTCCGACACTTCAAAGTTGACGCCGTTCTCTACAGCGATTCCAGCCTGGCGATTGCTATGGATTTGATTGTCCTTCAGCGTGCAGTCGCTTGAGAAACCGAGCCAAAATCCATAATTGGAATGATTTGTCTTGTTTCGTTGATAGATATTGCCTCTACTGAAAACTCCTTCAAAAGCGTTGTTGGGACTATAAGATGCGTCGTTTTCTTCAAACAGATTATTGTTACAGCCAACATCGATCCCGTCAGGAGTAAGCCCTGCCAGAAAAAAACCATCGCCCCCTAACCGAGCATAGTTCTTATTGAACACATTATTGGATGATCCATGAACAATCAGGAATCCCGCAGCGTCTGCCCCTAAATGAGAACCTCTATCGCTTAAATAGTATCGGCAGCAATAATCGGCGTAATTATTTTCAAAAACACTATCGCACGTTTCAAATGAATGAAAACCAAATCCGCTGCAGTAGTTGGCAAGGTTATTCGTTACATTTAATCGCTTGCATTGATAACTCAGAATTCCATTCATCTGGTGTTGCAGGTCGTTATCATGGATGTTCGCATCTGTTACCTGCTCGAGAAAAATTGCGCCACCATATGTATCTGAAGCTGGTTTCCAAATGTCTAGAAACAGAGTGTTGGATTGTATTTCGGCGGTCAGGCTAATTGTGCAGTCGCAAATCTCAATCCCGCTTGATTGTTGAACGGAAATTCCATGATAGTAGTTGAGCACACGCAGGTTCTTGATGACAATATTCTTTCGGCCGGAAACCTGTATCCCCTGATTGGCTATTTTCGATGTCCCCATTATGGTCGCGCCGTTGCCATCCAACGTCACATCATCTGAATCGATCGTAATCCCTTCAGACAGGATGTAAACCATTGGTTCCAGTTGTGTATCCTTGTTAATCACAAGTCCATTCATCGCAGTAACCCTCACGAGCGAATTTCATCCATAGTATAGCTTTAATATCTATGGCATGAAATATGACTCAATACGAGTGGGGTCTTGATCACATCCTGATCATTCTGGCATATTTCGCGACCTCTCCAAACGGCTAGGAGAATCATACCTGCTGGACGTGCTATACTTTCCTTTATCAACAGAGATCTTTCAGCTTAATAAGCGAGGTATCCAGATGACGAACTTTTTGATTCGCAACGGTACGCTGATCGATGGCACGGGGAATATTCCACTTTTAGATGCCGCAGTGTTGGTCAAAGATAATCAAATTCGCGATGTCGGTCACGTCAGCAGTATTCGCCTGCCGAATGAGCAGATTACTGAGATCGATGCAGGTGGCGGATATATCCTGCCGGGCTTGATCGATACGCATGTGCATGTGATGCTCGAAGGCGTTAATATTGTGCGCGATATTACCACTCCTTTTTCGATGCGTTTTTTCAACGCAGTCAACTATATGAAGAATACGATCAACGCCGGCATCACCAGTGTGCGAGATGCGGGTGGCGCAGATGCGGGAGTCAAGATGGCTGTGGAAAACGGCGTGGTCGTCGGTCCGCGTTTGCAGATCAGCATTAGCGTGCTCACAATTACGGGCGGTCATGGCGATGGCTGGATGCGTTCCGGCATGGAATACGATTTGTTCATGCCATATCCCGGTTTCCCGGAATGCCGCGTCGATGGAGTTGAGGATTGTCGTCGTAAAGTGCGCGAGGTCCTGCGAGCCGGAGCCGATATCATCAAGATCTGTTCCACGGGTGGCGTGCTCAGTCCGACCGATCATCCCGAATTCACGCAATTCTCTCCTGAAGAGTTGGAAGTGATCGTGCGCGAGGCGGCGTATCGCAGAGGCACAAAAGTGATGGCACATGCTCAGGGTGCGGAAGGAATCAAAAACGCGATTCGCGCCGGCGTGCATTCGATCGAGCATGGCATCTTTCTCGACGACGAAGCGATTGACCTGATGCTCAAGCGTGGCACGTTTCTTATCCCTACACTGCTTGCGCCTCTGGCGGTTCTCGAAGCAGGGGAAGCCGGTGGAATGCCGGAATATGGAATCCGCAAATCGCGCGAGGTGATCGAAATCCATAGTGAAAGTATTAGCCGCGCCCATAAAGCAGGCGTCAAAATCTCGATGGGAACCGACGCGGGCGTGATGCCTCATGGCACCAACTTGCGTGAGCTTGGCTTGATGGTCAATATCGGAATGGATCCTATGGAAGCAATTGTCGCCACCACGAAGAAAGCCGCTGAATGTCTCGGTTGGGAGGATCGCCTCGGAACACTCCAGGCAGGCAAGCTTGCCGATCTTATCATTGTGAAAACGAACCCGTTGCAAGATATCCGCTCTTTGGAGAATGTTGGCAACATTATATTCGTGATGAAAGATGGCAAAATTCTCAAGGATCAACGCACAAAATCAGTGTGAGCTTTTACAGTAATGAAGGAAGCGAATGATGGAACATAAAATGGTACTAGGGAAAAGCAATCTGCATGTGCCGCGGATGGGCGTCGGCGCGATGACCTGGGGTGATGCAAAAGGACTTGCGCGTCTTCACCCCGCCAAGACTGCTTATGGTGGCGCAGAAGGATTTGAAGAAGAAAAACGCGCACTTGAAATTAGTATAAATGCCGGCGCGAATTTGTTTGATACAGCCGCGATGTATGCTGGCGGCGCGTCGGAACGACGGCTGGGGGAGTTGGTCCAGGGCAAGGATGTTCTGATTGCTTCCAAGTTTCCGGGCAGCTTCTCTTTCAAGGCAGAAAATTTCCCTAAGGAATTAGAAGCAAGTCTGAGGCGGTTGAACTGTGACTCGATCGATCTATATCAACATCATTTTCCATCGAATCGAGTATCCATTCCCAAATTGATGGAACAACTCGCCAATGCTGTCGGAGATGGCAAAGTCAAAACCGTGGGTGTAAGCAACTATTCGGCGGAGCAAATGCGCCTCGCGCATTCCGCGCTCGCCAAACGCGGGATTCCGCTTGCATCCAATCAAGTGGAATATTCACTCTTGCACCGTCAGCCAGAGACCAATGGTGTTCTGGATGCTTGCCGAGAGTTAGGGATCACGCTCATTGCCTACTCTCCGTTGGCAGGCGGCGCGCTGACCGGAAAATATTCAGCCACACAAAGAGCAGGCGGCTTACGTCGATTTCTTCCGACCTTCAGCAAAAAGGCAATGGACGCTTTACAGCCTGTTATAAAACTTCTTCGGGATATTGGCGAGCATTATTCAAAAACGCCGAGCCAGGTGGCAATCCGCTGGTTGATGGAAAATCCAGTTGTGCTTCCGATTCCGGGTGCGAAAAATAGCAAGCAGGCAAACGAAAACGTAGGTGCGTTTTCGTTCTCTCTGACTCCCGAGGAAGTGGAATCATTAAGCCAGGCAACTCTTGCATGGAAGAAATAAATCAATAGGGAAAGATAAAGAAGCTGACATAGCAAACTATTAAGAGGATTCCGATAAGAAATTCGTGACATTTAGTAATTGTGCCTCAAGAAGAAAATAGTATGATGAGATCAACATCACAGCAAATACCGGAGGAAAACATCATGAAACGGTTTACCTATGTTTGTCTCATCGCACTGGTACTGCTTTCAGCTTGCAGTAGTTTAGTAGCACAGCCTGCGACGTCCACGCCTGCAGCCACGAATACAATTCCACCGACATTTACCCCTTTGCCTTCCGAAACGCCTACGCTGGTACCAACGTCAACGCCCAACGTGACTGCTACAGCAGCTGCCCAGGCGACCGAAACATCCAGCGGTGTTTTGAATGAACTCGATAAACTGCTTGGAGACACAGACATCCCATACCAACAGGGACACCTGGCATGGCAGCAACAGAAATCGATCAGTGTGAATCTCACAGGTCCAAGTTGGGATTATGCAGAAGTTGACAAGAATCTGACGGCGGGTAACTTTATCCTGAAATCAGATATCACCTGGCAAGCAACAGGGATTATTGTCTGCGGTGTGACGTTCCGCTCTGAACCGGATCTGAAAAAAGGCAAACAGTATGAATTTGTGTATCTGCGGCTTTCAGGTTTGCCGGCCTGGGAGATCGAAGTATTTGAATTTGGTCGCTTCAAAAATACTCCAACCAAAACGCAATACGCTGGCGCTATTGATCAGGGAAATGGTGCCACGAATCAAGTGGTCTTGATTGCGCAGGATGAGAAGTTTACGCTCTTCATCAATGGCGACAGCCAGGGAAGATATTTTGATTACAGCAAGCAGCGCATGGATGGCGCCTTTGCTTTCAATGGCAGCCAGGATTCCGGGAAGGGCAGTTGCAAGTTTGAGAATTCCTGGGTCTGGATATTAGAATAAAAAGAATATGATCTCACAAAGAGACGGATGAGCAATCCGTCTCTTTTAGTTTGTCTTAGCACTGCAATGAATAAATCGGACTGTTTATGGTAGAATAATTAGAACATTTTTTCTGTTTCCAGACGAAAGGAGATCCCTTATGGGTAAAAAGGTCTTGGTCTTCGTAGGAACGCAAAAGGGCGGTTTTATTTTTGAAAGCAACCCCAAGCGGAAGAAGTGGCAAGTCAGCGATATTCAATTCAAAAGTTGGAACGTGATGCACATACAGCTTGACCCGCGCGATCAGCGTCTGCACGCTGCCACGAGCCATTTTGTCTATGGTCCAACCACTCATTATTCCGATGATCTCGGAAAAACCTGGACACAGGCAAAACAAGTGCCTTTGCTGACACGCTCCTCAACATCCGGCAGACCGGCGAGTACGGTGGATGAAGCGTTCCGTTCTGAGGGCGGAGAAAGCATAAAAGACAAGCCTGAACAAATGATCAAAGTCTGGAACATCAAGCCAGGTCGTGAGAACGAGCCGAATGTGTTATATGCTGGCGCGCAGCCCGCAAGCTTTTTTGTTTCGCACGATCGCGGCGAGACGTGGAAACTCAACGAAAGCTTATATGACCATCCGCAACGCGGGCAGTGGAATCCTGGTGCCGGCGGATTAACTCTGCACACGATCTTGTTGGATCCAACGGATCTTAACCGGATCTATATTGCCGTCTCTGCCGCAGGCTGTTACCGCACTGATGATGGCGGCGCGACCTGGTCCCCTTATAACAAGAATGTGCGGGCTGACTTTATGGGAACCCAATTCCCTGAATTTGGGCAGTGTGTCCATAAGATGGTGATGCATCCCTCGAACCCGAATGTGATCTATCAACAGAATCACTGCGGTGTCTATCGTAGCGACAATTGTGGTGAAGAGTGGATCGATATCGGAGAAGGCAGGCTGCCCAGTCGTTTTGGCTTCCCAATTGCCGTGCATCCGACCGATCCGCGTACCGTCTATATTGCTCTGGAAGAGAGTGATCAATATCGCATGAGTGTGGACGGGAAGTTCTCGGTGTGGAGGAGTCGGGATGCTGGCGAGTCCTGGCAGCGGATGACCGATGGTCTTCCCGAGAAAGCGCATCTCGTGGTTCTACGCGAAGCGATGGCGACGGATAGCTTTGAAGACGCGGGCATCTATGTGGGCACAAATACGGGACAATTATTTTACAGCCGCGACTCAGGCGATAGCTGGGATTTGCTGGCAGACTTCCTGCCGCCGATCCAATCGGTGGAAGCGGCCGTAGTGGAAGCTTAAAAATAAAGTGACAGTCACCTTTACCCTTTAGAGGGTGCTTCGCGAAGTTGACTGTCACTTTTTTATACCTTTGCCAAATCCTTGACCATTCCCCCCAATCGTTCGATTGCACGCTCTGTTGCATAATTAAAGGTGGCAGCATTCAGGCGAATGAAATTAGGAAACTGTGAAGTTGCCGAAAATACATGACCCGGAGCTAAAGTAATTCCACTTTGCAGAGCCATTTTATATAACTCCAGCGAATCAACATTGGCTGGCATCTGAACCCACAATATAAACCCGCCGGATGGTCGCGTTAGGCGCGTTCTCTCAGGGAAGTAATGCATGACCGCATCTGACATTAGCTCGACATTATGTGCGTACTCACGGCGGATGCGACGAAGATGTTGGTCATAACCGCCGCCTTCGAGAAACTCGGCAACTGCAATTTGCGGGAGAGTAGGGGACGATGCGCTGAGCGTAAATTTGAGCCACTCAATTTCTGAGCTGTAACGCCCTGCTGCTACCCATCCGAGGCGTAGACCCGGACTGATATCCTTGGAAAAAGAAGACAACAAAATCACAAGTCCCTTGGTGTCAAACGCTTTGCAAACGACGGGGCGTTTCTCGCCAAAATAGAGCTCACCACAAACGTCGTTCTCAATCAGTGGGATCTCGTGTTTCGATAGCAGATCCACCAGATCTTTTTTTCTCTCATCTGGCATTTTGCTTCCCAGGGGATTATTGAAATTGGAAATCACAACAACTGCATGGATGCGGTTGTGTTCGATGGCAAACTCCAACGCCTCCAGGCTGATGCCATCCCGCGGGTGGGTTGGAATTTCCAGCGCCCGCAAGCCATGCGCCTCCAAGGTTTGAAGCGTGCCAAAATAAGATGGGGATTCAATCGCAACGATATCCCCCGGACGACAAACTGCATGCAAGCTGAAATCAATCGCTTCTGTCCCTCCGCAGGTGATCAGAATCTCACCGGGCGAGAGACTACATCCGGCATTCACCATCCGTCGCGCGATCTGCACACGCAGCGCGTCCAGACCCGGCGGGAATTGATATTGATGAGCATCCACGCCGCGCTGACGAATGATCTTCGCCATGATACGATTGATGGTCTGAATCAGCCGCTCATCCAGATGTGGAAGCGCTGCTCCCAGTTGTGCCAAATTGGGATTTGCTGAATCGCGCATCAGCATCATGACCAGGTCATGCAGGCTGACATGGCTTGGATCGAGCTGTGGGGAGGATGTTTCTGGCTCAGGCAGGCGTTCCTCCACGTGGGCACGCACATAGTAACCCGATTGTGGGCGGGGTTCGATCAATCCCTGTCGTTCCAGAAGCCCGTATGCCTGAAGCACAGTGCTGATGCTTAAGTTTTGCTGTTGACTCATCTGGCGCACGGATGGAATGCGCTCACCCTGTGGATAGATGCCATGACCGATGAGATCGGCAATTCGCTCAGCCAATTCTTGATAGTGTAGAAGTTTTGTTTGCGGGGACATAACAAGCCTAACAGTTGGTCAGTTTTTGACCAGCACAGTTCATTGTATCACCAACTGTTACGGTTACAATTTGTAGAATCTGCCACTGTACTGGACGTTGAACCTATGTAATACTAGAAACATAGAACGAATATTTCCTGGAGAAAACATGAATTTAACGTCCAAAACCCCAAAGATCGAATTGATTCTTCAACCTCACGAAATGCTGAGCCTAAATAATAAAAAACAACCATTAGCTGTCACCTGCAAAAACGGCATGGTTTGGGTCACGTGTGAGGGAGAATGGAGAGATCAGGTGCTCCGCGCCGGCAAGCGCTATTCTCCAAAGTCTAAAGGCAGCATTGTGATCGAAGCCATTGGCGAGGCTTGTATCGATATCGAAGAAAACCTCAATTAATCGGATTTGCGCCTTAAGCTCCTCCGACCTCTTTCGTGCCTTGGCGGATACCAAGACGAGAGAGGTTTTGTTTAACATTGGCGCATTACCATGTAATCGAATATCTAATTTCAAACAAAAGGCGGGATAGAGGAAATGTTATAGAACTGATAAGAGTTGTGCGCCTGCTTTGCGCGGTACATCGCAATATCTGCGTGACGAAGTAGAGCACTGACATCTTCACCATTGAAAGAATACACACTGATGCCGATACTTGCTGTGAGTTGGAATGTCTGTCCTTCAATTTCCAGCGGAGCAGAAACTATTTGCAGGATTTTGTGAGCAATGAAACGGATGCCTTCGAGATCGATAACCGCCTCGTTGATCAAGGCAAATTCATCACCGCCTATGCGCGCGGCAGTGTCAGATTTTCGCAGAGCATTTTGCAGGCGTTGACTCACGATCTTGAGCACTTGGTCGCCACATGCGTGACCGTGAACATCATTGACCTCTTTGAAATTATCCAGGTCGAGCATCATCACGGCCAGGATTTTGCTCCGGTCGCGGTCGGCTAGATCCAGCGCGTGATGCAAGCGGTCCTCAAAGAGCTGCCGGTTGGGCAAATCGGTCAATGGATCATGCATGGCGAGATATTCCAGCAGCATCTCGATCTGTTTGCGCTTGCTGATGTCGCGCGTGACACTTCCCACACGGTAGCCGAGATTCGTTCGATACGTGTAAGTCATGATCTCCACGTTTCGGCGGGTGCCATCGGGTAATTGAAATGTTCTTTCGGTAAGTTCGTTTACCCCGGCTCCATGACCGGAAGTGATTACATTCAAAACTTTTTGTTTCAGCTCGTCCAGTTGTATGTGCGATCGCACTTCATCCGGCGACACTTGATATTGGATTTCCCAGGCTGGTTTTCCGATAACAGCGGATCGCTTCAGCCCCGTAATCTCTTCCTGTCCGCGATTCCATTCCACGATGAGACCTGTTTCATCGACCACGACAATCCCATCCGGAGAGTTTTCCACCAGGCTGCGATACTTCTGCTCACTCTCGATCAATGCCTGTTCGGCAAGTTTGCGTTCGGTGATATCGCGCAATAAACCGATGATCTGGTTATTCGATAATAACTTTCCGGTGATTTCCACAGGCACCCGCGAACCATCTTTGCGCAAAAAGACACTCTCAGTGGTGATCAGCTTTTCTGTCGCGAGCAGTGCCAGTTTCTTTGCCATATGATCAATTTCATCAATGGGCTGAAACTTCAGAACATGTTGCCCCTGCAATTCGTCTTTGCCATATCCAAGAATCTCGCAGCCGCGCGGATTCATCTCGATCATGATTCCCCGCTCATCGATTAAGAAAATGCCATCTCCGGCTTGTAAAAAGATATTTTGAAAAAACTCTTCCGAAAGTTTATTTTCATGCTGTGATGTGTTCTGTGTTGTGTTCATTGTACGGTTAAATCTTTATTCGCCTGTCATGATTATTTGCGCACCCAACTGTTGCCACTCTGTTCGTAGCCATGCTGGCTTGCGTTACTCTTGAGCCAGAGGATGAGCCTGACATAAATTGGCGCTTCCGTCTGCGGCCTGGATTTCCATTTCTCAAATAATTGATCGACTTCTACTTTTACAAAATCGATTCGGGGAATCTTCGCCTCAATTTTTTGAAGCATGGCTTGTTCGTAGATGAGATAGGGATCAATATTACTTGCTTTTAAAGTCCTTACAATTTCAGGGTTTACATCAATAAAGGCTCCGCCATGCTCTAAAGCTTCCTGGATGGCTATGTCCGGTTCTCCCAGAACGAGACGATTTTGCTTTTTGCTTTTTTCTTCGAATGCGCTTCGAATCGACTCGCCGGACCCTAACTTTGGAGGAGCAGTCTTCGCGCCTTCGACGATTCCCATCGCTACGATGCCGGCTGCCACAAAGGGATCAATATCCTTAACTTTTTTGGTGTGATACTCAAAAAGGATGGAGCAGATGATCATGCCCGCCCGCGCACCGTTGAGATAATCGAGCCCATGATTTTTCATGATCTCGTGGTATTGATCCTGGTACTCTGCCAGAACCTCCTCGATTTCCAGACGCGGTTTATCTTTCTCTGGAAATTTCGTGATCATCGGTTTCGACATGATATCGATTCCATGTTGTTTGCAATACAACACAAATAGATTCATGAGTTGGGGCCAGGCTTGATTAATCTCCTCCGAAAGGACAACCACTCCGGGTGTGAACTCTTTTTGATTTATAAATCGGAATAAGCTCGTCCCTGCCAGGCGTGCTCCTACAGCAAGCACTGACCCGGCGTGCGGCTTGCCATCGACCAATGGAATTCTCTCCTGAAATGCCTTTAAAAATTCCAAGGCGGCTTCATGCCTCTTTTTCTGCATTTCTGGGGAAATGAACGTTTCATCGGTAGATGGTTTTATCGCCCTGTTGAGTTGTTGCTGGGCGGGATCTTTTTTGGGTTGTTTCCTGAATAGATCGGAAAGTGGCATGATTTACTCCAGATATCAAGCCAATGATACTTGGATACCCCTCAATGCGGATTTACAGATATGTCATGCCAAAAATATGTAGGGGCGGATCGTCGCAGATACTCGCAGAGTGCGATCCGCCCCTACTTAATCTGGCTGGCGAAAAAGGCAAATATATCCGCGGTTTCGGCGATCTGCTCCTCCAGAGGAGTACCGAATCCATGCCCCGCCGTGCTGGTTCGCAAAAGGATGGGCTTTGCAGAAGCAGATGCCGATTGCAGGGATGCTGCCATCTTGCGGCTGTGATAGGCGAGGACGCGTCCATCGTTTTCACCGGCCGTTAATAAGATGGCGGGATATTTAGTCCCCTGCCGGATGCGATGATAGGGTGAGTAATCATAAAGCGCCTCGAAATGCTGAGGATTCGTAACCGTGCCATATTCTGTCACGTTGAACGCGCCATTCGGATCAAGTTCCACGCGCAGCATATCGTAAACGCCCACATGCGAGACTACGGCGCGGAATAAATCCGGGCGCTGGGTGAGGGCAGCTCCCATGAGTAAGCCGCCATTACTTCCGCCTTCAATACATAGACGTTCTGATGTGGTGTACTTGCTCTGCACCAGATATTCCGCGCAGGCGATGAAATCGTCAAATACATTTTGTTTCCGGGTCAGGTTTCCGGCTTTGTGCCAGGCCTCACCATATTCTCCGCCGCCGCGCAGATTTGCGATCACCGCCACTCCGCCCAGGTCCAGCCAGACGCGTAAACGAGGCCAGAAGAATGGGCTGAGGCTGATCGAGTATCCGCCGTAGCCATATAGCCAGACCGGATTTTTTCCATCCAATGGAGTCCCCTTGCGGCGAAGAATATTGAGCGGAACGCGCGTGCCATCCCGCGAAATGGCAAACTCACGCACTACTTCGCAGTCGCTGAAATCGGCAGGAGATGTTACGAATAATGCTGTGCGCATGACCTCATTTTTGTTGGGGTCATAACGCGACCAATGGTCCGGGTTCAGATAGCTGCTTCCTAAGAACAGGATCGTATCGCCTGCCTCACACTTCAATTCCCAAACACCGGATATGGGCTCGATTGGCACATCGTCAATATATTTACCCTGATGATCCAAAACGCGCAAACGTGATGGACCACCATCCAACTCGGCTAGATAGAGATAATTTTGTGTTGGAAGGAATAATTGAATGGAAAGCGATCCTTCCGGGACGAATAGTTGCGCCGCGCTTAGATTGGGATTCTCCGGTGGGAGGCGCAAAATCTTTCCGAGCGGCGCACCCTGGTGCGAGAGCAAATAGAGATAATGATCGGGTCCGAGCTTTGCCTCTGGAATCTCATCTTCAAAGCGCGTGACCTGAGTCCAATTGTTTTGTGGATCACGCAGATAATGGGCGGCTTCTCCTCCATCACCATTTTTGACGGTCAACAAAAGGGTACGACCATCGGCGGTGGTCTCCATTACACATTCCGCGATCTTTGGAAAATCCTTGCCGATCACGTACGTATCTTCTGATTCCGGTTGCCCGATTTTGTGCAGAAAAACCTGTTGATAAAAATCAAGATCTTCATCCGGGGATTCCTCTGGACGCGGATAGCGCGTGTAATAGACTCCATCATTATTTTCCGTCCATGCAAAACTACCGCCGCCAGTAGGAATTTGGACGCGCGCAATAACATCATTCAATAGCCGGGCGCTTTCCACATCATAAATATATAGATCCCCGCGTTCGCTGCCTCCTTTGGAAATCGAAATCGCGGCTTTGCTTCCATCCAGAGAGGCGACGAAGAAATCGATCGCCGTACCACCAGACGGATCGAGCTGATTCGGGTCGAGCAATACGCGTTCCGAGGCGAGGTCATCCATAGAGGTGAGCATCACCAGTAATTGCTGTTGAAGCGGTGGCTGTTTCTTCATGGCAAAGATGCGCCCGGAGCGTATCTGCAAGCCATGATATTCCGGCGATGCTTCTCCATACAACTTTTTTAATTGATCGTAAAATATAGAGCGTTGCGGGACGACATCCAGTAGTTCGCGCACCAACTGGTTTTGTGATTCTGTCCACGACTTCACCGCCGGGTCTTTTGCAGCTTCCAGCCAGCGATAGGGATCCTCGACGGCAATGCCATGATATTCATCGGTGACGGGTTTTCGAGGTGTTTCAGGATAGTTCATTTTTCCTCCATTTCAGCCATAGCTAAAGAGCGACTGCACTAATTATTGCAAAATCCCTAATTAACTGCAAGGGGTAATTTGCGGGTCGTTAGGGCTTGCGTAAAGTCAGTGATTTTCCGTCCCTCTGGGACATGTCAGGCTCCCGTAGGGACACCGCTACGGGACGGTGTGAGCAGAGCGAAGCATCTCCGAATACAGGGTGCGAGATCCTTCGGTCGCGGCGAATGCTTCCTCAGGATGACATTGCTGGGGACTTTAAGCAAGCACTGTGCAGGTCGTATTCTGTACTTGAAGTAAAATACTCTAATTATTGGTTCCTCGTATAGATTCGTCATTGGAGCGATGGATGTCTGAATTAAACGGTGGTTTTCAATCTTTGCCTCCTGAATATCAGCGCGTGTTGATGTTGGCGCAGGAACAACATCAGATCAATGTTTCACCGCTGGAGACACTGGTTGGAGGTTGGTCGGGGGCGATAGTGTTTTTGGTCAGTGTTTCATTCAAAGGAACGGAACGCGTTGAGCATTGTATTCTCAAACTGGATCGCAAAAGCAAAAACGCCAGGTCAGATGAGGCCACGCGGCACAATGCCGTTGTGAGCAAATCTACAGCGGAATTTGCGCGTGCTCACATCGCCGAATTGGTCTTTGACCGCATCGAGCACGAAGGGGCGATCGCGATCTTTTACCGAATTGCCGGGCAATCGCTGCTCGAGTATCGTCCGTTATCGAGTTATGAACGTCAGAGCCAACTTAAAACGATTTTTACTGTGACCAACACTGTTCTGTTGGAAGAATGGAATCGAAATCCATCCTTTGAGCAGGCGGTTCGTCCGCAAACAATACTAGAAAAATGGCTGGGCTTTCGCCTTGATGCGGGCGGAAATATCGAACAGTTCTTAAAAATGACCTACCGCCTGAATCCAGATATTCCCGGTTTCCTGATCAACGGACATGTATTTCCCAATCCGTTACTTTATGCACGCAAAACTGAATCATGGAACAAAGCACGTGCAATCGATATTGCGAGTGGATTTCTTCACAGCGATTTGAACACGAACAATATATTAGTGAAGTTCTCCGCCGATAACGAATCTCTCGAAGGTTACTATCTCATAGACTTCGCACTCTTCAAAGAGAATATGCCCTTATTCTATGATCAGCGCTATTTGGAAATGTCTTATCTGATGCATGCCATGTCTCAGATCTCTTTTGCGAAGAGTGTTAACTTTCTCTCGCTGCTGGCAGTCGCGGATATTCCTGACCAGCATAAAGTGCCGATAGAAACTTCCGGTGTGAGCGCAGTAATCGAGTCTGCACGAAAAGCATTTGCCACATGGGTGCAGGAGAATCACCCGAGCCTGCACGATGATCTTTGGGGACAATACTGGCTGGCAGGAGTCGCTGCCGGGCTGACATATTGTCATAAAGCCGGTATGGCAGATGAACAACGGCTCGCCGGGGTAATATATGCAGCAGCAAATCTCAAACGGTATATGGCTGTCTTCAAACTTCCACTACCAACGAATATCGAGTTACTCTATGATGAGAATCAATCGGATGCAGATTCGTCCGTATCGCTAAAAACAAAGAAACCACAGCATAACCTCCCGCCTCAGCCGACTCCTTTCCTTGGACGTGCCTCACAAGTGGCAGCTCTCAAGGAACTGGTTCTCAAGCCAGATGTGCATTTGATCACATTAATGGGACCCGGTGGTACTGGCAAGACACGCCTCAGCCTGCAAGTCGCGCAGGAGGTACTTGATCAATTTCCGAACGGCGCGTTTTTTGTTCCACTTTCTGATGATATAGATTCGAATCAACTGATCTCGCGCCTTGCCCAACAACTGGATGTCCGTGAGGGTGGTCGTCCAATGTTGGAAAGTGTAAAGGATTATCTGCGCGATAAGCATATCCTGTTAGTTCTGGATAATTTTGAACAGCTAGTTTCCGCGGCACCTGTGGTCGCAGAGCTTCTTGCCGCTGCCCCACAATTGAAGATCATCACCAGCAGTCGCGTCGCCCTCAAGTTGCGAGGCGAACGCGAATATCCCGTGCCGCCATTAGACCTGCCTCAAAACGATGAACGAACTTTTGAAGATTTAGCAGAAAACGAATCTGTGCATTTGTTTGTAGAGCGTGCCCGCTCTTCCAGTCCCAAATTCAATTTGACGAAAGACAACGCCACTACTGTAGCTGAAATCTGCCGCCGCCTCGACGGGCTGCCCCTTGCTCTGGAGCTTGCCGCGGCACGGATCAAGCTGCTTCCTCCACAGGCAATTCTTGCGCGGCTGGATGATCGCCTGAAACTTCTCACCGGTGGCGCTCGCGATCTTCCATCCCGTCAACAGACGCTCCGCAATACCCTCGAATGGAGCTATAGCCTATTGAACGATGAGGAGAAAATGTTATATGCGCGGCTTAGTGTCTTCATCGGTGGATTCACTCTGGAAGCAGCAGAAACCGTGTGTAATGCAGAAAACAAATTCGACATCCTTGAAGGTCTGACCGCCCTGGTGGATAACAGCCTCCTGCGGCAGGAGGAAACTCCCGGCGGCGAACCGCGCTTCGCCATGCTGGAAATCATCCGCGCCTACGCGGTGGAACGTCTTGCCGAGAGCGGGGAAACGCCAGCCCTGCAGGCAAACCATGCCCAATACTTTGGGAACATCATTCTTAACCAGGCCGGGCTGGAGATCTATTCGTCAAATTCCCAGAAGTGGCTGACTTGGTTCGAGCGAGAGCTGGATAACATTCGCGCCACGCTCAATTGGAGTCTCGCCACACCCCAGGGGGCCCAGATCGGTGTAGGGCTCATCTTCACGCTGTTCTGGTTCTGGTATCGGCGTGGATATTTTACGGAAGGTCAGCAATGGGCCGAAAAGTTTTTGGCGGTGCCGGATGTCCAAAACATCCCGCCGATGCGCGCTCTGGCTCTCAGTTCGAGCGGCATGATGGCGCTCTGGCAGGGTCAACAGGAAACCGCGCTAGGGAAGTTACAAGAAACTCTTGCCATCGAGCAGCAGCTCGAAGACGACCGTATGGTGGCGAGTTCACAGCTGTCGAACGGGATCGCCTTTATCAACATGGGCAGGGATGGCGACGCACAGCCATTGTTACAGCAGGCTGAGCAATTCTTTAAGCAGGCGGGTATCGATTACTTCCATGGTCTCACAATGGTGCATTTAGGCAATGCCGAACTCGGACTGGGACATACGGAACAGGCACGCGCGTATCACGAAGAGGCATTAGGCAAAGCTCGCGACATTAATGAAAACTGGCTAATAGCATTTGCACTTAACAATCTCGG
>WNFZ01001242.1_pt1 | contig 24427 bp, 18 predicted proteins | sample 5400081 | NCBI WGS metagenome assembly WNFZ01 (sample SAMN13153365, study PRJNA577476) | soil metagenome | isolation source: 80 cm soil or saprolite under grassland replicate 1 | place: USA:California | collected 2016-06-15
TGCCGAAAAGGAAACCGTTTTTTACCAGGACCCGAGCATCAACGCCGCGTTGGGCATCTGCGTGCTCGGCAACAAGGTGATCGTCTCGGATTCGCCCAACGTTTATGTGCTGAGCGACACCGACGGCGACGGCAAGGCGGACCAGCGCGAGTTGCTCTTTACCGGAATCGGCGGCCGGGACCACGACCACGGCGTGCACGCCTTTGTTTTCGGCCCGGACGGCAAGCTTTATTTCAATATGGGCAACGAAGGCAAACAGCTCTATTACCCGCTCAAAAAGGTGCTGCCGCTGCATGGACCGATTAACCAAGTGGGGATGACGCCGGTTGTCGATCTCGACGGCAACGAAGTCAACAACCATGGCAGACCCTATCGGATGGGGATGGTTTTTCGTTGCAACCCGGACGGCAGTGAAGTCGAAACGCTCGCCTGGAATTTTCGCAACAATTACGAAGTGGCCGTCGATTCCTTCGGAACGCTCTGGCAGTCCGACAACGACGACGACGGCAACAAGGGCGTGCGCATCAATTACGTGATGGAACACGGCAATTTCGGTTACGCCGACGAAATGACCGGCGCAGGCTGGCCGACCGGCTGGAGCCAGGCCAAATCCAAAGGCGCGCCCGAGGAGGAGAAGGTTTTCTACGAATGGCACCAATACGATCCCGGCGTCGTGCCAAACCTTCTCCACACGGGCGCCGGTTCACCGACCGGGATTCTCGTCTATGAGGGACAACTTCTGCCTGGAACTTTCCGCGGCGAGTTGGTCCATTGCGACGCCGGGCCACGCGTGGTCCGGTCGTATCTTGTCGATCCGAACGGCGCCGGTTACCGGGCCCGCGCCATCGTGGACATCGTCTCCAGTGGCGAGGAGGACAAATGGTTTCGGCCCTCGGATGTCTGCGTGGCGCCCGACGGCTCGCTCTACGTCGCCGACTGGAACGATGCCGGTGTCGGCGGCCACCACATGGCCGACCAGAAGGTTGAGACGATGACCGGCCGCATTTATCGCGTCGCCCCGAAGGGCAACCGGCCTTCGGTGCCGAAGCTGAATCTGGACTCGGCGGCGGGTTGCCTTGAGGCGTTGACATCACCCAATCTGTCGGCGCGTTCCCTCGCCTGGACCCGCCTCCACGAAATGCAGGGCAAAGCGGAAAAGGATTTGCTAAAGCTGTGGAACGGGAACGTGCCGCGGATGCGCGCCCGCGCGCTGCATTTGCTGGCCCGCATCAAAGGCAGCGAAAAGCAATACCTCGAGCAGGCGCTGGCTGACGGCGATCCCAACATTCGCATCGCCGGGCTGCGCATTGGCAGGGAATTGAAGCTCGACGTGATTAGTCCAGTGAAACGGCTCGCCCGCGATCCGTCGGCGCAAGTGCGTCGTGAATGCGCAATCGCTTTGCGGCACAATCCATCACCGGAAGCGGCGCAACTCTGGGCGCAGCTCGCGATGCAGCACGACGGCAAGGACCGTTGGTATCTCGAGGCCCTTGGCATCGGCGCCGACCGGCAGTGGGACAAATTCCTCGCCGCCTGGCTGGCGGAGGTCGGCGACACCTGGAACACGCCGGTCGGGCGCGACATCATCTGGCGTTCGCGCAGCCCGAAGACGCCTGCATTATTGGTGAAAATCATCAACGACAAAAGCCTGGGCGCCAAAGAGCGCGATCACTACTTCCGAGCGCTCGACTTCATCACCGGCCCGGAGAAGGACGCCGCCCTGGTGGAACTGGTGACGGGCGCGGCGCCCACAAGGTAAGCCATGGCTCTTCGGTTTGGTCCGCTCGGTTTCGACGCCGAGTCGCAAACCGCTGAAGCGGTTCCAATGCCACAACGATCGGAACTTTCGCGGAGCCACCGCTCTGAAAATAAATGTCGCTTGTTGCCCGGCCACGATTGCCCCGTTGGATCGGACTGGTTCCGGTCGCGCTGGCCTTTCTGCTGATGACCGTCTGGACGTGGCGCAAATGGCCGGACGTTCTGGTGGACTTTGGGCTGCAACTTTACCTCCCCTGGCAACTGGCGGCCGGCAAATTACTCTGCCGCGACGTGATGTATCTGAGCGGAGGGCCGTTGAGTCAATATTACAATGCCTGCCTGTTCAGATGGTTCGGCGTTTCTCTCACGACACTGATCGTTTCCAATCTGTTGTTGCTGGCGGTCCTGGTCCTCGTTCTCTACCGGTTTTTTGAGGAAGCGAGCGATTGGGTCGCGGCGACCGTCATCAGTCTGGTGGTTTTGTTGGTATTTTCCTTTTCCGAATATGTTGAAGTCGGAAATTACAATTATGTTTGTCCCTACTCTCACGACGCATTTCACGGACTGCTCCTGTCGGTTTTCACCCTCGCGTTTCTGACGCGCTGGATCCAAACAAAGAAGATTGGGAAGGCGGCGACGGCGGGTTTCTGTTTCGGGCTGGTTTTTTTGACCAAACCGGATCTCTTCCTCGCAATCACCGTGGCAACGACGGCCGCGTTCTATCTTTCCATGAACCCGCGCACCTCCTCACCCCGTCCCTCTCCCCCAGGGGGGGAGAGGGTGTCCGACCCGTCCGACGTAGCCTTGGCGAAGGCGGAAGGACCGGTGAGGGGGCTCTCCATAGGTTCATGGCCCCAATGCGCGCCAAAAATAGCCTCCAGGCTTTCCATGAACCTGCCCACCTCTGGCCCCCGCCAGGAGGGGAACGGCCTGCGGACAGCAGTGCTGCGACGTCCGCTTCTTTCGGCAGGCGCCGCGTTTCTCCTCTTCGCCGCGATTCCGGCTCTGGCCTTCTTCGGCTTCTATTCCCGGGAGGTCAGCGCGGCCATGAGTTTGCGTTCCGTCGCCTGGGCGTGGATACCGTTGCTCACCACGGCGGCCGCGAAAAACGATTTTTATCGCTGGTCCCTGGGTTTGGACGCTCCTCAAAGAAACATTGCCCTGATGTTGGCGCACGCCGCCGGCGTCTGTTTGGTCGTCGCGCTCTACGCCGCGTGCTGCCGCGGATTCTCCCGACGCAGCGTTTCGGAACGCGCTGCACTGGCCGCTCTCATGGCTGTCCTGTCGGTGGCGAGCTATTTCTACCCCTGGTTGGAGTGCGGTCGCGCGTTGCCAATTCTGATCGTCACTGTCGTCGCTGTTGCGTTCCGAAGCTGGCGGCGACAGGGCTCCCCGGCTTTCGGACGTGGGCTGGTTTTCCCCTGGCTCTGGTCGGTTTTCGGACTGGTTCTGCTGGCGAAAATGGGATTCAGCGGCCGCATCTGGCATTATGGATTTTATCTGGCCATGCCCGCGGCCATTGCCTGCGTTTACTTTTTGTGCGGGATATTGCCGCGATGGTTTCAGCAGGCTGAATTGGATGGCGCGATCTTTCGCGTGGCAATCATCGGGACACTCGCGATCGGGACATTTCGTCTGGTCAGTACATCCGGCGGCATCTACCAATTAAAAAACTATCCGGTCGGCGACGGTGCGGACAAAATCATTGCCTATCACCCGGACGCCGACGCCAGGAGTTATGGCGTAAACCTGACCCTGGCATGGCTGAAGAGCAACGCTCCGCCCGAGGCAACTTTGGCGGTGCTACCCGAAGGCGTCATGCTGAACTATCTTTCACGTCGAACCAACCCGACTCCCTACACGGCGATTACGCCGGCGGAGGTGCAGGCCTATGGCGAGGAGAACATGCTCGCTGCGTACCAGGCCAACAGGCCCGATTACATCATCCTGATCCACCGCGACAGCTCCGAATTTGGAGTTGGTTACTTTGGCCAAACGCCGGAATTTGGCCGGTCAACCCTGCGCTGGATCAAACAACACTATCAACCGGTCTATTTGATCGGGCATGAACCCTTGCAAACCAATCTTTTCGGCATTCAAATTTTGAAGAGAGAATGACATCTCACCTCACCGGCACCGCGGGTCCAACGCAGATTCAACCTCCAACCGTCGGGCGAGCCAATTCCTCATGAAGATCGGCCCGAAATACCTGTTGAAAATCGTCCTGCTTTTTGCCCTGCAGGTGGGTCCCCTCTGCCGTTGCGGAACGGCCGATTCGGATCCACCGGACCGCGCGGCCATTGCGTTCGAGGCCCTAAGCCGGCTCAAGGGAATCGACCTCGAAGCCAATCCGGGAGTGAAGGCGGCGGTGTTGAAAGTGCTCGACCGGACGCGCGGCACGGCGCAGTTCGTCGAGATTGTGCGCGACTTCAAAATCCGGGACCAGGACCCCGCCCTGCTGGAAATGGTGGTCCGCAACCCGAATAATTCAACCGGCGTAGAGGCCTTGCGATTGATTCTGGCCAACCAGGACGTTGAATTGCTGAAAACCTCACTCGCCGGCACCAACGCGGTCGAAGTCGCCGAGGCGCTGGGTCACACTGGCGGAAAAGAAATGGTTCCTTTGCTGGAGCCGATCGTGGCGGACCCGAAACGCGATTTGGCGCTGCGCAAACAGGCCGTTCGCGCTCTGGCGCAGGCGCAAGAAGGCGCGGCGGCGTTGCTCCGGCTCGTCCGGGACGCAAAACTGCCGGATGACGTAAAATCGGTGGCCGCCTCGGAACTCAACCAGGTTCGCTGGGCAAACCTTAAGACCGAAGCGGCGCGGCTGTTGCCCCTGCAGCCGGGCCGGGACGCCCTGCCTTTGCCGCCGGTCACCGAATTGCTCAAAATGCCGGGCGATGCGAAACGCGGCGCCGAGGTCTTCCGTCGCGACACCGTGGGCTGCATCAAATGTCACCAGGTGAACGGCGAAGGCATCGACTTCGGGCCGAACCTCTCGGAGATCGGCACGAAACTCGCCCGCGAGGCCCTTTACGATGCGATTCTTGATCCGAGCGCCGGCATCTCGTTCGGTTTCGAGGCGTGGCAGATCGAATTGAAAAACGGCGACGAAGCCTACGGCCTGATTGTCAGCGAAACCGCCGAGGAACTTGCCCTGAAAACCCAGGGAGGTATTGTCACCCGCTACAAAAAGGGCGATCTCGCGAAGCGCGAACAGCAAAAGCTTTCCCTCATGCCCGCCGGTCTGCAGCAGGCCATGTCCACCCAGGACCTGGTGGATCTGGTGGAATATTTGGCCTCTCTAAAAAGGCGGGTGAACTGATTGGGCGCCGGCCTGCCGAGCCCACAGAAAAATGCCCGACCAGGCGTCAGGGGCCTGTGCGTAAAAATTCCGCATATGCGGAATTTTTACGCACGCACGTTCCGCTGGGTTTTTCCAGGCCGCTCGATTCTTCGGCGCCGGTCAGATGGCGAAGTCGTTGTATTCCGGCTTCACCAGTTCGCTGGGCGGGTGGAGCATGCCGGCGGCGACGGTGTGGTTGGTGCCCTGTTCGATGAGAATGAATGAGCCGGTGAGGCGGTTGGTGCCGTAACCGTCGAAGATAAGCGGCCGCGACGTGCGCAGGCGGATTTCCCCGATGTCGTTCATGGGCAGTTCGGCCGGTTCCGGCTCGGGGTCAAAGGTGGTGATGTTGATCCGGTTCTCGATCGCGGTGACAATCGCCTGAACGGTCTGCGTCGTGTGCTTCAGGAAATATTTTCTGCCGCGCTGCAAGGGGCGGGGATTCATCCAGCAGATCTTCGCGTGCAAATCCGCGCTCATGCCCGGCAGATTGTCCAGTCCGATGACCGTGTCGCCGCGACTGATGTCGAGGTCGTGTTCGAGCACCAGGGTGAGCGACTGCGGACAAAACGCCTCGGCGAGCGAACCCTCATAGGTCCAGATTTCTTTCACCGCGCTCTTCCAGCCGCCGGGCAGGACCATCACTTTCTGGCCGACTTTCACAATGCCGCCCGCGATTTGCCCGCTGAGGCCGCGAAAGTCATGGAGCCTGGGATCGCGCGGACTGTTCGGCCGGTTCACCCATTGCACGGGGAGACGAAACGCGCTCAGGTTCCAGTCGCTCGCGATGTGGACGGTTTCCAGATGCCCCAGCAACGTCGGTCCCTCATACCACGGCGTTTGTTTCGAGGGCTCGACGACGTTGTCGCCGTTCAGCGCGCTGATGGGGATGAATTTCACGTCCTTGAACACGTCGAGTCGCGGGAGAAAATCTTCAATTTCGTCGCGGATTTCCAGGAACCGTTCCTCGCTCCAGTCCAGCAGATCCATTTTGTTCACCGCGATGACCAGGTGGGGGATGCCGAGCAACGCGGCGAGGTAGGTGTGGCGGCGGGTCTGTTCGATGACGCCGTTGCGCGCGTCCACCAGCACGATGGAGAGGTTGGCCGAGGAGGCGCCGGTGACCATATTGCGCGTGTAATGCACGTGACCCGGCGTGTCCGCGACGATGAACTTGCGGCGCGGCGTGGCGAAGTAGCGATAAGCCACGTCGATGGTGATGCCCTGCTCGCGCTCGGCGCGCAGGCCGTCCGTCAGGTTGGCGAGATTGATGGCGCCGCCGCCGGTGATGTCGGCGGAGCGTTCCAACGCCTCCAACTGGTCCTCCATCAGATTCTTCGTGTCGTAAAGGAGACGGCCGATGAGCGTGGACTTGCCGTCGTCCACCGAACCGCAGGTGTTGAAGCGCAGGATTTCAACCGGATGATGGGTGAGGGGCATGGGAAGTCGTCAAAGCGTTGGAGCGTTGAAGCGTGTGGTGTTGCGAATCGCGCGGTTTCCCCTCACCCTGACCCTCTCCCTCGGGGAGAGGGAACAGCCGATGACAGTCTCCCTTGGCTCGAAAGCGCGTCCGGCAGACTCCGCGTCAGGACTTGCAACGAGCCGGTGGTCCGGTCTGCATCTCCCCAGGGGAGAGGGTCGGGGTGAGGGGGAAGCTGCGTCATCTGGCACTGTCGGTTCAGTTTTCACCGGTTGCGGTTCGATTCATATTTATTCACGTCCATTCGTGGTTAAAAGTATCCCGCTTTCTTCCGATCTTCCATCGCCGCCTCGGAGGTCTTGTCGTCGGCGCGGGAGCCGCGTTCGGTCACGCGCGCGGCGGCGATTTCCGCAATAATGTCATCCACGCTGTCGGCGCGGCTTTCCACCATGCCGGTGCTGATGATGTCGCCGATGGTGCGGACGCGAACGACCAGTTCCTTCACCACGTCGTCGGGCTTCAGCGGCGACAGGTCGCTGACGGGCAGCCATTGGCCGTTGCGTCGGACGCATTTTCGCGTGTGGCTGAAGTAGATGCTCGGCACTTCGAGCTTTTCCCGGCGGATGTATTCCCACACGTCCAGTTCGGTCCAATTTAAAATCGGGAACGCGCGTATATTTTCGCCGGGATTCACGCGAGCGTTGTAAAGGTTCCAAATTTCGGGCCGTTGGTTCTTCGGATCCCACTGACCGAAGCTGTCGCGAAAGCTGAAGAAGCGTTCCTTCGCGCGCACTTTTTCTTCATCGCGCCTCGTGCCGCCAACTAAGCATTCGAAACGGAATTCTTCAATGGCAGCGAGCAGCGTGGGTATCTGGAGCCGATTGCGGCTGATTTCGCCGGGCGTCGGCACGGCGATGCCTTTGGCGATGGCGTCCTCGACTTTGCGGACAATGAGCCTGGCGCCGAGCTCCTTTGCGCGCCGGTCGCGAAAATTGTTCAGTTCGGGAAAATGATGTCCGGTGTCCACGTTGAGCAGCGGCATCGGGATGTCCGACGGGCGAAAGGCCTTTTCCGCCAGACGGAGGAGGCAGATCGAGTCTTTGCCGCCCGAGAACAGGAGCGCCGGACGCTCGAACTCGGCGGCGACTTCGCGCATGACATGAATCGCTTCCGTCTCCAGATATTGCAGATGGTCGAGGTGGTAGGAACTCATGTAAGGGGAGGAGGTTTGGCGTCTGGCATCCGGGGTTCGGTTCGGCCACCGAGCGAGCGGATGAGGCCGCTGATCAACTTCCCCGCCTGAATGCATTGGCCCTTGAGTTTGATTTGCTCGGTAGCGGCGATGAATTTGTTGTCCACAAGCACGTAGCTCATGGAACGGACTTCACCACAGGAGCGCCGCGCGAAGTTGTAAGCCTGAGGTTTCTCCGCGATATGAACGCTTTCCCAGCCTTCGGCAATGTTGTTCATCACAGAAACAGCCGCTCGCTGAAGCTGATCGCGGAGGCCGAAATCTTTCGACAGCGGCTCGCGGCGGCAGAGCGCATAGACTTCATTGGTCAAAATCCGCGCCTGTTTCCAGGCTTCCGAACTTTCAAAAGGTTCGCCCATAGCCTCCGTACCAAGAGCCTAGATGCGAGAGCCGAGAGCCTTTTGTCCCCACTCGGCGTGCAAGCCGCACTCGCGTTTTTCGTCCGCCTTGGCCGGGTCGAAATAATCCCATTCGTTCGGAAGGTCGTGCTGCGTGAGATAGGCCTCCATGTCGGCGTCGGTCCAGTAGAACACCGGGCTGACCTTGAGCGCGCCGAAATTCCTGTCTTCCGAGACAATATCGAGGCCGGCGCGGGTCGGGTTCTGGGCCTGGCGCAGGGCGGTGAGCCAGACGGCGGGGGCGAGTTCCTTCATGCCGCGCTGAAACGGCTCCAGCTTCATCAGCGCGCTGAATTGCTTGAGACCTTCCTCGTCGTCGGTGGCCGGGACCGGACCATGGACGGAGTCGCGATGCGCGGCGGTGATTTTTGGGAGGTAGCTCTTGAGGTTCAGGCGAAGCCGTTTCCTGAGTTGCTCGGCGTGATGATATGTCGCCGGACGATTGTAACCGTGATCGACCCAGAGCACGGGAATGTCGGGCTGCACCTGCACGCAGAGATGCAAAATGACGGCTTCGTACGGGCGAAAATTGGTGGAGACGATGGCGCGCCCGTTCGCGCGGGCGACAGCCCAGCGGACGATGTCCAGCGGCATTTTATGGCGCAATTCGGCGTTCCATCCGGTGATCGGATCGGGGTTCATCTTTGGGGAGTCAACGATGTCTCAACGTTATTGCGCCATTTTTCGGGCAAGCTGCGTTCCGGCAGGCGAGGCACTCGCTTCACCCACGGCGAAGCCGCTCAGTTCGCAGCCGCCGGCTCTTTCAACACCGTGCGGTCGCACCAATCGCCGAAACGTTCGCCCGGCGCGCGCTCCCGCGCGAAGCGCGTCAGCAACGGGCGCAATTCGCCGGTGATGTCCTGCAGTTTCACGCTTTCCTTGTAAAGGCGATTGAGGCGCGTGCTCGCTTCGTTGCCGCCAAGGTAAACCTGATACTTGCCCGGCGCTTTGCCGACGAAACCAATTTCCGCCATGTAAGGCCGCGCGCAGCCGTTCGGACAGCCGGTCATTCGCACGACGATCTCCTGGTCTTTCAGGCCCACTTCAGCCAGCAATTGCTCGATGCGCGTGAGGATGTCCGGCATGACCCGCTCGGACTCGGCCAGCGACAATCCGCACGTCGGCAACGCCGGGCAGGCCATCGACGCCAGGCGCGTCGGCGTGAACGGGTTCTCGACGGATACGCCGTGTTCGCCCAACACGCGCGCGACGGCATCGCGCTGGTCGGGACGCACGTTCACCAGGAGAATGTTCTGCGACGGCGTGAGCCGGACTTCGGGCTGGAACTGTTCGGTGGCTTTCCGCAGGCCGGTCTTGAGCCGGTAACCGTCGGCGTCTTTGATGCGGCCGTTTTCGACGAACAGTCCGAGGAAATAATTCCCATTCGACTGACGATGCCAGCCGAGCAGGTCGCCTTGCCTGGTGAATTGGAATGGACGGGGCGGTTCCAGCCTGGCGCCGGCGCGCTGCTCGACTTCCGCGCGGCACCAATCAACACCGCGTTCAGCCAGCACGTATTTCAGCCGGGCGTGCTTGCGGTTCGTGCGGTCCCCGAAATCGCGATGAATGCCCAGCACGGCCAGGGCCACGGCTTCCAGATGTTCCGGCGTGAAAAAGCCGATGACGTCCGCCGTTCGCGGAAAGGTCTGCGCGTTGCCGTGTGACATGCCCATGCCACCGCCGGCGATCAGGTTGTAACCGAGCAACTTTTCACCCTCCGCGATGACGATGAACCCGAGGTCATTGGTAAAAATATCGATGTCGTTTAACGGCGGAATGGCGAAGGCCGTCTTGAATTTGCGCGGCAGATAAAACTTCCCGTAGAGCGGGTCAACGAATTGCCTGTTGGCTTCCTCATTCAAGTTCAGTTCCCGACCTTCGATCCAGATGGCGTGATACGCCCGTGTGGCCGGGGCGAGCATCCCGGACAGCTTGCGCGCCTGTTCGAGAACCCCGTCCACCAATGGGCCCGTGGCCGGCGTCGGCGGCGCCATGACATTTCGCTCGACGTCGCCGCAGGCCGCGATGGTCGTGACCAGCCCGTCATTCAATCCTTTGATGGTCTGGCGCAGACTGGATTTAAGGATGCCGTGAAATTGAAAGTCCTGACGGGTCGTGATGCGCAGCGTGTTATTGGCGTATCGGGAGGCGAGATCGTCGCAGGCGACATACTGTTTCGCGCTCAGGACGCCGCCGGGAAACTTCGTGCGCACCATGAAAATCCATTGTTTGGCGATCTTGCGTTTGTCGCGGTCATCCTGCTGGTAAATGCCGTGAAATTTCAGGAATTCGTAGTCGTCTTCCGTGAAATGGTCCAGTTCCGGATTTGCCAGCGTCTGAGCAATCGTCCCTGCCAGCACGGTACTATTGCTCTTCAAATGCTCGTTGCGCGTTAACTTCGGTGGCGCCTCAGATGCAATCATAAGTTTTCTACTAAAGATACTCAGTCTAACAATCGCTTCGTCCGGCTGTCAATTTATTCTTGGGAGGTCTTTCAGCAAGAAAATGATTCAAACAATAACCACCAGCGTGGCAGAAAAATTTTCCGGCGATGCCCGCTTGCATCGCGTGGCTTTCACTTTAGAGTGGACAAGCTGGCTGCCGATGTCCGGGGAAGCATGAGCACGATTTATTACTTTGACAACAATGCCACCACGCGGGTTGCCCCGGAGGTCGTCGAGGCGATGCTGCCCTATCTGACCGAGCGATGGGGCAATCCTTCGAGCGCCTACGCCTTTGGCAGCGCGGTGGCCAAACAGGTTGAAACAGCCCGCGCCCAGGCCGCGGCGTTGATCAACGCCGAACCGCGCGAGGTCGTTTTCACCAGTTGCGGCACGGAGAGCAACAACTCGGCGATTCACAGCGCGTTGACGACCCATCCCGCAAGGCGGCACGTGGTGACGTCCGCGGTGGAACACTCGGCCAACATCAGCTTCTGCGAATATCTCCACAAGCGCGGATATGAAATCACGTTCCTGCCGGTCGAATCCGATGGTTCGCTGGATTTGCACCTGCTCGAAAAATCGATCCGGCCCGATACGGCGATTGTTTCGGCGATGTGGGCCAACAACGAAACCGGCGTGATTTTTCCGATTGAAGAAATCGCCGCTATTTGCCGCAGCAAAGGGGTGCTCTGCCACACCGACGCCGTGCAGACCCCGGGCAAATTAAAAATTGACGTGCAGAATCTCGGCGTCGATTTCCTGTCGCTTTCCGCGCACAAATTCCATGCGCCGAAAGGCATCGGTCTGCTTTATGTCAAACGGCGCACGAAGTTTCAACCCTACCTCATGGGCGGCCACCAGGAAAAGGGCCGTCGCGGCGGCACGGAAAACGTGCCCTATATCATCGGCCTGGGACGCGCCGCCGAACTCGCCATGGAACACCTGGACGACGAGAATACCCGCGTGCGCGCCCTGCGCGACCGGTTGGAAAACGCGGTCCTCACCACGATTTCGAATACGAGCCGCAATGGAGCGAAGGAGGAACGCCTGCCCAACACAACCAACCTTGCCTTCGATTTTATCGAGGCCGAAGCGATTTTGCTCATGCTCGACCAGGTCGGCATTTGCGCGTCGAGCGGTTCGGCGTGCACCACCGGTTCGGTGGACCCCTCCCATGTGCTGGTGGCGATGGGGCTGAGCCCGGCACGCGCCCGCGGTTCGCTGCGTTTCAGCCTGGGCCTCTACAACACAGACCAGGACGTCGATCACCTGTTGCAGCACCTGCCCTCCATCGTCGCGAAATTGCGCGCCGTTTCACCGGCCAGCCCGATCGAAGTGCGGACCGCGCACCGTGACGGCAAGTCTTCCACTGCCGGACCGACGCGTCGAGGAGAGGGAAAGCTGCATAAAGAGGCGGCATAACTCCACTACCGGGAGGGACCCGTTCGGCTTTGTGGGCGATCGCCTGGTGTCACGGTGCGGCCGCGTTATGCCCCCCCCGGAACCGACGTCAATTGGACTGGATGCGGTAGAACATTTTGCTGGCGCCGCCGGTCGGAGCGGTCACGCGAAATTTCGAGTTGGGGACGACCGTTTGGAACGATGCCGCATTGTTGGTCGTCCAGGTCCCGCCGGGATTGGACGCCATCAACAATTGAAAGGTCATGCCCGCGCGATAAGCCGTCACGTCGAAGTCGATTTGCGCCTGGCCTCCGGACACGGTCGGCGGGCCGCTGAATTGAACGGGACTGGCCGTGACGCGGAAGAGCGGTCCCCAGTCCAGATAACGGTTGGACACCTGCGCGCGGACGCGCAGCGAGTAGGTGCCGCTGTTGGTAGGATAGAAAACAAACGACGCGCCCGCCGCGATGTCGCTGACGACCGGGTTGCTCAATTGTTCGGCGCTCGTGACCGAGATGTTGTCGAGGTAAAAACCCGCGCCGCTGTCTGTTTGAGGAAAATAATTCCCGCCGGTGAAATCATAAACGAAGCGAATCTGAATTTGCTGGTTTGCAAAGCCGCTCAGCGAGACCGTCCGTTGGGTAAATCCATTTTCGCCGCTGCCGTCCGAGCCCGCCTCGGACCACACGTCCTGCCAGGTGCTGCCATTGTCGGCGGACACCTGGGCCCGCGCGACCTGAGTTGAGGTCGCCAGGCCCAGGCGGCTGTAGAAAATCAATTGGCTGTTCGTGCCGGCACGCAACGTGTAGTTCAACGTGAGAAACTGGTCGGTGGCTGGCGTCGGCTGGGCCAGGTGAAACGAGTTGTTCCCGGCGAATTTCACGTCGCTGGCGATAACCGAATAACCGGACGATGTCACGGCCGTCAGGTTGGCCAGGCCGTTTTCCGCGCCTTCCACCGCCGTGAACGGCACGATCTGTGTCTGTTGCCATTGATAGCGCGTGGCGGCGCCCACCGTGCTGAAGGTGTAGGTGTTGCTTTGATTGACCGGTATCAGGTTGGGGCCCGAAATCAGCGACGCCGAATACGCAGGCAGGTAATCCACTTTGACGTTCTTCAAGCTGGATACGGAAATCACCCGCTGATTGGCGGCCAAACCGGGCGCGGTGAAAGTGACGGTGTAACCGCCGTTACCGGGCACGGGCACCGCGTAACCGCCCGAATTCGCCGTAACCGCGTGATAACTGGAGCCGCTGACGTCCACGGTCACGCCTCCGATCCCTTCGCCGGGGTCATAAAAATTGTTGGTATTGAAATCGTAATAAACCACCCCCGTGATCAGCGGAGTAGCCGACTGCCGCGTGCCGAAGTCCTGGGTCACCAGTTGCGGTCCCACCGACCCGTTTGACCCATCAACGACGCCGACGCCCACCTCGCGAAACGAACTGTTGGCAATGTTTTCCCGGTGGCCCGGCGGACTTTGCATGCCGCCGGGGCCGACCCCCCAGTCCACATTGAAGCCGGCGTGGCCGTACCACACGGACGTGGAGTACGAGAAAATGTTTTCCGCCCAGGTGGACCAGTTGTAGCCCTGCGCCGTGATACGAGCGCCCGGGTCGGAACCGTCAGTCCCTGTGTGTTCTTGATACTGATTGGTGAACATGTCGCCGCTGTGCAAACGGGCTGCCGCCAGAAGTTGCGCGTTCATGGCCAGTGGCGGGGCGAAGGCAATGGCATTGAATTGCGACTGCAACAGGGCGAGGTCCACGCGGAAAAACTCGTAAGCGGAAAGCACGTCAGGGTCGGTTGTGCGCGCCAGGCGCACGCCTTCCGCCGGGGGATTGGCGCGGGAACGATTGATGAACTCCAGGTAAAGCTGTTCCTCGTCCGTCGGGTCGCCGATGGAATAAAGGATTGGCCCCTCCGGTCGCGGCAGCGGTCGTTCCGGCACGGGCGCGCGAGACTGGACGGGCGGCGCCGGCGGCGGAGCCTGCGGGACCGGGCCAAATTGAATCATCGGCGTTTCATCGGCTCCGGCCCGGCCGGACATCATCGCGAAAAAAGTGGCCAGCAGCCCCGCGGTCAATTTGTTCCATCTTCGCTGTGGCCTGGTGACACGGTTTGACTTCATAATGCGCGAACGGATTGGAATGTTTTGCCACTTGCCGGGCGGAACTCGGAAATGCGCGTCGGCTCCGCTCGATCGGAAGCGGTTTCGCAAATGTTGTTCCAGTATAGGGCAAAAACTCGCCATGCGCGAAAAGATTTTCTACGGGTTGGAACGCGCGCGGGTGGAAACAGCGCAAGGGCCGGGTGGCGACCCGCCGGAAAGCGACGCTTCACTTTCATTTTCTTTGCCTCTCGAAATGAAATGACAAAGATGTCTGCCGTGTGAAACGCAAACAAAACGTCGTTCTTGAAGTCTGCGACCTGCGCCTGCGGCGCGGCCGCACAACGATCCTCAATCGCGTTTCGTGGCGGGTCGAGCGGGGAGAGCACTGGGCCATCCTGGGCGCGAACGGTTCGGGCAAAACGTCGCTCCTCAGCGCGCTCACCGGTTATCTGACGCCGTCCGGCGGCGAAATCGCCGTGCTCGGCCGGCGTTACGGCGAAACCGATTGGCGCGAGTTGCGCAAACAAATCGGCCTGGTCAGCTCCTCCCTTCGCCAGCTCATGTACGAAACCGAGCCGGCGCTCGAAACCATCGTCAGCGGCAAATACGCGATCATTGATTTCTGGGGCCGTGTCACCCCGTCCGACCGCGCCCGCGCTTCGCGTATCCTCAAACAAATCGAATGCGATTATCTCGCGGAGCGGCCGTGGGCTTTTCTTTCGCAAGGCGAACGCCAGCGCGTGCTCATCGGCCGCGCGCTCATGGCCGATCCGCCGGTGTTGATTCTCGACGAACCATGCGCCGGCCTCGACCCGGTGGCCCGCGAGCATTTCCTGCAGTTCCTGAATCGCCTGGGGCGAAGACCGAACGCCCCGACCCTCCTGCTGGTGACGCACCACGTGGAGGAAATCATGCCGGTATTCGGCCACGCATTGCTGTTGAAGGCGGGCCAGGTTGTGGCTGGCGGCCGAAAACAAAATGTGCTGCGTTCGAGATTGCTTACCGCGGCATTCGGCTCGCCGGTGGCCCTGCGATCAACCAACGGTCGCTATTGGCTTACCGTGGCGCCTTCGGCGAGGGTGTTGATGTGAAGGTCCATCATTTTTTCTCTTCCTTCTTTTCCTCTTTCTTCTCGCTCTCCTCTTTCTTGACCAGCGTGTTGAGCTCGGCGCCGGTCGAGACCTCCAGGTTCGGCAAAGCGGCCTGCAATTTTTTTACGCCCGGCTCGGTCACTTGGGTCTGCCAGACGTAGAGATGTTTAAGATTGCGCAGACCTTTGAGGTGTTCCAGACCGGCGTCCGTCACCGCAGTGCCATAGAGATTCAGATAATCGAGGTTCGTCAGATTCTTCAGGTGCGCCAGGCCGGCGTCGGTGACCGCGGTCAGTTCGAGGTGCACGCGCGTCAGATAGGTCAAGCCGGCGATCGCCGCCAGGCCGGCATCGCTGATCTTCGTGTTCGCGAGATTCAAATCGGTCAGGCTGGTCAGGTCCTTCAAAGACGCGATCGCGGTGTCGGTGACGCTCGTGCCTTGCGGCCGGAAATTCGCTTCCGTCCAGTGCGTGTTCATCGCAATGGGCCGGATGTCCACGCCGAGTTGGGCAAACTTCGCCGCCGCTTTCGCTTCGTTCGGGCCGGGCTTGAAATCCGCCGGCAACCCGGCCAACGGGTTCGTCGGCTCCGACGGCTTGGCCGCGGCCGTCTCCGACCACTCCGCGCCTTGGTTGATCCAGGCGCGGACCAGGTCCGTCTGCTCCTTGGTGAGCGGATCCCCTTCGTTGGGCATGATGTCGTCGTCACCCTTCGGCAGGGTGATTCGCCGATACATTTCGCTCTTCTCCGCGTTGCCGGCGACGATGACCACGCCGTCCTTGCCGCCTTTCATCGCGGCCTCTTTCGAGTCAAGCCGCAATTTGGCCTTTTGCTTCTCCGGCCCGTGGCATTTAACGCAGTTCTGTTGGAGGATCGGCTGGATCTGTTTGGCAAAATCAATTTTGTCTTCTGCACGGGTCGGGCAGCTTGCGGCAGAGACCAGCACAACAACAACGGCAATGAGCTTTTTCATAGGGGCGCGAGTTTAATCATTCAATCGGACTCCGAAATCTCTTAATTGGGATTTTTGCGATCCTTTCGTCGAGTTGCCTTTCAGGTAAAGATTCAAAAACGGCGCGAACCGTTTTTCGCCCGTGAAATCCTTCTTCGCCATGTTCACCAGCGGCGCCAGGTCGCGGATCCTGTTGTTTTCGAGAAAAAGATAAAAAAGGTTGGTCAACCCGTCCAACGGCGCGATGTCCGAGATCATGTTGTGGTTCAACGAAAGGGACGTCAGGCTGCCGAGGCCGCCGATGCCCGCGATGTTCCCGACGTGATTGTTGTCGAGGTAAAGCGACGCCATCCGCGGCAGTTTAACAATCGGCGCGATGTCCGCGATCTGATTGTTCGACAGGTAAAGCGAGGCGAGATTGGTCAGACTGCCGAGCGGTTTGAGGTCCTTCACCCGGTTGTTTGACAGCTCGAGGTATTGCAGCGCGCGATCTCCGGCGAGCGGCGCGAGGTCTTCAACCTGGTTGGCCGCCAGATTCAGATATTGCAACTTGCCCAGGCCTTTGAGCGGCAGAAGGCCCGCGATCCGGTTCTTCGACAGATCGAGCGACGCGAGGTTCACGCACTTCTCCAGGCCGGACAAGTCAGATATCTCCATCCCGACGCCCTGGATGGTCGAAAGATTGGCCACATCCGCCTCCACGATCGGTTTGTCGTTGTCGCGCTTGGCGAAGACGAACCTCCGGACTGCCTGTTCCAGGTTTTTGTCTTTGAAAACGGGCGTTTCGGGAGACGAGTCGGCGGCGGGCAGAGGTGCGGAGGTCAGCCCGAGAATGAATAGTGCCTGGGCCGCTCTCACAATGAACCTGTTCATACCGGGAGCTGTGTTCGCATCACATGGCTAGAAGCCATCTCACAAATACCGGAGCGCGGGCTTCAGCCCACTTCAATGTAGGCGAGCCGGTTGATTTTCGGCCGGTATTCGGCAATGGAAAGCTGAAGCGGCGTGAACGCCGCGCTCCCTTCGCCATTTATGAGATAAGTTCTAATGACGAGAGAGAAAAGGAGTTATTGAACGAAACCGCAAGAAATTTCTCAGCCGCCGCGGTCGAACACCGGTCAACACCATTTTTCATCCCGGCGGCACAAATTTTTGGCGGTGGACGTCGCGCTGCGACGTCCGGTCGGCGCAGCGCGCCAATCTCGCCTTTTGGCTGCGGCCGCGCCGCGCCGCGTCGATCCGAGGTTGATGTGCGGCTTTCAACTGCCCGTTCGACGGATGCGAAACTCCGTGATCCGCGCCCAATGCTCGGCGTGGGCGGGTCCCTGGTAAAACTGCAGGCTGATCTTCGCCTGGCCATTGGCCGGCACCGGCAGGTCACAGTGGCCCGCATCCCGCCATTCGCTTGCGTCGGGCGCGAGAAATTGACCGCGGATTTGATCGCCCTTCACCCGAAGGCGCAGCCGCACGGAGGCGGCGTCCAGCGGAATGATGGTGATCGTCCGCGCGCGGTCGTTCTCTTCCCGTCCCATGACGATGCTGAGCTTCCCGTCCACCAACTCCCGGCCGAGCTTCACCATGTGACCGTCATCGAAGTACCACACGAGGTCAACCTGCTCGTATTGTTCGGTGGGTTTGTTCTCGACGTTTACGGAGACCTCGATCTCGTCTTTCCTCGCGCCGGGCGCTGGCCGGACGAGCACATTTTTCGCGTCATTGGCCGGACCCCACATGTTGCCCGGCTCGATCCGCACTTCCAGCCCGCGCCCGGTCGCGCGCCAACAGTCGCGATGCTCGCGCACCCACGACCAGCCCTCGCCCAGCTTGCCGTCGAAATCGTCCTGGAACAACGCGTCGTCCGCGTGGCAGCTTGCGACGACGAGGATCATGAGCGTGAGGAGTGGCCCGATTGCGGCACAAGCCGCGCGGGGTTTATTCGTGCTGCTATCCAACAATGTTGTCACGACTGGCGCAAACTTTCGTCGCCGTCCCCGCCCTCGCAAGCGTAATCCCAATCGAAGACCGTCGAAACGACGACGATCCTGTTTCGTTCGTTTGCAGTGGGACCGCCCTAAGTCACTTTAAGAATTATTTTCCAACGATCGCATCGAATTCCTTGTCCACGAACGCAGCTAACGTTTCGGTGCTGACGTTGCCGGTGCTGGCAAGGTCGGTGAGACAATGGAGGACTTTCCTTTCATCGTCGGCGCTGAGGATGAGCACGCCGTCGTAGGCGCCCATCGTCCAATATTGGCCTTCAATTTTCACGCCGGCCCGGGCGGCGGCTTCGTCGAACGCGTGCGCGCGCGCTGTGGATTTCCTGATGTCCTTGGCGCCCTGCGCGGTGAATTTGATCAGACTGATGTAACGTGCCATAGGGTGGTCCTTTCGTGATTGAGAGGTTTATCTCAGTTTTGACTGCCTGGTTCTATTCCATACTCCAGGGGTCCCGGTTATTCTTTAGCATTCCTTGCGCCTTGGTCAACCCGAAGCCGTGCACAGGGGACTTCACCCAGGGTGAGTTCAAGAATCGTCGCAAGAGCCGTAGCCGCCGAGGTTACGAGGCGGAAGTGTTTTTCGCGCCAAAATCCGCCTCCTCACGTCGGCGGCTACCATTCTTGAACTCACCCTCGGACTTCACCGCCTGGCGGCCTGCTCCGGCGGCACCTGGAACGCCCGCGCGCGGAAGAGGAAGTCCACGATATTCCCTTCGTGCGGCTGGAGCCAGTTCAGTTGAGTCGTCGGGATCGGGCCGAGATTGAGGCGATCGATGTTGGTCGCGTCGAGGAGCCGGCGTTCCCATTTTTTGTCGCTGGTGATGGCGGTGCAGACGAGGGTCGGCCCGATCTTATCGATCATCTCGGCCTGCGAACATTGCACCACGGTCACGTACGGGAACATGTACTCGGTCCGGGCAATCCTGCGTTCCGGCGCGTCGCACTGGATCACCCAGGGACGGAGATAGGCGCAGCGTTCCTTCTCGACCAGGCGGGAGCCGAACCGGGCGGTCATATCGGTCACGCCGTCCTCCTTCATCTTGTCGAGGATGGAAGCGTGGATCGCCTGGGCCTGGCCTGCCACAGTGAACGCAGCGAGGCCGGCGCCGGGATCGTCGGGCGGTCGGGCGTCGATGGGTCCGAGTCGCTCGGCCAGCGCCTGGGCGATTTGTTTGGTGTGACGCGAGGCCCAGACGCCGGAACAGTTGATGCAACCGCGGCCGCTGTTCAGATAGACGCTGTCCACCATCAGGTCGAGATACTTTTCCCATTGGTCCACGACGTCGTCGCCCAGCAGGATTTTGCTGAAGCCGGGGCCGTGAACCTGCACGCGCGGGTTGCCGTGATAGCGTTGCACGGTCTCCGTGCTGCCGAAAATTTTAACGCGCGGACAGCGGTTCACTACTTCGGCGCCCATTTCGCCGCCGCCCGGATAGATGCTGATGGCTTCGCGCGGGACGCCCGCCTGGAAAAAGGCTGCGGCCATGCGATAGGGAGTCCAGGGCTCCTGCGGACCGGGCTTGAGCACGAGGCCGATTTGCATCGGGATGACCGGCAACCAGAGGGTGTGCACGCCGGGGGAGTTGGACGGCAGGACCAGGCCGAGCACCGGCGACTGCGCCTGGTAACTGACGATGACCCCGCGCGATTCCATGCCGTAACCGCGCGTGAGCGTCTCCAGGTCGAGGCCGCGCGTGAGGCAGTCGAGGATGCGCTCCATGTTGGAGAGCACGAAATGGTTTTTCGACATGTTGGCCCTGCACATGTGTTCGGGCAGGCCGGTCGAGGCGGACTGCTGGCGTGCGAAATCGGCGGGCGATTGCTCGCCGTCGCCCATCGGCAACGTGGCGTCCTGGTACAGTTCGCCCGCCTTTTTCATTATATCCACCAGTTGACGAATCGGGATTTCCTGGAGCGCGTCGCGGGCGTGTTGCGACTTTTTCATGTCTTTGGCGAGCAGGCCGGGATTGGCCTGGCTGACCTGCGCGAGGGTTTCGCCGGTGACGAAGTGGACCACCTTGTCGAGTTCGAGGCTTTCGTAAGGTTGCCCCCAACGGAGGACGGGAATCTTGACCATAATATTTGTCCGAATACTGTTTCTGGCGACTGTGGCCAGTGATGACATTGGTCACATTGGGACGAGCAGGGGCAAGAAAATTCTTCTTGGAATCCATCAGACTGAATGCCTGTTCCCGGGGATGGGCCAGGATTCGTTTTGCTTGCTTTTGTCCACGCGTTCGGCCATGATCCCGTGGCGCTGGGGGGCGCGGAAAGTAATGATGCCGGCCGCAGAAACAATTTTTGACAATGGCACGAAGCTGAAACCGCCACATCACAGAGTTCCGAAATGAACCCAATTTCCATATTGATCGTGGAAAGCAACCCGAGCTTATTGGGAATCGAGACCTTCTTTTTCCAGAAGCACTGTCACTCGGAGACCGTGGTGGTGGGCACAGCCGCACGAGGCGAGGAGGCGCTGGCGCAAGCAAAAGTCTTGCGTCCTGACGCTGTCCTGTTCGATCTTTCCGTTTGCGGATGCGACGGATCGGCGATGATAGGGGCGCTCAAGAAGGCTCTGCCGGAGACCGCGATCGTCGCGCGGAGCTTGTGGGAAGAAGACGTTGACCGCGAGGCGTTGGTGGCGGCAGGCGTTGATGCAATAGTTTCGAAATTTGCCTCGCCGACTGAGTTATTGCCGGTCATAAGGCGCGCCTGTGAAAACCGTCTGAACCGGTGCGCGCAGGAATCCGCCGCGGCATTGCCGTCGTTAAACTATCGAGTCCTGGAGAAACCGCTTATGAACAAACACGGAAAACCGATCACTATATTGATGGCCGACGACGAGGCCACCGACTGTCTGTTGGTCAAGTCGGCTGTGGAGAGAGCCCATCTGCACAACGAACTGCGTTTCGTGGAAAACGGCGTGGAGTTGATGGATTACCTGCATCGGCGCGGCAAATACTCCAAGGCGTCGGAAGCGCCGCGTCCGGGCCTGATCCTGCTGGATCTGAACATGCCCCGCAAGGACGGGCGCGAGGCGCTGGCGGAAATCAAAGCCGACCCCGAGTTGCGCTGCATCCCCGTGGTGGTGATGACGGCGTCCAAGGCGGATGAAGATTTTTGGCGCGCCCGCAATCTGGGGGCGGACATGTACCTGGTGAAACCGGTGACCTTTGAAACGCTGTTGAATGTCGCCAAATCGCTGGGACGCTACTGGTTTGAGATCGTCGAAATGCCGCAATCGACCGCCTCTTCGGCCAGTTCAGCGGACCAAATAATCCGGGTTGCCTAAATCCATTTATACGCTATGCTGGGCGGAGGTTCGGCGCCGCGCTACCTGAGGGGTGGTCGCGCGCATGTCCGTCAGCGCCGTTGGGTCAACGCTCACTTGATCGTCGAGCGTCTGTCTGTTCCAGTCACACTTTGACCCGCCGCGTCCGTCAAGACGATCTGCCGCATCGCCGGTCGTTTAAAGCCTGAACCGAGAAACTTATGAACAGCAAATTCATCCTGCTGGTGGAAGACAATCCCGACGATGAACTCCTGGTGGTGCGCGCCTTGAGGAAGAATCAAATCTGGAACGACGTGGAGGTGGTGCGCGACGGCGTGGCGGCGCTCGACTTTCTGTTCGCCACCGGCCCCTGCTGCGGGCGGGACGCGGGGGATTTGCCGGCCCTGGTGTTGCTCGACCTGAGACTGCCGCGCATGCATGGCTTCCAGGTGTTGCGGCGCATTCGCGCCGACCGCCGGACCCAGGACCTGCCCGTCATCATCATCACCGCCTCCTGGGAAGTGGAGGACATCCTGAACGGCTATAGCTTGCGGGCCGACGGCTATGTGTGCAAAGCGGTCAACTTCGAAAAATTTGTCAATGCCTTGAGTCATTTGGGATTGGAAGGACTGCTCGCGGACGAGCCGATTCCCAGCAGGACCAAGGGAGCGAAGAAGGAAGAATCGGCCGTGCACATGAACGACTGAGCCGCTTCGGAATGCCGAAGGGGCGAAGTCGCTTGGCTCACAAGTTTTCTTGGTCTTCCGGGTTCCTTGTGCTTCACTGCCGCAGCGTTTTTCTGCGGCGATGATAATCGAACCCTCCAGTTTGGACGAGCTAAAGGAGATTCTGACGTCGGCCAACACGGGCGGCAAAAAAATCACTGGCATCCATTTGGACAGGCTGAACCGCGTCGTGGCGCACGCGCCCGCGGACATGACGGTGACCGTCGAGGCTGGCATCGCGTTGGCCCGGTTGCAGGCGGAATTGGCCCGGGAACGCCAGTGGCTGCCGGTTGACCCGCCCAATCCGGAACACCTGACCATCGGCGCCCTGCTCGCGACCAACGCCAGCGGACCCCGGCGGTTTGGCCACGGCCCCATTCGCGATCACCTCATCGGCATCAAGGTGGTGTTGGCCGACGGGCGGATCATTAAATCGGGCGGCCGGGTTGTGAAGAACGTGGCGGGCTACGACCTCGCCAAACTGTTCGTCGGCAATCACGGCAGCTTGGGCGTCATCGTCGAAGCCACTTTCAAACTCCGACCCCTGCCGGAGGCCGAGCAGTTTGTCCAGGCGCCCTGTGAGCGGTGGGAATACTGCGATCGAATGATTGACGCAGTTTTGGAAAGCGAGCTGACGCCTGTGGTCCTCGACCTCCATAATGCTCCATCCCGCGGCACGCCTCACGGCTCAGTTGGCGCGCTCGTCCTGGGCATCGCCGGCTCGCCGGAAGAAGTCGCATGGCAACGGGCCAGGGCGAACGAACTGGGTTGGCAGGAGACGGCGACGCTCGATTACGAGAAGGACTTTTGGAACGATTCACCCCGGCCCCGTTGCATTTCGGTATTGCCTTCCCGTGTGGTTGAAACCATCCGGGGACTGGGAGAGGTTCCGTTTGTCGCCCGGGCAGGCAACGGCGTGATTTATTATCGCGGCGGCCCGCAGCCGGCGAAAGACGAACTGCCGGTCAAATTGATGCGCCGGGTGAAAGAGGCGTTTGATCCGAACCACGTTTTGCCCGATTTGCCTCGGTGAATTCACCTCGGCCCATCATCAGCCCCACGACTTCGCCCCGCGGCCCGGCGGAACCGTTCCTCGACTACGACAAATCGCTGGCCTGCGTCCATTGCGGATTGTGTCTGGCGTCCTGCCCGACCTATCTGGAAACCGGAAACGAAAACGACTCGCCCCGCGGACGCATTTACCTCATGCGCGCCGTGCAGGACGGCCGGTTGCCGCTGGGCGACACCGCCGTGCGGCACATCGATCTGTGCCTGGGCTGCCGCGCTTGCGAGGCGGTTTGCCCCAGCGGGGTGCAATACGGCGAACTGCTCGAACACACGCGCGACCATATCGAGCGGCATTACCGGCGGTCGCCGTTTCAAAATTTTCTCCGCCGCGTGGCCATCGAAAAGGTTTTTCCGTTCCCGCACCGCCTGAAACTCGCGCTGCTGCCGGCAAGGATCATTCGCGCGCTTCACGTCGAAAAACTGTTACCGGGCTTCGCCCGTGAAGCGCTGGCGCTCATCCCGCCATCAACGAAGCAGGTCTCGTTGCCCGAATTTTGTCCCGCGAAACCACGCACTCCCGGCGACTCAGAGGAGGCGAGCCGAGCTTTCGCCCGCACCCGTAACGGTTTTCCGCCCGGGAGGGGTCAGGAGTGGGTCTCCTCAGAGGCAGGCGCGCCGCGCGGTCGCGTCGGTTTTGTGAGCGGCTGCGTGATGAGCGTGCTGTATGGCGAGACCAACGCAAACAGTGTCCGTCTCCTCAACCGGGCTGGCTACGACGTGGTGACGCCGCCGGCGCAAGGCTGCTGCGGCGCGCTCTACGCCCACGGTGGCAATCTCGAATCTGCGCGCGCCTGCGCGCGGCGCAATATCGAACTCTTTGAGGCGCACGAACTGGACGCCGTCATCATCAATGCCGCCGGCTGCGGTTCCACGCTCAAGGAATACGGGCACTTGCTCCGTGACGATCCCCGATGGGCCGTGCGCGCAAGAAAATTCAGCGCCAGGGTCAAAGACCTGACCGAGTTTCTGACCAACGACCCGACCTTCGCATCGCTGCGCATTCCCCGCTCCACGTTGCGCGTCACGTATCACGACGCCTGTCATCTCGCGCATCCGCAGCGCATCACAAAAGAGCCGCGCGAACTGGTGCGGGCCGTCGCGGGAAGCAACTTTGTTGAGTTGCCGGAGTCGGATGTCTGCTGCGGGAGCGCCGGCAGTTACAACCTGACCGAACCGGAAATGGCGGAACGA
>WNFZ01001903.1_pt1 | contig 24389 bp, 22 predicted proteins | sample 5400081 | NCBI WGS metagenome assembly WNFZ01 (sample SAMN13153365, study PRJNA577476) | soil metagenome | isolation source: 80 cm soil or saprolite under grassland replicate 1 | place: USA:California | collected 2016-06-15
CTTGCTAAACTGGTCCGCACCGACCTGACTTCGGCGACAGCGCTGGGATCGCCGCTTCTGAATGCTTCGGCCCCAACGCCGCAGTCGACGGTGTCCGGCACTACTTTCCCGTGGGCGCAGGGGATCATCATGGATCAGACCTATGCTCGAGGCTCCAACTTGATTGCGAAGTACCAGAAAGTGTATGGCCTGGGCGTTCTGCTGTCTGATGGCACGGTCGAGTCGAATGGTGTGCTCATTACCGACGGCGTGTTGTTGGGCGACGGTGTGCTACTCGGCGACAGCATCATGACCAGCAACGGCGTCTTGCTCGGTGACGGCTGGTTCTTCACCGCGACGGGCGTGTTGCTAGGCGACGGTGTGTTGTTAGGTGACGGTGTATTGCTGGGCGACGGTGTCTTGCTTAGTGATGGTGTACTGCTTAGCGATGGGGTGCTTCTGGGTGACTTAAGTACTATTTCGCAGACGGTGCTGGTGACGGGCGATAATACTAACTGCATGAAGTAATCGGGAAAGGAACGTCATGTTTACAGCTACTGCACAGAAAACGACTTTCGTCCCGGTGGATCTACTGCATCACGCAGCCGGACAACTTACGGTCAGGCCCTTAGGCGACGAGCACCGGACGGAAGTACTGAAGTTCTTATCAAAGCGCCCGACCCATACCGTCGTGATGATCGGATTGATCCGCGATAACGGCATTGTGAGCGAACACAACCGCGGTACATTCTACGGTTGCCGGACAGAGTGGGGAGAGCTGGAAGGCGTCGCCCTAATCGGTCACGCCACGCTCTTGGAGACTCGCACCGATCAGGCTCTCGAAGCACTCGCCGGTCAAGCGCAAGCGTACGCGAGCACACACTTGATCATGGGCGAGCAGGAGAGGATCGCTGAGTTCTGGAGCCACTACGCAGATGGGGGGCAAGAGATGCGTCATGCCTGCCGCGAGCTGCTCTTCGAGCTGAAACGTCCGGTGCCGGTACGCGAGGCGGTGCCCGACCTTCGACCGGCGACCGCTGCTGACCTTGAACTAATTATGCCTCCGCATGCGCAGATGGCGGTTGAGGAGAGCGGTGTAAACCCTCTAGAGGTTGACGCGGAAGGGTTCCGCAAGCGGTGCCTGCGCCGCATCGAGCGGGGTCGCACGTGGGTATTAGTCGAGAACGGAAGGCTTCTTTTCAAAGCAGAAATCACATCCGACACTCCCGACGTGAATTACCTTGAAGGCATTTACGTCGCCCCTGAGGAGCGTGGCAAAGGATACGGCCTGCAGTGCTTGTCTCAGTTGACCAGGATCTTGTTGCGCCGAACGCATTCAGTCTGCATCCTGGTCAACGAGCGAAATACCGCTGCACACGCATATTACCGAAAGGCTGGCTTTGAATTCCGCTGCGTGTACGACACCATCTTCCTACAACAGAGATAAGGTACCGAAACGAGGGCAAGATGTGAGCTTAGAGAGTGGTGGTGCAGGAACGCCTTCACCAATCACACTAATCTGACGTATCGGTAGTTCGCGGGTACGACTCGACCACAGCATACCAACGGCAGTTCGGGGAAGTTTAAGATTCTGCCTGTTCCGTCTCATCAAGCGCTGACTCTGCCACCATCGGCCTGCTCCGCACCCACGCGGTGCAGCATTGAGCTCCGCTGATGTTGTGTCGCATGGTTGATGATCTGAACTTCGATAATGCCGTGTTCATCGCACGAATAAATCTCTTCGATCAGTTCGTTGCTGGGACGTGTTCGTTGCACTGAAATACTCGAGAGCAGAGTTTCCTTTTCCAACTCGGCTGTGAAGGGAAAATGGATCTCGTCCAAAACTGTAATATCGCCGGTTGGTTGGCCGTGGTCGTCAACGCTGCCGCACTCAACAAAGCGAAAATGACCGAGATTGTGCGCGGGCCGGTAATGGCGCACACACTTTATCTTCTCGCCCTTTACCGGCAGCGCGGTCTCTTTCGGGAAAATTACGTCGAGCGTCACTGAGTTCCCACCGTCAGCCTCTCGCCAAACGCCAAAGTGCCGCGTGAAGTGCTCGCTGACTTGATAGCCCGCTTCGGCATCGGCGGCAATGACTGAGCCGATGGCTGCGGCCGCATGTGGATAAGGCGAGCGGCGCAATTGTCTCCCATATCGCTCACGCAAAGTCCGCGCCACGATCGGCAGGTCGCTCGAGCCGCCTACCATGTACACGGCTGCGACTGAACGCCATTCGACATCGGCGGCGCTTGCCAACGCTTGCTCCGTCACCACGATTGTCTTCTCAACCAGCGGTCGACAACGTTCGTAGAAATCAGCAGTGCTGACGATAACCTCACCGAATGCCGGGAGCGCACGTCCCAAATCGATCACCACCTTGCGCGTGTTAGGATGCAGACCCTCCTTCTTCTCACGGCACTCTTCGAGCAAACTGAGGCGCGCCTCCGGAGCCGGGTCGTGGATACCCGCTCCGGCGAGCGCCAGGTCAAGCAGAATCCGGTCAAAGTCATCACCACCAAGCAATCCGATGCCATCACTTGCCAGGACCTCGTGCTGCTGGTCCATCATGCTGATTACCGAAGCGTCGAAAGTGCCGCCACCCAAGTCGTATACGACAACATGTTCGCGGCCGGCTGAACCGGCCGAGTTCTGACGATAACGATGCGCGTATTCCACCCCCGCTGCTGAAGGCTCATTTAATGTGCCTCGTACCTGAAAACCTGCGAGGCGGAAAGCTTCGATGGTGACATAACGTTGGTTACTGTTCGCATTGGCCGGCACGGAAACCAGGACTTCGAAATCTTCAGACGAAGTGAGACGGAGGTTCGAACGTTCAAAAAGGTCTCTGCGCAGTTGGGTAAGAAACTCAGTGAGTAGTTGCAGCGCGTTCAGAGTATTTGCCCCAAGGCCCACTGGCGACTCTGGCCCCAGCGTGGCTAACTGACGTTTGAAAGAGTGAATCACCGACCAGGCTGAATTGTGCTCCCGGGCGCGAGCCTCAAAACCGTAAGCTCGCTGCGATCCCTGGCGGGCGAAAGCGATCAAGGACGGATACCACTCTTGCGGGTCGTCGTTTTCGCTCTGGAAATTTACTACCGGATAATTACCGCGATCGGCGGCGGCAACCACTGTGCGGGTCGTGCCATAATCGATGCCCAATAACATCTGAATTCATTCCTCGTTGTTGATGATAAAAGTATTAGTGTTCTTAAAGCTGGCATCTGCCAGTTATGAGAAGAGCTTCACTGAAGGATTAGCACCTGTCAACTGGGCTAGTCGAAAGTGGTTAGCTGATGTACCGAAAGGCTAAAGGCATGAAGCAGATATAAGAAGTCCGAAAACGTCACGGTGTAGACCGCGCGTTTGAAAGTCGCGACTATTTCGAGAACGTTAACACCGCCAAATCCTGGAGCGGCTTCGCCGATGGATCTTAAAGTCCTAGCTGGGCTTGATATGCATATACTTTATTCACGTTGCCTCCTTATAGAATTCACCGACTTCTTGTCCGTTAGGTCGTCGACCGAAATCCCATTCACGCCCGGCTAAACAGCTGTAATATCGTTCGCTTGCTTGGCATTAGCCGACTGGTTCTCCGAAGCTTGTGACCTTTGTTCCAACTCTCGTATCCTTTTCCCGTCAGCCTTTAGATCGGGTAACTCGCAAGATCGAAGCGTGCTCAAAGAGATTTCCCGATGCACGATCTATATACCAACACGAGATCTGTCGAACACTTGCCTCAGAATCGTTTTAGCGCAGGTGAGCTGCGGGAGGCGCTTGCCCGCCACCTGGATAAACTGATCGCAGAGAACGTGCCCCCAAGTAGCGCCGCCTTCCGTGAAGAAGTTCAAGTCGCAACCGTCTATTGCGCCTTCTGTGGAGGTCCAATCACGTCATTCGACGGATCATGTCGCTGCAATGCTCAGCGGACCGGGTAGAGTGAAGGCATCCGCATCACACACGATTTGTGTATCCAGGGGCGTTGTGCGTCATCCAACACGATATTCGTTTCATTTCACTGAGGAGGACTCCATGACAAAGTTGGGCCGTTCAAAGATGATCCGTTTCCTAGTTTTTGGGGTGCTGGTCCTTGCTGCAACCTCCTGCGCGCAGAAGCGCTCGTCCGTTCCTGAACAGATTGCCAAGACCTACGGCTCCGTTCCCGAACAGATTGCCAAGACCTATGGCCTTGATTCGTTCGGGCAAATTGAAGCGATCCGTTATACGTGGAACGCACAGTTCCCCGGAGTGAATGCCTCCCGTTCGTGGGTTTGGGAGCCCAAGACCGGGCAAGTCTCCTATGAAGGAAAAGATAAGGACGGCAAGCCCGTAAAGGCTACATACCTTCGCTCTCAACTGAACAGCCAACCTGCGAATGTGAGGGACGACATCGACCCGGCTTTCATCAACGATAACTATTGGCTTCTGTTCCCCTTCCATGCTTACTGGGACACCAGCGCCACCGTGACCGATCAAGGCATGCAACAATTGCCGCTGGGCAATGGCTCGGCCGAGCTGGTCGCGGTGAAGTATCCCTCGGAAGGCGGTTACACGCCCGGCGACACCTGGGACCTCTACGTCGGTAAAGACAACCGCGTCGAGCAATTCGTCTACCACCGCGGGGGGCCCAAGAAGCCGAGCGTCGTCATCGCAACGTGGGAGGGCTACAAGAAAGCTGGCCCTCTCCTTATCTCGACGGACCACCACGGTACAGCGGAGCTTCATTCACGCGTCGGTCTCTAGCGCGGTTCGTCGATCTTTGCGTCATCCTGGCTCCCTGCGGCTTACTCTATCTGCTCGACCGCTTGCTCGGCTTCCCGGTCAGATACATGTCCCTGTTCAATTATCAGCGACCTGAATCGGTTATGATGTTCATGACTTATGACTTTCCCGGAGTTTTCATAACATTCAGCTCCATCAAGCTTTTTCTTGCATACCCCTATTTCGCACTTATGGAGAGCAGCCGATGGCAGGGGACGGTGGGCAAGTTGTCGATGGGGATCAAAGTCACGGACACCTTTGGTAACCAAATCTCCTTCGGCCGCGCAACGGCCCGTTACTTTCTTAAAATCGTCTCGGCAATGCTCTTCATGCTTGGGTATGTCATTTCTCTATCCGACAGGCGACAGACCTGGCACGACTTCATGTCTCGAACCCTGGTCCTGAAAAAGAACGTCTTCCCACAGTATTACGCGATGCCAAAAATCGCATCGCGGTTTATGTTCGATGTGCCATTCATCTCACAGCGGCAAAATGGCAGTGAAGTTGCCGGGTCGGTTTTCGAATGCATCTTTTGTGGGTACCTCGGCAAGAGAGATGTGGCATGTCCCAACTGCGGCCAGATTGGATATGCCTCGCACGGAGTCATCAGAGGAATGCTGCTAATGTTGGGAGGTGTCTTCTCCGTAATCGGAGGCCTTCTGGTCTACGTACTCTCATGGGTCATTAGCGAGCGCCTTCAAGACTACAGACTTGGCAGAGAAGGCACTCCCGTGGGTGTAATTTTCATTATCTTTATTGGTTGCGTATTTTGCCTCGGCGCAGGTCTCTCTTCCCTGTGCGGCAAAAAGTGGATGTTCCGGTTGATATTGCTGGCTTTCGCTTCACGAATAAGGTCACGGTAATGGCGCTACACGCATAACGGTCAGGTTATCGCCGCAGTATGGGTCATTCACGTCCGGCTATAAGAATAGCGACAGACGAAGCAATAAGAAGCGCCCTGAGGTGAACCACGACCTATTTCTGTTGACTAATGAACACGCTGCCTTCCTTCATCACGAACGAAACATGCTGCACGGAGCGGATGTCTTGCAGCGGATTCCCGCGCAAGGCAATGATGTCTGCAGACTTGCCCGGTTCGATTGTTCCGGTTATGTCGCTCACGTCCAGTAATGCCGCTGAAGTGGAGGTCGCAGCGCGGAGCGCATCAAGCGGACTCATTCCATAGCGCACCATCAACTCCAGTTCCTCTGCATTCGTCCCTGGCAACTCAAAAGTATCTGTGCCAAAAGCTATCTTTACGCGCGTCGTCAGCGCGCGCTGGAAGGTCGCGATGTGCTCAGTCACAGTGTTGGTCAGCTTGAGTTTGTTCTCCGGCGTGATCGTCCCGAAGATTTTCGCGTCGCGCCACAGTTCATAGACGAGTAGTGTCGGCACATAATAGATTCCCTTTTGCGCCATCAAGGCGAATGTTTCCGTCTGCAGATAGAGGCCGTGCTCGATGGAATCAACACCGGCAGTAATCGCCATGCGAGCCGCCTCGTCCGAGTAAGTGTGCGCGGCGACCCGTACACCGGCCCGGTGCGCTTCTTCCGTCAAAACGTTTAGTTCTTCCTGCGAATAGTTCAGTGCGCCGGATAATCTATCCCTGCGTAGTTGTCGCTTCTCATAAGACTCCATGTAAATCTTGATCACATCCGCGCCTTCTTCGATGAGATGGCGCACTTCTTTACGCACCTCAGCAGGTCCGTCAGCGCTGGAAGAGATAGGCGGCAACATATGGTACGGAGAATAGCCAACGAGCCGATAAGCCCCTGTACTGGTGATGGGGCGGATGGCTGCTATGATACGCGGTCCGGGTACGAGACCCTGCGCAATAGCATCACGCAAAGCGATGTCAGCAAAGCCTGCGCCCTCGTTGCCTAAATCGCGGATGGTGGTGACCCCCGCTTCGAGTGTCAGCTTCGCATTCCGCGTTGCATAGATGGCGCGAAACTCCGGGGTCTCGCGGAGTATCTGGGCATCATAGTCGCCTGCGTGCAGCACGATATGAGTGTGCGCATCTATCAGTCCGGGCATCACCACCAACTCGCGTAGGTCGAGCACATTTGCACCTGCTGGAATGGCGACGTCTTTGCCGACGCGAAGAATCGTCTTGCCCTGAACGACGATGACGACATTGTCCTGCAGCTTGTCCGAGCGCCCATCGAACAGCTTCCCGGCTTTTATATAGGTGACAGTATCCTGAGCATGAATGGTTGTTAATGAAGCGATGCATACAAGAAAACCGATAAGTCTCTGAAGCAAAAATGAACTCTGATGTCTCATGTGACTCAGCATAAGACAGCGAAGCCGCAGAATCCATTCTTGTTTGTATGATCCTGATGTCCAGACCTACGCTACCAGGTAGAACACAGAAAGCATAGACTCACTTCCCGTCTCTGCTGGACTGCCCTCATCAACCCCGGCAGAATCTTGCCAACGAACGAGATTAGTTCACTTCATTACGGCACTTCTGAGCCTCACCCGGGAGACCGAGTTGAGAATCTGAAAGATTTATTAGCCAGGCTTCGGGGATTTTCTTAGCAAGTAAGTAAGCTTTCAGGTCTGCCCATCTTTCCACGTAATCCAGGATTGACGAATCAGAAGTGATTGCTATTGCCGGCGACGACTTGATCATCGAATCAGGATTTAGAACCACTTCTACTTGCCAGGGCCAATTGCGCTTAACAGCAAGATCGATAATTTTTTCTGCGAGACGTCCGCTGTTGGATACCGGCCGGTCCAGCAGCCACAGCACTAAAGCGGCGCCAAGCTCTTGCAGTGCCTCACCTATTAATGAAAGTGCATGCCCGGTTTCCTGAACAGATCTGTAAGAGCCATGGACGCTCGAGAGGTCTCGAATGCAGTCGTCAATCCCAATTAACAAGGGACCTCTGCTAAGTGCAGCTTCGACTGTAATCAGCAGATTGAATCCATCTATGATAACCGCTTCGTTTCGCAATTGCTCGACCGAAACGCAGTGCTGCTTTCGTCTTTGTCTATTGTAGTCAGCACAGGATGAGCGGCAGACGGCCTGACGCTGTCGCTCACGGAGTCCATACCGATCTCCTACCAGTTTGAGGGACGAGGTCATTTTGTAACTGCGCGACAGCAACCAGGAAAGCTCAGTGACGGCCCGCTGAAGTTTGGGTAGTTGATCTGAATTGAATAGTTCCAGGTCAGCGGGATGGGCGCCGCGATGTTGTCGAGCGTCTGGACTCACGTCTGTTTATATTAAGTGTGAAAACCTTAGAGGAAAAACCTGCACTTGATGGCCTTAATACATACCATCATAGGCAGACTCAAAAGTGATAACTCAGGCCAAGTACCCCATGATGCTGGCGTCTACCAGGAACTCCAGGCGACCACCGCCACTCGCCAGTCGCCACCTTGCGCCTTTCGTAAGAGCCCCTCATGCATTTCAGATACCTTCAGTCAAAAATCGAGAACCTATCCTTAGCTCGCGTTAACTAGTCTAGCTTGGCTACACTTATCTCGCGAGCGAAGCTACTTGCCGTACTTGCCGTTAAAAGGTTCAGCTTGCGATGCGTGATTTCGTCGACCATCGGTCAATCGTACGCACAATCTGGGGCAACCCCGATCTGATACTACTTATATTCGCAGGGTCTGCAGCGGAGTTCGCGCTTAACCGGGCAGTCGACTGGCTCTTCTTCACTGGTAAGATTCCAAGGGACCCAATTGGGAGACTTTTCTCCACGGTTCGCTATGCTCAGGAGATCGTATTCGTAAACGAAGAGACTGCACGGCGTACGCTTGACCGAATAAACGCGAAACACGGCTCGGTTGAGCGTCAGCGCGGGCAGACCATCCCCGATTGGGCTCACCGAGACGTGCTTTACATGCTCGTTGACTATTCGGAGCGCGCTTACAGTTTGCTCTACAGACCCCTCTCCGCCTCTCAAAAAGACGATCTCTATGCAGCGTTCCGGCGCATCGGTGACGGGCTGCGCATATCAGAGTTGCCCGCGACCTATGCCGATTGGCGAGTCGATCGGCGTCGCCACCTCAATCGCGATCTTGTTTACAGCCGGCATACCTCGCTTCTTTTCCGGCAGTACCGCCGGCACCTGGGCCTTTGGCGCTATTACTTGCTGCTTGAAATACAAGCGTTGCTCGCACCTAATGAGGTGCGGCGGCTACTACGCTTAAGCCCGAACAAATTGCTCTCCAGCCTTGTCCGAACGTATGGGCTTGTCGAGAAGTGTAATCTTCAATCTGTCGTCCACACTCTGCTGATACCGCCAAAGTACTGGGCCGAGGTCCAAAAGTTTGACAGGTTTCTGGCAACTTGAACTATGACGTCATACGAGCAGATCTCTCTCATGCACTACCGGCTCTGTGCTGGTGCGACCTAATCCCTCAGCCTCTCATCGAAATCTTTTAACGGTACGGATTCTCGAATCTACAAGACGACTGATCGTGGTGCGACGTGGCCATTGCAATTCCAGAATCAGGATCCTGCGGCGTTCTACGACTGCTTTGCATTTTGGACTCCCAATCGCGGAGTTACGCAAAGCGACTCAGTGAACAGCTGCTTTCCGGTGATTCGCACGATTGATGGGACGACTTGGCAGGACATTGGCAACAACTTGCCAGCGGCGCTTCCTGGCGAATTTTCGTTTGCTTCGAGCGGTACTGGGCTGGACGGAGACAGTCCGCCAAGGCTTCCGCCGCACCGTAGACTGGGCCGTCCACGTGGGAATCACCACGGCCACCTTCCACATTCTGAGGCCGTATCCCGGTACTTGTTCACCGAGATGGCCGCACGCAACCGGATCGAAACGTGGATCTGGGACTTCTACGACACGCGCCACGTTGCCTATCGTCCTTCATGCATGTCCCCGGAAGAACTGAAGCGCGAGTATGACTGGGCGTATCAAGAGTTTTACCGGTGGTGGTCCATCTTTGAAGCGGCTTCGGCGCATGAATCGCTCAAGCACCGTTTAAAGCACTTCTTCTACAGCGCAGGTTGGAAGAAGTTCGAGCGCGCCTGTGACACGGTGATCCGGATCAAGCAATTGAGTCAGATGCGACCTCTGCTTGAAGCGGTGCTAGCGCCGGTGCAACCCTCGATCGCTGCTCTCGCCCCGGAAGATCTGCCCGAGAAGCCGCTGGAACTACGTGCCTCCCGCTCGTCCAATCGCCGACCTCGGCGACATTTTGAGACAAAGCTTGGTTATTGTGCTGACCGATATACTCGGACGTAGTCAATTTCCATCCGCTGAGGCCAGATCGACTGGTCGACTCCCTTACCGCCGCCCCACGTTCCGCCCACGGCAAGGTTAAGAATCAAGTGAAACGGCTTGTCGAATGGCCATTGCTTATAGTCGGCCGTCGGTTGTGTAAGACGCTCATTCGTGAACGTGAAGTAGCACTTGTCGTTGACGAACCACCGTATCTCTTTTGGTGTCCACTCTACAGCATATAGATTGAATGCTGTGCGAGCGCCTGGCACCGTCGTTCGAGCAGTCCTCTGCGTGCCAATCGAATGATAGTACGCTGTTGTATGAGCTGAACCATGAACAACATCTGGATCAAATCCAACGTGTTCCATGATGTCGATTTCGCCATTGTCCGGCCAACCGGCATTCCCGTAGCTCTTCCCGCTCGGGAGCATCCATATCGCCGGCCATGTGCCGCGTCCCGACGGCAGCTTCGCTCTCACTTCGAAACGCCCATAGGTCCAATCGCCCTTACCTTTGGAAGTCAATCTTGCTGATGTGTATTCGTTGTTTCCGAAACCGTCTCGCCGCACTTCAATAATTAAATGGCCGTTTTCGACGCGCGCATTCTCTTTGCGGCGGTCTGTATAGTATTGCAGTTCCTTATTTCCCCAACCGGAGCCGCCAACGTCGTATCCCCACTTCGCCGCATCAGGCAACCCGCTGTAATTGAACTCGTCTGACCAAACGAGCTGCCATCCAGCGGCGCCTTCGCTCCCGGGCAGAGCGGACTGTTTATGCCACCCGTAAAATGCGATAGCCGCAACACAGAGAAGTACGGAAAATGAAGACAGTACGCGCATAAAGGTCATTTCGTACCGGTGACTCAGATTGATTGGAGTTCACGAGCCAGATCTGTAGCAGTCTGCGGCCGATCATCCGGATCCTTAGCCAGGGCATGCATGATGGCGGTACACGACGCTCATACCACCCTCTCCAAGGCGGGCTGTTAACTCATACTTTCCGTCGATTACGTGACCAATGAGTGGATCCGGATTCAACAAGCGAATTGTTGGGAGCGAAGCAGCGTGATGCTTTTCATAATATGGATGCGTGCCCCGAGAGCCTGGCAAAATCAGTGGCAAGCCGCAATCCGAACAAAACATCGCATCTTCATAGAAGAACAACTCACACTCCGGACAAAAGGGGCGATGGTCTCGTAGATCGGCGAGCATGTGGTCCAGTTCGGCCTCGATTATCTCCAAACCACTCTCTCCCGCGGAGAAACTTCGTAAACTACCCTCGGTATCAAACAAATAGTACGCAGGGATAATGGCGAGGTAATTCAAGAAAGCATTGCGCCCCCTTACTGGCAATCACCGCCTCCATCGCCTTTTCCGGCATAATGGCGAGGTAATTCAAGAAAGCATTGCGCAGCTTGTGATCGTCATCCAGCGCGCAGGGCTCCGTCAGGTTGAACCTCGCGGTTGCCTCGCGAATAGTTTGTGTATCCGTCGTCTCATTGGGATTTCGCAGGTGTACGGCGATAACGCGCAAACCTTCGCGTTTCCGTTGGTCGCGCAGTTCTGCAACATGAGACAGATTGGCTTGTGAGATTTTGGAATTGATAGACCAGAAATGAACGAGTGTGGGCCGACCTTTTGTCTCTGGGGGATTCGGCGTCGCTCGATTGAGCCATTCTGTGGCCCCCTCAAATGATGGCAGCTGTGAATCGACCTTCATGTGATTTCGAAATAGTAGCACGTTCCAACTCAACAAGAATCCGCGATGTTCGAATGGCATTTTCTTCAGGCACCAGCATCGCCCACGGGGTCGCACTCCGTGTCCACCCCCTCGGTACGGTGACGAGTACTTATGTGATCGCAAGTATCGCAGAGAAGGTGTCTAAGGCTGCGGTTAACCGGCGCGCTGAGTACGTTGAGGACGAAAGACTCTCTGTTGCGCGTCCGGTTGAACCGCTTGTTAGACAGCACCGTTTTGGCAAACCACTTGCCCTACTCTAACCAGATCGATGATTTCAGCGTCCACACACTCTCTGGATACTTCTCCTTCAACTCCTTCGCCACTTCGCCGAGCGCCGTGTGATCGTTCGCCCCCTTGTAGCGGCTCACTCCTCTCCAGTACACCGCTTCCGGTGCAGCAACTGTCTCCGGGTAACGCTCCGCCACCTCGGCGTACCTCTGTTCCGCCTCTGACCATTGCTTGTGCATGAAAGCAATTCGCGCTAACGCCAACTCTAACCGAGCGCGGAACTCTGACTTCGGGAGATATCCCTCGATTCGAAACCTTTCCTTTCCCTTCGGATCCATGATCAACGCAGTGGGTGTCCACAACACGTCAAACCGATGGAAATAGACAGGGTGTTCTTTGATGTGAGCTTCAACGGGCAGGAAGTTCTCGTGGATAAAGGTTGAGACCTCAGCATCTGCGTAGGATTCGGCCTCCAGCCGAACGCATCCGCCTCAGGCCGGAGCGGCGCTGAAGTCAATGAGGAGCGGTCTGTTCTGCTCCTGTGCCTGGGCTAAAGCAGCATCAATATCTTTTTTCCATTCGACAGCCATCTTCTCGCCTCCTCAAAATCTTATTGGATTTGTGAGCCTAATTCTTACTCTTCCGAGTACGGACGGCAATAGAAGGTCGGATGACAATTGAATTGACTTTCATCACCACGAAGCTGTCTAACGTTTGAGCTCAGCCGCGTGCGGAGGCCGCAGGCCGTAGCACGTCTGCTGCAGCGAGGGGTTAGGCGTCACGTTTTCACTCACTTCAGTCGAAAATAAACATCTGTTTTCAGTTCAACCCCGGATTAATTCGTTATGCCTCCGCTCAGCGAGCGAACTGATCCACGAAGAAACTCAAGAACCCCGTGCAGTCACAATCTGAGCAAGGCGTGGAAAATCTTGAGTAGCGGCCGTCTTTTCGGAGCACCCAAATCACCTGACCCTCCCGCGGCATCACTTCCCGCCATAAACACAAGCAGGCTTCTCCCGTCATCACCGACTTTTACAAAGATGTCACCATATTTAAAGCTTAGTTCAGCTCTTTTGCTAAATGTCTTCGTAACTGACATTTTCATTAACAGAGTTGAAGAGAGTCGACTCACGGGATTTTACTTTGAACCCGTCGACTTAACCTCGGCCTAGTTCGGCGATGGATAAGAACGTGTGAGAACGGATTGACTAGATAAGCTCTTACGGACGCTCCTATTGAAATCCAGGTTAACCAAACCCCGACGGAAGAAATAGTAAGGGAAGCATATTATCCGTGGAGGCAGCGAGGCTTTGTGAGCGAAATCCTATTCTTTGGGTCGCGCAGCGGCTGCATTAGTTAAACGAAGGAATGCCTCTTCCAGGCTCTCTTGGGCCGGAGTCAACTCATATACCTTGATCCCGTGAGCGACTAATAGGGCGTTAACAGCAGGAATGCGTTCGGCCTCTGCATCAATCCGCAAAAAGGCTGCGCCATTCTGACTAACGCTCACGCCAGGTTCTCTAGTCAGTAACTCAAAGGCCGCTGACAAGTTGTCGACCCGCACTTTGAATTGGTTTGTGGGCGCTACCAGCGTGTCTGGCCCGCCTTCATAAATTAAACGCCCTTCGTGAATAACCCCAATCCGATTGCACAGTTGTTCAATTTCCGTGAGCAAGTGACTCGACAGCAATATGGTCAACCTCAAATCATCTCGAAGCCGCCGAACCAACTGCCGCGTTTGCTGTATCCCTTGAGGATCGAGGCCATTTGTCGGCTCGTCGAGAATAATAAGTTCCGGTGTTGGTAAGAGTGCCTGCGCAATTCCTAATCGCTGACGCATACCATAGGAATAGACCCGCACTGGATCCCGCGCGCGGTCGCGTAAGTCCACGATTTCGAGAACCTCTTCCACGCGCTTCAATTGGACGCCTCCGGATAACGAAGCTAGCAGTTGCAAGTTCCTGCGCCCAGAAAAATTCTCGTAAAACGCTGGTGTCTCGACTATTGCACCTATCCGAGAACGAGCCCGTAGATACTCCCAGCCCGATGCACGCACCGGAAACTTGATTGCGCCAGATGTAGGCCTTACCAGACCCAACAACATTCTTAGCGTCGTCGACTTCCCAGCCCCGTTTGGACCGAGAAAGCCGTAAATGTCATGATGCTCAACGCGCATCGTCAGACGGTCAACCGCCGTGCGACCGCCAAACCGTTTCGTCAATCCTTCTGTCTGTAGAACTATGTCCGTCATCACATTCAGACCACGGCATGCCCTATCAAAAGTCTACTTCCACTAGCAACGGCCAGTGGTCCATCCGACCAACTGCGGCGCCACGCAAAACTTCGACTCGTCCAATTTGTACAAGTTTAGCTGGGCCAAAGATGTAATCGATGCGCCGATCGTTGATTGCCGTATCGCCGGCTCCGCGCCCCAGATCACGAAAGTTGCGCAGGATGTGACTATACGATTCACTATCGTGTTTCACATTGTCGGTATAGAGATTTGTCTCGTTGGCTGCTTTGAGCTCAAAGTTGAAATCCCCCGCTATAAAAACCTCAGACGATTGCGTGTGAGCCTGTGCCCAATCTATTAAGGCCTCCGTGTAGGCTCTCCGGTGGGCGGCATTGAACGCATCAGCGTGAGCGCTCAACAGCACAACCTCCGGGGCATCTGAGCGCAATCGGAATGAAGCGGCAAGTGCATAACGAGCGCCGACGGCAACCGGAATAAATCTTGCGGGGGCATCTTTAACCAAGACAGCCTCGAAGCGATCTCCCTGTCCTTGCTGCGCAACTACACCTCGATACTTACCGTGTAACAGCTTGAGCAAAATGTTTAGCTGCGCTGTGCCTGTCAGTTCTTGTAAGGCAACCGCATGGGGATCTTCACGTAAGATCACGTCCGCAACCGCAGGCAAATCCTTGTCGTGCGCTCGTGTGTCATTTTCAAGTTCCGCATAACCAATATTCCAGGTAAGCAGACGAAGCGAACCAAAAGTCTTAGCGCGCGAATTTACCTCCTCGGGCTCGTGCGGCTGTGCGAAGTGAACGGCGCCGACAATCATCAGACAAAACAGAAGCGCAAGAATCACTTTCACCCACATTTCAGGTAACAATATCCTTCCGCTCGAAGATTATCACCGTTGTTAGCAACAACCCGGTCGTATAAGCGCCACAGACACACGCGTTGTGCCATAGACTCTGCCAGGGAATGTCTGGCTTGAACACATTGCGCCAGAAGTCCATGTCGGTCGTAAAAAAGTAGGGCCGCAAGTGCTCGAAGAACTCTACCCGCCCGACGATGTAGAGGGTTAGATAGGCGGCGATCGTCATAACGGTAGCTTGTACCGGCGAGTTGAAGATGACTGAACAAAGGAGCGCGAGAGCGGCGACAACGAGAAGCGCCCAAGTACCCGACAGTGCGGCGTAAGCGAAACGTATCAGTGCCTCATCGCGCATGATCTTTCCTGGCGCGTCCACGAGATTGAGTGGACCCGGATAGAGCTCCAAACTACCCCACCCGACGAAAATCAATCCAACTACCAGGTTCAAGCCAATGAAGAACGTAAGTAGAAGACCGGCGTGAAGTGCTGTCACTAAAAACTTCGCAAGCACGAGCGAGGCACGCGAGATCGGACGCGTGCAGATCATCCGAAGCGTGCCACCTCGCGACTCACCTGCGATCTGCGAGCCTGCGCTCATGGACACAAAAATCGGCAGTAGTAAGGTAAACGAAAACAGGACTGAGTAAAGCGCGAAGGTCAAGCCATTGAAGTATTGTTTTGATTCATATGTATATTTGAACTGCTCAACGGCCTGACCCCCTGTTTTGCGCGCGGCATACGTGTAGAACCCCCAAAGCATCAGCACAACGAATCCAATCAACATGATAAATGAGAGGTAAAAGCTCTTAGCGCGGAGCAACTTTTCCAACTCTAACTTGAGTAGTGTGAGCATTTGTGCGCCCTTCCGCCTGAAAATGATTAAACGTGCGAAGTTAGTCTGTTGTTCAGAATACTAACGATACTGACGCCCAAACAGGGGGGACAACTGGACTAGCCACAGCTTACGATGTGGTCAGGGTGACGGGGATCGAACCCGCAACTTCCAGCTTGGGAATCTGATCCGGGCGCCCTTTATTTGCAACACTTACAGAAATGCTTAGGAAAAACGTCGTGCATACCGCGCATGCTATGCCGTAGATAGCTCTATTTGCACATCGTTGCCGGACATTTGCAGGACAAAACCTGTCCCCTCTTCTTCGCTATTACCACACAGCCTGACTACCGGGAAGTAAAAGGCCGCAGGAGCGTCAAAAACAACACCCGTAGCCAACACACTTTGCTGAAATGGGCATCTAGTAAAGACCTCGTCATTGCGCTTCGACAATTGAGCGCCAACTTGGAAATTCTGACCCCTGTCCCCGACTGTGATAAGGGCAGACTCTTCAAGTTGCTTGGAAAAACGAACAAGCAAATTGTTCACTTCATTAGCCCACAACAATGAAGTTTGTCGCTTGCGATGACTGCGTGCGCGTTTGCAAGACAAGCGCGAAGATTATTGTGAGCGGCTTGATGAGTTTCCGCTTCGTCAGTTGATCTAGCAGCGTGACCAACGAGTCCCATATTCACTCTCGACTGCGATAGCTTCCGTTTCTCGTAAGAGGGCCAGCAAGCGATTAGGCCCGTTGGATTCCCAATCATGACAACTTTTCTGTCGATCTCCATGGCCCAGGTTCGCTTGGCACAGACTTTAAGCCGGATTTAGACTCGCTTGTTCGGGCCGGGAACAGTGGCTAGTTTATTAACCGAGACGTGGTCTCTGTGACACCCTTATGTTGTCGATGAAATGAGTGCAAGCGTTCCTTTTCCAACTTCCTCTGAAGTACATCTCTGGGCTATCTGGTTGGCGGCCCCGGAGAGAATAGCCCGCGCTTACCGTGAACTTCTGCTACCCGATGAAACCGCGCGGGCGGACAAATTCGCATTCGAGCACCTGAGGCGGCGACACGAAGTTTCTCGGGGAGCCCTCCGGCTACTTCTCTCGCGTTATTTAGCATGTCACCCGCGCGAATTGACATTCACATTCGGTCCCAGGGGAAAACCGGCCCTACGTGATTCCGAACTCGAGTTCAACCTGTCGAACTCGGGTGATTTGTCAGTCTATGCCTTCACGGTTGGCAGTGAAGTTGGCGTGGACGTGGAACAAGTGAAACCACTGGCTGACCTTGAGAATCTTGCATCGCGGTATTTTTGCAGTGCTGAGGCCGCGGAGCTGTTGTCGATTGGCAGTAAGCTCGCGATACAAGAAGCTTTCTTCCGGTGTTGGACAAGAAAAGAGGCTTACATAAAAGCCGTTGGGACGGGTCTATATCTCCCATTAGATCAATTCCAAGTAACGCTATTGGCCGATGACCCTCCGCGCTTCGTACATATTGGCGAGAGCCCAAGGGTGGCGGACGAATGGACTCTCCATCACTTGGATCCTGCCCCTGGTTACGCGGGCGCGCTCGCTTACCATGCCCGCCCTCGCGAACTAGTATTTCAAGAACCCCTGGCACCCGGCGAGCTATTGGAACAAGCTGCGAACTAGGCGCAAAGCGGGCCGTCTGTGGTGATGTTGTCGAGTTGGGCTGTTATAGCGGAAGTTCAGCAGTACTTCTTGCCAAGACCCTTAGACTTTGGATCAGACAAGCGATTGCATCTCTATGACTCTTTCGAGGGACTGACAGATTTCAGCCAGATTGATCTCTTGAGGGAAGACATAGTAGATGAACACGTGTTTAGCCTCACCCGAATTCAGTCACCCGCCGGAAGATTAAGAATATTTTCCGGCAAAGGTAATCTAACCCCACGTTCAAGAAACTTCTTCTACCGTAGGCGTGTCGAACTTGCTCAAACGTCTAAATCTCTGTGCGTTTTGTTACTTTTCCTATTTGACGTGATGGGTTACGCAGGTTTTTGTCGCATCTTAGTATAGGACAGAAATATGTCGGACACAGTCAAAAGCTTCAAAGAACTGACGCCTGAGTTTCGAATATTGGCAGGCGGCAAAGGCGGTGTACTCGCCAAAATGTTTCAGGAAGGCTACCCGGTACCGGACGGCGTCATAGTTTTACCCGCTGGTTTTCAAGAGAACCAACTGAGTAACGAAGCCTGGAATGAGATACAAGCGCGTCTGAAAGCGATGCGACAGAATCACGAGGGGGCGTTGTTTGCAGTCAGGTCGTCGGCGTTAAGTGAAGACTCGGTGCGGGCATCTTTCGCAGGAGAGTTTGAGACCGTTCTGAATGTGAAAACTGACAAGGAGATTTGGGAAGCCGTCCAGACAGTTCACAGTTCGAAATTGTCAGAGAGAGTGAAAGTTTATAGCGCTGCTCATGGCATAGACCAGTCTCACCGAATAGCGGTCGTAATTCAGTTGATGGTGCCGTCTGAAATATCGGGAGTCTTGTTTACGGCTGATCCGATCACGGGCAGTTTTGTGCGCATGATCGGAAACTTCGTTTATGGATTGGGTGAGCAACTGGTCAGCGGTGAAGCAAACGCACATTCCTTCGCATTCAAACGACCCAGAGGAACTTATGACGGTCCGGAAGAATTCAAACAATATGCTTCAAAGCTCTACAGGTTTGCTCGCAGGCTTGAGACAGAAATGGGTGGTCCACAGGACATTGAATGGACCGTAGCAAAGGGGCAACTCCACATTCTTCAAGCGCGGCCGATTACGACTTTAAGCCCAGGCAACCTGGACACCTACCAATTGAATGATTCTCTAGTGGGAGATTATCTCTGGACAAATACCAATATTGGAGAGGCGATGTCCGATCCGTTTACGCCGCTGAGCTGGTCGGTCATGCGGATGCTGGACAAAGAACAGGAGCGACTCCCCGGTCACTACATGCTTTCCGGAAATATTTGCGGAAGGGCATATTCAAATATCAGCCTCATAACATCTTTGGCTCCGGCATTCGGCCGGGATACAACCGCACTACATAAGCTCATGTCGAGTGCCTTCGGGGAATTGCCTGAAGGGGTCGAGATCCCCATCTATCCGTTTCAGAAATGGTCCTTAGTAAAAGCTATGGTGCCGAGAGTGCTCCATCGCCTGAAGTGTCTCGCCAGGGCGTTTCTCACCTTGGCCCAATATCTCAAAGAGACGCCGGATTGGTGCCGAAGTATGACGGCGCGCATTGAAACAACGGAGACCAGAGAAGATTTGTTGTCGATTTGGAAGAGAGAACTTTGGCCCTATAACTGTCGCGCGTTGTGGGCTCTTCTTGCTGGCGGCGGCAAACTTGTACTTGCCTTCAGAGTCCATGACCAGCTGATCAAACTTATCGGCACCGAAGATACGAATGCCTTGCTGTCGAATCTTAGAGGAGACTCCGGACTTGAAAGCCTCGGGTTGGTGATCGGCGTATCGAAGATCATCAAGGGAGAGATGACTCGCGAACAATACCTGATGAGGTATGGTCATCGAGGACCGCATGAGTTTGAGTTATCCAGACCGCATCCTGCGGAAGATGAAGAGTGGCTTGATAGACAGATTGAGGAGTTCAAGAGGTCGAATGTGGATGTGGAAGGGCTTCTGAAGAAGCAGCGCACTCAATCTGAAACCGCGTGGAAGAGATTCCGTCAGCGCTTTCCCAAAAGGGCAAAACGGATCGGCAAGAAGCTGGGTAAAGTGGCTGAGTATGCCCGCCTGAGGGAAGCGGCGCGCTCGGAATGGACCAGGGTATTCAGAGTCAATCGAGCCTTTGCGCTTAAAGCGGGTCAGCTTACCGGTATACGGGACGCAGTCTTTTTTCTCTACTTTGATGAAATCCTGAATTTACTTTCTGGAGATGATTCAGCGCGGAAGTTTATTAACATCAGAATTGAAACCTACAATAAATACAAGTCACTGCCACCTTTTCCGTCGACTATTCGCGGACGGTTTGATCCTTTCACATGGGCCAGGGATCCGAATAGAAGAGTAGATTACTACGATCCTGCCGCGCCGCTCATTGCCATTGATTCCGAAACACTGAAAGGCTTTGCCGGAGCTGCGGGCCGGATAGAAGGACGTGTGCGCATTCTCCTGAATCCAGACGAAGGAGAAATTCTGCGGCCGGGTGAAATTCTAGTTGCTTCAACTACCAATGTCGGATGGACCATTCTTTTCCCGAAGGCCGCGGCGATCATTACTGACATCGGAGAGCCGCTATCTCATGCTGCCATAGTAGCCAGAGAGCTCGGTATTCCTGCGGTTGTGGGATGCGGCAACGCCACTACCAGACTTAAGACTGGAGACAAGGTAATTGTTGACGGCGGGCAGGGGGTTGTAAAAGTTTTGGGCGTCTGACAACGCCATGCTGCGACGTATCTCTGTTTCCTCTGCGTTACGAGTCCCCCTAACTTTTGGAACGCAGAGGAGACAAAGACGCAGAGAGATGAGGAACTTCTAAACTAGCGTTCGGCTTAGTTCGGGTTTGAGGTTTGATGATGACCATACGCGACGGTCGATTCAGTAAGGCATCGCCCATTTTCTCAGCTTCTAACCTGGTCGACATTCTTGGCGTGCAAGCGGTAGTGCGACCAAGTGAGATCGCGTACACATTTCTTGCCGATGGAGAAAGAGAGGAACGTCATCTAACTTACAGTGAGCTCGACCGACAGGCTAAGTCGCTTGGAGCGCTGCTGCAAAATATTGGCGCGCAAGGTCAACGGGCATTACTACTTTACCCGTTCGGATCGGAATTGGAGTTCATAGCAGCTTTCTTCGCTTGCTTATACAGTGCGGTTACAGCCGTTCCTGTTTACCCGCCAGCTCTTGGCAGACTCAACCGCAGTCTTCCCAGGTTGATGTCCGTCTTAGAGGACGCTCAACCAACAATTGTCTTCACAACATCGTCCCTCATATCAATGGGCGAGTGTCTGTTATCTGAGGATCCCAGATTTCGATCAATTCGCTGGATCGCTACCGACAAAATCGATGATCTCTCGCATCAATGGAAGCAATCAAACATTAGTAGCGATACCTTAGCCTTCCTTCAGTACACCTCAGGTTCTACGTCCACTCCAAAGGGAGTGATGCTTACTCACGAGAACCTTTTGTGTAACGAGAGAATGATCCAAAAAGCATTTGGTTTGACGGCAGATTCCATCGGCGTGGGATGGTTGCCTCTCTATCACGACATGGGACTGATTGGAAACGTGATTCAGCCTCTATTTGGAGGCTTTCGTTGTTTCCTAATGTCGCCAATGGCCTTCTTGAAGAAACCGGTTCGCTGGTTACAAGCGATCTCTCGTTACAAAGCAACTCACAGTGGTGGTCCAAACTTCGCCTATGAACTATGTGTCGGCAAAGTTACGGACAAAGAGAGAGAGGAGCTTGATCTGAGCAATTGGAGGTTAGCTTTTAGCGGGGCTGAACCTGTTCGTCATGAATCGCTACAGAGGTTTGCAACGGCGTTTGAGGCTTGTGGTTTTCGAAAGGAGTCATTCTATCCATGCTATGGATTGGCTGAAGCTACTTTGATAGTCACAGGTGGTCTGCACGGAACTTCACCAGTAATAGAAAGCTTTCAAGACTCGGCACTTGGGCAGAACCAGGTGGTGAAAGCTTCTTTTGAGGCTGAAGGCAGTAGAACGCTGGTGGGTTGTGGTCAACCCTTGATGGAAGAAAAGGTTGTTATCGTCGATATTGAGACGCTCACTCAATGTTCACCTAACAGAGTAGGAGAGATCTGGGTATCAGGACCCAATGTTGCACATGGCTATTGGAACAAACCTGAAGAGACCAGACACACTTTTAAGGCATTCCTGGCCGATACGGGTGATGGTCCATTCTTACGCACCGGAGATCTAGGGTTCTTTAATAATGGAGAGCTGTTCATTACAGGTCGTCTCAAAGATCTAATTATCATTCACGGACGCAATCATTACCCCCAGGACATCGAATTAACAGTAGAACTGAGCCATCCATCACTGCGTCGTCGTTGCGTCGCTGCCTTCTCAATCGAGGTAGATAACCAGGAGCGCTTGGCCGTAGTAGCAGAGGTTGAGCGTAAACCGGCGGTAGATCCTGAAGCAGTAATTGAAACCATTCGGCAAGCAGTAACACAACATCATCAATTGCAGGCTTATGCTGTTGTGCTAATCAGAGCTGGAAGTATTTCCAAGACTTCGAGCGGGAAGATTCAGCGTCATGCCTGCCGCAGAGACTTCCTGGCAGGGAGTCTTGCTACAGTCGGGCTTAGCATCCGCAAGGACTCGGATGCTGATGAAGAGCAGGATGAACTTAGCCGCGAAATGTTGCTTCAGCTGGCACCAGCGGAACGAGAGTCGGTCCTGGAAAGATATCTTCAGATTCAGATCGCCAGGGCATTAAGAGTAGCTACATCCGAATTGGAGCCAGAGCAATCCATAAGCAATCTGGGTTTGGATTCTCTGATGGCTGTGGAGTTGAAATACCGGATTGAAGTGGATTGGCAAGTAATGGTGAGCGCTGTGAGTTTCCTGGAAGATCTCACTATCAGAGAACTCACAAGGCAGATATTGGACCATCTGGGATTGTCTCTCACGCCGTTGCTGCCTGCTCGGTTCACCGAAGGGGAAAATAGTGAGCACGCTCTTTCTTACAATCAGCAAGGGCTCTGGTTTCTTCACAAGTTAGCCCCGGAGAGCGCTGCTTATAACCTGTCCTTTGCTACAAGAATTCTGTCAGAACTAGACATCCCGAGTCTGCAACGCTCATTTCAAGGTCTCATCAATCGCCATCCCATATTACGAACTACTTATAACGTGCGAAATGGTCTCCCTTATCAGTTAGTTCATGACTCTCTCAATGTTGACTTCGAGATCACCGATGCATCGAGTTGGAATCAGCATGAACTGGATGCTCAGCTAATCGAGCATGTCTGTCGCCCCTTCGATCTGGAGCATGGACCAATACTAAGACTGAGTCTGTTCCTTCGTGCGACTCAAGAGCATGTTCTCTTATTAAGTATTCACCATATAGCAACAGACCTCTGGTCGTTGATAGTGCTCATGGATGAGCTATGGAAACTGTACGAGGCGGAAAAGGCTGGTGCAGTTGGAGTACTGGCGCCCGTTCTTTTGCGCTACACGGATTACGTAGATTGGCAAGCGGAAATGTTATTAAGGGCCGAAGGTGAGAAGTTATCAGCCTATTGGTCCAGACAGTTGGCAGGAGAGTTGCCGTTACTAAATCTTCCTACGGATCGACCTCGTCCATTGATCCAAACCTACCAGGGAAGTTCACACGCCTTTAAGCTGAACGAGAGATTGACCAAACAACTCAAGGCATTTGCTAAATCTGAGGGAGCAACGCTCTATATGGTGTTGTTAGCAGCTTACCAGGCGTTGCTTCATCGTTATACCGGCCAGCAAGACATCCTCGTAGGTTCACCGACAGCTGGGCGCACTCGAAGTGAGTTTGAGGAGATGGTTGGCTATTTAGTCAACCCGATTGTTTTGCGCGCTGACTTTGCTGGAGACCTCTCATTCAAAGAATTTCTTGGCCAGGTACGAAAGACAGTACTGGCAGCACTGGCCCATCAGGACTATCCATTTTTGCAGCTGGTCGAAAAGCTTCAAATCACGCGAGATGCAAGCCGATCCCCAGTATTCCAGACCATGTTTGTTTTGGAGAAGCCTCACCGTCTTGAGGACACCGGAATAGCCTCATTTGTGTTAGGCGCAACTGGTGCTCGAATGAAACTAGGTGGGCTTGAACTGGAGTCCTTAGCTATCGAAGAGCGGATAGCCCAATTCGATCTGTCACTGACGATGGTTGAAGCAGATGGACTAATTTCCGCTTCTTTAGAATACAACAACGACCTATTTGAAGCTTCCACGATCAGCCGGATGGCAGGTCATCTGGAGATATTGCTGGAAGCCATAGCCACAGATCCGACTCACCAGATATCACAATTGCCGTTGCTGACTCCCGCAGAGCAGCATCGACTCATAACAGAATGGAATGACACCGCAGCAGAGTATCCAATAGATAACTGCATACATCAGCTATTTGAGGAACAAGTAGAACGCACTCCTGATGCTATTGCCCTGGTCCATGAGGATCGATCACTCACTTACAAAGAGTTGAACCGTAGAGCCAATCAAGTAGCTCAATACTTGATAAAGCAGGGAGTAGGAGTTGAATCGCTTGTAGGCATCTGTGTCGAACGTTCCATAGAAATGGTAGTTGGAGTGCTTGGTGTGTTGAAGGCAGGCGGAGCTTATGTGCCTCTCGATCCGGCATATCCTAAAGAACGATTAGCATTCATGCTCGAGGATGCTCAGACAAAAATCCTTCTGAGGGAACAGAACATTCTCGACAGTGTCGATAGCAGCGTTTTTTCTCTCTTGCTGGATCGGGATTGGGAAATTATCTCGAGAGAGAGTGAAGAGAGCCCTGCCGTAGAAGTGCGACCGGAAAATCTCGTTTACGTCATCTACACTTCCG
>WNFZ01005032.1_pt1 | contig 24358 bp, 23 predicted proteins | sample 5400081 | NCBI WGS metagenome assembly WNFZ01 (sample SAMN13153365, study PRJNA577476) | soil metagenome | isolation source: 80 cm soil or saprolite under grassland replicate 1 | place: USA:California | collected 2016-06-15
TGAGCACCAGTCGCGCGCTGACCTGCAGCTTCAGGAAATCGAGATAGCCCTGCGGCTCGATGAGACGAATGCCGCTGTCGGACCATCCGAGCATCCCCGCGATCGAGGCCCGGGTACGCGGGTGCGCCGCGAACAACAGCGGAAGGCGGCGGCCGATGCGGCTCAGCGCCTCCAGAACGGGACCGAACCGCTCGGGGTCGTCGACCATCGCGGGACGGTGCAGGGTGACCAGGCCGTAGTCGCCGCGAACCCCGAGCCGGTCCAGCACGTCGCTCTCCAGCGCCCGGTCCAGATTCTCGAGCAGCGTATCGACCATCACGTTGCCGACCCGGAAGATCCGTCCCGGATCGATGCCCTCGCGCATCAGGTTGTCGTCGGCGTCCTCGGACGGCGTCAGGAGCCAGTTGGACAGGCCGTCGGTCAACACCCGATTGGCCTCCTCCGGCATCGAACGGTCAAAGGACCGCAGTCCCGCCTCCACATGCGCAACCGGGATCGCCAGCTTGGCCGCCACCAGCGCGCATGCCAGGGTCGAGTTCACATCGCCCACCACGACCACGGCGTCGCAGGGGTGGGCGCGCAGCCATGGCTCGAACGCCAGCATCACCCGGGCGATCTGCTCGGCGTGGCTTCCGGAGCCGACGCCGAGATTCACATCAGGTTCGGGAATGTCCAGCTCGTCGAAGAAGGTTCCGGACATCGTCGCGTCGTAGTGCTGTCCCGTGTGGACCAGGCGAGCACCCACGGTCGAGCGCATCGCCCGCAGGATCGGAGCGACCTTGACGAAGTTCGGGCGCGCGCCAGCGACCACCACGGCCCTCACCGGACCACCGCCGCGCTCGCGCCACTGGGATTCTGCTCATGGGCCGCCAGCGCCGTCAGTGCGTCGAGTGCGGGGGCCGCCGCCCAGCGTGGATAGTTCAGCCGAGCGGCCGGCCGCAGGCGGCTTCCACTCGCCCTGAAGTACCGCCGCCGATCCCAGAATCGCGCTGTCAGGAACCTGAAGACCTGCGCTGGAAACGTGGGCGGGACGTAGCCCTTCCCGGCACCCCAGACCGCGGCACGCAGACCGGTTGCGACATTGTTGCAATCGCTCGGCACGACGCGGCGGCCGGCGTACTGGCGAGGCCTCGAACCATCGAACATCCGCTCGAAGTAGAACCTCGCACCCCTGTCCAACGCCCATCGCGCCGACTCGTCGACCACGCCCAGGGAGCAGATCGCATCCAAGCTGAGCAGGGCGTAGGCGGTGTGGAAGCCGTCCACCCACCCGAGGGCTCGCCCCTCGCCGTATGGCCACGAACCGTCCTCGCGCTGCCACCGCAGCGCCGTTGCCACCGCGGCATCCACCGCGCCGCGAAGATCGTCGCCGAGCCCGCGGTCCAGCGCCGGCGACGCCGCCAGACGTGCCGCCAGCGCCGCCCCGAGAAGATTGGCGTTGTGAATCAGGACCGCCGAGCCGGGACTGTACGCGAAGTACGCATTGCACCAGAGATTGCGCAACAAGCCGCGCGCAAGCCAGGTCGTCCGATCCTCGTCAAGTGCCCTTGCGTCGAGGCAGCCGTGCGCCGCGAACGAAGTCGCGACGACGTTCGGGTCCGTGGCGCCATACGAGCCCCAGCGCGTCTGCACGTCGAACTCGTACCCCCACAATCCTCGGTAGCGGCCGTCGCGCACCTGGCACTCGATGGTCATCCGCGCGAGCCGGTCGCGGCGCGCCCGCCAGTGCGGATCGGACGCCAAACGTGCGCTGGCGGTGGAGGCCAGGCCGGTGGCCGCCGCCATCCGGCGATGCTCGATGCGCAGGATCGGCCGGAGATTGATCGGGCTTCGGCGGACGCACTGGAGGAACGCCTGGTGGAGTCGTGGCCTCGCCTGAGGGATCCAGCGAGCGAACGGCGAGGCAAGCCCGTCGTAGGGATCGGCGCCGTGCCAGCCGTCACGGTCGAGTCGCTCTGCCAGCGCGCTCGCGATGCGAAGGGCGTGGCCGGCCTCGAGTCCCGGATGACACACGGACGAGACCTCAAGCCGCTGGCGTGCCGGCCTCGTGCGGCTCGCTGCTCCCTGGCACGGCGTGCAGTCGCGCGAGGAGCGATCTGGGCAGGCAAGAGTCCATCTCCGCGGAACCGCCGGGGACCAGGAGAGCCCGCATCGGCCACCCTCTCCTCTCGAAGTCCTTGAACTCCTTGAGACAGACTAACGGCGGAATGCTACCTCAGTGCTTGCCCTACTGCTAGAACGCCGGTCAGGTTAACGCTGTTCAGTCGATCCAAGGGAGCCGAAGCGGCCTGGTCTGCTTCGAAGCTGAGCAGGCGCCCTACTCCTCGGGTGTGAGGTCCTCGGGTGGGACCTCAGGCCTCGCCTCCTCGGAGCTGAGGTAGTCGAACCTCAGCGCGGCAGCCTGGTCGAGGGTCGCATCGCCGGGCACCTCCCCGCGCCGGAGTTGGAGCAGCGCCACGATGGCCTGATCGAGCGTCGTCTGGGCCGGCAGGTCCACCTCAACGGTGCGTGCGGCCACGGGCGGATCCCTCCTCTTCTCTCGACATTGCTGTCCGCATTCCCGGAGGAGAGCCTCCGGACTGTGTCGGAGACATCGCGCGTGGAGGGTGGCTCAGCCAGGGCCACGCGGTGGCTGTGAAGATCGATACGTCGATGTCCTTGGCCACCTTTCCTACAGCGCCGCGAGCGCAGCGGGCGTTACGCCCACCCACGCGGCCGGCGGGACGGCATCGTACCGGCTTCAAGAAGTTCCCGAACGTCCCGTACCGATCGAACCAACCAAGCGCCCCTAGTAGCGAAGGACGAACGATCCAGTACCCAGCCGCGAGCCACTCCGAGTGTCAAGGAGAACCAACAGCGTGAAGATCTGGACCAAGCGCGCCGCCGGCATGGGCGCGATCATCGGTGCTCTGCTGGTGGCCGGCAGCGTTGCCGCCAACGCAGCCGACCTCCCGCTGGTGAGCAGCCTGCCGCTGGTCGGCAACGGGCAGCAGCAGGCAGGTCCTCGTGTCGAAGGACGCGCACTCCGGGTACAGCGGCGACAGGCACGGTGACAACGGTGACGACCCCAGCGTCGTGATCGGCAACGCCTCCGGCATCAGGACCATCGACGGCACGGGCAACACCAGCACCAACGCGCCGGTGAACGACTGCGGCAACCCCGTCAACGATGCGATGGGCATCGCGGCGGCCGCGCAGTGCGACAACGAGCAGAACAGCGTGAGCGCTGGCAGCGTCGACGCTGACGGCAGCGACGGCCCCAGCGTCGTGGTTGGCGACGGCTCGGGTCTGGACACCGAGACGCTGCAAGGCAACACCGACACCAACACGCCGATGAACACCTGCGGCAACCCCATGGGCGGCGGCGGGGTCGTGACTGGCGCGCAGTGCCGCAACCGCCAGAACCACGTGGCAGTCGGCGACGCCGGCTGACGCAACCCGCGGCAATCGTCACGCCCGGCGGCGACGGCAACGGCGCCGCGCCGCCGGCTGGCAGCAGCAGAGCAGGTCGTTGGGCGGTCGGGACGCCCGCTCGCATCACGGCGAGCGGGCGTCCCGCACTGCGATCCACCAGCCAGCCCTCGAGGTTGTCGACTTCGCCATCACGGTCTTAGGGCTGCAGGGCGTCCGGGCGGTCGCGCCACTGTCACCCCGACACCCTCCAGCGCCGCTTCCTCGAGACCCAGGCCAGATCGTCACCACCGACCAGGTGATCACCGTCCGCCTCCAGCGGCGCGCCGACGCGCCCGTCCTGCGCCGAGCCGACCTGCCTGGCGCCATCACCGTCCCCTGGTGGGGTAACTGGACCCTGCGCTGCGAGTTCGCCTGACCCTTGTGCCGAACCTGTTGCGTGGAAATCCGCGTTGATACAGCGGGAGGGCCGGGCGGGCTCTTGCCCGGCCCTCCCGCTGCCTCAGTAGCCGGCGCCGAAGCCGGCGCGTGGCACCGTCGCCAGCACCTGCTGCTGGTAGTAGACCGGGCCGCCCTCGTCAGCCGTCACGCTCGAGGGGTAGTGGGTGGAGACCATGAGCGCGTAGACGTTCGCGTTCGAGATCGCCAGCGCGAAGTAGTCGCCGATGAACCCGCGGCCCGTCGGGCAGGGGTCCCTGGCGCCGGCGCAGGGGTACTGCGAGAGCCCGCCGAGATGCTGTCCCGGCTGCTCCGGATCCCACGTGTACTTTGAGATCCGCACGTTCGCGCCGACCGGCACGGCCCCACTGCCGTTGTCCTTGTAGGCCTGCAACGAGGTATCGATGCAGAAGTTGGTCCGCCCGACGTCGGCAGGCAAGACGCTCGAGTCGTTGGGGCACGCCATTCGGCGGTCGTAGAACGCCACCGCCACCGCGCCGCCGGGGCCGGCGGCGACCGAGGGCTGGAACTGGTCGGTGGGCACGCCGAGCGCGTCGAGGTTGTCGTTCACCACGACCGGCGTCGTCCAGGTGAAGCCCCCATCGGTCGATTGCGTGAACTTCACGTCCATCTGGCCGGAGGCCGCGTCCCAATCCTCGTAGGTGAGGTAGAGGTGGTTGGGATAGGTCGGGCTCGCCGCGAAGTTCTCGGTGATGCCGTCGCGGAAGCGCGTGTTCGGCAAGACCCCGCCCGGGACGCCATTCACCGTCGTGATCGGCACGAACGGCGTGAACGTTTGGGCGTCGTCGCTGGAGCGGGCGACGTAGATCGTCGAGGAGGTCCCGTTGGGCGGGAACGAGACCACCGCGACGTAGACATTGCCGGCGGCGTCGATCTCCGGGTACACGTAGGTGACCGCTGCGCCGACCTGGGAGGGCGGGCTGATCGTGACCGCCTTGGCGAAGGTTTGGCCGCGGTCGCGGGAGACGGCCATGCGCACCTTGATTCCCTGGCCCGCCGAGGCGCCGTTGAAGACCGCCCAGGCGGCGTACACGTGGTCCTGGAACTTGTTGCCGGGGATGTGGTTGACGGCAACCCACTGCTTGTCCTCGACGTGCCCGGCCTGCTTGGCGGAGGCGTTGTTGGGCGGCTCGAGCGCCACGCCGCCGTTGCCCTTCACCCAGTGGCGTCCCATGTCGTCGCTGTACGACAGGTCGATCTCGCCGTCCGGATGCAGCTTTGTTGCGTCGAAGAACGAGTTGAACGGCAGCATCGTCTGGTAGACACGGCCGGTGGTGTCGAAGTCGACGTTGGGGTCGGTCGTGTCGGTCCAGCTCGGCGGCATGGCCTGGGTGCCGGTGGAGACGCAGTCGTAGCCCTGCACCTGGTTGTTGGAGACCGGCGTCCCGTTCAGGATCTGATAGGCGCCGAGATAGAACATGTAAAAGGTCGAGTACTTGTCGAAGAAGAACTTCGAGCTGCCGACCAGGTCCTCCGTCCCCGGCTTGACCGCGATCCAGGACTCGGAGTGGTTGGCATTGAACGGGCCAGGCCGGCACGTGCCGGCCAGCGGGACACGCGAGCCGGGCGGGACGGGATAGCCGCCGCCGGTCGTCGGCGAGCTCGCGACGACGTTGGTGAACGGCGCGCTCGCGCTCCAGGAGGCACCGCCGACCCCGCTGGCGACGGGCATGGCGCCAAGCACGAGCGCGGCCGCTCCGAACGCCGCCAGCACCCCGGGCAGTCTCCTCATTGTCTCTCCCCCTCTCGCCCGCTTCGCTAGCGCTCGGTCTACCACGGCCGCGAGGCGGCTACCAGAGGTCGCCTCAACACCGGCGTTGAGCGCCTACTGTCCGCAAGGACGTAGGGGGTCCAAGTCCCCCTCCGACACCAACCATCCGGATACCAGCGCCTCACCACCACCCTGGCGCTCTGAGCAGCGACGACAGCAGGTACTCTTTGCCGCGGCGGGCGCCAGAGGCTGCGCTGAAGAAACCTTGCGGTCGTTGTCAGCGTCTGAGCGAGGCTCGCCGCCGCTTGAACAACAGTTCACGCACGTTGAACGCCGACATCACAGGACCGCTGCGACCCAGACGGGGATGAACTGTGATGAAACGCCTGCTCTTCACGATCTTCGTGCTGCTGTCGACAATCAGCGCGCTGCCGGCATCGGCCGCCGCTTCTGAGCCCAACGAGCCGGTGCTCGCGCGCGGCGCGGCACTGCACGGCGCCAACGGCGTGATGTTCGACCGCCATGACCGGCTCCACATCGCCAGCGTCGCCGGGCGTGAGATCGTGGTGATGGACCCACAGACCGGCGCCATCCTCGACCGCCTCGGCCCCGCCCAGGGCGTGGAAGGGCCGGATGACCTGACCTTCGGACCGGACGGCGCGCTCTACTGGACCTCGTTCTTCACCGGCGTGGTCGGCCGCCGCGCGCCCGATGGCACGGTCGGCACCGTCGCGCAGCTACCGCCCGGCGTCGGCGCGATCACCTTCTCCGACGACGGCCGCCTGTTCGTCGCAGTGAGCTTCCCGGACGCCGCGGACGCGCTCTACGAGGTCGACCCCAACGGCGCCAACCCGCCACGGCTGGTCGCCGAGCAGCTTGGCGGCCTGAACGCAATGGACTGGGGGTCGGACGGCTTCCTGTACGGCCCGCTGAACTTCCGCGGCCAGGTGGTCCGCATCAACGTCGACACCGGCGCGGTCGCGCCGGTCGCCGATGGCTTCGGCCTGCCGACGGCGGCCAAGTTCGACTCGCGCGGCCGGCTGCACGTCGTCGATCAGCTGAGCGGCAAGGTGGTGCGCGTCAATGTCGCGACCGGCAGGAAAGCGGTCGTCGCCCGGCTGACGCCGGGGCTGGACAGCCTGGCGTTCGACTCGCGCGATCGGCTGTTCGTCTCCAGCTTCCAAGACGGCTTCATCGCCGAGGTCACGGCCGACGGCGAGGTCCGGATGGTCAGCGGCGGCGGCATGATCCTGCCAGGCGGCGTGGCGGCGCTGCCGCGCGGACGCGACGGCGAGTCGGTGTTCGTCGCCGACCTGTTCAGCCTTCGGGAGTTCGACGCGCGGACCGGTCGGCAGCGCCGCGTCGAGCGCGGGTTCACCGGCTACTCGCAGCTGATCAGCCCGGTGTTCACCGTCGCGCCGGATGGCGACAGGCTGCTGCTGTCATCGTCGTTTGCCAATGCGGTGCAGCTCTGGGATCCGGCAACACACGCCGCAGTGGCGACCTACACCGGCTTCGCCGTGCCGCTGAACGCGATCCGCTTCCAGGGTGACCTGGTCGTCGCCGAGTTGGGGAGCGGCAGCGTGGTCCGCGCGCGGGGCGCGAACCCGACCGAGCGGGCGACGCTGGCGACCGGGCTGGGCGTTCCGGCGGGGCTGGCGGCCACCGATGACGACCTGTGGGTGGGCGACTGGGCCACCGGCAGCGTCCTGCAGTTGGTCGCCGACGGGCGGCCACTGGCGCCGCCGCGAGTGGTGGCAGAGCACCTCGCCGCCCCGGAGGGGCTGGCGGTCGCGCCGGACCGGAGGAGCCTGCTGGTTGTCGAGAGCGGGGCTGGGCGGCTGGTGCGGATCGATCTGGCAACCGGCCGCGTCAGCACGGTGGCGGACGGGCTGGCGCTGGGCGCGCAGGGCATCCCTGGCCTGCCGCCGACGTGGAGCTTCAACGGAGTGGCGGTCGGCCATTCGGGCGCGGTCTATGTCAGCGGCGACAAGGCGAACGTGCTGTACAGCCTCGATTGAGAAAGGCGACCGGCGGGTGGGCCCAGCCACTCAGCTGGGCCCACCCGCTCAGCGGCCGCGGGAGCGTGGCACAGCGCAGGCCGCCGCGCATGGCTGGGGAACGCACGGCTCAAGCACTGTGTGCTCCTCCGCATCCCAATCGCCTGGGAGCGCTGACTCAGGCCCATCGGCACCCGCCTTGAACAACAGTGCACCCCGGGTGAACGCCACCCTGGGCGGGTGGATAGATCCCGGGTGGATGGATCGGGAGGGAAGGAGGCGTGATGCACGTCGGTCTGAGGCTCCTGCCCGTCGCCCCGCACCGCCATGCGTCGGCGCGTGTCCCGGCCGGCATGGCAGGTGAAGGGAACCCTGAGAAGCGGCTGACGTGCTGATTCGCGTCTGGATCGAGCGCACCCAACCGCTGGCCGGGACTGCGGCGACCGAGGGAGCCGAGCCGGTGGGGTTCGACGGCTGGTTGGACCTGCTCAAGGTGATCTCCGAGCTGGTGGCCGCAGCGCCCTCGAGCGGCGAGGATGTGGACGCGACGGAGGAGCCCATACAAGGAACCCAGCTGAACAACGGTTCCCCCCGTTTGAACGCCCCTACGTCAACAACCCGCGAGGAAAGGGGTGACACGATGCGCATCGGATTGACGGGAATCTTCGTCGACGATCAGGACAAGGCCGAGCGGTTCTACACCCAGGTGCTCGGCCTCAAGGTCAAGACCAACGCCGCCTACAGTCCCACCGAGCGCTGGCTGACCGTGGTGTCGCCAGAAGACCCCGAAGGGGTCGAGCTGGTGCTGCACCTGACCGACGAGCCCGCGCGGGCGTTCCAGCAGGACAGCCGCGAGGTCGGTCGGCCGGTGATCTCGCTGCGCACCGACGACTGCCAGCGCGACGCGGAGCGTCTCAAGGCCAAGGGTGTGGTGTTCGTCAAGGAGCCCGCCAGGATGGACTACGGCGGCATGGACGCGGTCTTCGACGATACCTGCGGCAACCTGATCAACCTCCACCAAGACTGAGGCGCAGCCGTCATGAAATGCAATCCACCAGGACCAGCGGTCGCCGGCACTGTGTGCGCATTCTTCACCGCCACCGTTCGCGACGGGTTGACACGCGTCGAACGCACCCGACGGTGACGCCGAGCCTGCCGAGGATGCGTCGCAGATCCCTGCCCAGTCAGGACCACCCGGATGAGTGGCGTCGGTCATCCGCCTCCCCGGAGCGCGCAACCGCCGACGAGCCGGACCGCCCGGCCTCGCTATCACCGCCTGGCCATAGGATCCGGCCTTCTGGCCACCTCGCATGACTCGCCAACGTCACCCACGCCACCCCACCAGAACTCCGAGACCGGACGCTGTGGCTGTGCAAGGCGCAGCGTGCTGCTGGCCGGCGCCGCCACCTTCGGGGTGATCTCGGTGCTGGCCGCGTTGTCGACCAGCCCGGAGATGCTGATCGGGGCCCGCGCGCTGCTGGGGTGGCCGGGCGCCGGTTGGAGCTGGCTCGCACCGTGAGCGATCGACCGCTCGGCCGTGCCCAGCGACTGCAATCCACGCCATCATGACGCGCTCAACAGCCTCTTGGCCGCTGGTCAGGGGTGGCCGGGTCCCGGGTGGGCGAGGGGTACCGGGCGGGCATGCCTGGCGCTAGGCTGACCAGGGCGATGGCTGTGATGGGAGACCCTGCCCGGCGTCCAGGATCGCGGGCGTTTGTGGGCCGGGACCGGGAGCTGGCGGAGCTGCTGGCCGGCCTGGAGGACGCCGCCGGTGGTCGGAGACGGCTGTTCCTGATCGCCGGGGAGCCTGGGATCGGCAAGACCTGGTTGGCGGAGCACCTGGCAGGGCACGCGACCAGGCGCGGGGCCCGTGTGTTGTGGGGTCGCTGCTGGGAGGCTGGGGGAGCACCGCCGTTCTGGCCGTGGACGCAGGTAATTCGTGCCCTCACCGAGGACCGCGACGAGCAGACGTTGGCTGCCTGGCTGGGTGCGGGGGCGGCCCAGGTCGCCCAGTTGGTCCCCGACCTCGCCGAACGCCTTGGGATGACCGCGCCTCCCCTGGTTGCCTCTCGGGAGTCCGAGGCGGCGCGCTTCTACCTGTTCGAGGCGGTCTCCGGCTTCCTCGAGCAGGCGGCGTCGGTGGAGCCGCTGCTGCTGGTCTTCGACGATCTGCACGCGGCCGATGACCCCTCCCTGCTGTTGCTGCAGTTCCTGGCGCGAGACCTTCGCGGTGCAAGGCTGCTGGTGGTAGGGACCTACCGCGACATCGAGGCCGATCGCCATCCAGGAGTCGTCGATGCGGTGGGGCAGCTGGTGCGCGAGGGGCAGTCGCTCATCCTGCGGGGGCTGGATCGCGCAGCGGTCAAGGGCCTCATCGAAGCGTTCTCCGGGGTGGTGCCCTCCGAGGCGAAGGTCGCCGCCGTCCACGAGACGACCGAGGGCAACCCGCTGTTTGTCCGGGAGGCCGTGCGCCTGCTGGCCACCGAGGCCACCCTGCAGGACCCCGGCCGGGGAGGCGTGCCGATCCCGGGCAGCGTCCGGGCGGTGATCCAGCGGCGGCTTACCCCGCTGTCCGCCGACGCCGTCCAGGTGCTGTCGGCCGCCGCGGTGGTGGGCCGAGAGTTCGACCTGGCGCTAGTCGGCCCCTCCTGCGAGCTCCCGGTCGAGCGCGTCCTCGGTGCGTTGTCGGAGGCGCTTGCGCTGGGCATCGTGGCCGAGGACCCAGGCACCGTCGGCGCGTACCGCTTCTCGCACTCCCTCATCCGCGAGGTGCTCTACGAGCGGCTGCCGATCCCGGCCCGAATGCAGCTGCACCGGCAGGTCGGCGAGGCGATCGAGCGCCTGTATGGCAGCGGCTCGGGGGCGCATGTCGCTGAGCTGGCCCGCCATTTCGCCGAGGTCGCGGCCGCCGGGGAGGGCGCCAAGGCGCTGGAGTACGCCCGCCGGGCCGGCGAGCGAGCCATGGGCATGTACGCCTACGAGGAGGCCGCCGCCGAGTACCAGCGGGCCCTGCGGGCGCTGGAGTTCGCCGGCCCGGACGAGCCGGTTCGCTGCGAGCTGCTGCTGCGGCTGGGCGCAGCCCAAGCCCGAGCGGGCAGCTATCAGCAGGCCAAGGAGAGCTGCCTGCGGGCCGCCGAAATCAGCAGGAGGCTTGGCGCACCCGAGCAGCTGGCACGCGCCGCCCTGGGCTTCGGCGAGCGGCAGGTCGAGGGCGGCCTGGTCAACCGGCAGCTGGTCGCGCTGCTGCAAGAGGCGCTCGACGGCCTGGGTCCCCAGGATTCACCGCTTCGCGCCCGGCTGCTGGCGCGCCTGTCCCTGGAATTCACCTTCTCGGACGAGACGAAGGTCATGGAGTCGCTCAGCCGGCAGGCGGTCGCCATGGCCCGCCGGCTGGCCGACCCGGTGGCGCTGCGCAGCGCGCTGGATACCAGGTGGATGGCGGTGTGGGGTCCGGACGGGCTGGGTGAACGCACCGCCCTGGCAGAAGAAATCGTGCGACTGGCACGGGAGACCGGCGACCGTGAGATGGAACTGGACGGTCACGCCGCTCGGGCGGCCAGCTCGCTGGAATGGGGCGACGTCCGGGCGGCCCAGGCGGACATCGCGGCCCACGCCCGGCTGGCCGAGGAGCTGCCCGTGGCCGTCCACCGGTGGGCAGCGACGACGATGCGGGCGCTGCGGGCGCTCCTGGACGGCTCCTTCGACGACGCCGAGCGGCTGGCCGACGAGGCCCTGTCCCTGCAAACGGGGCGACCCAACGTCCTGTTCACCCACCTCGACCAGGTGGCCCTGCTGCGGTGGGAGCAGGGGCGCCTGGGGGAGCTGCGCGACGAATGGCAGGGGGTCGTGGACCGGTTTCCCCGGGCCGCGTTCGCACGGGCGTGGCTGTCGCTTGCCGACGCGGAGCTTGGTGACAGCGATGGCGCGCGCAGGGGGCTGTGGTCGCTGGCCGAGCAGCTTCCCCAGCGGCCTCGAAACGGGATCTGGCTGCCGGCCGTGGCGCTGGCCTGCGTGCTGTCCGCGCACCTGAACGAGCCCGAAGCCGCGGGCAGCCTGTACCCGCTCCTGGGTCCCTACGGGGGGCATATCGTCGCCTTCACGGCGCCCCAGCCGGTCGTCTGCCTCGGGTCGGCGTCGTTCTACCTGGGCCTGCTGGCGACCGTGACGGCCAGATGGGCGGAGGCCGCCGACCACTTCGAGGCGGCCATCGCCGCCCACGACCGGCTGGGGGCCAGACCATTCCTGGCCCGCACGCGCTACGAGTACGCCCGCATGCTGCTCCGCCGGGGCCAGGCTGCGGACCGGAGCATGGCGCTCTGGCTCCTGGACCGGGCGCTTGCCGCTGCCAGCTCCCTCGGGATGGCCCCCGTCGCCGAGGGGATCCAGACTCTCCGAGCGGCGCAGGCACGCGGCACAGTGCCTACGGAGCCGGCGGCCGCCGAAGCCGCCGCGCCCGAGATGTCCAGGAACGTGTTTCGCCGCGAAGGTGAGTACTGGAGCGTCGCCTACGAAGGCGACATCGTCCGCGTCAAGGACGCCAAGGGCCTGCGCCACCTGGCCCGGCTGCTGGCCCATCCTGGGCGGGAGTTCCATGCGGCCGAGCTGGAGGCGGCCGAAGGCCGGGTGGCGCCGGCGGCCTCCGTGGGGTCAAGGGGTCGGGCCGAGAGTGGCGAGCTGACGGTACGCCTGGACCTTGGCGACGCCGGGGAGCTGCTGGACGCCACCGCCAAGGCCGCCTACAAGGCGCGGCTGGAGGAGCTGCAGGCGGAGCTGGACGAGGCGGAGGGCTTCAACGACCCGGTCCGTGCCGCCAAGGCACGGCAAGAGATGGACTTCCTGGTAGACGAGCTGGCGCGGGCGGTCGGGCTGGGCGGCCGCGACCGCAGGGCGGCGTCTCACGCCGAACGCGCCCGACTCAACGTGACCAGGGCGATCCGGGCGGCGATGGCCAACCTCGCCCGCGCCGACCCTTCGCTGGGCCGGCATCTTGCCGCCACGATCCGGACGGGCCGGTACTGCTCCTACACCCCGGATCCCCGCGCCCCGATCGCCTGGGAGCTGTGACCCGGCGGGTCCCTCGGCATCCGCCTGAACAACAATGCAGTAGGGCAGCTGGGCCAATGGCGTGAGCAGCGTGACCCACGCGCGAGTCAGCCCAATCTGCTTGACGCCGCTTTGCCTGCCTGCGTTGGCGTGGTGTCGGTGGCCGCCTCCGCGCTGCTGTGGGCGGCGGTGCTGCCGGCGCTCGTGCTGCGTGTGGGCAAGGCGCGGCAGGCGGCGGGACCCGCTGAGTCATGGGCAGTACGTTCGGAGGGCCTGGCCGCGTCCGATTGAACAACGGTTCACGCATGTTGAACGCCCCGGCGGTGAAGAACCCTCAGCCATAGCCTGGATCGGCACGAGCATAAGGAGGTACTAGAGCCCCGATATTTCAGGAAGCCATGCAGTGTGAGCGTCTTGGCCGGGTTCGACTGCACTTGCGGGATTGACGAGCGGTATCGGCTCGGCGGTCTTGCCAGGCCCGACAGGACCCACGATGCGGTCGCAACAGCGCCCGATGGCCGCGCCGCAATATCGAGCTCGACCGGCTCGAGGGCTACCTGGACGAGAAGAAAAGAGGACAGCGGTGAGTCACAACCTGAAGCTGGAGCGCCGGTTCGACGTGGCGCCGGAGGTGGTCTTCGACGCGTTCACCGACCCACAGGCCCAGAAGGAGCTGTACGCCGATGCGCCGGACTGGATTGTCGAATCCCAGTGCGACCTGCGCGTCGGGGGCCGGTGGAGCATCACGTTCGGGCCCCCGGGAAGCACGCCGGCTCGCGAGACCAACGTGTTCCAGGTGGTCGACCGGCCGCGGCGCGTGGTCTACAGCTCAACGATGACGATGCCGGACGGATCCAGCGTCGACACGGGCATGGAAGTCACTTTCGTTGAGGAGGACGGCAGGACCCTGATGACGATCGTCCAGAGCGGCTTCCCAACCGCCGAGGTCCGGGACGAGTTCGCGGGCGGCTGGCCGAGCATCCTCGACGGGCTCAGGCGCGCCGTCGCCGCGAAGGTCACGGATCGTTCATGAGCGTCGTCAGCACCCGCCAGGCCGGGCGGCGAGAGTGGATCGGGCTGGCGGTGATCGCCCTTCCATGCCTGCTGTACTCCATGGACCTGACCGTGCTGAACCTGGCGGTGCCACACCTCAGCGCGGACCTGCAGCCCAGCAGCACCCAACTCCTGTGGATCGTGGACATCTACGGATTCCTGCTCGCCGGGTCGCTGATCACCATGGGCACCCTCGGCGACCGCATCGGCCGCCGCCGGCTGCTCCTTATCGGCGCCGGCGCGTTCGGCGTCTGCTCGGTGCTGGCCGCGTTCTCCACCAGCGCCGGGATGCTCATCGGCGCACGCGCCCTGCTCGGGTCGCCGGCGCGACCCTGGCGCCCTCCACCCTGTCGCTGATCCGCAACATGTTCGCCGATCCCCGGCAGCGCACCGTCGCCATCGCGGTGTGGATCACCAGCTTCTCGGCGGGCGGCGCGATCGGGCCGCTGGCGGGCGGGGTGCTGCTGGAGTGGTTCTGGTGGGGCTCGGTGTTCCTGCTGGCCGTGCCGGTGATGGCGCTGCTGCTGGTGCTGGGGCCGATCCTGCTGCCCGAATACCGTGATCCCCAGGCGGGCCGGCTGGACCTGGTCAGCGCCGGGCTGTCGCTGGCCGCGGTCCTACTGGTGATCTACGGCCTGAAGCGGATCGCCCAGGACGGCCCCGGCTGGCCGGCGGCGCTGTTCATCGTGGCCGGGCTGGCGGTCGGGGTGGGGTTCCTGCGCCGGCAGCGTGCGCTGGCTGATCCGCTGCTGGACCTGCGGCTGTTTCGGGTGCCCGCCTTCAGCGCCGGGCTGGCCACCAACGTCCTCGGCTTCTTCGTCGCGTTCGGCGCCTTCCTGTTCATCGCGCAGCACCTGCAGCTGGTGCTTGGGCTGTCGCCGCTGCGGGCGGGCCTGTGGACGGTGCCCTCGGGTGGTGGGTTCATCGTCGGGTCCCTGCTGACTCCGCTGCTGGTGCGCCGGCTCCGCCCCGCGTTCGTCATGGCTGGTGGGCTGGCGCTGGCGGCGGTCGGCTTCGGGCTGCTCACCCAGGTCGACGGGGCCTCGGGGCTTGCGGTCCTGGTGACCGGGTCGGTCGTCTTCTCCCTGGGGCTTGCGCCGGTGTTCACCTTGGCAACCGACCTGACCGTCGGGGTCGCCCCGCCCGAGCGGGCCGGGGCGGCGTCGGCGATCTCGGAGACCAGCTCGGAGTTCGGCGGGGCGCTGGGCATCGCGATCCTCGGCAGCGTCGCGATCGCCGTGTACCGCAGCCACGTCGCCGACGCCGTCCCAGCCGGTGTCCCATCCCAGGCCGCCCACGCCGCGCGGGACACCTTGGGCGGCGCGGTGGCGGTGGCCGGGCAGCTCCCCGACCAGCCCGGCCAAGCGCTGCTGGACGTCGCTCGCCAGGCGTTCACCCAGGGGTTGCAGTTGACCTTTGCCGTCAGCGCTGCCGTCGCGATCGGCATCGCCATCCTCGCCGCGGTTCTGCTCCGACACGTTGGCGCAGGCTCCGAGCCCGAGGAGCAACCAGCACCGAGTCAGGATGGATCCTGCTGCGCCGCCAAGGTGGGCGTGGTGAAGCTCCAAGGTCACACCGCCCAGATGCGAGCAGAGTCATGAAGCCATCATTGGTCCAAGAATGACCGGTCATGTCCGGCGATCCAGTACAGGTCGGCCACTTCCCACCAGTCACTCCGGACATGAACCAGCCCAACTACAGGAGCGGATGGACATGCTGCTTGAGAACAAGAACGCTGTGATCTACGGAGGGGGCGGTTCCGTAGGTGGTGCGGTTGCCCGTGCCTTCGCCCGCGAGGGGGCGAAGGTCTTCCTCGCCGGTCGTACCATGGCCGCGCTCGACGCGGTGGCCCAGGAGATCGCCGCCACCGGAGCCGTGGCCGAGACGGCTCGAGTCGACGCGCTCGACGAGCGGGCCATCGAGGAGCACATCGGCGCCGTGGCTGCGAAGGCAGGAGGCATCGACGTCTCCTTCAACGCCATCTCGATCCGGGACGTTCAGGGGATCCCGCTGGTCGAGCTGTCGCGTGAGGACTTCAGCCTCCCGATCGTGACCGGCACCACCACACACTTCTTGACCGCGCGGGCGGCGGCGCGGCGCATGGTCGAGCGGGGGTCAGGGGTGATCTTGACGCTGTCTGCTTCGGCGGCCCCCGTCGCCGGCTCTCCCGAACCGGGGCGGGGGGATGGGAGGCTTCGGGGTGGCGTGCGCGGCGATCGAGGCGTTGTCGCGACGGCTGCCGACGCTGGCCGAGGTGGCCAATGTGGCGGCCTTCATGGCCTCAGATCAGGCCAGCGCGATGACGGCAACCATCGCCAACCTGACGTGCGGGACCGTCGTCGACTAGCGCCGTCCCGACCGACGAGCTGGAGGCTCTCCTTGGGGGAGGCAAGGACCTTCTGCGACGACTACCGACGCTCTGGGTTCTCCGCGATCGGCACCGTCACGGCGAGTTGCGGCCGACGGTGGCTGGCATGGACGCCGGCAACACGTGCCACTTGGAGGACACATCGAGATGACCATCGACGCGCCGGCCAGATCACGACAACACGATGCCGGTGAGGAAGGAAGCGAGATGGCGGGTTACGTGCAGGTTCGGGGCGTGCGAACCTGGTACGAGGAGCGCGGCGAGGGCGAGCCGCTGGTGCTGTTTCACGGCGGGATGGGCGACGCAGGGGACTTCGCGGCCAACATCGACGCGCTGGCTGCCCGCTTTCACATCTTGGTTCCGGAGCGACGCGGCCACGGCCACACCGCAGACGTCGATGGCCCCATCACCTACGAGTTGATGGCGCAGGACATGATCGCGTTCCTGGAGGGCGTGGTAGGTGAGCCGGCGCACCTGGTTGGCCACAGCGACGGCGCGAACGTGGCGCTGCTGGTCGCGCGGCACCGTCCCGACCTGGCTCGCCGCCTGGTCAGCATCAGCGGAAACTTTCACCATGACGGCCTGATCCCCGGCGTGATCGACGCCGACGAGGCGGCCGAGTTCGCGGTGACGGCCTACAGCCAGGTGTCACCAGATGGTCGAGAGCACCTTCCGGTGGTGGCCGGCAAGCTCGCGCGGATGTGGGCACACGAGCCGACGTTGACATCGGAGGATCTGCGCGGCATCACCGCTCCGACGCTGGTCATGGCCGGCGACGACGATGCGGTCACCCTGGAGCACACCATCGCGCTGTACCGAGGGCTGCCGAACTCCGAACTGGCCATCGTGCCCGGCACCTCCCACCTGCTCATCATGGAGAAGCCGGCGCTGTGCAATACGATCATCGTCGACTTCCTGACGGGCCGTGTCGTACCTATCCTGTTCCCGATCCGCCGGAAGACGTGACGGCAGGTCGGAGTCGCTTCGCGACCGCGGGCGAGTCATTCCGCATGCGCCAGACCCGCAGCCAAGGAGGCACACGGGCGCTGAGGATCTTCAGTCCGGCCGGTGGCGCGAGCAACGCCACGAGGTGAGCCGAGCGAACAACCCACCGAATCCCAATTGGTTTCCGGTGCATACGGCGATGGAGGAAGCCGAGTGGGTCGCGCCGAGCCCTGAGGTGGCCAGCCTGCTGAACCCGGTGCCGGCGCAGCGAGCAAGGCTGCTGCTGGCCCAGGTCGATGAGCTGGTCTGCGGTCTGCTGGATGCCCAGCCGCTCGGCCAGGGTGGCGGGCAGCAGCTGGCCCGCAGCGGCCTTGCGGCATCGGCGAAGACTTCCAGCACGTCACGGTAGGCCACGGGCAGCACCACCTCCTCCACGCCCGCCTGCCACTGGGGCACCGTGACCACCCCGACACCCACCCGCGCGGCCACCGGGGCCGCCTCCAACCCGGCACGTGCGACCGGGCCGTTCAGACGCAACGCGGCCCGAACCCCGGCGTCGCCGTCCTGGGCGACCTCAACACCGCCCGGCCCTCCATCGGCCCCCTCGACAGCCCCCACTGGTGGTCGTCACCACCGCCAAGGATCTCCAGGACGGTCTGCCGCGTGATCCCCAGCCGCGACAGCAGCTCCTCCTCGCCGGCCAACTGCTCGGTCAGCTCGGCAATCCGCGCACGCAATGCCTCCGCCCGGACTCTCGCACACCAGACCACAACACCCCAGCTCAACAGGTCCCTGCGAACGAGCTACACCCAATGACGATCGACGTCACATCCAGACGTCTCTACTGTTCGGGCTGGGCCAGGTGGACTTTGGCGTCCTCATAGGTGGCGTCGCCGGTCGACTCAGCAGGCCCATAGACGAGGTTCAGCACACCCGTCTTGAAGGTCTCGGACGAGATCAGCGTCAGCGGGATCGGGGTCTCGCCCTCGTCGAACAGCCGCATGCCCTTGCGGACGGCGATCGGGTGCACCAACAGGTGGAGCTCGTCCAGCAGCCCAGCGGCCAGCAATTGGCGGACGACGGAGACCGAGCCGCTCAGGGCGATGTTGGTGTCGCCCGGCTCGTTCTTCAAGGCGGCGACGGCCTCGACGAGGTCGCCCTCCAGCTGCTCGGAGTTCCGCCAGGTGAACTCCAGCTGCTGATTTGACACGACGATCTTGCGTGCGTCGCCGAGCGCCTTGGCCATAGCGGCGTCTTCCCCGCCGGCCGTTTCCCGCGCAGGCCACGCCCCGGCGAAGCTGTCGTAGGTCTTGCGGCCGAAGAGCACGGTGTCGGCCGCGCCGAGAGTTGCCGAGACGGCAGCACCCATCTCGTCGTTGAAGTACGGGAAGTGCCAATCCCCCGGGTTCTCGACGACGCCGTCGAGCGAGATGAACAGGCCTGCGGTGATTTTCCTCATGATGCTTCTCCACAGAAGTAGTCGGTGAGGTGGCGTCCCAGGTTCGGTGTAACAGTGGCCTGAGCGCAGGTTCCGATGGTCACGTTACGCGGCGTGTGTGACAGCTTTCGGCGGGCTGTGGTCGTCGGTGTTGTGGTCGGGTTGGTGGGTCGTTGGGCTGTTTGGTCAGAGTGCGATGGTGGGCTCGCATCTCGCTCGTTCCTTCAAGAGGCGGTCGGCGGCCGTGTTCAGGAGCGCTTGGGTTCGAAGTGCAACGCGGTGATCCCGCAGTCGAACGGTTGCGCAGCGACGAGGCGAAGCTGCTGGTAGGCCCCGAGGTTGGGGAACACGGGCAGTCCGGCGCCGATCGCGGTCGGGTTGACGAACAGGTGGAGCTCGTCGAGCAGACCCTTGGCGATCAGGCCCGATACGAACGTGCTGCCTCCGTAGGCGATCATGTCCCCGCCCGGCTGGCCCTTGAGCCGGTTCACGGTCTCGGCCAGGTCGCCGCCGGCGACGACCGCGTTCTCCCAAGGCGACTCGGTGAGGGTGTTGGAGATCACCACCTTGGGCGTGTTGTTCATCCAGTCGATGGACGCCTGGGTCTCGCCCTCGGGCCCGGCCGCCCAGGCCGGGATGAACCCCTCGGCGAGCTTGCGGCCCAACACGATGCAGTCGACCGATTCGGTGAGCGCCTCGACGTGGGCGCTGATGTCGTCGGTCCACGGGTGCGTCGTCCAGTCCATCTCGCCGTTCGGGCCGCCCATGTAGCCGTCGACGCTGGTCTGGACCTGGAGCTTGAACTTGCGCATCTGGTGCTTCCTTTCGGGTTCGGGGGTGGTGTTGGCTCTGCTGGTGGTGAAGAGGCCAGGAGCTGCTCGGCCAGGCTCGCAGGCCCGGTTGGGCGGCCCGCCGCCCGGGTCAGCCGGCGAGCAGGGCGTCCATCTGGCCGACCGCCTGCACAAAAACCTCTGTCGCGCCCATGCGCACCAGCTGCTCCATCTGCTCCCGGGAGTCGAAGACCGAGCGCACCTCCATCCGGGTGCCGCCGTCGTGCTCGGTGAGCCGCACCCGCACCGTGGTGGTCGGCATGCCGGCGACCGGTGTCCCGTTGTGGTCGGCGGACCCGTCGGTGAACTCCAGGGACTTCGGCGGGTTGACCGACGTGATGCGCCACCAGCCGCGGGACTTCTCGCCCTGTGGGCCGGTCATGAAGTAGGTGACCGCACCACCGGGGGTCAGGTCGTGGGTCTCCACGGTCGCCGGGTGGCTCGGCGGTCCCCACCAGCGCTCCAGCTGCCGCGGGTCGGCCCACAGCTGCCACACCCGCTGGATCGGGGCGTCGAAGTCGGCGATCAAGGTGAAGGTCAGGCGGTCGAAGTCCTTGGCGACGCTGGTGACGCTCATCGGCCTTGTCCTCTGGTCGGGTTGTTCTCCTGTGGGTCGGGGACCTGCGCGAGCAGGTCCGACATCCGCTCCACTCGCCCGCGCCAGGCCGTCTCGAGCTGGTCGAGGGCCTGCCGCGCACGGCCTAGGGCGTCGGGGTCGGTGCGCACGAGCTGCTCCCGTCCGTGGCGCTGTTTGGTGACCAGGCCAGCCCGCTCCAGCACCGCGACGTGCTTTTGCACCGCGGCGAAGCTCATCGGGTAGGCCTCGGCCAGTCGCGACACCGACGGCTCGCCCCGGACGCAGCGGCGGAGGATGTCGCGGCGGGTGGCGTCGGCCAGTGCGTGGAACAGGTGGTCCACGGCCTCGTCGGTCAACTCATCCACAACCATTTGGTTGTAGATTAGTGCGGCTCCTACTCGCTGTAAAGCGGCTCGCGCTCCCAGAGTCAGGCGCCAGAAGAGTGACGAGAAGACGCACGGCCGTGGTCTTGCCCGCGCCGTTGGAACCGAGCAGCCCACGGGACGGTTCCCTCGGCGACGGCGAGCGTGAACCGGTCCAGTGCAGGGATCTCCGGAACTCCGATGCGGCCGCGCTGTGGCGGGAACGCTCGCCCGAGTGGAGGGCATCGGACGGGGTGATCGCTCAATGCAACAGCGCCCCTTACCTGCGTCTGGTCAACCTGCCAACAATCCCACCACGATGTCGGCACGGGTGGGCGGCGTCGGCCAGCAGCGGTGTGAACCACGCCACCCGGGCCGTCGACGATGACGCGGTCGACCTCGATGCCACGGTCGGCGAGCAGTTCCTCGGCGTCGCGGTACCACAGCCCGAACCGCGGGTAGCAGCGGACCGCGTACGCAAGCACATCGGGTGGGAACCGGAGGCCAGCGAACGCGGGTCCGGGTGCGGGACCGGGCGAGGCGACGGATTCTCATGGCGACAGTCTCGCTGCCCGACCCCGGTCGCAAGAAACCCAACAGCACCCCCCAAAAAAGCGGCAGCGCAGTCGTCCGGCTAGGACGGCCACCGCCCGCCGGTGACGGCGACCCGATCGCTGCCGGCCTGGCCTTGACCGGGCCGCTTACCGCCAACCCTTCGTCCCGGGGGCGAGCCCATCGACGGCGTCGTCTCGGTCCCACTACCCTGTAGAGCGGAGGGAGCGCCTGTTGGTGGCGGGTTCGGGGGGAGCGTGCTCCCCCCGAACCTCGCTGGGATTGTGCTAGCGCACCGGCTGCAGCTCGCGTTCCGGCTCGGCCGGAGGGGCTGGGGCCGGGGGTGGGGCGGCACCCTCGATGCGGAATTGCGGTAGCCATCCAAGCCACCCCGGCAGGTACCAGTTCCACCTGCCGAGCAGGGTCATGGCCGCAGGGACCAGCACCGAGCGCACCAGCGTGGCGTCGATCAGCACCGCCACCGCCAGGCCGAAGCCCATCTGCTGGAGCATGGTCAGCCGGCCGGCAGCGAACCCGGCGAACACCGCCACCATGATCACCGCGGCGCCGGTGATGATCCCGCCGGTGGTGCGCAGGCCAAACGACACCGCGTCACGGTTGTCCCTGGTCTGGCCGTAGCGCTCCTGGATGCGGCTGAGCAGGAACACCTGGTAGTCCATGGACAGCCCGAACAGCACCGAGAACAAGAACAGTGGCAGCCACGACTCGATGGTCTCGACCTGCTGGAAGCCGAGCAGGCCCGCGCCATGCCCTTGCTGGAACACCCACACCAGCAGCCCGTACGCGGCGCCCGCCGACAGCAGGTTCAACGCCACCCCCAAAAGCGGCAGCACCACCGAGCGGAACACCACCATGAGCAACAGGAACGACAGGCCCAGCACGAACGCGATCGCAAATGGCGTGTAGAAATGGGTCAGGTCGAAAAAGTCGATCCCACCCGCTGTCTGCCCACCGACCTTGACGCGCGCGTCCACCCCGGCGAAGGCGGCGGGGACCGTCACCTTACGCAGGTGGCGGACCGCGGCCGTGGCGGCCTCGCTGCTGGGGTCGCCGTTGACCGGGACCGAGACCAGGGCGAGGTCGCCCACCTGGTTGATCTGGACGGTGCTGGGGCCGAAGGCACGGTCGGTCTTGAGATCAGCCTGCAGCCTGCCGATCGCCGCAGTCACCGCGGGTGAGCGGACCTTGCCGTCGACCACGATCTGGGCGGGAGAGGTCAGGCCGCCGGCGGTGAAGTCCCGGGACAGCACCGTGAACGCCTGCTTGGACTGGACGTCATTCGGGAAGGTGCTGATCCCAGAGAACCCGGTCCTGATGCCAAACAGCGGCACCGCCGCCACCGCCAGGATCCCGGCGGCAACCAGAAGGCTCAGCACCGGCCGGGCCATGACCCGCCGCGCCACCCCGGCCCAGAAGCCGCGGGTGCGCTCCACGTCAGCCTGGCGGTGGCGGAACAGCACCGGCACGCGCAGCGCGTTCACTCGGTCGCCCATGACGGCCAGCAACGCTGGCAGCAAGGTGAGCGAGGCGGACACCGCGACCAGCACGACGACGATCGCGCCGGCGGCGATGCTGCGGAAGATCGTGGTCGGGTTCAGCAGCATCCCCGCCAGCGCCAGCACCACGGTCAGCCCGGAGAAGAACACGGCCCGGTTGGCGGTTCCCCCGGCCGCGCCGATGGCGGCGAGCTTGTCACGGCCGCGGGCGCGCTCCTCGCGGTAGCGCGACACGGTGAACAGCGAGTAGTCGATGCCGACCGCCAGGCCGATCATCGTGATCATGTTGGTGATGAAGAATGACAGGTCAAAGGCCAGGCCGAGCAGGGACACCAGCCCGAGCGCGACCACGATGGACATGATCGCCAGCACGACTGGCACCACCGCGGCGGCGAGGGTTCCGAACACCACGATCAGGATGATCAGGGCGGCGACGATGCCGATGGTTTCGCCCTGGCGGAGGTCCTGCTCGGCGATGGTGTTGGAGTCCTTGGCCGCGGTCGCCTCGCCGGCCACCCAGACCTTGAAGCCCTGGGGGTGCTGGGCGTGCAGCGTCCGGTCGAGAACCTGATCGATATTGGCGTTGGCATCGTCAAGCGAGCCGGCCATGATCAGCGGGATCAGGATGGCGTGGCGGTCGTCCGAGACGAACCGGCCACCGGCCCGGTAGGGATCCTCGGTCGCTTGGACGACCCCAGGCTTGAGCGCGTCGATGTCGCCCGTGAGTCGCTGCACGTACGCCTTGAACTGGGGGTCGGTCACGGTCCGCGACTCCGACCGGACGATCACGACCTCGTTGGAGCGGCGCGGCCCCGATAGCCGCTGCTCCAGTAGCTGCTGAGCCTGCTTGGAGTCGGGGTTGTTGGTGAAGTCGGCCTGGGTTGTCAGGGCGCCGCTCAGATAGCTGGAGGTCAGTAACCCCCCGACCAGGAACAGCCCGACCCAGATACCGATCACCGTGAAGCGGCGTCTAGCACTCCAGCGCGCCACACTTTGCGGGGACAACCTCATTTCTTCCTCTCAATCTTCCCATTCGTCTCGGTAGCCACTTCGAGCTTTCGGCTGGCTAACGGTCAGTTGTGGTCATGCCGTGTCGTGAACCTTCTGGAACGCCCGGCACATCCACCGCCGGGATGCTGCTACCGGTTCGGGTGGGAGCCTGCTTGGTCAGCCTTCCTTTTGGTCAGACGCCCTTGATCGTGCCGGTCATCCCGCGATGGAAGGTGCACACGAACTCGGTGGTGCCCTCGGGGACGGTGAAGGTGGCGGTGGCGACCGCACCTGCTTCGATCGTGCCGGTGTTGAGGTCGGCGGCCTCGATCGCAAAATCGTGGGCGCGATCGTCGGTGTTGGTGATCTCGATGGTGACCTCTTCACCCGCCGGCAGGTCCAGGGTCGCCGGGGTGAAGCGGTGGCCGTCGACGGCCTGGATCTTCACCGCGTCCCCCGTGGCCGGGCGGGAGGCCACGTTGCCGACGGGATCGGAGCTGTTGCTGCACGCGGCCAGCGTCACCCCCAGCGCGGTCACCGTGATGACGGCGCGCAGTGCCCATCGGGCCAGCCTGGCCGCCGGCGCACCTTCGGTCTGGCGTCGTGTGGTCCCTGCCCGCTGCGCTACCATCGGTCCCTCCTCGCTGGTGCTCGTCCCGGCCTGATGGTGGCGGCAGGTGCGGGCAGCCCGCGTCGGCTGGTGGTGGTGTTTTGTGGCTCATCCCGTGGGCGTACGGTCATCCCCGGGTGGTAGACCGGTGCGCCGGGTGCGGTAGCGCAAAGCACCACTCACGGCGGATGCGGGTGACCGGCGGGTGCGGGCAGAATCTCTTGGAGGTCGGGATGCAGACACCAAGGATGCTCAGCACCGTGCGCAAGGCCGCACCGGTCCTTACCGATGCCGGTGTTGGCGTCGGGGTGGCGGTGCTGTTGCTGGCCACCAGCCAGACCGGCGCCGGACCCCCGTGGATCGTCAGCCCTCGTCCACTGGACGCCGTGGCGGTCGGGCTGATCGGGGTTGTGGCCGGCGCCCTGGCGCTGCGCCGCCGCTACCCGATATCGGTGCTGGTTGTCCTCAACGCGGTCGCCCTGGCCTGGTCTG
>WNFZ01001253.1_pt1 | contig 24336 bp, 22 predicted proteins | sample 5400081 | NCBI WGS metagenome assembly WNFZ01 (sample SAMN13153365, study PRJNA577476) | soil metagenome | isolation source: 80 cm soil or saprolite under grassland replicate 1 | place: USA:California | collected 2016-06-15
CCTGACCACGCGCATCGGGAGAGTTGGGGAACGAGCCAGGGTCGGAAACGCCCGGCTCCTCGTAGAACTGATTACGGGTGAACTCGGTGATATAAAGCTTGCGTTCGAGGAACGCGGCCCTGTCCTGCAAGTACGTCTGCGTGAGACCCTGACGGTTGTTCGTAGCATCGTAGTCGTCGAGCTCGCCTCCGTTCGCACCGCCCGTCTGGAAGCGGGTATAGAAACCGCTGCCGTTGGAGTCGAACACAACGAACGGATTGAGTTGCGTGAGGGCATAGCGGTACGCCAGCAGATCCGCGCCCGTCGCGTTCTGCATCTGTGTCAGCAGCGTCGGCGCGTCATCCACGCTTGGAGCGATGCGCAGCGCCCCGCGCATCAATTGGTACAACGTGTTACCGGTGCCCGGTTTGGAAAGGCCCGTTATTGCCTGATACAGAGCCTCTCGCGCGGCGGCGCCGTTGCCGTTAGGAAGTAATTCATCATTGACTGCGAAGAGGCTCTCCAGCGTGTCGACGATCCGCTCCAGGCTCGCAGATGTGAACATGGCTGCCTGATTGAGGATCACCTTGTAGTCCGCCGTGCTCAGCGCCGGGTCGAGATCGGCGAGAAGCTTGTACACGGCCAAGCTGTCGTCGAGCGCAATGATGCTGTGGTTCAAGGCCCCGAACGGTTTCGGCTCGTCGGAGTTCGTCTGCTTCTCGATCGCGATGTCGATCTGAATTCCGGGCCGCGACCACAGGCCGGCGATCAGGTTGAAGGGCGTGCTGTCCACCAACGCCTCGTCGGCCGCGACATTGACGATCGACGCGCTCGTCGGGATCGCGCTGCCCAGCTTGGCGAAGAAAGCCTGGTTGATGGAACTGCTGAGAAATCCCGGCGCGTTGAATACCGTCACCGCTCCGGTCTTCGAAGCGAACACGCTGGAGAACGCCATCGCCAGATGTCCGCCCAACGAATGGCCCGTTACGTCCACGCGAAAGTCAGGATCGAGGGCAAGTGCGCTCGCCAGCTCACCCGTCCCATTCACCACTGGCCCGTTCGCCAGCGCAAATACAGTGGAATCGGCGTTCGTGCGAATTACAACGGCATCGGCGGGCACGGAGTCGGCGGGAAAGGTAGCGAGGCGGAACTGCTGCACCGCCTGATCCGTCGTCGCAGATGCGCGCAACCACCAGTTCACCATGGCCACGATCTGGTCGTAGGCCGCACCCGCGAGTGCGATATCCGCATCCGTCGGAAGATCCTGCGGAACCTCGGTCCCACGCGGAGCAACGGTCAGATTGCCTGCCGCATCGCTGAATACGGCGACCTGAAAGTCGGTATTGGGGCGGTCGTCGTAGTAGGCGACGACGGTCGGGTAGCGCGCAGCGAACTCGGCCGCCTGAGTGGCCGACATTCCAGCTTGAATCAGCGCAGCTATGTTAGCGTCCGTGCCCGTTGGGCCGAGAGCAAGCGTGGCATAGGAGGCAACGGAAAGCTCCGCGTTTTGAAAGAGGGAGTCCTGAATAGTCATTGAGAGTCTCCTATGATTTCGAACGTTTGCTTCTCGACATCGAGCGGCAGACCGACCTCCCTGCAGCCATACGATGAGGGATGACCTGGGCTTGGAAAGTCTCCGCCGACACGTCCGTACGTGACCTGCCGTGCGAGTACCTTTCCGTCTGCTACTCGGACAATTGACGTCTCACGGCGATAGACTTCGGGGCCCCAGTCGCGGATGATCGTCATAACGGTATCGGCCACGAATGGGCTACCCGGGTTCGCAGTACTTCTCTGAGGCACGGGAACGATCCCCCTCACGCCCCCGAGCCGCTGATATTCGCTTTGCGTCAGCTTCACTCTCTCATACACCGTCACGCCGCCATCTTTCTCGCAGAGCTCCTTCACCTTCGCATCCCAGTACGCCTGCCTTCCAGGCGCCCATCCCATGCAGCCACAAAGTGCCATTGTCACCGCGCCGATCCCCAGCGATGTTGCGCCTAAATATCTATTGCACATGCTCATCTCCCATTTAGGTTGCGCGCTAGTTCTTTGCGGCCCTTGTCGCGTCATACTTGTTTTTCCATTCCACCGATAGTCGTTGTTGCACTGATTGTCCAAATTCACCTGTGGCGTAGACCTCGCTTAGACGAATTATTGCCGACGGCAACCCACGTCCAGCGGCCGCCTTGAGTGTCTCAAAGGCAATTTGCGGTCTGTCTTCGAAGGCTGGCAGCACTTGCGAACACCAATAGTCCTTCCATAGCTCATCCGCTCGGTTCAGATCCCGCCTAGTTCTCACTCCTTCCTGAACCATGATGATCGCGCCCCAGGCGTCCCGCATGTTCCCGATTTCCTTTGCCCTTTGGTACACGACGTTCGGATCGGAAGGGTAACCTTCGCGCTCCATCGCGCGCGGATCCCGGCCTTGCAGGCGCGCGGTACGCTCCTTTTGAGTCGGCACGCTGTCGCATTGCGGGTCACGGCGACCCTGCCCCTGATCCGCGGCGGCCACCTCGGAGATCGTGAACAAGACGGTAGCTACAAATAGTTTCGTTTTCATGGCCCTCCCTTCGCACTGCGCAACCCAACACATGATCGCTGCCGCTTGGATCAGCCCCACTCAAGTTAGCACGTTCGTGTCATATGCCGCTCAGACTACCCGAATGGAGCCGGTGGTCATATGACACGTTCGTGCTATATCCCGGTCAGTCCGGAATCGCAATTTGGGAGGCCCGGAAGAGCGCCTGAGCCCTGTTGGCGGCACCGAGCTTGCCATAGATGCTGCGCATCTGGTTTTTGACGGTGTGCTCGCTGCGGGCGAGGATTTGCGCCACCTCCCGGGCGCTCTTTCCTTGGCGCAGCCAGCGCAGCACCTCCACCTCGCGCGCGCTGAGCTGTAAGGGCGCTGACGGGGCCTCCCGCACGGAGATATTTTCCGCCGAGCGTACGCGCTGCAACACCACGTGCAGCGAGGGCGCGAGCAGCCTCAGCGCGTAGGCGTGACGGCCATCGGGTTTGGCGGGGATCAGGCACAGCGCGATGAAGCTGAGCTCCGGTCCGCCGGCGTCGAACACGCCGTGCGCGGCGCAGTTCCCCAACGGATTGCCGGCGCCGGCCGTGTCGGAGAATGTCTCCAACAACTGTGGCCTGCGTTGGCGCCAGCAGCGGAACACCAGCTGCGAAATCAGCCTGAAGTTTGCGGCCACGGAGCCCTTATGCGACAGCGCCGCACGGAAACCGTCCAACAGGACGGGCCGTAGCATCAGGCGGCAGCCGCGCACCGAGCCCAACCCGCAGGCCAACATTCCATGCGGGAGGATGTTCTGCAGCGCACCCCTGCTCCAGTGCCGCAGTTCATCGCGCGTGCGAATCCCCGCCGCAGCGTCGATGACCCCGAGCAGCGCCCCGCGCCCGGCTGCGTTCAGGACAGAGGCGCCCCCGCCGTCGCCCGGCGTGCCAGGATCCTGCGCCGTGTCGATGCGCGCCAAGCGAAGAAGGGCATGATCCAAAGCCGCTGCGCCTTTTCGAGAAATCCGTTTCGGTCCGCGAGTCCGGTATCAATCAGCCTTCTTCTGTGCCGCGGCGTCGCTCAAGCCTTTCAGCACCCGGCCGAGCTGCTGGTGCAGGTGGGCGAGCGCGTCGTACCCCAGCGCCACGCGCACCGCGAGCTTGCCGTTCAGCCGCTCGGGGAGCTTACCGCCCGAGCGCGCCACGCGCGGGAGGGCGGCGAGCATGCCGGGCTCGAGGAACCCGAAGTCGATGAACGCCATGCCGGGGGCGACGTTGATGCTGCAGTAGTTGGCGACGACGGGTTGGTCGGAGTTCTCGACCGGCACCAGGCGAATGCCCATTTGTTTGCTCTCGGCGCCTGCCTGTTTCGCCGCAGGCGTGGCGTTGACGGCTTCCTTGTCTTGCGTGTCCTTCTTCGGTGCTTCTGCCATGTTGCCCCCTTTTCGTTTCGTTAAACGCTTCCCCGCGTCTCGCAGTTTCCGAGTCACGGCTTGGCCTTCTCTTCCTCGATCACCGTCATCTGCTTGAGCGGCTGCGGATCCGCGCCGGCTTGTGCGCCAGGCTTCGCTGCCCCGAATTGCATCACCTCATCCACCTGCAGCCCGCGCGGCAGGTTGTGGGCGATGAAGAGCATCGTCACCTTGCCCTTCAACTGGTTGATGGTCCGCGAGAAGGCTTCGGCCGTGGGTTGGTCGAGGTTGCTGGTCGCCTCGTCGAAGATCAGCACCTTCGGGCGCTTCAGGAGCGCCCGCGCGATGGCGATCCGCTGGCGCTGGCCGCCGGAGAGCCCGACGCCGTGCTCACCTAAGGGCGTCTGATAGCCCTGCGGGAGTTGCTCGATGACCTCGTGGACCTCCGCCATGCGGCAGGCCTCGACGATCTGGTTGAAGTCCGCGTGGGGACTAGCCATCTGCAGGTTGTCGTGTACAGTGCCCGAGAAGAGCGTCGTCTCCTGCGGCACCACGCCAAACCCCGCGCGCAGCTCGTTGGCGCTCAAGTAGCGGGTGTCCTGGCCGTCGATCAGGATGCGGCCGTCGCTCGGGGGATAAAAGCCGAGCAGCAGCTTCGCGAGCGTGCTCTTGCCGCAGCCGTTGGGGCCCACCAGCACCGTCAGTTGTCCGGGCTTGATCGCGAGATTCAAGTTGCGGTAGAGCCAGGGATGCTTTTCGGAGTAGCGGAAGGAGACCGACTGGAATTCGATCCGCCCCGCCTGTCCCGTGCCCGCGCGCTGCGGGGTGAGCGTGTAGGGTTCGGCCGGCATGTCCATGATGTCGCCCAGGCGCTTGACGGAGACGTCGGCCTGCTGGAACTGCTGCCACAGGCCCACCAGCCGCAGCATCGGCTGGCTCACGCGGCTTGCGAACATCTGGAAGGCGACTAGCATGCCGATGGTGAAGGTCGCCGCGCCGCTCGCCGCGTTCGCGGCGCTGTCGATGACAACGAGGGCGCCGACGACGAGGATGGTGAGCGTCATGGTCTGCTCCAGGGCGTTCGCCACCGTGTTATAGGTGTTGGCCAACTGCTTGGTCTCGAAGCTGGCGGCCAAGTACTGCGCGAGCAGCTCGCCATAGCGGCCCTCCAGCACCGGCTCCATCTGCAGCGACTTCACCGTCGCCATGCCCGAGACGTATTCGGTGACGAAGGCGGTGTTCCTCGCCCCGACCAGGAACTGCCGGTTGAGCTTCGCGCGGAAGATCGGCGTGACGCCCAAGCTCAGCCCGATGATGAGGACGAGGATCGCGAGCACGATGAGCGTCAGCTGCCAGCTGTACCAGAACATCACCGCGAGAAAGATGAAAAGGAACGGGCAGTCGAGAAGCAGCGTCACCGCCGCCCCGGCGACGAACTCGCGGATCTGCTCCACGCCATGGAGCCGTGCGACCAGCACGCCGGTCTGGCGGTGCTCGAAATAAGGCATGGGCAGGCGTAACAGGTGTCGGAGCACGGTCTGCCCGAGCACCGCGTCCACGCGGTTGCCGGTGTGCAGCACCAGGTACTGGCGCATCCAGGTCATGGCCGTGGAAAACAGCATGAACATGACGAGCGCGATGCCGATCACCCACAGGGTGCTCTGGGTGTGGTGCACCACCACCTTGTCGATCACGACTTGCGTAAAAAGCGGCATCGCGAGCGCGACGAGCTGGATGGCGAGCGATGCGGCGAGCACATCGCGCCAGATGCGCTTGTGTTTCAGAAGCTCCGGGACGAACCACTTGAAGCCGAACGCCGGCTTGGAGAGCGGCAGATCCGGGTCGCTTGCCTGCGGCGCCTCTCGGGCGGCCAGCACGACCGATGGCTCGAAGCAGGCCTCGAACTGCTCCAGAGGAAGCTGATGCGGAGTGTTGCTACCGGCCTCGAAGTAAAGAATCCCCTTGTCGCCCGCCTTGACGATCAACGCGGGTTTCGAGGCAGGTCCTTCCTCCTTCTGCGCCGACGCGCTCTCCGGGTCAGCTTGCAGCGGCGCTTCTTCCGAGCGCTTCAGGAACGCCACGCAGGGCAGCGGCAACGCGACCAGAGCTTTTGCGCCGACCGTTCTTTCGCCGACCCTGAAGTCGAGCGCCTTGGCGGCGCCAAGGAGCGCAGCGCGATCGTAAGGAGGCGGGAATTGCTGCGCCAGCAAGGCCGGATCAAAGGGCACCCGGTGCAGCTGGCACAGACTCCCCAGTATCCACTCGAAGTGCTCGCGGCTCATCAGCTCTCGTCCCATGCGGCTGCTTTAGCGCGCACGCCGCAGATATATCCGCATCGAAACTTTGTAGGCACTTGAGCTGCGGTCGGCAGATTCCGGGTGGCAATAGTAGGCTTTGGCGCTCCTTCAAAAATCAGGTTTTACCTGATAGTCCCTCAGGCTTTTCCTGAGAGGACGATGATTAGCTCTCGATCAGCGGCCGTTTTCCAGGAGCAGCCTCACCGGGCGGAAGCTGCGGCGATAGACTTCGCACACGCCGTGCCGCCGCAACGCTCGAAGGTGCGCGCGCGTCGGATATCCCTTGTGCTCGTCGAAACCGTATTGTGGGAAGCGCTGATGCAGCCTGAGCATTTCCGCGTCGCGCTCGGTCTTGGCGAGAATAGACGCCGCGGCGATCACCTTCACCCTGGCGTCGCCATCCACGATCGCGCGGACTGGGAACGCAAGTTCGGGGCAATGCGATCCGTCGAGCAGAACTTCATGGGGTGGGATCGACAAGGATTCCACGGCGCGCCGCATGGCGAGGAGGCTCGCGCGCAGGATGTTCAACCGGTCGATTTCCTCGACGCTTGCCCAGGCGACCGACCAGGCGAGCGCCGCTCCCTTGATCACCGCGGCGAGCCTCTCACGTTCTGACACGCTCAGGACCTTGGAGTCGGCGATGCCTGCGGGCCGCCGCCGTCCTGGACTGAATATCACGGCCGCGGCGCAAACAGGTCCCGCGAGCGGCCCGCGGCCGGCCTCGTCGACGCCGCAGATCAGGCGGATTGCAGCCACGGCAAAACGGCTTCGGTAGCACGCGCCGCCGTGTCCCTGCGCAGAAGCCGCCGTATCTGCTCGAGGCGTCCGGGGAGCCGGCGGCCGACGGCGGGATCGTTGAGCGAGTTGAGCGTGGCCTGTGCGAGGTTCTCGGGGGTCGCATCGCCCTGGAGGATCTCCGGCACGAGAAATTCGCCGGCGATGATATTGGGCAGGCCGATCCACGGCAGATGCCCCATCCCGGTCATGATGCGATAGGTGAGCCCGGCCATCTTGTAGGTGATCACCATCGGCTTGCGGGCGAGCGCGGCCTCCAGCGTCGCGGTCCCGCTCGCCACGAGCGCAACGTCGCAAGCCGCGATCGCGTCGCGAGCGTGGCCGAACAGGACGGTGAGCGGCAAATCCCCGGCACCGGCCGCGCGCATCGCTTCTTCGAAAATCGCCCGGGTCTCGCGGCTCGCGAGCGGTACGAGAAAATGCACCCCGGGCTGCCGCGCCGCGATCAGCTTGGCGGTGCGCACGAAGGTGGAAGCCATGTAGCGGACTTCGGACTGCCGGCTGCCGGGCAAGAGCGTGATGACCTTGCGCGCGGCGGGCAGCCGCAGCTGTTCCCTTGCGGCCTGCGATCCGTCTTCCTCCGGCGCCGCGTCCGCAAGCGGGTGGCCCACGTAGACGACCGGCACTCCCGCGGCGCGGTACAGCGGCTCCTCGAACGGAAACAGCACCAGCATCTTGCTGACCGACGCGGCGATCGAGCGCATGCGCCCCCCCCGCCAGGCCCACAGCGACGGGCTCACGTAATGGACCGCGGGGATGCCGGCCCGCTTCAGCCTGCGCTCGAGCGCCAGATTGAAATCCGGGGCGTCGATGCCGATGAACAGCCTCGGCCGCGCCGCCGCGAGCCTGCGCCCGAGCTTCCGCCGGATCCCGAAAATTTCCGGAAAATGCCGCAGCACCTCGACGTAGCCGCGCACCGCGAGCTTCTCCATGCTGAACCAGGAATCGAACCCTTGAGCCTGCATTTTCGGGCCGCCGATGCCCACGAAACGCAGATTGGAAACCCGTTTACGCAGTGCGGCGATAAGATGCGCCCCGAGAAAATCGCCGGAGGCCTCGCCGGCCACCATGCCCACGACGATGGGTTCCTTGCTCACCGGAGGCTACCGGATGATTCCGCGGCGCGAGCCGTCGAGGAAATCCACCAGCACCTGCAGCTCGGGACAGGCTTTTGCCTGCGCGGCGATTTTCCTGCGCGCCTCCTTGAAGACGAGCCCCGAGCGGTACAGGGTCTTGTAGGCTTTCTTGATCGCCGCGATTTTTTCGGCGTTGAAGCCGCGCCGCTTCAACCCCTCGTTGTTGATCCCGAACGGCTTCGCGGTGTTGCCCGCCGCCATGACGTACGGAGGCAGGTCCTGCAGCAGCACCGTCGCGACCCCGGTGATCGAATGCGCGCCGATCGAGACGAACTGGTGCGCTCCGGTGAACCCGCCGAGAACGGCGTAATCGCCGACGCGGACATGGCCGGCAAGCGTCGCGACGTTGGCGAAGACCGTATGGTCGCCGACCTGGCAGTCGTGGGCGATATGCACGTAAGCCATGATCCAGTTGTCGCTCCCGATCCGCGTGACGCCCGCGTCCTGCGCGGTGCCGCAGTTGAAGCTGCAATACTCGCGGATCGTGTTGCGCTCGCCGATCTCGAGCGCGGTCGGCTCGCCGCCGTACTTCTTGTCCTGGGGCGGGCCGCCGAGCGAGCTGAACCCGAAGATGCGGTTCCCCGCGCCGATGCGGGTTCGCCCCTCGATCACGACGTGCGGCCCGATCGAGGTCCCCTCCCCGATCTCGACGTGCTCGCCGACGATCGAATACGGGCCCACGGACACGCCCGGCGCGAGCTTCGCCCCGGAGTGGATCACCGCGCTCGGGTGGATCATATCGAGCGCAGCGTGCACAGGATCTTCGCTTCGGCGGCGAGCGCGTCGCCGACGCGCGCCTGAGCGGAGAATTTCCACAGGCCGCGGGTCTCCCGCTCGAGCGTCACCTCGAGCAGCAGCTGGTCGCCCGGGACGACCGGCCGCTTGAAGCGCGCCTCGTCGATTCCCGCGAAGTAGTAGACGGACTGATCGTCCGGCTTGGTGCCGAGCGTCCGGAAAGACAATATGGCCGCGGCTTGAGCCAGCGCCTCGATGACCATGACCCCGGGCATGACCGGATAGTGCGGGAAATGGCCGGCAAAGAAGGGCTCGTTGATGGTGACGTTCTTGATCGCGAGGAGCCGCTTGCCCGGCTCGCATTCGAGCACCCGGTCCACCAGAAGCATGGGATAGCGGTGCGGCAGGTGCTCCAGGATCTCGCGGATGTCCATCGCTTACCTCTTTTTCTTTCGCGGTTCGGATAGTCGCTTCTCCAGCTCGCGCACGCGCTTGACCAGCCGATCGAGGCCCCGCAGGTGCGCCACCGTCCTCGCCCATTCGCGGCTCGGCGCGGACGGGAGAACGCCGGTGTACACGCCCGCCCGGGTGATGGATTTCGTCACCACGGCGGCGGCGGAGATGGTGACGCGGTCGGCTATTTCCAGGTGGCCGATGATGCGCGCCGCGCCGCCGATCGCGCAGTGCCGGCCGATGCGCGTGCTGCCCGCGACGGCCACGCAGCCGGCCATCGCGGTATGCGCGCCGACCCGCACGTTGTGGCCGATCTGGATCTGGTTGTCGAGCTTCACGCCGTCCTCGATCACGGTATCGTCGAGCGCGCCGCGGTCGATGGTGGTGTTGGCCCCGATCTCCACGTCGTCGCCGATGACGACCCGTCCCGTCTGCGGAATCTTGATCCAGCGGTCTCCATCGGGCGCCATACCGAAACCGTCGGCCCCGATCACCGCGCCGGAGTGGATCACGGCGCGCTTGCCGATCACGCAGCGCGGATAGATCGTGACCGAAGCATAGAGGCGGCTTTCCTCGCCGATCGCCACCCTGTCCCCGACGCTGCAGCCGGAATCGACGATGACGCGCTCGCCCAGGCGCGCTTCCCGGCCGATTCGGCATCCCGCGCCCACCGTCGCGGAGTCCGGAACGATCGCCCCGGCCTCGATCACCGCCTGCGGGTGCACGCCCGGAGCCGGCCGCGGCTCGGCGCTCAGCAGCTGCGCGGCGCGGGCAAAGTAGACGTAGGGGTCCTCGCAGAGGATGCGCGGCAGCGCCGTCGCGTCGCGCTCGTCGCGCGCGAGAATCACCGCGGAGGCCCGCGTGCCGCGCAACTGCCGCCGGTACCTGGGATGGGAGAGAAACGACAGATCTCCGGGACCGGCGCTCTCCAGCGTGGCCATCCTGCGAATCTCGGCGCCGGGATCGCCTATCAGCTCCCCGCCGAGCCGCGCCACGATTTCACCGAGCCGGTAAGTGCGCGAGTTGGATTGCGTCACGAGCTACTTGCCCGCGCGGGTATCTTCGAGCGCCTTGATGACCTTGTCGGTGATATCGATGCGGGGGCTCGCCCACACGACCTGTTCGTTCTGAAGCACGATGTCGAGGTTTTCGGCCTCGGCGATCCGCTTCACCGCGAGGTTCGCGCGCTGGATGACTTCGGAGAGCTCCTGGTTGCGCCGCTGCGCCAGGTCCTCGTTGAATTCGCGCTGCTTGCGCTGGAAATCCCGGTTGAGCTCGCCGAATTCCCGCTCGCGCTTTTGCCGGTCGGATTCCGACATCGTCACCGAATTCCTGTCCATGTCTTCTTGCAGCTTCTTCAGCTGCTCCGCCATTTTCGATACGTCCTGCCCGCGCTTGGAGAACTCCTGCTCCAGTTTCTTCTGCGCCCGCTGGGCGGCCGGCGCCTCGCGCAGGATCCGCTCCAGGCTGACAAATCCGACCTTCGACTGGGCGAGAGCCGGACCGCCGGCCCCGAGCAGCGCCGCGAAGATCCAGACGGCGGCCGATTTTCCTTTCAATTCGCTCTCCCGCCAAACCCCGCCTCTAAAAATGCGATTATACCGGGCCGTCAGAATATGTAGCCGAGGGTGAACTGGATGGGCTGGACATCGTCGCCCGGCTTTTGCTTCAGGGGACGCGCGATGCTGATCTTCATCGGCCCGACCGGGGAGTTCCATGCGAAGCTCAGTCCGGCGGAGGCGCGCAGCAGCGAGAGATCCACCTTTTCGCTCCCTCCGTAGACCTGCCCGGCGTCGATGAAGGCGCCGAACCGCATCGACCGGTCGAGCCCGCTGCCGGGTACCGGAAACAGCAATTCGGCCGATCCGTTGACCTTGCGGTTGCCCCCGAGGAAGCTGCCGTCGATGTCGCGCGGCCCCAACGAAGCGTTGCGGAATCCGCGCACGCTGCCGATCCCGCCGGAGTAGTAATTCTTGAAAAACGGCAGCGGCTTTCCGCCGTACCCGTCCCCCGCGTCGAGCTCCCCGGTCAGCAGCAAGGTAAGGCTGCGCGAGAACGGGTAAAAGTACTGGTGGGTGTAGGAGTACTTCCAGTACTCGAGATCTCCCGGCGGTGTAGCGAGCTCCAGCGTCGCGCGCTCCAGGTGCCCCTTGGTCGGCCAGATGGCGCTGTCGCGCGTGTCGCGGACCCAGCCGGCGGTGTCGATCAGCGCCGCGTAGGTGCTCCCGAACTGATTCTGAAAGTCCAGATAACGCAGCGGACTGCCGGCCTGAAGCGCCAGCGCGACGCGTTCCGCGCCCAAGCCGAAAAACAAGGTGTCGTATTCGGTGAAGGGCACGCCGAATCGCACCGCCCCGCCGACCGTCCTGGTCCGGTAGTTGCCGATCCCGAGCGAGGTCGCGTTCACGTCGCGCCGGTAAACGTCGAACCCGCGGCTGACCCCGTCGATCGTGTAGTAAGGGTCGGTGAAGGAAAACGAGGCGACCTTGTTGACCGTCCCGGAGGCGATCTGCGCGCCCAGGGTATTGCCGGTGCCGAAGAAGTTGCTTTGCTGAACCGACGCCTGCACGATGAGTTTATCGACGCTCGAAAAACCCACGCCCAGCATGAGCGCGCCCGTGGGCTTCTCCTTGACCCGCACGGTCACGTCGACCTGATCGGTCGTTCCGGGTACCGCCGGCGTCTCGACCTCGACTTCGCTGAAGAAGCCCGTCTTGTCGATCCGCTGCTTGGACAGCTGCAGCTTCTGGGTGTCGAAAAAGCTTCCCTCGAGCTGGCGAATCTCGCGGCGCACCACCTCGTCGCGGGTGCGCGTGTTGCCGACGACGTTGATCCGCCGCACATAGACGCGCCGCCCCGGGTCGATCAGAAACGTGAAGGCGACCTTGCGCTTTTCCTTGTCGACGGCGGGATTCGCGTTGACGTTGGCAAAGGCATAGCCCTCCCGCCCCAGCCGGTCGACAATGGCCTTGGTCGACTCGGTGAGCTTTTCCCTTGAAAACGTCTCTCCCGGCCTGATCGTGATCAGCGCGCGAAGCTCCTCCTCCGGGACGAGCAGCTCGCCTCCGAGCTTCACCTCGGTCACCTCGTATTTCTCGCCCTCGGTGATGTTGACGGTGATGTAAATGTCGCGCCGGTCGGGGGTGATCGAGACCTGGGTCGAGTCGATGCTGAACTCGAGGTAGCCGCCGTTCAGGTAATACGAGCGCAGCGATTCGAGATCGGCCTGCAGCTTCTGCCTGGAATACTGGTCGTTCTTGCTGAACCAGGTGAACCAGCCGGGGGTGCGAAGCTGGATGATGCCGAGCAATTCGTCCTGCGAAAACGCCCGGTTGCCGACGATGTTGATTCTGGCGATCTTTGCGACCTCGCCCTCGTTGATGCTGAAATTGATCGCGACGCGGTTGCGCTCGAGCGGGGTCACGGTGGTCGTCACCTCGACGCCGTAGAGGCCGCGGGTCAAGTATTGGCGCTTGAGCTCCTGCTCGGCCTGGTCGAGCAGCGCGCGGTCGAAAATACGCCCCTCCTGGAATCCGACGTCGCGCAAGCCCTGCTTGACCTTGTCCTTTTCGAATTCCTTCATTCCGGTGAACTCGATCGAGGCGATCGCCGGGCGCTCTTCCAGCGTCACGATCAGCACGTTCCCTTGAGCTTCCAGCCTCACGTCCCGGAAGAAACCCGTGGCGAACAAGGTGCGGATCGCCCCCGCCGCTTTCTCGTCGGTCATCGTGTCGCCGACCTTGACGGGAAGATAATTGAAGACGGTTCCCGCCTCGATGCGCTGGATGCCTTCGACGCGGATGTCGCGCACGACGAAAGGATCGAGCGCCCACGCCGGCCCGCAGAGCACGAGCAGGAAGATCGCGGCCCGCAGCGCGTTTTTCACTGAAGGAGTTATCAACCCGCCAACAGGCGGTTGAGGTCGTTGTAGAAGGCGAAGGCCATCAGGGAGAGGAGCAGCGTCAGCCCGAGACGCTGGCCCAGCTCCATCGCTCGCTCGGACAACGGGCTGCCCTTGAAGATCTCGACCAGATAATACAGCAGGTGCCCTCCGTCCAATAACGGAATCGGCAGAAGGTTCAGCACGCCGAGGCTGATGCTGATCAGCGCGAGGAAGGCGACATAGGCGCCGATGCCGAGCTGCGCCGATTGGCCCGCGTAGTCGGCGATCGTGACCGGGCCGCTCAGGTTTTTCCAGGAGACCTCGCCGATCGCCATCTTGCCGAGCATCTTCAGGCTGAACGCCGATGTTTCCCAGGTCCGCTCGAACGCCAGTACGAGGGCGGGCCACGGAGCGTAGCGCACGGTCGCGACCAGGTCCTTCATCGCCCCGGCGTCGACCTGCGGCGCCGCCCCGATGCGGCCGAAGCGCTCGCCGTTCTGCTGCACCGCCTCCGGTCGCAGCCGGATTTCAATCCTGTTTCCTTCGCGCAGGATCTGCAGCTGCAGCGTTTCGGCCGGGTGTGCCCGAACCGCCTTTACGACATCCTCCCAGACGAGGATAGCGCCGCCGTCGATCGAGATTACGCGGTCCCCCGCGCGCAGCCCTCCGGCCTCGGCGACGCTTCCCGGGACGACCGTGCCGATGATCGGGGCGACGTCGGGCCGGTTCAGCCGCAGCCCCAGGCGCGCTAGCGGGTCGCTGTCGAAACCCTCGAGGTCGAAACGCGACAGATCCAGGGTCCGCCAGGTGAGCCGCTGTTTTGCGTCGATGACCTCGAGCCGCGCCGGCTGTCTTTCCACCGCGAGCTGCAGCAGCTGCCAGCGCACCTGCTGCCAGCTCGCGACCGGCTCCCCGTTGATCTTAAGGATCGTCTCGCCGCGCGCGATCCCGCTCGCCTCCGCAACCGTTCCGGGTTCCGGCGCGGCGAGGACCGGCTTTGCCTCCTGCACCCCGCCCACGAACAGCGCCCAGTAGAACGCGATGGCGAGCAGGAAGTTCGCAGCCGGCCCCGCGACGACGACCGCGATGCGCCGCCAGACGCTCTGGCGGTTGAAAGCACGGTGCAATTCCTCGGGCGCGACCGGGCCTTCGTGTTCGTCGAGCATTTTCACGTAACCGCCGAGCGGCAGCGCGGCGATCACCCACTCGGTCCGGTCCCGGCCGCGCCGGACCTTCCACAGCGGCCTGCCGAAGCCGACCGAGAAGCGCAACACCTTGACCCCGCACAGTCGCGCGACCAGGTAGTGCCCGTACTCGTGAATCACGATCAGCACGCCGAGCGCGACGACGAAGGCCGTTATGGCGATGGCGAGATTCATGCGGCGTGGGAGTTGAACCGGGCGACGATCTGGCTCGCGCGGCCGCGAGCGCTTGCGTCGGCGGCAAGCACGTCCTCGAGCGTGCCTGGCGCGCCGGCTGCCGCGCTCGCCAGGGTTTCCTCTATGACCGCCGTGATGCGCAGGAAAGGCAGGCGCCCCTCGAGGAAGGCCGCCACGGCGACCTCGTTCGCTGCGTTGAGCGTGGCCGGTGCCGCTCCTCCGCTCCTGAGCGCTGCGTAGGCGAGATCGAGCGCTGGAAAGCGCTCGAAATCGGGCTGCTCGAAGCTGAGAACGCCGATCCGGAAAAGGTCGAGCGTCGAGACCCCCGCATCGATCCGCTCCGGGTAAGCGAGCGCCTGCGCGATGGGCGTGCGCATGTCCGGGTGTCCGAGCTGGGCGATCACCGAACCGTCGGCGTACTCGACCATCGAGTGCACCACGCTCTGCGGATGGACGACGACCTGGATCTGTTCCGGGCTCGCGCCGAACAGCCAGTGCGCCTCGATGATCTCGAGCCCCTTGTTCATCATGGTCGCGGAATCCACCGAGATCTTGCGTCCCATGACCCAGTTCGGATGAGCGCAGGCCTCCTCCGGAGTCACGCGGTGCAGCTCGGCGCGCGCGCGCGCCCTGAACGGCCCGCCCGATCCCGTGAGCAGGATTCTGCGGACGCCCTTGGCGGCAAGCCCGCCGGAGGCGAACGGCGGCAGGCACTGAAAGATGGCGTTGTGCTCGCTGTCGATCGGCAGCAGCGTCGCGCCGCCCGAGCGCACCGTCTCCATGAAGACGGGGCCCGCGACCACGAGCGCCTCCTTGTTCGCAAGCAGCAGCTTCTTGCCCGCCTTCGCGGCGGCGAGGCTCGCGCGCAGTCCTGCCGCTCCGACGATGGCGGCCATCACGCAGTCCACTTCGGGCAGCGAAGCGATCTCCACGAGGCCCGCTTCTCCCGCGAGGATCTTGCAGGCCAGGCCGGCTCCCGCCAGGCGCTCGCGCAGCCGCGGCGCGCGCGAACTGTCGGCCACGCAGGCGTAGTCGGGGCGGTGCAGCCTGCAGAGCTCCGCCAGCTCGTCGACCTGCCGGTTGGCGGTCAGCGCCGCCACGCGAAAGCGCGACGGGTGGCGCGCGATCACATCCAGAGTGCTCGCTCCGATCGAGCCGGTCGCTCCGAGTACCGCGATGTTCTGAATCGTAGTCACCTCACGAACGCAAGCGCTGCGAGCGGGAGCATCGCCAGGGGCGCGTCGATGCGATCGAGCACGCCGCCGTGGCCGGGCAGCAATGCGCCGCTGTCCTTGACTCCCGCCTGGCGTTTTATCAGAGATTCGAGCAGATCGCCAATCATTCCGGCGACGGCGAGCCCGAGCAGGACCGGGAGAATCCACACCGGCCCCAACTGCGCCCGGCCGGGCCCGAGAGACAGGCCGGCCGGGCCGCTCAAGCTTGCCCAGGCAAGCGCGTAGAGCGCGACCGCTGCCAGCGCTCCGGCGACGCCTTCCCAGGTCTTTCCCGGGCTGATGAACGGGGCGAGCTTGCGTTTGCCGAAGCGCCGGCCGACGAGATAGGCAGCCGAGTCGGAAATCCAGACCGTTGCCAGGACGGCGACCAAGAGGGACGGACGGACGCTCCGCAGATCGACCGCAGCGGCAAAGGCCGGCACCAACGCGATGGCTCCCGCTGTGAGCAACAAGGCCCGGCCATCCATCCGCGGGCGTCGCCACATCCACAGCGGAACGAGGATGATCCAGAAAAGCGCGGCCGCGCAGTAAATCCAGATCGGCGCGTACAAGCCATCGGCCCGGGAAACCTCGAGGACCTCCGGCAAGACGAAAAGCCCGATCACGAATGCCGTGTAAATCGAGCGACCGGCCGCGGCGAGCCCCGCCAATGCGCCCCATTCCCAGGCGGCGATGCCGAGAAGCAAAGCGCAGAATGCGACCCAGCCGTTCCCGGGCAGCAGGAACAGCGCCGACAGAAGCACCGCCAGCAAGACCGCGGCCGTCAGCACGCGGGTTTTCAGCATGATGGCCCGCGCTTGCCTCCCCGCGAGAGCAGGAAGCCTTACGCGATCCTCCGCCGGCCGTTCGCGTCGCGCTTGGCTTTTTCCAGCTGCTCGCTGGTCCGCCCGAAGCGGCGCTCGCGCTCGCGATACCAGGCGATCGCCGCGTCGAGCTGCGCGGCGTCGAAGTCCGGCCACAGCGTCGGGGTGAAGTACAGCTCCGTATAGGCGAGCTGCCAAAGGAGGAAATTGCTGATGCGCTGCTCGCCGCCGGTGCGTATGAACAAGTCGGGCTCGGGCGCGTAGTTGAGTGCGAGCTGCGAAGCCACTTGCTCCTCGGTAAAGCCGCCCTCGGGCATCGGCCCGCTGCGCACCAGCTTCGCCAGGGCCTGCATCAGGTCCCACCGCCCTCCGTAGTTGGCGGCGATGGTAAGCGTAAGCCCCGAATTGGCGGAGGTCAGGTCCTGGGCGCGGCGCGCGAGCTCGACCACCCGCGCCCCGAACGGCGCGATATCGCCGATGATCTTCAGGCGCACCTTGTTCCGGTGCAGCCGCTCGGCCTCCTGCTCCAGGGCCGCAATGAACAGCTGCTTGAGCGTCGAGACCTCCTGGGCCGGCCGGCGCCAGTTCTCCGAGCTGAACGCAAACAGGGTCAGGTATTCGACGCCGCGCTCGCCGCACGCGCGCGTGACCCGGCGCACCGTCTCGACGCCCTGCTTGTGACCGGCGACGCGCGGCACATAGCGCTTCTTGGCCCAGCGTCCGTTGCCGTCCATGATGACGGCGATGTGCCTGGGAATTTCGCCCGCGGACGGGATCTCGCGGGTGGAGCTGGAGAATGATTTCATCGGCAGGTTCTTTGAGACGGGGGATCAGATCGCCATCAGCTCGGCTTCTTTGCCGGCGACCATCTTGTCGATGTCGGCGATGTGCTTGTCGGTGATTTTCTGGATATCCTCCTGGGCGCGCCGCTCCTCGTCTTCCGACACGGCCTTGCTCTTGAGCAGTTCCTTGAGCGCATGATTGGCGTCGCGGCGCAGATTGCGCACCGCGACCTTGGCGTTTTCGGCTTCGTGCTTGATCACCTTGATCAGCTCGCGGCGGCGTTCCTCGGTGAGCGAGGGCATCGGCACTCGGACCACGTCGCCCTGGGTGGCGGGATTCAGGCCGAGATCGGATTCACGGATCGCCTTTTCGATCACTCCGAGCATCTTTTTCTCCCACGGAGATACGCCCAGGGTCCGGGCGTCGAGCAGGCTCACGTTGGCCACCTTGGGGATCGGCATCGGCGTGCCGTAGTAGTCGACCGTGATGTGGTCGAGCAGCCCCGTGTGGGCCCGGCCGGTGCGCACCTTGGCCAGATCGGTTTTCAGCGCGTCGAGCGATTTGTGCATCTTCTGCTCGGTGGTTTTCCTGACGTCGGCGACGGTATTCATGAGTCACTCCATCCCTCCAGCGCTCAAGCGCTGACGTAGACCAGCGTGCCTTCGTTTTCCCCGGTGACGACCCGCTTCATCGCGCCGGCCTTCAGTATGCTGAACACGGTGATCGGGAGCTTCTGGTCGCGGCACAGCGCGAACGCCGTGGCATCCATCACCCGCAGATTTTTGATCATGGCCTCGTCGAAGGAGAGCTTGTCGTAACGCTTGGCGTCCGGGTGCAGCTTCGGATCGGCCGTATAGACGCCGTCGACCTTGGTCGCCTTCAGCACCATTTCCGCCCCGATCTCCGTGCCGCGCAGCGCCGCCGCGGTGTCGGTCGTGAAGAAAGGGTTGCCCGTCCCCGCGGCGAAAATCACGATCCTGCCTTCCTCGAGGTAGCGGATCGCCTTGTTGCGGATGTAAGGCTCCACCACCTGCTCGATATTGAGCGCCGACTGCACCCGCGCGTTCAAGCCGGCCTGCCGCATGGCATCCTGGAGCGCCAGCGCGTTCATTATGGTGGCGAGCATGCCGATGTAATCGGCGGTCGCGCGGTCCATTCCCGCCGCGCCCGGGGCCACCCCGCGGAATATGTTTCCCCCTCCGATCACGATCGCGATCTCCACGCCGAGGGCCGCGACTTGAGCAACCTCGCCGACGATCCGCTCGATGGTCGAGCGATTGATCCCGAAGGAATCGTCCCCCATCAGGGCCTCGCCGCTCAATTTCAGCAGTATCCGTTTGTATTTCGGCGCCATCGCGGATCATCTCGCCATGCCGACCTGCGCCATGACCTCGGCGGCAAAATCGCTCGATCTCTTCTCGATGCCCTCGCCGACGATATAGAGGACAAATCGCGATACTGACGCGCCCTTTGCCTTGAGTACGGCTTCGACACTTTGTTTCTCGTCACGCACAAAACCTTGTCCGAGCAACGTCACTTGCTTCAGGAATTTCTGCACCCCACCTTCGATCATTTTTTCCGCGATATTGGCAGGTTTGCCCGAGTTGGCCGCGGTCGCGACCGCTATATCGCGTTCCTTCTTGATCAAATCGGCTGGCACCTCGTCCGTGGACAGAGCGATAGGCTTGGCCCAGGAAATATGCATCGCCAGATCGCGCGCAAACTGGTCGTCACCGCCGGAAATGTCCACAAGTACCCCGATCTTTGCCCCGCCGTGAACATAGTGCGACAAGCGCCCCTTCGCCTCGATCCTCGCGAAGCGGCGGATCGAAATGTTTTCGCCGATCCGCCCCACCAGCGCTTTGCGCGCTTCTTCGACCGTGGACGGGCCGAGCGGCAGCGCGGCGAGCGCCGCCGCGTCGGCAGGATTCTTTTTCTCGATCGATTCGGCCAGCCCGGCAGCGAACTTCAAGAACTCCTCGTTCTTGGCGACGAAATCGGTTTCGCAGTTGATTTCCACGATCGCGCCGGTCTTCGCGTCGGGGGCCACATGAACCGCTACGACGCCCTCAGCCGCCGTGCGCGTCGCCGCCTTGGACGCCTTGTGGCCCAGCCTGATTCGCAGCAGCTCCTCGGCCTTGGCGGGATTCCCGTCCGCTTCGACGAGCGCCTTCTTGCACTCCATCATCGGCGCATCGGTCTTGTCGCGCAGCTCCCTGACCATGCTCGCGGTGATTTCCGCCATTCCCGATAGACCCCGCTCATTCCCAAAGTTTAAAAAAAAAGGGCTGCCGCCCCTTTTTTCACGCGCCCACCGCCGATCATTCCGCTTTCGCGCCGGACTCTTCGACCTCGACGAACTCGTCCGAGGCCGCACCGACGATCTCCTGCACGACCTGGTTACGGCCCTCCAGGACGGCGTCGGCGATACCGCGCGCATACAGACGGATCGCGCGGCTGGAATCATCGTTGCCCGGAATGACGTAGGCAATCCCGTCCGGGGAATGGTTGGTATCGACTACCCCGATAACCGGAATTCCGAGCTTCTTCGCTTCGGCGACCGCGCCCTTCTGGTAACCGACGTCGATTACGAAAAGAGCGTCGGGCCGGCTGTCCAGCTCCTTGATGCCTCCGAGGCTGCGCTGCAGCTTGGCGAGCTCGCGCTGGAAGTGCAGCCCTTCTTTTTTCGGCAGCTTGTCGAGGCTGCCGTCCTGGATCATCGCTTCCATATCCTTCAGCCGCTTGATCGACTGGCGCACGGTCTTGAAGTTGGTGAGCATCCCGCCGAGCCATCGATGATCGACGTACGGGGCGGCGCAGCGCTCGGCTTCCTCGCGGACAATCTCGCGCGCCTGGCGTTTGGTTCCGACGAACAGCACGCGGCCCTTGTTGGAGGAGAGCTGGCGCACGAATTTCATCGCCTCCTGGTACATCACCATGGTCTTTTCCAGGTTGATGATGTGGATCTTGTTGCGGTGGCCGAAGATGAAAGGCGCCATCTTCGGATTCCAGTAGCGGGTCTGGTGGCCGAAATGCACGCCCGCTTCGAGCATTTGGCGCATCGTGGTCGACATGGTGACACTCCGGTTAGGGTTGATTCTCAGCCGCCCGGCCCCATCACCCGAGATTTCGGGCACCCTAACGGCGAAGCGGCAAAAATTTAGCCGAGGTCAAGCCCGGCTAGATTTAGAATGGTAGCACGCGTATTGAAATCGGCGCAAGTTTTTCCTGTGCAAACAGAGTATTACTCCATCCTGGTCGCGACCGTCCAGCGCTGGCTCGGCGAGCCTTGCTGGAGACGGGTCCTTGACATATCCTTCGCACTTTTTTTTGTAGAGGCATGGCGATACACCTGAAGACCGCCGAGGAAATCGGGCAAATGCGCGTCGCCGGGCGGCTCGCCGGGGAAGTGCTCGACTTCGTCGCCCCGCGGGTGAAGCCCGGCATCACCACCGGTGAGCTCGACCGTCTCTGTCATGAGCTCATCGTTCACGAGCAGAAAGCCATCCCGGCCCCCCTCAATTACGCGCCGCCCGGCTACAAGCCCTTTCCCAAGTCGATCTGCACCTCCGTAAATCATCAGGTCTGCCACGGCATTCCCGGGGAGCGCGTGCTGAAAGCCGGTGACATCCTGAATATCGACGTCACGGTGATCAAGGACGGCTTTCACGGCGACTCCAGCCGCATGTTCTATGTCGGCGAGCCCTCGATCCAGGCGAGGCGGCTGTGCGAAACCACCTACGAGTGCATGTGGCTCGGCATCGATACGGTGCGCCCGGGGGCCTTTCTCGGCGATGTCGGGGCGGCGATCCAGCAACATGCCGAAGGCCGGGGCTACAGCGTGGTGCGCGAATTCTGCGGCCATGGAATCGGGCGCAAGTTCCACGAAGAGCCGCAGGTTCTGCATTACGGGCGTGCGGGAACGGGCACTCGCCTTCAGCCGGGAATGACTTTCACGATCGAGCCGATGATCAACGCCGGCAAGCCGGCGATCCGCGAGCTTGCCGACGGCTGGACCATCGTCACCAAGGACCACAGCCTCTCGGCGCAGTGGGAACACACGGTGCTGGTCACCGCGACAGGGTACGAGGTTCTGACGGTTTCGTCGGGCACACCGCCCCCGCCGAGGCATTAGCTCCATGTTGTCTCCGCCTGCGGCGTTCACCGACCTCGGACCGGCGTTTGCACGGCTCAAGGCGGGCGTGCAGGCCGAGCGCACCGAGCTTAGGGCGAAATTCCAGAAGACCGCCGACGGCGCGCGGGTGCTGCGCGAGCACCGCCGCCTGGTCGACCGCGTCCTGAAAAACATGTGGTCGCGACTGCGGCTACCCGCGTCTGTCGCCCTGCTCGCGGTCGGCGGCTACGGGCGCGGGGAACTCTATCCTCATTCCGACATCGACGTCCTGGTGCTGCTCCCGGAAGCGCCTTCGGCGGGCTTGGCCGCAATGATCGAGGAGCTCGTCGGACGGCTCTGGGACACCGGGCTTGAGCTGAGTCACAGCGTGCGCACCGTCGCCGAATGCGTCGAAGAGGCGACCAAGGACGTCACCGTGATGACGAGCTTGCTCGAGGGAAGACTGCTCGCGGGAAACCGCGGACTTTTCGCCCGTTTCGAACGCACGCGGCGCGAATGCCTCGACGGCCAGGTATTTTTCAAGGCAAAGCGTCTGGAGCAGGAGCAGCGTCACACGAAATTCCAGGACAGCCCCTACAGCCTCGAGCCCAACCTCAAGGAGGCGCCGGGCGGGCTGCGCGACCTGCAGGTGATCCTGTGGATCAGCCGCGCATGCGGCCTCGGAAATTCCTGGGCGGAATTGGCGAAACGCGGTTTGATCACCGCCGAGGAGGCGCGCCAGGCGCAGCGGCACTACAAGCTGCTGCAGGACCTGCGCGTGCGCCTGCACTACGCCGCGGGGCGCCGCGAGGACCGCCTGCTGTTCGATTACCAGGAGAGCCTGGCGCGCGGCCTGGGCTATTCCGCCACCGCCCACCACCGCGCCGGCGAGCAGCTGATGCAGGCGTATTTCCGAACGGCGAAAGCGGTCACGCAGCTCAATACCATACTGCTCCAGAACCTCGGGACCCAGATCTTCCCGGTCAGGAATTCCGACACCCGGACGATCAACGAGCGGTTCAGGCGCGCGGGCGAATTGCTCGAGGCGTGCCCGCCGGACCTCTTCGAGCGCGAGCCTTCCGCGATTCTCGAGAGTTTCCTCATCATGCAGCAGCATCCGGAGCTGAAAGGCATGACGGCGCAGACGCTGCGCGGGCTGTGGCGCGCGGGCGCGCGGATCGGCGCGGCTTTTCGGCGCGATCCGCGCAACCGCGCGACTTTCCTCGCTCTACTGCAGCAGCCGCGCGGCATCGTGCACGAGCTGCGGCGCATGAATCAATACGGCATCCTGGGAAGGTATCTGCCCGCGTTCCGGCGCATCGTCGGCCAGATGCAGCACGATCTATTCCACGTCTACACCGTTGACCAGCACATCCTCAGCGTGGTGCGCAACCTGCGCCGCTTCACCATGCTCGAGTTCGCGCACGAATATCCGCTGTGCAGCCGCCTCATCGCCGGCCTCGAGCGCCACTGGCTGCTGTACATAGCGGCGATCTTCCACGACATCGCCAAGGGCCGCGGGGGCGATCATTCGCAACTGGGCAGGCTCGAGGCCCGGCGGTTCTGCCGCGCGCACGGCCTCCAGCCGGAAGACGCAAAGCTCGTCGAGTTCCTCGTCGAGCATCATCTCACCATGTCCTCGGTGGCGCAGAAGCAGGACTTGTCCGATCCCGAAGTGGTGCGGCGCTTCGCCGACACCGTCGGCACGGAGCGCCGGCTGGCGGCTCTCTACTTGTTCACGGTCGCGGATATCCGCGGCACGAGCCCCAAGGTGTGGAACGCCTGGAAGGGCAAGCTTCTCGAGGACCTGTTTCGCGCGACGCAGTATCTGCTGAAAGGTGGAAAGATAGAGGCGGATCGGTACATCCAGAGCAAGCAGGACGAGGCGAGGCGCCTGCTGCGGCTCTACGGCCTTTCGGACACGGTCCAGGATCCGCTGTGGCGCCATCTCGACGTGCCCTATTTCCTGCGCCACGACCCGCAGGAGATCGCCTGGCATACGCGGTTGCTGCACTACCGATCCGACACGGACAAGCCCGTAGTCAAGGCGCGCCTCTCCCCGGCGGGCGAAGGACTCCAGGTCGTGATCTATGTCCCCGATCAGCGCGAGCTGTTCGCCCGAATCTGCGGCTACTTCGGCTCGATCGGGTTCGGCATCGTGGACGCCAAGATCTATACGACCCGGCACGGCCACGCGCTCGACACGTTCCAGGTCATGGACCTGGGCAGCATCGCGCACCCGCGGGACATGATCGCCGAGATCGACAATGAGCTGGCGGACTGGCTGGTGAAGCAGGTTCCCCTGCCAAAGCCGATACAGGGGCGGGTGTCGCGGCGCGTAAAGCATTTTCCGATCACGCCCGAAGTGCGAATCGTCCCGGACGAAAAGGGGCAGTACCACTCCCTTTCTGTCACCGCCGGCGACAGACCGGGCCTGCTTTATGCGATCGCCCTCGTGCTCAGCCGCTATGGGGTCGATCTGCACACCGCCAAGATCGGGACGCTCGGCGAGCGCGCCGAGGACGTGTTCGTCGTTTCCGGAGCAGCGCTCGCAAATCCGAAAACCGTGTTGCAGCTCGAAACCGATCTGCTCGAGGCTCTGCAGGCTTAGGCGAAAAGCGTGGCGGCGTCCACGACGAAGAATGAGTGGGTGATTTTGGGGCATTTTAGAGCGCTGGCAGCATGCAAGTCAGGATCTTAAGCCGCAGGTACTCTTGGTCGCGCAAACCGTACGCTCGTCGCTGGATGACGCGGACCTTGTTGTTTAGTCCCTCGACGAATCCCAGCGTTACTACGGTCCCGGGTTTCCATCTCGGCC
>WNFZ01003735.1_pt1 | contig 24334 bp, 31 predicted proteins | sample 5400081 | NCBI WGS metagenome assembly WNFZ01 (sample SAMN13153365, study PRJNA577476) | soil metagenome | isolation source: 80 cm soil or saprolite under grassland replicate 1 | place: USA:California | collected 2016-06-15
CATCTTACCTTCTTCTTAAGAGCATACTCTGGAAGGTAATCACTGTCTGCTTTTATTGCACTGTGTCTGATACAATATGGATTCCATTTCTTTGCTTTTAATAAATATTCAAGTATATCCCTTTCATTATGATTATTAATTTCACCATTTTCTAATAGACGAAATATTCTTTCACGCAATTGTTTCATAATCTTATCAATATTATCCGGAGAAATAGGTGAGCCATTGTTAAGGTTACAAATGAGTCGTGCTTCTGGTTCATTTCTGAAAGGATGTTCATTGAGCCAATCACGCACATATGGAAATGATATTGTTAATAGTATCGGGCCGGTTCCTGTTTTTGCCTCGTGTGGAATCTCTCCTTCACCATATTTTTCTTTTAATCTAATATGTTTAATCTTTAACAAAGTAATTTCATGCGGTCTTGCATCTAGATCCCACAATAAAGACAGAATTGCTTTATTCCTTTTGTAAGGCTCATATTTTATTATGTTTAGAATATCTTCTTTTTCCCACAATTCTGACTCCAAATATGGGCTAACTCGTTTAGTTCGTTTCTCCTTAATTTGCAAAAATGTTGGGGTCTCCCAGTTTTCCATCGGTGAACATCCTTGACTCGAAGAATTGTTGTTATTGTGTAACCACCTAAGAAAATGCTTTATTCTATGTAGGTAGTCACTCCATGTCGTGATCCATTTTTGGTCAGGATCTTCTTCCTTAGTTTTTATCTTTGTATCAAGAAATGAAAGAACGGCTTGACTTGTATTGATACTAGCAAGAGTAACATCTGGTCCCAGATAGTTAGCATATGAAATAATTGCTTTCAGGTTGTTATTTTGGTGTCTTTCATAGTTGAAAGTTTTGTAGGCATTATTTTATTGGACCCCTTTTTTCCCTGAATAATATAGTAAATAGTCTAGTATATGAACCCGAATACATAGTGGGCCCAAGGGGATTTGAACCCCCGGCCGACCGGTTATGAGCCGGTCGCTCTAACCAGGCTGAGCTATGGGCCCGACAAACTTTTTCGATATGAAAATATGTATAAAGGTTTTGAAAAGAGAGGAGATTTATGTCTAGAATCTATACAAACGTTAGTTTTTTTATTTGACGACAAACTGTTAGCCTAGTTAAATGGTCTTACATATTTTTCATAGACAGCATCTAACAATAAGTTTTGTGCATCAAGAGATTTTGCAGCTGCGCTGAAACAAATATCATGCTTGTGAGCTGAAATATTTTTTATTATACTCCTCCATATTTCTGCATGTCTGATATCTGCTTCTTGATGTATTTCAAAGTAGTTTGTCGAATCAGCATTAAACATATTGTAGAATTCATGCAAACCTTCAATTTTTGATCTGCTTATGTTCGGCAAATCCAATTCGTATGCATACATTGCACATATACCTTCATCTATTGAGTCCTCAGTTAATTCCACAAGAGAGGATACTGAATTCTTTGTATTTTCACCACAAACATAATTCAACAGATCTTGTTTTTGTACTCCAAGAGAGGTAGCAAATTTTATCCACGGATCAATATGACTTGACTCTTCTTTGTGACTCTCTTCAATTATACTTTTTAATTTGGATCCTTGCATCTTTAACTTGATATTGTTAACCATCTCTGGAACTACTTTCACTAATTGAAAATACTCCAGAGAATATCCTTGTAATTGATTTAAGCTTAATTCTCCCTTTGACCACATCTTATAAAATGGGTGTTTTAAAAGACTCCTCTTCTCTACTTCTTGATCTATTTTGTAAATCAGTTCATTCATCAATATCAATCATCATTAACATATAATAAAACCTTGTGTGATATTATCTTTTATTTTCAAGAAATTTTTTTTTGTTTTGATTATGCCTAACCTGCGACTTGTCCGATAAAGTTTAGAAACTCATAACATATATGTTCTAATTTCTTTGGCTGTAAACTATTATATTGTGAATTATACATCATCCTAGTGGCTCCGGTGGTGTAGTAATCGAACTACAAAATAACGGTTGCACAGTCCGGTCAAGCATTGTGGCCTTTCGAGTCGCAGATCCCGGGTTCAAATCCCGGCCGGAGCATTATAGAATAATATTACTTCGTATTATATCCGGAAAACAAATTAAATCAGTCATGAAGTTATCCAAAGCTTGAGAGAATAAATTAGGTTTTTTGAGGGTCCAATTTTTGTAAAAGAATTAAATATCAATGAATGGACACTAGTCTAGGCTAGATTTCACTCTTGAACAGAAGAAATATTGAAGCAAATCCTCTCTTGGAGCAATTTAGTTCTTACTTGTCAAAAATTGACGAATATCTTGCAAGAGAATTAGATCTCTATTCGTGGTCTGAATTTTATACGCCACTAAGATACGCGTCAGAAGGTGGAAAAAGAATTAGACCACTTATACTGGTTTTGTCGGCCGAGACAATTTCGGCGAGCAAGCGAGCTGCGACTGACATTACAGAAGACATGTTTTTATCATCTTGCGCAATAGAACTGCTACACACACAATCTGTAATTCATGATGACATTATAGACAAAGAAAATTACAGAAGGGGTAAACCCTCGTTTCATATAAAATATGGATATAACAGCAGCATTCTTACTGCTGATTTCGTTCTTGGAATAATCTTGAATATTTGTACGAAAATTAATAATGCAAAGATTTCTGCAGAATTATCAAAGGCAGCAATAAAGATGAGTGAGGGCGAGATGATGGAAATAAAACTAACCAAAGATCCCTTCCTAAAGGATGATGACTACATAAAGGTTGTTGAAAATAAGACGGCATCGTTATTTGAAGCTGCGTCGAAAATTGGTTCACTATTGGGAACAGGTACAGAGGAAGAAATTTGTGCCATGGGAAGTTTTGGACATTTGCTCGGAATAGCATACCAGATACATGATGACATCATGGACTGGAACAATGAGGATAGACTGTTTAACATTTTGGTAAGGAACAACAAGCAATCTACTGAATTTATAGAAAGGATGGAAAAATTGTACATTTCTTATTCATCAAAGGCAAAAAATGAATTAAAGAAAATAAGTGAGTCTGTTTCAAAGAAACATCTTGAGCATCTGACAGATTTGACGTTTTTACAATTTTGACTTTTTAAGGTTCTTTTCTTTATTTTTATCAAAGTCTATTTTTTTGCATCTTCAGAAACCTGTATGAGTCGATAAATCTCGATGCAAAATTATCTGCACCCTTTTCTGAACCCCTATGTTCCATTCCCCTATATCTCAAATGATGATAGAATTCATGCAAGATGATTAAGGGATTGTAAAAGATGTCAGAATTTATGGCATAAATACGTCTCTGTTTTCCAACATATACAGCACATACAGTTTTTCTTTTTCCCTTTATAGTACCAACCACAATTTCAGGTGGGTGGATATTGTAAAATCTAGAAAGTAATTGTAATGATTCTTCTGTTCTCTTATTTAATATCAACTTTACTATTAATGCCTGTGTTTTGATATCGGGATATTCCATATTATAATCATCCGGGCCTACTAATCTTATATCACAATCCAGTCGCTAATAGACGGCTCTTCGCAGATGATGTAGCACGTATTGCAACACTTTTAATCACTTTGTATGTCTTCTTCCTCAAAATCATCTTCTATATCTTCCTCAAAATCATCTTCTATATCTTCCTCAAATTCATCTTCTATATCCTCATCGCTTTTGGGAATATTATCGTCCTTTTCAGCATTCAAAAACATTGCTTTCTCAGCAATAATACTCCGAATAGAGTATTTAATAATTATTTAAAACGCCTTTTGATGATGCTGTACAATAAGACGAAGTGAGCTTTAGGTCTATTAATATTCGTGAATATTTTAAAAAATTGGAATCAGGTGCAACCAATTATTTTATGACGAATTCGACCCAAAAAGGACTACACTTTTCCAACGGTGGAGGAGCAAGTTTATAATAATTCTTCTCTAGAATAATATTTGAAATGATTAATACGATAGGTGGTGTAGTTATAATGGTATCAGATCAAGCACAGGCAATAAAATTTTACGCAGAAAAAATTGGCTTTGATATTAGACTAAATGTTCCTTTTTATGGTGGAAAATGGATCGAAGTTGCACCCAAAGACTCTGAATCGACTTTGAGTATCATGGAACCAAATCCACAGGCTATGTCTCAAGAGGAGTTAGAAATTGCCAAGAAAAACATCGGAAGAAACACTGGTGTATGGTTCTATACATCAGATATTCAATCAACCTATGAAGAGCTCAAATCAAAAGACGTGGATATTACGAAGCCAGAAAAACAGGAATGGGGTGGCATAATGTCACTTGTAAAGGATCTAGACGGAAATATATTTACTCTCCTATCATCCCCAGAAGGCTAATTTAATATCCTCAAAAAATTTTTTCAATATAGATTCATAACATTGGAATGCAAAGCTCTATGAGCTAATTCAGTACATTTTTTCGGGTCGACTAGTTGTAGATTTTGAAATTTTTACTTGTTTTGAACCACGATTACAGTAATATTGTCATATCCGCCATTATTATTTGCTTTATCAACCAAAGTATCACAAATACTTTGTGGTCCCATAGAAATATCTCTCTTTACTATCGAGAGTATTTCCTTTTCTTCCAACATACTTGTAAGACCGTCTGAACAAAGAATAATACAATCGTCTATTCCAACATAACAATGCAGTACCTCGGGTAGTACTAAATCAGTTAATCCCAAATATTTGGTAACAATATTTCTTAAATTGTGTGTTCGTAGTTCATCTTCATTGATCATACCGCGTTTTACCATTTCCATTACCAAGGAATCATCAGTAGTTAGTTGAATTAGCTTGCCTTCTTTTTTATACAAATAGGCCCTACTATCTCCCAAATGTGAGTAATAAAGTATATTATTAAAAAATATGGACAATACTACCGTCGTTGCCATATTGCTTAACTCAACGTCGCTAATCCTCACTAGAATAATCTGATCATTGGCTTCTTGAAGAGCTTTGTGCATAATATCTTGGATATTATTCTCTTGGCTGTTTTCAAGAAAATTTGAGAGAATTTTACCTAAAGTATTTACGGCAATGTTACTAGCGATTTCACCCCCTTTGTATCCACCCATTCCATCAGCTACAACATATACACCTACTTTGTCATTCACGAAGTAAGAATCCTCATTATTTTCTCGAAGTAATCCCCTATCGGATTTGTAACCTGATAAAACCAAGATATCTAATTTAATCAAAAATTATATTTAAATTAATAACATCTAAAAATTGAAATATTTACTGCAACATCAAACCGAAATTAATTATTTTTAGAAGATAATGCCACCTGAAAAAACCACTGCCATTATTTGAAGTAGACTAAGTCTATAAAATAACTCGATAATTAACTGAAAAGTACTTTTGGATCCTTATTACAAATTTTGATAAAACGATAGTTTTAATTAATATAATTGTGCAAGAAAATAAAGGATATTACTATTATAGAGCTACGTTACCTTATTTCATACTTTAGATTATATTCCCTCTCAAATTCGCTTTCTAATCTCTTCTTTTCAATGAACTTTCTTTCATATATCGTACCAAGTCCGTAGGTATAATCCAACTTCAATTTTGCATATCTGCAAGTTGGATCATTTTCTATTTTTTCAAACAAACCTCTTGGAGAATTAGGGGTCGAGGCAACAATTGTCTTGGGATTGGCTTTTTCCGCATACGAAGATAATGCGTGTTCTAACACTTCTTGTTGTTTATGTCTCAAATAATCTGCCTCATCAATAAACAAATACGCAATATCATGAACCTCAATATCCATGATATTACTTATCGTCAATATCCTGATCCATGTTTTTTTCAGCCATAAGTCTGTAAATTTAGATTCTAGTTTAAGAAGCGGAAATCTTTTTTCAAACAATCTCTTTAGCTTTGCATCTACTTTTTCGGCAGTTTCATCACTAGTTCCTGAAACAATGTATATGGATTTGTGATCTAACTCAGTTGATGACAGGATTTTCCAGGCAAGGTACCTGAGCATGAAAGTCGTAAGTCCAATTCCTCTTGCCTTCTTTATCCAGATGTTTTGATTTTGTTCTAAAAGGTCAAAAATTAATTCTTGAAAATCAAACATTGGACATCGTCTGCCATCTTTTGTAGGCAGAGATATTAGATGATTAAAACAACAATGTCCATTTGTTTTGGTATACTGGGCCCTGTGTAGGTAATAATCCCATATCCAGAACGGTTTATCCAAAAATACAGACAAACTGTCTTTACCTTGAGCAAAGACTGATGTATCTAAACCTAACATTTTTCTGTGACTTCCAAGCCTCCTCTGTTTGCGCTTATAATAGGAGTTCCTAAACAAAGTTAACTTAATAGTCTAGTCTTTTTCGTAACTCAACATGAAAATTTTAAACCAACCCGATTCTCTTAACTCGTTGATTAGAGGTAATAATGTGCAAAGGTATTGAGTTCTGATGAACTCTTGTCCTTCATAAATTGCCAGTAAATTAAACCACCGTAGACAACCAAATCCCTGGCAAGCATTTCCATTCTTGACTGTAATTTCTTGCTCACTACCCGACCGTTTGAATCTAAATCTTCTCTCTCATTAATAGAAATACCATATGGCAAGCTCCAGGCATAACACTGTCTTACTGCTGTCCTCATTTGATCCATCACGGTTAAACCCTTCTCATGGGACGAAACTATATAGCCAAAGGTTTTACCTGAAAACTCTTTCCAAAAAAAATCTAGAAAATTTTTCATCGTTCCTGACATGGATCCATGATAATCAGGTGATGCCAAAACAAAAACATTGGCCCAATTTACATCCCTGGTAACCTTTATGACATTTTCATTTTCGGATCTATTGTTGGGTATGTAGATCGGTAATTCAGTTTCAAACAAATTCAACAATCTTGCTTCAGTTTTATACTTCGCAGAAATAATTTCAAGGACGTTTCTTAGAGCATCCGTGCTAAAGGAATTCTTTCTCATACTGCTCCCAATGCCCAAGACTCTTACTTTTTCTTCCGTAGGTTCTAATCCTAATGTGGAATATATAAAATATTTTTTTGGATCTGAATCCCTAGCAAAATAAAATAACTATTAAGACGGATTAAACCAGATATGGTTAATAGATTATGGCAATTATCATAAGGCCCGATTTGGAATTCACAGATCTATTAAAAAATAACCTAAGATCAAGGTACAATGACAGGAAAAAGGATAGGATAGGCCTTGCTCCTATTCATGTCTCAGACATACTTCCGAGCTCTTGTATAAGAAAACAATATTACTCGCGAGTTTATCCAGACGAGGATTCTATCACCGATGAATCCATACACCATTTCGTTAGAGGAGAATCGAGCGAATTTGCAATCACACAGCTTGCAAAAATTGGCGTGGCACAAGCAGAATTACAGATGGATGACATAGTTGCACACCCCGATATAATGGACAATACAGATGGAAAAAAGATAATAATAGAACTTAAGGACACCGTTGCAGGTAAAAGACTCGATATAAATGATTATACTTTTCGTTCCTATCTAAGACAATTACTTTATTATCTGATAATGACAGGTATCGAAAAAGGCATCATTTCAATCAGATATAATATTAGTGAGTTGAGATTGATAAGGAAGGATGAAACAGGAGAGTATTTCTTTAGGCCAAATAATGCAAAACTTCCTGGAGTAGAAAGTTGGTCGGTTAATTTGCCTAGGGATGACATTACGAGAGAAATATTGAGAAATGAAATGGTATTAAGAAAGAAGATACTTGTAAATGCGCTTGATAATCATGATGTGGCAATACTTCCTAGATTAATCGAACCATTAAAATCTAGTAAATGTCCGAATTGTCCTTTTTACCGTAGATGTTATGATGACATGGAGAATGAAAGGGCTCGGGACCTTGCACAGCAAATTGATATATTTGACATACGTGGTACAGTAGATTTTAGGCCATTCTGATCCAACTAGTATATTTCCGTTAAAAACTATGCTTGAATAGTATTGTAAAATGATTCCAAGAGTCATCTAAATTGGTACATTTTAGCATTACGAATAGGATATCATCCTTTGTGCACAATTTCGCAGTCTTTATTCACTTCATCGTCATCCATGCTTGTATTAATCCATACCTCATCATTTCCTTCTCCGCAATAAACAGTATCCCTAGCATTATCTGACTCTGTAGTGTTCCTATTTGCGGTATAAATTTTATCATCGTCTGCCCCACTACTAATTTCATCAACTCCACGACCACCGACTATAAAGTCATTTCCCTGTCCAGAAATAATTGTATCAGGACCGTTACCTCCTAATATAGTATCATTGCCTTCCCCTCCTATTATTTCGTCTGCTCCAAATCCGCCTGTTATATTATCATTGCCTGTGTTACCCAATATTCCGTCGTTATTTCCACCTCCATGAATTATATCGTTACCTGCTCCACCCATGAGAGAATCACTTCCATTATATCCAATTATGTAATCATTACCAAATAAGCCGATAATATAATCAGTGCCTTGAAGACCATTCATCTTATTGGAATTCTTGTTACCTACTAACACATCGGTTCTTTCACTTCCTTTGCATGTTTTTTTGTTCTCATTCTGACACAATATAGTCTTTCCATTTACGATATTAGAATATGATGACAGAAAAAGAACGCATATTATTCCAGATAATACGACAATCCTAATTGGGTTTAAATGCAAGGCAAAAATTCCCTTCTGAGAATCTAAATATTTTTCTGCCATTAACGATGTTCATTTAAGCGTTGAACAAATTGTATTTTTTATCAATTGTGAATAAAAGTATACATGTTGATAAAATTGAAGAATTAATATTGTATTACTAAAAAAAATTATTTTTGATTTAATATAACAATTTGCTATAACAATTTATTACAATCAATAAAGTGAATTTTATTAATCATAATTTCTTCCAAATTCAAATAAATCAAGGTGACATTCAACTATGTAGTTGATCAAAAATTTATCCATTGTGTTTATTATAATATCCTTCGCAGTAATCTCGATCACCACTGTTGGCGCTAGACTTTATGCAATTGAACAACCTTCTACATTAGAGGGTATTAATGAAGAAAGATGTAATGAAACCTATAACTGTAAGATAATAACTAAAGATGTTTTCAAGTATCCTGATATTGTCAGTCCATTTGACAAAAATGAACAATTACAGACATTAACCAACAATATCAAGGATAGCACTGTTGAAAATCACTCATGCGAAAAACTCATGGACGTAGATATTATAAAGAAAAAAGATCAAAAGCCTGGCGAACAAACCCCCAGATTCACTATCTGCTTACCTCAATAGACCACTCTCAAATCTTGATTATAAATATCTAGTGCCTAAACTTTTATTCTCTCAAGTAGTAGCTTTACTCTCTAAACCTTCAGGAGAGTGAGATCCAATTTCACTAATTATCACGTATCTTCTGCAAAAAATCGAATCAACTTAAGTTAAATAATCTGATATTCTTTTTTGATTCTTGTTCCTAATAATTGAACTGTTTTTAATCCATTCTATTTTTGATAGTGAAGTTTTTGAGATTGCATACTTTAAAGCAGAATCAAAATCTTGAAAAGTTTTTGCTTTAGATTTGAGACATTCTCTTACTCCCTCTCTAATCTGCCAGACACCAAGGGATACGAAATATTCAGGATGTATTTCTCTCAGAATCAACACTGATGCCTTTTTTCTTATCCTGAAAAGATATTCGGCCACAGCCAATCTTGCTGCAAAATAGGCACCGGCAATTGAAGGATAATGATCGATCTTTTTTCCTGACTCATAATCTGAACCTATATGTATTCTTCCATTGGTATCAATCCATGATTCAATCATTTCAAAACTCCAAACATCGTCAGGGATAAATACCACAGAATAATAATTTTCCAAATGATTGAAGTCAAATACAAGGTTAATATCCAGAATTGGATTGTCCTTGATTTTGTTCATTAAATACAGGGAAAGAATATCATCTGCTGCAGTAATACTCCATTTAGTAGGTACTAGTTTACGATTTTTCTTTCTGCCCACCATTCCCATACTTAGAACTTTTGAGATCTGACTAATATCGATATTACTATTATAAAGGTCAATTATGGCATCTGTTGCTTTTAAATCATGGTCGTAATATTTTTTTTCAATTTTGCGATCTGCGGTGGAAGGAATAATCTTAAAGTCACGTACAGGTGCTGAGAATATTGTAGGAATTTCTTCAGATTCATTGTGAGTTACTCTTCCAACGATTTTCCCTTCCATAATTCTGGTTTATCTAAAATTGAGGTATCTCCATGATAAGGTGGAATCATTGGACCAATTCTAATGTGTGGATATCCAAATTCACCTACAAATATTGAAGGTGGAGAAGAGCCATCAATTACAGTGGTGGCAAATTTTTTACTATTATTATTGATAAACTGATACCAGTTTTTCTTCAGTCTTTTCTTTATTTCAGCTATGGACGACATTAATCTTTAGATTAATTGTAATTGTATTCAGCAGGTATTAAAATATAGATCAAAAAAATTATTTTCCATACGTATTACTAGTTCATGATATAGTGAAATTGCCCTACAATCCATGACAATGAATAATTTAGTACTTTTATTATATTCATTAATTTATGGAGGAGCGTGTAAAATCAAATATATTGATCTTTTGACTTTACCATAAACAAAAAAGATAACCCTTGTTTAGTAAAAAAAATAGCAGTCATTCAATATGGACAACACTCGCAATTCTCAGTTCTATTGCGACTATATCGATGTATACGGAGACGATGCTTCTTCCAGCACTTCCACAATTAATCCATGAATTCAATTTATCATACAACACTTCATCGTGGATATTAAGTGCGTATCTTGTTGCAGGTGCAGTTATGACACCGGTCAGTGGGAAATTATCCGACATGTATGGCAAGAAAAGGATTATGATAATTCTCATTTTAATATATACTGTAGGGCTTTTCATTTCACCTTTCTCATCTAATTTTATCATGTTACTAATATCTAGAATTTTACAGGGAATTGGGATATCAGTATTCCCTGTTTCGTTTGGACTGATTAGAGAACAATTTCCGAAAGAAAAACTAGCTATAAGCCAAGGAATCATAAGTTCCATGTTTGCAGGTGGTTCTGTTTTGGGACTTGCAATTGGTGGAACTATCGTACAACTTTATGGTTGGCGACTGACATTTTTTTCAATTATTCCAATAGCAATCTGCCTGATTATCATAATTATACGATCTATTCCATCAGAAAAGAAAGCATTTGATATTTCCAGGGTAAGAAATGAAGATTCGTACAAAAAATTTGACTTTAGAGGTGCGATATTATTAGGAATGAGCATCACCTCGTTTCTCTTATTCATCACATTTCTTAGGACGAATACTTTTGATACTAATTATAACCTATTAGAATCGATTACAATTCCAATTACGTCTTTATTATTCTTGATTGCTTTTATATCGAGCTTCGTCACTTTTTTACTGTGTGAAAGGAGGACTAAATTCCCACTCATCACTTCAAGCCTATTTCTGGACAGGAGAATTTTATCATCAAACATTATTTTACTAATTGTAGGTATGTCTATGTTCACTATTTATCAAACATTGCCTATATTAGCTCAAAGTCCGTACCCTGTAGGTTTTGATAATAATGCAATACAGATGTCATTAGTGCAGATGCCATTTGCACTAGTACTTTTAGTTTTAGGCCCTTTAACTGGTTTAATTATAACAAGAATTGGACAGACAACTCCGTTATTGGTTGGGACTCTTGCCATGTCATTTGGTTTTTGTTTGCTTTTGTTTATGAGGTTAAATGAGCTCTATATATCAATCTATTTGATAATACTATCTGTTGGTATTTCTTTAACAAATGTTAGTAGTACTAATATCGTAATGGTGCAAAGTTCATTCGAACAAATAGGCATCTCGCTTGGAATTAGTAACTTATTAAGAATCATAGGGAGTTCGATAGGTCCAACAATTGCGGGTTTGTTCATGCAAACTCACTTATTTTTAGTTACAGTATCCAAGAATCAATATCAATATTTTCCATCTACAACTGCATATGATCTTATTTTTGGTACCATGTTATTCCTTTCGCTATCTGCACTAGGTATCTCATTATTTCTAGTCAAAGAACAAAAGCAATCTAAGATTCAATCGTAGACTCAATTCAGTTACTAATACGGGTTAGTCAAGAAATTTTATTGTCGCTCGTTTTCTATACTTGAAGATCTTGTGAAGTTTGAATCCAATGTAAAACTCTAATATTTTTCCTAGGAATCCATAGGGTAACCCAAACTCAATTCTATCGATGACCTGCATTTTGCAATCTTCAATTTCCTTGAATGTATGCTCATGTTTCCATATTTGAAAGGAAGACTTTTTACTTTCATTTGGTATCATTTCATCCACATATTTATATTTTTCAAAAAAAGTTATTTTAGAGCACCATTTTGCACTTACAACTATTTTTCCAGAAAAACATGCAATTGTTCCTTTTTTTAATATTTTGTCCGTACTTTGCATTATATTCAATTTTATATCTTTTGGACTAACTACCTCAAGATGTCTTATGTCAGTATAAAATTTCCAAACTTTATCTATATTAGAATTTACCTCAAATTCATGATAAAAGTTTTTCATTTAATATTTGATTCCTACCAATTATTATTCGATTGCACATATAGAAACATATTGTTTAAAAATCAGCAGATCATAAATCATTCATGGTTAGAGTAATATCATCCAAAATTATTAATTTACCACAGGAAAAAGTTTTTTCTGTAATTAAGGATATATGTAAACTACCAAGTCTATTTCCAGATAAATACAAGTCATTCAACATTTTGGAACAATCCGATAATCACATACTCACAGAAGAGATCGTTTCAATATCAGGAAAAGAAATAAAGCAGAAAGTAAAACACATCTTAGAACTAAACAGATTGCTCAAAAGTAAAATTATTGAGGGTGATACCAAGGGTACGATTTTGATGATAGGGTTATATCAAAAATCTAATTCAAGGACTGAAATAAAAATAGATGCAGATCTTAAATTTGGAAAAATTGGAGCAGTATTTGGCATTTTTGCTAAACGTAAAATAAAAACCGGAATTGGAAATCTTATCAATCGATTTGCCAACGCAAAAGAGTGCTCAAATTGATAATTAATTCTAGATGGATTAGCTCATGAATTCACTCTGATTTTTATTTCAAACTCATGATTAAATACTGATTTTCTGCGTCTATTGTTTTGAGGCATGAGTCTAGAGATGCCTTATCTATATACTATATCAAAGATAATAAAATCATCATTGATAAGAAGATTTGTCCGGCTTGATTTCTCTAATACTCAAATTCTTGAAATCCCAAATCAAGTTATCGGATCTAAACGTAGCTGTAGATCCTGAATTAGTTATTATAGAGTCCTTATCCATGGAACAACCAGCATTAAAAAAATTAGAATCCGGCATTTTTGCGTACCATCCTCCGTCATCAACCAAATCTGTAACTCTAACCCAATAGTTAGAATTTGTATTATCCAAATACGACTCTAATTTTACCTCATTATTATTTATGTTATAAATTACTACCTTCCATCCAATCCATCTATCAAGTAGCGAGTTAGTTACTTTGTTGGATTGCCTTTCGTCTGTATATCCTCCTACAAACCATAATTCTTTTTTCCACCCAACTTTACCATTGTCATAAAGTCCTCCCATATAGGCCGTTGCTTCGCATGGTATCCCTGGATTATGTTTTCCGCCTCTAGCATACCATGTCAAATCATTTTCTATCACCTTATTGCTACTATTTTTAATCACTGAAACTATCTTTGCGTAGCCTGTCATTTCCACATTTTTCCAATTTGTTTCCCCTTCAAGTGTCTTCACATTCATCCTAACAACTGGAACAGAAACCCTCCATGAACCATCTTGTTGTTTCGTAAGATTTGGATTAAAGGTAACTGCAAAACCTTCATCATCTTTTGGATTCTCCATATTAACATACCACACTCTACCATTTTCTTTCGTCGGATAAATTTCTCTAATGCCAAACTTGTCATATTTTTCATGATTTTCGTTTGACACAAGTGCGTGTGAAGTCGTTGGGTATAGAATTGGCAGCTCAGATTGGAATAAATAAACTGAAAAGAGAAAAAATAGAATATAAGCAACAAGAATAATTTTCATAATTTAATTACCAAGAGCCGCAATGGATTGTATAATGTCAAGTTTTTTATTTGTTGGTGAGAATCTTATTTCACCTTTTAGGGAGTCGATATTGACTGGATATTCTTGTGGTCGTTTGTTACGCCTGCAAAATATCGTTGTAGACATTTTTGAGTTGCGCAATAGAATTAATATCTCTTGAACGGTTCAGTATTTCTCACATGTTAGAATATGGTTCAACGGGATCAAGAATTCTCCATATAGGATTTGACGATACTGATTCTTATTCTGGAAGATGTACTACTAACTTGGCCTTTAAGATAACTTCCAGGCTAACAAGAGAATTGGATTCTGTTTTCATTGATTATCCACTCCTTGTGAGACTAAATCCGAATATTCCTTGGAAAACAAGAGGAAATGGAGGAATATGCCTCAGGATCAAAACAAATCAACCTGGTCAAATAATTGAATACTTGACAAAAATTATCAATTCAGAGTCAGACATCGCCAATGGTGCTAATCCGGGGTTGGCAATATTTGAGGGTGATACAATACCACTTTCTCTAAGGCAATTTAGCAACAGAGCAATGTATGATGTGCTAAAGATGGAAGAGGCCGAGAAATTAGCCTCACAACTTTCGATAAAGATTTTCAAGTATGGAGAAGGTTTAGGTGTAATTGGTGCTATAGCATCGATTGGATCTTTATTAGAAGGAGATCACACATACGAGGCCATTGCATATAGGAAAGAAGAATTTCAAGGCACGCCTAGGAAAATAGACAAATCAAGGGTATCAAAAATAAATACAGATACTCATCCATTTACCTATAACAACTATGATAGCATTCATGATAGAGTACTAATCACTCCACATGGTCCAGATCCTGTCTTTTGTGGGATTAGAGGTGAAGATCCTTTTACTGTTATCAGAGCGTTGCATTATGTCCTACCTATCGAAAAACTTGAAGGGTATATGGTATTTAGGACTAACCAAGGAACCAATATGCATCTTCAAAATGAATTATCTCTAAAAAGAATTCGAATACATAAGGCAGGATATGTTAGATGCAAGGTTACAAAAAAACCAAGGATTATACGTGGAGGACATGTTTTGTTTGAAGTATCTGATTTTAGTAACATCAAATATCCTGTGGCTGTGTATGAACCAACTGGGCTTGGAAATATTGCATCGAAATTGATAGAAGGAGATGACATAGATATTGGTATTGGAGTTAGTAAGAATAATTCTCATAGTTCAAGTATTTTGAACGTTGAGTATCTCTCAATATTAAAAATTACAGATGAAACGGTAACTATCAATCCATTATGCACCAAATGTGGAAAAAGAATGAAGTCTGAGGGTAAAAACAAGGGATTTCAATGCAAAAACTGTGGAGACAAAAAGAGCTCGAAATTACTTGTTACTAAACATCGAGATATCCAATTGGGAATGTATCAACCATATCTAAAGGCACTTAGGCATTTGACAAAACCATTACATAGATTTGGAATGGAAAAAACTTATCCATGTATTGCAAATATTATCAAACCTCTACACGGTGAGTGGTTCAAATTATTTTGAACGAGTCGTCATGTATCATTAAGAAATCTCAATGAAATGACATACGATATGTAGCGGGGGGTTGATTTGAACCTACGGCCATCAAGTTACACTCTAAATGGAAACCGCTCTGCGGGTTATGAGCCCGCCGGGATAACTTAGCCTACGATATCTGGCTTCCCCACCCCGCTATTAGCAGATTGAAATTGGGGAAATATATCTCTGTCTCTATTCCAAATTAAAAAATAAAATCCAAACTGGACAATAAAAGCTGAAAAAAATTTCCAAGAAAATAAATAAAAAGCATGTTGCTCCATCGTAAAAGATGCGACTATAACCATATCCAACTCTTGAAATTCTAAATATATTCTGACTCAAAGTTAATACACCATCCCGAGTCTTGATTGTAGATAAATTAGGTCAACAATCAGCACGTAAATAACATAAATTCTTTTTGTGTTTCATTTCCATTTGTGAGATAAAGCTGATTTAATGCGGGGGATGGGATTTGAACCCACGAACCCCTACGGGATGAGGTTTCCCTGCTGGATCATTTCTTCTGAGCCTCGTGTCGGATTTAATCTCACGCCTTTGACCAAGCTTGGCAACCCCCGCGCAAATGTCCATCCCATTGACCTTCATTTAAGTAATTGAAGGATAACTAACAACCAACTTAACTTGACTTTTTTAGTTTTCTTATTTTAACTCTCTTACCATGTGGAGATGGTATGATTTTCATTTTTGCGTTCTGGAAGGAATAGCCCAATTCCTTACCACGATATAATCTATCCAAGAAAATAGCTAATGCAGCAATCTCCGAATGTGGTTGATTACCAACCGCTATATTCATATCGGCAATAGCATAAACTTCCTTTGGGACTTTACTAGCTCCAATTACTATCAATATATTTTTTTCTTTCCCGAAATCAAGTGATATCTTTTCTATATTCAATCCATACATAGTTAGATGAACAATTATTCCATTATTGTTCTTCCATGAATTTATCAGTGATTTCCAGTCCTGAATAATTTCAATATCAAATTCATTCGAACCTCCCCAATCCTCGCATACTTTTCCAATCGTTTCGAGTATAGAATCGTCTACCTGCGTCATGTAAATCTTTTTACAACCAAAAGCTCTTGACACCAACGCAACGTGTGTGGTCGTACGATCATCCCTTACAAGTCTGTGCCCCAATCTAAGAACTGCAATGGACATTAATTATCTACCTTCATCATATTGATAAAAATTTTGGATTGAATGGTTTCGAAGAGAACACTAACATTCATTCCTGTCTTTGATGATATCATAACACTGTCGTTATTACTTTCATTCAATATTCCAAGTTGCTTACGCTTTTCACTTGCCTCTTCAAGGTTCACCAGATCCAACTTATTGAATACATAAATTATCTTTGCGATTGATACTCCCAAGTGAATCAAGACAGTAAAACTACTTGATAGTTGTTTTTTTATGATTTCGTAACTCTGACTTATATCCACTACAAGTAGAATAATATTTGAAAAAATTAATTCATGGAGGGTTGATTTAAAAGCATCTATCATATATGCCGGCAGTTTACTTATGAATCCTACCGTATCAGAAAACATTACTTTATTCCCCTTGATATTTACAATTCTGCTAGATGTAGATAACGTCGTAAACAATTCAATACCCACCAATTTTGATTCTCCTGTTAATAGATTAAACAGAGTTGTCTTCCCAGTCGAGGTGTATCCTATAATAGATACAGTTGGAAAACCAGATCTAGCTCTACTAGTTCTTTGTAAAACCTTTCTCCTCTCTTCCTTTACTAGTTTTTTTCTTAGAACAGAAATTCTCCTTCTTATGTCAAGTAGATGAACATCAGCGTCGTATTTTCCCAAGCCAAAAAAACCTGGTTGTTCGCCCCTCTTTGCAAGCCTCACCTTCTCCTTGATTCTTACTGCTTCATAATGGAGTTCAGCAAGTTTTATCTGAATTTTAGACTCCTCGGTGTTAGACCTCAATCTAAAGATTTCAAGAATTAATTTCTCTCTATCAATGATATCTGCTTCACATAGTTTTGCCAAATTATATTGTTGGGTCGGTTTTAATATTTCATCAAAGATTACAATTTCAATATTCAAGGATTTAATTAATTCTCTTACCTCGTCTGCTTTTCCTTTTCCAATGCCAAACTTTGATCTTGTTAAATGTTTCTGAGTCACAGTACGCACTACAGAATAACCTGCAGATTCTGCCAACGACTTGGCTTCACTAGCGATGTCTTTTATCGGATAAGTAATAAGTACTGCAGATTTATTCACCAAAATCAACCTCAGTATATAGGTTTATTCGAAAATATCTTTCTAGCTTTTTGGCTAATTTTTCATCAGGCTTTAGTGAACCACTCTCTATTTTTCGTAACAATGAAGCCCGCTCCTTTATGAGAATTCCTAACTGTTCATGTGTAAGGCCCTGTTTCGTCCTAGATTTTCGAATGACTTCTGAAAAGTTATTGATCAGGATGGTAGAGTCATTGAGTGTGATTTTGTTAGGCAATACAATTTTTTTTGGTCCAGCGGAGACTCTTTTTTGATTATTTTGCCGTTCATTTGATGGCTTGCCTCTTTTTGAACATGTCCTGCATACTGTCAGCAAGTTGCCTTCTACAAAAACCCTTTCGCCATTATCTTTTATCGGAGTCCCGCAAATCTCACAAGAAGTCATAGATGATCTTATGATAAACTAATAGCTTGTTTATTTTTTTCTAATCCATAGTTAGAATATTCATCAATCAATTATATCTACTAGTAACAAAATAGACAAAGTGTAAATAGTATATAGAATCAGGCCTACAAACGGTGCGTGTCACAATTGTTTTCTGAAATTTTCAACTATGAGATTATTATTTTTTTGCCATATATGTTTTAAATATAGAGAGTAAATAAACCTATGCAAGTGTTGAATCCTAACGAAAAAATTTCTTATCACATAGATGCACTTTTTGGTAAAGGTGTATCAATTGTTCTACCAAGGCAACTTACATTCTCATATTCCAGAAAAACGGGAAGAATCAAGAGTTTTGGAATAAACGATCAGCTTATAGGTACCTTAAGATCAGATGGAGGAATAGCTCTTACTATTTTCGGCGCTTCAATTTTGTTAAACGAGAGTAGTTTCAAACAGAACTGTATAATTCCAAAAGAAGAAGCTCTTCCATTTGTGAGCGAAGGAAGATCATTATTCTGTAAGCATGTTGAGTGGTTCGGTTCAAATATCAATATTGGATCGGAAGTAGTAGTGATAGATAAGAGTGACGTTGTATTTGCGGTAGGAAAGTCGGTTGTCAGTCAATCACAGTTGCTCGGTAGGATAGGAGACGTGGCAGTGAGGGTTAGAGAAGGAATAAAAAGTAGAGGAGAGCAACAAAATCCATGATGCGCGGAAACCGCGATATGAGACGGATGCTGGACAAAATGGGCTTAAATATGCAGGAACTTGGCAATATTGAAGAAGTTGTTATTAAAACTGATAGAAAGGAAATCTACTTAATAAAACCACAGGTAATTGAAATGAAGGGGAAGGATAGCACTATTTTTCAAATTATTGCAGGAGATATAGAAGAAAAAGAAAGAGAAGTTCCTACTTTCAAGGAGGAAGACATTATCCTAGTGATGCAGCAATCCTCGAGTTCAAGGGAGAAGGCGATAATGGCTCTAACTGATACAAAGGGAGACATCGCACAGGCGATACTTAATCTTACGACATAGAACCATTCCGACGGACCTACAAGTCACTTGTTAATGCAGAGTTAATATATGGATATAGGATTTTTTGGTACAGGATTATGTCCTCTGTAGAAAAAATTGTTAACGTACTATCCGAGCTCGAAAGGGACATCGAGACTTTATCAATCAAAGTTGAGGATATGAAAAAGAGAATCTTTACCAACTCTGATAAAGAAATATCACAACTTAGAGAAAAGATAATAGAAATTGCAAAGACGGAATCAGAGAAAATAATTTCAGCTGCCAAACAAGAAGCAGAGGAGAAATCACAGAGAATTTTGACAGAGTCAGATACTAATCTGACAAAACTTAGAGAAAATACAAAACTTTCGTTTGATAAATCCGTTAAACTAGTAGTAGATTCGATATTAAACAAAAACGATGCGAGCGAGCCATAGTTTTGGATTAAAGCTCAAAAAATTTAATAAGAATTAAAAATTAGTATAATTGAATGGAAATCCCTTAGTGACAGGACCGAATTCAAGCCAAATAGTGGTAGCAACTGTCGAAGGTCGGTCGTATTACAAAATTGTGAGTATGTTAAAATCTATGAATATTGGTTTTTCTTCTCTTTCTCCAGAAGAAGCTTCAAGGACAAATGCAAAAATAATCATAACAACAAGGAATGAAGCATCATTAATTAGAAGAGAAGATTTAATTTTCGATTTCCAGCTTGATACATCCCCAGCCCTCTTTAAGGCGATGCTATTAAAAAATTTGAGCGGTAATTATATTGAAGATATTTTAGTCGTAGGGGTAGACCCTGGAAACAGGATAGGAATCTATGTGTTATACCTACACACAGAATTATACAGTACCGTTCGAAGCTCCTTAAGAGAGGCAGTCAAATTCATTATGAATATACTGTCCTGTATAAATTCCAGTAAAAAAATACTGAAAATTGGAAATGGCGATTCGATTAAGTGCAACCATATTGCACAAGAAATCAAGAATCAGAATAGATCAGTAAGAATAGAGATCGTTAATGAATTCGGTACATCGCGAAATATACTGCCTAATTGTCGTCGAAACAGGGATGTAGGGTCTGCAAAATCTATAGCATTCCGCTCTGGTCGTATTTTCCAGGTCAAGTAAATCATTGACTACTCTATGAGGAACTCTAACTATAGAGAAATCTAGGATTGACAGAATAGAGGAAAAGATGCTAAAAATGGAAAAGATGTATCGAAAATAAAATATCTTATTTTAGAAGAACCTACTGTGGAAGATTTACGCAAAATGTTATTAGGCAAAAAAACTAGATCTAGAATAGGTGCCCATCATAGTGAAACCAAAGCCTATCATTGAACCAATAGAAATAGAGAAAGTAAAACTGGAAGAACTAGAATCAATATTAAAATCTATTAAAACTACAGAGAGTTTAAGATACGAGGCAATTAAAGAATACGCTGGCGGAGTATGCATGCTTTGTGCTCAACTTCCCACTAGATTAGTAAGTTATGATTTGGATGGCGCTCAATTAGTCGAGAGATATTGTGACAAGTGTTTTGAGAAACAGAAATTGGACAAATAAAAGGAAGAGAAATTAGAATATTAGACTCTGAGGAAGAAAGAGAACCTATCAGTTATTGTCAGAGTTGTTTAGAATATGGTGTTTATTCAGTATTACAGGAAAGAATATACTTACCAGATGAAACTGTTACGCGCGATAAAAATAACTGGATACAGTGTCATAATTGTGGCTAGATAGTACCCATTTATGAAGCAAAAAGGAATCTAAGTTGAAAGACTTTGTTGAAACTTCAAGGAATCCATTTGATCAAAGTAAGTCCATAGTAGGCCTTGATAACAAGATAAAGAAAACACCAAGACAGAAAGAAAAGCAGAAATTAAAAGAAAGAATTGAACAAGAGAAAGATGAAGATATCAAACGAGAATTAAGAAAAGGAAATATTGTTAACATAATACAAGATCATTAGATTATTAAAAACTGGTGGGAAGGAAAGAGGAATAAGTGTTTACCCACCAGTTGATGGTAAGTACAATAGAGTTAAATGATTTGTAATATATTGATTTGTAAATTGAAGACCGGCGGGCCATTTGGAAGCGGTACCGATAGAGACCCAATGGACGGAGTTCTGCAATGAATCGTGTTATATTATGCCCAACAAATAATAAATGAGTTAATTCTAGAAAATAATAGAAAATTCATTATCATATTATTGAAACACTGGTGGGATTTGGAAGCGATAAGGATATAGGCCCTTAATGCCTTCATCGTCCCTCCCATAATAACAGCGACCGCTTAATACTTTATACCAAAGTGCAGATTATACCAAAGTGCAGAATAAAAATATTTTTTATAAAGAATGTAACCCTTCTAAGACTGTATGCTAAATTAGAAAACTCTATTTTACAAGTCGGCATAAACGGGTGCAAAAATATTATTAGACATAACTGTTAATTAACTTTTGATGAAAATCCTTAATGCAAGCGAGCCAGGTCTTGGCTCATCAATGACTGAAGAGGAGACAAGAGATTTTCTTTCAAATACCAGCTTATTCGCTAGATTAGGGACAATAGATGAAAAAACAGATCCTAAGGTACATCCCGTATGGTATTATTTTGATAATGAGAGAATCTATTTTCAGACAGGTAAAAAACTCTAAGAAACTTAGAAATATTAAGAAGAAAAATAATATTTACTTTTGTATAGACCAAACCAATCTACCATATAAAGGAGTTAGAGGTAAAGGTACAGCCATTATTTCTGAAGATATTAACAAAAATATACCAATAGTAGAAAAGTTAATGCTCAAGTATAATGGCAGTCTTGACAATAATATGGCACGATTTCTTTTGGATTCGTTAAAGAGAAGAGAATCGGTCATAATTGAAATAATACCGCATTTTTATGCCACATGGGATAACAGTAAGGGGCATTATAACAAAAAGATCTTTTTCAGAAAACCATTTACACGTGTGGAAATGAATTACAACCTACATTCTTTTTATTTCGTTACTACAAACCCAATAGAATATCCAATCCAATATTCTTAATTCACTATAATTAACAAATGAAATAACTAAAAACCTTGGTATTATTTGGTGTCTTCGTTTTACTCACAAATAAATGCGGTTCTCCTATAATGTCTTCCTTCATCATTGAAAACAGGACTAGCGGACATTTTAGAGATTTCAGGATTTTATTCATGTCTATTATCAAATTCCATATGACCATAAATCATTAAATTAATTAAGTAATTTGATACGAGTATCTAAGTAAACGATACGGTTCGAGACCTGTACTAAATTCTTTAAATATTGAATTTAAATAATATCGGCTAACATGGAAAGAAACGGATACTTAAATTTTATTATAATCGCTCTATCAATTTCTCTTATTTCTGTGACTATCGTAGATTTACCTATTGTTTCAGGATCTTCAATGACTAGCACGTTTCCAAATAAAGGACGCATAAATTATTATGTTACTACTGAGAGGGATTCCAATGGAATGAGAAATGGTCAACCCATGGTTCCACATCTAGAGAAATGTGGAGATGGACAGGATAATGATGGCAATGGACATGTTGACGAGAATTGTCCAATTGAATCTTCTTCAGGTGATAAGCCGTCTGTTAATTTTGATACATCAAAGACCTTACGTGTTGCTGTAGTTGGAGATATTGATTCTAATTCTGGATTGACTACTCAATTGGATATTGCAAACCAATACAATGTCCAGGCATTGATACTAACAGGTGACTTCGAATACACCAACGGGAACAAAGTTTTATCGGATCTTGAATCCCACGGATTCACGAAAGAAAATGCGGACATCGTCGTAGGAAATCATGATTCAGAACAAGATGTAGAAGGATGGTTAAATGAGAAAAGGACATTTGGACAAGTTAATTTTGCTTTTTCTGGTAATAGATTGGCTTTGTTCAACATAGATGCAAATACACAGTTTGATTGTTCTAGTCCTCAATTTAAAATTTTGAAATCACAAATTGAATCCAGTAATTTTGAATCTAAATGTTCTTTCTAGATAGAAACGAACTCTAGAGGACATAATACTATGTCCATGTATATGAGGGCGTTACATTTCTTCAGATGATACTTCTTACATACCAGTGTAGTCAGTGAATGGTTAGAAGATGGTTCAATTTGTGGCGAATGTGGTGAAGTAAGTAAATAATTATCTGTTTTATGAATTCAATAGGTTGCTCCCTATAAGTTGTCGTTCATAAGTCAGCCGAATTGTATATTTATCATAATTTAACTTGACTAGAGTTGTTGTATGCTCATAGAATCAATTAGCAGTATGAGGATTTATTATGCCAAGTACTTTAGAGAGAGGGAGTTTCATTGATAACTTGCAACTAATTTGTAATGATCTATCAGGGAAGTAGGAACACTTGCAGACATCAATGTTAAATCGAAGGGAGCCGTTTCACCAGAACTAATGTCAGACGGGTTAGTATATGTAAACTGAGTGCCTACAACCGCATTATTAATATCATAAAAAGTGCCGGTTATTTGCACAAATTCCGCAGTGCTGGGGGTATTATTTTCAACCTCTCCCACAACATGAAAGTATCCAACACTATCTGTGTAAGAATTATGGCTGAGTATTGTGACTGAAAGAGACTTATTTAGGAATGGTATTGAATTTCCAGTAGACGAAGTATTCGAAATGGTGGTAGAATTCAAGAAAGAAGGTTTCTTTTCAGGTATCGGAGCGGTGAGTGTTACAGTTTTCAGCATATTTTTAAATTCATCTAGATGTTTGTTAAATCGATT
>WNFZ01004209.1_pt2 | contig 24250 bp, 21 predicted proteins | sample 5400081 | NCBI WGS metagenome assembly WNFZ01 (sample SAMN13153365, study PRJNA577476) | soil metagenome | isolation source: 80 cm soil or saprolite under grassland replicate 1 | place: USA:California | collected 2016-06-15
GCGATCTTTGAGCTATTGAGACGTTGCGATTTGACAATGGAAAATATGCAAGCACTGGGCGTGGCATTGGGTCCCGGTTCCTTTACAAGTTTACGTGTTGGTTTATCCTTGGTAAAAGGACTAGCCTTATCATGTCACTTGCCATTGATAGGTATTCCAACAATGAATATTCTCGCCGCTGCGCAAGCTTCGTCAAAGCTTCCGTTAGTGGTTGCCATTCAAGCGGGTCGTGGCAGACTCGCTGTCAGCTGGTATAAAAGTTCGAAAAACGGCTGGCAGGTCGTAGATCCTGCGCGAGTTGTCACTGTTGAAGCGCTCATGGATGAAGTGAAGAGTCCTGTGATCCTGTGCGGTGAGTTAACTTCCGGAGAACGGCAAAAATTGGCTGAGAAGCCAGAGATTCGTCTTACATCGCCTGCGCAATCAATGCGACGTCCCGCAGTTCTCGCTGAATTAGCGTGGGTACGCTGGCAGGCAGGCAATGTAGATGACGAGGCGACACTTGCCCCAATCTATTTGCATGTTGCTGAACCAATAAATCCATGAAACTTACGATTCGCAAAATGACGCTGGATGATGTTCCCGCTGTGATCGAGTTGGATCAAAAATCATTCAGCTTGCCGTGGCCCGAGAGATCATTCCGATTTGAGTTGACCGATAACCCGGCTTCACGTTGTTGGGTGGCTGAACTGGATGGAAAAATGGTTGGAATGATCGTCGTCTGGCTTATTGTAGATGAGGCTCATGTTGCCACGCTAGCGACTCATCCTGATTTTCGTAGGCAAGGGATAGCCAAGACATTGTTGTCGCATACTTTGCGACGTTTAATTGAGGAGGGCGCACGCAGTTCCTTTTTAGAAGTACGTGAAAGTAACTTTGTTGCACAGGAGATGTATCGTAAATTTGGATACAAAGAAGTGGGTCGCAGGCGGCGTTATTATAGGGATAATGATGAAGACGCGATCTTGATGAATTTAGACTCTTTGAAGGTCGAACGTCTCAAATTTGATGAGCGGCGTTCAGCCTTAGATAAGGAGGAACAAAATGAGCGATGAACAGGAGTTAGAGAAACTTGCAAAGCAGATCGTTGTTTGCACAAAGTGCGAACTTCATCGTTCGCGTAAGAAGGCGGTTCCTGGCGAAGGACCGACCCATGCGGAGATTATGTTCATTGGCGAGGGACCAGGTTTCCACGAAAACGAACAGGGACGTCCATTTGTAGGCGCGGCGGGGAAGTTCCTGGATCAATTGCTCGAACAAGCTGGTGTGACACGCGCGGATGTGTGGATCACGAATGTGGTCAAGTGCCGCCCGCCAGGAAACCGCGATCCGCTGCCGGATGAAATCGAGACCTGCACTAGCAATTATCTTCAGCACCAGATAGAGATTGTCAACCCAAGTATCATTGTCACTCTCGGTCGTTTCTCCATGGGATTATTTTTCAAAGCTGCGAAGATCACACAGATCCACGGACAGATGCGAAAAGTTGGCGACCGATTTGTAATCGCTATGTACCACCCAGCCGCCGCATTACATCAAATGTCACTTAAGCCCGCCATCATGGCTGATTTTGCCAAATTGCCTGAACTGCTCAAACAGGCGCGCGCCGATTTGGGTAAGTCCAAGGGCAAAGAGCCTAAAAAAAAAGAAGAAGATGAACCAAAGCAGATGAATCTATTTTAAAATCCTTACCTAAATCTTAGATAGGTAGGGGAAGGAATGAAAATGTCAATCAAAGAAACACTCATCGAAGATCTGAAAACGAAGAAAGCTAACATAGGGATATTAGGACTCGGCTACGTCGGTTTGCCGCTTGCGGTTGTGTTCGCTGAGGCAGGGTTTCATGTAACGGGAATCGATCCTGACTCACGAAAAGCTGATTCCCTTAATAAGGGCGTCTCCTACATCCCCGATGTTAAGACCGAAACCATGGCAAAACTGGTCAAGTCCGGGCATCTGACAGCCACAACAGATTTCTCTATTTTGAAGGAAATGGATGCTGTCAGCATTTGTGTGCCAACACCTTTGCGTCAGACAGGCGACCCCGATATGTCGTTCATTCTCTCTGCCACTGAGGAATTAGCAAAATATATGCATAAGGGAATGGTCGTTGTGTTGGAATCAACTACCTATCCAGGCACGACTCGGGAAGTCCTCTTACCAAAACTTGGCATCGAATGCGGACTCACGGTTGGTGAAGATTGGTTCCTGGCATTTTCTCCCGAGCGTGTGGATCCAGGCCGAGAAGATTTTACAACGATCAACACACCCAAGGTAATGGGTGGTATTACAGAGGCTTGTAGTGAAGTCGCAACCGTGTGGTATGAAGGTGCAATCCAATCCGTCCACCGTGTTAGTTCAGCTGAAGCCGCTGAAATGGCAAAGCTACTCGAAAATACCTTCCGTATGATCAATATTGGCCTTGTCAATGAACTCGCGATCATGTGTGAACGTTTGGGGGTGGATGTCTGGGAGGTAATCGATGCCGCGGCGACAAAGCCATTTGGATTTATGAAGTTCACTCCCGGTCCGGGTTTGGGCGGGCATTGTATTCCAATCGATCCGCTTTATCTTTCTTGGAAAATGAAATCATTTCATTACAATGCGCGTTTTATTGAACTTGCCTCTGAGATCAACACGAACATGCCGCGTTATGTTGTTAGTCGTGTAATGGAAGCAATGAACGATCACAGCAAGGCACTCAAAGGCTCGAAAGTATTGGTGCTTGGCGTTGCATACAAACCTGACATTGATGATGTACGCGAATCACCTGCATTCGATGTGATAGGTCTTTTGAAGAAAAGGGGCGCGCTGGTGAAATATCATGACCCGTATATTCCTCATATTCATCATGAAACCGATGGATGGCACATGGATAGCGTGCAGGATTTAATGAAAGCAGTCGAAAGCGCAGACGCGGTCGTGATTATTACGAATCATAAGGTTTATGATTACAAGGCAATCGTGGAGTGTTCGAAATTAGTCTTTGACAGCCGCAACGCGACGCGAGAATTTGTGAGGGGTACTGAGAACGTTGTGAGATTGTAGGACCTCTATTAAAGAGGAAAGTCAATGGCACACTATTTAGTAACCGGCGCGGCAGGTTTTATTGGGGCGCGCACTTCTGAGCTGCTTATCAAAGATGGACATAGGGTTGTCGGCATCGACAATCTGAATGACGCATATGATCCACGTATGAAGGAGTATCGTCTGCGTAAGTTACAGGCGATGTCCGGATTTACTTTTCATAAATTGGATATTTCAAATAAATCGATTATTGATCAGTTCAAGGAGGATAAGTTTGATGGCGTGATCAACCTCGCCGCGCGTGCAGGCGTGCGGTACAGTGTTGAGGATCCATGGGTCTATGTGGAAAGCAACATGATTGGAACTTTGAACATGTTGGAGATCTGTCGTCGGACGGGTGCGCAGAAGTTCATTGTCGCTTCCACCTCCTCTATCTATGGGGCAGAACCACCTTACCCGACGCCGGAATCCGCTTCAAGTAGTGAACCACTTCAACCGTACGCGGCAAGCAAAAAGGGGGCTGAGGCGATGTGTCATGCTTACCATCATCTGTACGATATTGATATTAGTGTTGTTCGGTATTTCACCGTATATGGTCCTGCGGGAAGACCTGACTTGGCACTATTCCGCTTCGTACAATGGATCAGTGAAGGGCTCCCGGTACATGTGAATGGAGATGGTGAGCAATCACGTGGTTTTACTTACATTGATGATATCGCGCGCGGCACGATCCTTGCGCTGAAACCTGTTGGTTATGAAATCCTTAATCTCGGCGGGCATGAGGTCATTACCATCAACAATCTGATTAAGCTAATCGAAGAAGTGGTTGGCAAGAAAGCCATTGTGCAATACGGTCCGCCAAACCCTGCAGATATGTTCACAAATTGGGCAGATATCAGCAAAGCGGGAGAACTGCTTGGTTGGGAGCCACAATTCAATATGCGTGCGGGTGTTGAAAATTTGGTAGCGTGGTACAACACCGAACGTGAATGGGCTAGTCAGATTCTTACGTCTTAAGCCAGAGTTAGAGCAATGCAAAGAGTTTCAATTTTAGTAAGAAAAATCATTTCATTTCCCTGGCTTCCTGCTTTTCTTACGGTAGCTGGTTTTATCGTTTATGTCCTTCAAGCGATAGACATGGCGCGCACAAAAACCTCCTTTCTAGATGAAGGCTTATATGTCTACAAAGGATGGCTATTTGCTACAGGAAAATATGTGCCGTTTCAGAAATATGGCTTGTGGACAAACCACGCTGTTTTGTCGTTTTTGATTCCCGGCTATATTCAAAAATGGTTTGGTCCGGGCTTGGATATAGCCAGATATTTTATGATTGTTTTGGCTGTGTTAACTCTGCTCGGCTTATGGGTCTTTGCGAAGCGCTGGGGAGGAAAATGGTGGGCGGCAGGAGTGATCTGGGTTATAGCCTTGAACCCAGCTGAGATAAAAGTTTACACGCTGGCGCTATCCGAAGGCTTGATCGCAGTTATGTTGGTGTGGATGTTGGTGTTGACGGTTGGTGTTAAACGGCCCTTGTGGCAGCTCATGCTTGGGTCTGGTCTGGCGGGATTAATGATCTTGACAAGAGAGAATATGTTATTTGTCCTGCCACTACTTGTCCTGTATATATTATGGCAATATGGATGGAAGACCGGCTTTCTCGCGCTTGCCAGTGGATTGTTAGTGTTTGCAATTGGCACACTCTGGTATTGGCCCGATGTGTTATACCTTTGGTCGGTGAGACTGCCATCTCCTGCCGCTCAATTCTTAAGTGAATGGCAGCCGCCTTCAAATATATATGGAGAGAGGGTAATCAAAATAGAAGTTGCTAATCTCTATCGAACATTTCTTTATTTCTGGCTGACATTTCGACTTCATTTTGTTGCTTTGATCAGCGCAGTCGTCGTCTGGCTGTTATGGCCCCTGCAAAAACTACATCGTCTGAGCGAGCGAATGCGGGCTGCGATTTTTTTATCGGTATTGCTTTTGGTACTGTTAGCCGCGCATATGCAAGCTTCTCTTTTTGGAGATTTCTGTGTATCGTGCATTCTTCTTTATGTTGGCTATTTCGATTTTATCGGCTTCCTTCTTCTTGTTGTTGCTCATCGGTTCCTAACCAGAAATCTCTCCACTTTTCGGCGAACGGTCGTTCTTGCAATCGGAGCGATCACTATTGTTTCCATTGGTTCTACCACTCACGAGGATTTAAGTTCAACTTTTGCAAAGGCAATGATCGAGCGCCTTGATAAAGTTTATCTTTGGAACGCACTAATAAATGTAACGGGTTTTCCACACCTATTGCTTTTCCGTGTCACATTTGTATTGTTCGTTAGCACACTCGTTGTCCTTTTGTTCGCGGTCGGATTGTTGTGGGCGCGCCGATTCTATGCTGATCGTGGGGCTTGGTGGAGGAAGATGGGAATTATCGGCTTGAACGCACTCCTGATTCTTGGATTGATCTTATCTCCGACAAAAGTGTTGGGCAAAGGAAATGACTTTTTCGATTGCGATGGTTCCAACGTGCTCGCCTCGTATGCACGGGCGGGTGAGTATTTGCGCAGCGTTATCCCGCCTGGTTCTCAAGTATATTGGGATGGACGTATTGATGCCATATTCCTATATTTACCCGATGTCAAAGTATACCCTCCTCAGTTAAACCACCTGCATTCTTACTTCGTAGGCGGGGATGCTGACATGCTATTGCGCACTGGTCTTTGGAATGATGTTCTGGCTAAACAGTGGTTGGCTGAAACCGATTACGTCATGATCGAATCGGGCCTAAAACAGGATTGGGAGATGAAGATTCTAGAAAGCGATAAATACATTAAATTAAAAGCTTCTCCCAAAACTGAAAAGTGCCGCTGGCAGTCTGCGATATTGGTCTATAAGCGAGTGAACTCATCAGAATAATGAATTGATCCAGTCATGGCGACCATCGAATGATCTCCCTTTTTCAAAAAATCTATTTCGGTTTACGCGAAGATCCTCTACTTCAGCGTGTAGTTCGGAATAGTAGCTATCTCTTCAGCAGTAATACTGTCTCCGCTGCACTGAATGTCCTGCAAGGCATCTTTATTGTGCGCCTGCTTGGTGATTCGGGCTATGGTTTGCTAGTGATTGTCATGGATTTTGCATCCAATACAAACCGCCTGCTATCGTTCCGTATGAGTGAGGTAGTGGTCAAATATGTAGGTGAGGCGTTGGCGCAGGAGAACAAGGAACGCGCGGCAGCCCTCGTCAAAGGGATCGGGATTACAGAAGCAGTCACATCAGTACTGGCATATCTTGTTTTGCTCGCGCTCTCCGTATGGGGCGCGCAAACGTTTGCTGATAATGTGTCAGTAGTATATCTCTTCCGTTTTTATGGTTTGTTCCTGCTTGCCAATCTTATTTATGAAACTTCTGTGGGTGTGCTTCAAACCACGAACCAGTTCAAACGGGTCGCGTACGCCAATTTTTATCAAAGTATAGCAACTACATTTTTGATCATTACTGTTTTTGTTTTGAACTTTGGAATTTTTGGGATTCTTACTGCGTATCTCATTGGTAAGACCATTGCTGGAATTATGATTGTTGTTTTTGCAGTCCGTGAATTGGACAATAAATTAGGATATAGGTGGATTCGCACACCACTCAGCTTAATCAAAGATTGGAACTCGATTCTTCGTTTTGCCTTTAGCACGAATCTGAATGGAACGATCAACCTGTTCGCGCGCGATAACATTCGCCTTTATCTCGCAGTGTTTCTCTCGGATGCTCAAGTGGGATATTTCAAACTCGCAGCGAGCCTTGTCAATCTGGTCATGTTGCCCATTGATCCCTTTATTGGACCCACATATGCTGAAATTGCACGCACAATAGCACAGCGGCAATGGCAAGCCACACGCAGGTTATTAAAACAAGTCAGTGCGATTGGAGGAATATGGACGCTCATCGCGGGCGGCGGACTCATCGCATTAGGTTGGTGGATCATCCCATTTTTGTACAGTAGTAAAATGTCGCCTGCTTATCCATGTCTTGTGATTCTCTTGATTGGCTACACTTTTGCGAATGTGATGAATTGGAATCGTCCATTGCTGCTTGCGCTAGGACAGCCCAATTATCCTCTCATGGTTGCGGCGTTTACTGGCGCAATTGAAGTTATTCTTCTTTTCATATTTTTACCGAATGGCAATTATTTGGTAGGTGCTGCAATCTTTTCCGCTTATCTTGCTATTTCAGTAAGTTGGAACGTTTTACGCGGACTGACACTGATCAAGCGTGAAGAAGCTGCAGCATGAATATCGTTGCCATCGCCGGTTCAACGATTCCTTCCGATACTGCCAACAGTTTGCAAGTAATGAAAGCTTGTCAGGCATTGATGCAACTTGGGCATGAAATGAATCTGCTTGTTCCCGGTTCAAAGAATATATTGGTTAATCTTGAGCAGCATTATGGTTTGCAAACTGAAATCCCCATAGAGTGGCTTTCCTCTTCCAATCGCCGTACCTTTACATGGAATGCAGTTCGCCGTGCCCGCGCGCTCAAAGCAGACTTGATTTATTCCTGGTTTCCGCAATCCGCGGTCTTTGGTTTGGTAAGCAGGTTGCCTGTCATTTTTGAAATACATATTCAACCCACGGGGCTTTTCGGTCCAACCTGGCATCGCGCCTTTGCAAATCTGAGCGGACGCAAGCGACTTGCCTCCATTACTCGCGCGCTGGTCGATATTTTGGAACATGACTTTCATGTGCACTTTTCTACAGAGGAAGTAGTCATTGCGCCAAATGGAGTTGATCTGGAACGCTTCGCCTCATTACCGGAACCGGTTGCTGCTCGCCGTCAAATTGGCTTTCGCGAAGCCCCAACGGTGATGTGTACCGGGCATTTGTACGCGGGCCGTGGTGTGGAATTGTTTCTTGCATTAGCAAAGTCACTGCCGCAAGCACATTTTGTTTGGGTAGGCGGACGTCCTGATGATCTGTCTACTTGGAAACAGCATATAGAGTCCGGCAACGTTACCTTTACTGGCTTTATCCCTAATTCTGACCTTCCTCTTTATCAAGCTGCAGCAGATGTGTTACTTATGCCATATGGTCATTCGATCATGGGCTCAAGTGGAACGGCAAACTCAGCGAATGTGGCAAGCCCGATGAAAATGTTTGAATATATGGCAGCAGGGCGTGTGATCGTTTCGGCCGATTTGCCGGTCATTCGTGAAGTGTTGAATGAGAAGAATGCGGTTTTTTGCAAGCCTGATGAGATTGGAGATTGGAGAACCGCGATTGAATCCTTACTCGCAGATCGAGCGCGCAGGACTGAATTAGGAAATCAGGCAAGGCAGGGTGTTCAAGGCTATACTTGGCTTGCCCGTGCAGAACGCATTTTGAACGGATTTGTATGAAAAAAAAATACTTTGCCACAAAAGATCTTTTGTATATTATCTATGTCTCTTTTATGTTAGGGGCATTGCTTGCATCTATTGAAAACGGAAATTGGTTGATTGGTTTTATTTCCTTTTCCTTCCTCTTTTTTCTTTCCCTGGCAATTCTTACAATCTCTTCCCGCCTGGCAATTGGCGCTGAGTGGAACGAGCCGTCCGGCGAGAGTAGACGAAGCGCGCAAACACTTGGATTGATCATCGCCCTTGCTTTCTTTTTACGTCTTGCAGTTGGAATGGCGTTACATTTTGGTTTGCCTGTTTACGGACATGATGATGAAGATGACCGCGCGGGTTACGTCTTCACTGATGCTCATCGACGCGACGATCAAGCTTGGGAATTGGCAACCTCCCAACTTCCCGTGATTGACGCATTCAACCAAAAATATGGTTCTGATCAATACGGTGGATTATTGGCATTTAACACTGCTGTTTACCGTTACTTTTCACCCGATGCGCATCGCCCTTTAATCCTGATTTTACTTTCAGCGTTTTTTGCCGCGTTGGGAGTTCCATTTTTATGGAAGGCAACGAGTCAAGTCTTTGGTGAAAAAGTTGCCTGGGCTTCTACATGGATTTTTGCCTTGTATCCTGATAGCATTCTACTTGGTGCATCTGCAATGCGTGAACCTTATCTGCTTACATTCAGCGCGTTCGCCTTTTTGGGATTTGTTCATAGGTTTTATCGTGTTGAGGAAAATGCATCCGTGAGTATACGCGGCGATGTCTTGAGCCTATTGAAGGATCGCACTGGATGGATATGGATTGCACTTGGCTTACTTGGTATGCTACTGGTTTCGCCTGCTATTGCTCTTGTTACAATTATTGTTTTCGCAGGTTGGATGTTCTTCAACAATGAAGGTAGAGAGGTTTCATGGAGAGGCATCGCGGGAATTGCAATTGTTTTTCTCTTTAGCCTCCTGTTTCTTTCTTCATCCCTGAATCGTTCAGGCGAATTCGTCGCGACTTCTCCTTTGCACGTGATCAATGATTGGTTCCAGTCTGCTGTCAAATGGGATGCTTATCAATTGGAGCGTGATTCAGGTTGGGTGCAAAAGATATTTGATGAAGGTCCTAGATGGATTCGGCTTCCGTTTGTCGCAGTTTATGGCATCTTCCAGCCTGTTTTACCTGCTACGATCATCTACCCAACGAAATTGATCTGGAAATTGATAGGCATTCTGCGCGCACTGAGTTGGTATGTAATACTTCCAATGCTGATCCTTTCATTCGTGGCCGCGGCAGGCCAAGAGTCCAGAAAGATGCGGAATCTGATCTTATGGCTGTCGCTTCTCATCTGGATCTGGATCCTGCTTGCCGCGTTACGAGGCGGCGCGGACCTTTTCGATAATCCCCGTTATCGAACGATCCTATTCGTGTGGCAATCTATCATCGCAGGGTATGTCTGGGTTTGGTGGAGAGAAACTCATAACGCATGGTTTTCAAGGATCGTTGTGATGGAAGTGGTTTTCCTGCTGTTTTTCATGCAGTGGTATGCTAGCCGTTATTTTTATTGGGGAGGGCAATTACCATTTGCCGCAATGGTTGCATTGATTTTGGGATTATGGGGCATTATCCTGGGCGTTGGCTTGTGGCGAGACAAGCGAAGCGGCGCCAAGGCCGCCATGGATAAAAGCCGCGCTTGACAGGTATCCACGTAAGTTTATAATTCAGCCGTTGAATTTTGGAATAAGGAGGCTTAATGCCCACTGCTCTCATCACTGGTATCACTGGACAGGATGGATCTTATCTAGCCGAACTGCTACTTTCAAAAGGATATCGCGTCATTGGTGTGGCTCGTCGTTCCAGTACTGTCACCTATGAGCGCATTGAACACTTATTGGATGATATTACCGTTGTCCAGGGCGATTTGCATGATCAGGGTTCTCTGCTATCTTTTCTCGAAGAATACAAGCCCACGGAAGTTTACAACCTTGCCGCGCAATCTTTTGTGCCCACATCGTGGAATCAACCTGCGCTGACAGGTGATATCACCGCGCTGGGTGTGACCCGCATGTTGGAAGCAATTCGTTTTGTAAATCCGAAAATTCGTTTTTACCAGGCATCTTCAAGCGAGATGTTTGGTAAGGTGGTTGAGGTGCCCCAGTGCGAGACGACGGCTTTCTACCCGCGCAGCCCGTATGGAGTGGCAAAAGTATATGGACATTGGATCACGGTGAACTATCGTGAGTCATTCCATATGTTTGCGGCTTCAGGTATCTTGTTCAATCACGAGAGTCCGCGCCGCGGACTTGAGTTTGTAACGCGCAAGATCTCAGATGGCGTGGCACGCATTAAACTTGGACGCGCAAAAGAACTGCGCCTGGGTAACCTTGAATCACAACGTGACTGGGGGTTTGCAGGTGACTACGTGGAAGCCATGTGGCGTATGTTGCAACAAGATAGGCCGGATAATTATGTTGTCGGTATGGGGGAAACGCACTCTGTGCGTGAGTTCTGTGAGCTTGCTTTTGGTCACGTCGGCTTGGATTACAATGATTATGTTATGCAGGATGAAAAGTTCTATCGTCCTGCTGAAGTCGATCTGCTGATCTCTGATCCATCAAAAGCACGCGCGGTGCTTGGTTGGGAACCCTCAGTTGCCTTTAAGGACCTCGTCACGATGATGGTAGAGGCAGACATTGAAAAAATAAGCCAAAAGAAGTAGTTATGCATGATTTGTCTTTGATTATTCCTGTTTTTAATGAGGCAGAAAATCTGCCCATCCTTTATGATTGTATCCAAGAAACATTGAATTCCATCAAAAGTATATGGGAGGTCATCTTTGTAGATGATGGAAGCGGTGATCATAGTTTCGATGTCTTGAAATCCCTTGTTGAAAAGGATCCGGAGCATGTGCGCGTCGTCGCTTTTCGTCGTAACTTTGGGCAGACAGCCGCGATTACTGCTGGAATCGATTATGCAAATGGCGAGATTATTGTTCTGCTGGATGCAGATCTCCAGAATGATCCAGCTGATATTCCGATGTTGCTCGCAAAACTTGATGAAGGATATGATCTGGTCAGTGGCTGGCGAAAGGATCGTAAAGATAATCGCCTTACGCGTACCATCCCGTCCAATATTGCCAATGGGTTAATTTCCTGGGTCACGGGTGTTTATTTGCATGACTATGGATGTACGCTTAAAGCGTATCGTCGAGAGGCGCTAAAAGGATTTCGTCTTTACGGGGAAATGCATCGTTTTATTCCAGTGTTTGCGCATTCAGTCGGCGCGCGGATCACTGAAATTCCGGTCCATCACCACGAGCGTAAATTCGGTAAAGCCAACTATGGCTTGGATAGAACGATGAAGATTATCCTCGATCTGTTCACGGTAAAGTTTTTGCTTAACTATTCACACAAACCTATGCGTCTCTTTGGAGGTGCTGGGATGCTGCTCATCTCTGGCGGTGGGGTTTTGCTTTTCTATTTGTTCATACGGCGCATGTTGGAAAGCGTCCCTGTGCTTGGTTCTCCACTTTTTCAATTGGGAGTGATGTTCTTAATTCTAGGTTTTCAAGCTATTCTTATGGGTCTGATTGCAGAATTGCTGGCACGCACTTATCACGAATCCCAAAGTAAACCTACCTATACCATTCGAACTGTACTGGGGAAAAAATAAACCTATGTCCTCCTGGTGGTCACGGAATCGTCAGCTCGTTTTGCAGTTGGCAGGAACGTTACTAGCGATCTTCCTCTTGTTTTTGCTTCTCAAAGAAGAAGAAGGGCAGGGAAATGAAATTTTAGCTGCCATGCGGAAAATCAAAGTGTCAGACCTACTTTGGGTGGCGGTTTTGTTTTTCATTTCCCGTATTGCAGTTACATGGCGTTGGCACGTTCTTTTGCTGTCTGGTGGGGTTAACATTCGTTTTAGAGACACTTTAGCACTGACCTTTATGGGTCTGTTTGCAGGAAATTTCCTGCCCACTACGATCGGAGGAGATGTAGTGCGATTGGTTGGAGTTATGCAAATGGGTTTTGATCGCGCGGTATCCCTTGCATCCATCGCGGCCGATCGGTTGATTGGAATGTTAGGTATGTTCATGACTGTTCCATTTGGGGTGGTCTATTCGTGGGATACATTGCGAAATATCTCTTTTACTATTTCCTTTCTATCCAGGTTTCATAAACCGTTTGCGTTTTTCAAAAGAACGATTTCCGTATTTTCCATTTGGTTTAGAAAACCGGTTTCATTGTTGGCATCCTTGGTGTTTACTTGGATCCATATGCTTTGTCTGTTTGGGTCAATTTATATCTTTGTAGCTGATCTTGGCACGCATGCCTCTTTCTGGATGATTGCAGGGTTGTGGAGTCTCACGTATTTCATAACGCTTATTCCAATCTCAATCAATGGTTATGGGGTGCAGGAATTGGTTTTTACTTTCCTAATGTCCAACGTGGTGGGACTTACTCCAGCGATGGGCGTTACAATAGCTATCCTTATTCGTGCATATTTTCTACTCTCCAGTTTGCCCGGGGCAGCTTTTTTGCCATCTATTCTTTCCGCAATGACGAAGCCAAAAACGGTAGTATCTTCGCCTGAATCATTCCTGTAGAAAACATAGCGATGCCTCGAACATCGGATCCTTCTCGTTCATTCTGGCTTACGATTCTTGTGCTAACTTTTACCGCCAACCTAATGGCGGCACGGTTGTCGTATTTGCGTTGGAATGAGCTTGGCGTTGATTTGTTTCGTTCTATATGGGGTGTATTGTTCACTATATATCTCGTGATGATCGTTGCATGTGTTTGGCTATTGATATATATTGTCCGTTTTGGCGAGCTGCACTTTCATATTCCTTCGCTTGTTAAGCCCGAAACCCCCCAAATACGTGTTCTAGGTCTAATCATCTTTCTCGTGATATTGTTTCTCATTCCCTATATTAAATTCACCTTCCATGTTGGGCAGGATGAGAAAAATCCTTTATTAGTGGATGCAGTGTTGATGACTGTTATCTTTTACGGCGAATCCATCCCTCTTTCCACGCTTCACCCGAGTCGTTACCTTTTGCAGTCTATTCCTTTTCTGATTCCAGGTCTAAGTATCACAGCTCATCGTTTTTGGCAATTCCTACTCTGGATTGGGTTGACGGCAGGAGCCACTCTCACGCTTGCAAATCGAGCCTTTCCTCCTGACGAGAAAGCCACGAAGTGGCTGTTTGCTGGTTGGGCTTTTTTGTTTGTGTTGTGTGTGGGGGTTTATTATCATTTAGAAGTAATGGTAATTCTTCCTTTGTTGTTTGTAACAATGAAACATCCGTGGCGATCGTTGCTCGCGGTCATCTGTGCTTCTCTATGGGCAGGGATCAGCCGAATCAACTGGTTTCCTGTCCCCGCGCTGATCGCAATTGCTATCTATTTACTCGAAACGCCCCTCAAACAGACAATAGTCGATTCAAAATCAATACCATTTCAGCAAATATTAAACTATCTTGCTCAACCTGTATTATGGGCAGTAGCAGGTTTACTTTCAGCAGTAGCGGCCCAGGCGGCGTATATTCCTCTCTCCGGAAACGCAAATAATGTAGATGCGTTTGCATCTAGTTTCGTGTCTGATTTGTTGTGGTACAGACTCTGGCCCAATGCAAATCATTTTCTGGGAATTTTGCCGGCGATTTTGATCGTAACTGCTCCTCTGATTATTACAATCCTGATTGCAGCGCGTCGGTGGACATCGCTTCATTCGATACGCTGGTCCGGATTGTTTCTGATGATCAGTATTTTATTTGCTGGAAGTTTAGTGGTAAGCACCAAGATTGGTGGCGGAGGCGATCTCCATAATATGGATGCCTATGCTATACTGATTACAATCGTCGCGGCTTATTTCGTTGGTGGCCGTGTTCAAGTGGAGCCTGGTGAGTCGCCATTGCAAATACGCAATTGGCCCGCTCTAACAGTTGTCGTACTTATACCGATCTTATTCTTAATCCCATTGCTCTCTCCTTATCCAAAATATGATGAAAGCAGAAATAAGATAGCGTATCAGCAACTCACAAAGGCTGTGAATGAGATAGGAAAACAAGGTCCTGTCTTGTTTATCAATGAGCGTCAGTTGGTTACTTTTGGTGATGTCAATGTACATCTTGTAGCGGATTATGAAGCAGTGACTTTAATGGAAATGGCAATGTCGAACAATAGGATATACCTCAATAGATTTTATGGTGATCTGAAGAGTCATCGTTTTGCGGCAATTGTGGCGACAAAACAAAATCTCGTCATCAAGCAAACAGGTCCGTTAATTGAGGAAAACAATGTGTGGAATTCGCGCGTTTCACCGTCTATCCTTTGTTACTATCACCCGATATTAACGATAGAACCCCAAGGGAATAGGGTTGAGGTGTACGTGCCCACAGCTGAACCAACTGATTGCCCTTAGTCTAATCATCCTGAGTGATAGCAAATGCGTATTCTTGTTTTAGTTCACGAGTTTCCACCAGTTGGAGGGGGTGGTGGACGTGTGGCGGAAGATATTTGCGGCAAACTTGTCAAGCGGGGACATGAGGTAAAGGTATTAACTACTCATATTAAGGGATTACTCTATAAAGAAGAACGGAATGGATTCGCCGTCATCCGCTTCGGATCGTTACGGACACAGCCTTATCGAGCCAGCTTTCTCTCAATGGCTGTATACGTTCTCGCGGGACTTTGGGTGGGTCTCCGTTTAATTGGCAGCTTCAAACCCGAAGTGATTCACGCTCATTTTGCAGTCCCAGCGGGTGCATTGGCATGGATGCTCTCTCGAATGACCAGGATTCCCTATGTTCTAACGGTTCATCTCGGAGATGTGCCAGGCGGAGTTCCCGAAAAAACCGATGAGTGGTTTCGATGGATCTATCCGCTTACACCAAGCATTTGGAGAAATGCAAGCGAGATCGTTGCAGTGAGTGAATTCACCAGGCAACTTGCTCTGAAGACATATCGAGAAAGAATTCAAGTAGTTCCAAACGGAGTGGATTTAAGCACCTTGATGCCCAATGGAATTTCTCTTAACGACCCGCCAAGAATTGTCTTTGCAGGTCGCTTTATGGAGCAGAAGAATCCTTTGCAGTTCGTACAGACTCTAAGCGAATTAAAAGAACTCAAATGGCAATGTGTGATGATTGGCGATGGTCCACTTATGGAAGACGTCAAGTGCGCTATTACAGAGTTTGACTTGGAAGAACGATTTCAACTGACGGGATGGATTGATCCACAAGATGTATTAACTTGGTTTGATAAGTGCGATATTTTATTTATGCCATCCCAGTCTGAAGGGCTGCCGGTGGTTGGCGTCCAGGCATTAGCCAAAGGGTTGGCAATTGTTGCTAGTCGCGTTGGCGGATTTGTTGATTTGGTTGATGATGATAAGAATGGATATCTAGTTCAGGAACTAGATGTCTCTAAATTTTCAACCTCTTTATCAGGTTTGCTATCAGACTTAAACCGCCTCCTTTCATTTCGCCTTGCCAGTCTGGAGAAGGCAAGATCTTTTGAACTCCAACAAATCGTTAAAGAATATGAGAATATCTTTCTGAGAGTTAAACATGACTAAGCAACAAACCGTCCTTGTCACTGGTGGATGCGGATTTATTGGCACAAACCTGGTGCGATTCCTGGTGAGCGGCGGAGGATACCGCGTCGTGAATTTGGACGCGCTCACCTATGCAGCTAACCCACTCTCCTTGGTAGATCTTGATGGCAATCCGAATTATGAATTCGTGAAAGGGAATATCACAGACCGCGAACTGGTTGCATCCCTGTTTGAGAAATATGAGCCTATAGGTGTTTTCCATCTTGCGGCCGAGTCTCATGTGGATCGCTCCATTGTAAGTGCTGATGATTTCGTTCAAACCAACGTGGTGGGTACCTATTCCATGTTAGAAGCCGCGCGCGCTTATTGGAATGATCTGCCAAGTGATTTGAAGAATATATTTCGCTTTCTACATGTTTCCACAGATGAAGTGTTTGGTTCATTAGGGGAAGAGGGATATTTCTCAGAAGACACACCCTATGCGCCGAATTCTCCCTATTCTGCCTCCAAGGCGGCCAGTGATCATTTTGTACGTGCCTATCATCACACGTATGGATTGCCGACAATTATCCTCAATTGTTCCAATAATTATGGTCCTTACCAATTCCCTGAGAAGGCAATCCCGTTGATGATTTTGAATGCGCTTTCTAGCAAGCCTCTGCCTATCTACGGAGACGGAGCGAACGTGCGTGATTGGATCTATGTGGAGGATCATTGCAAAGCGATCAGGCTGGCTTTTGAGAAAGGCAAGCCAGGCGAAGTTTACACAGTAGGCGGAGGGAATGAAAGGAAGAATATCGATCTAGTGCATCAAATTTGCAACATTCTCGATGAAATTGCACCACCCTCCGAAGTTCACCAATTGCATGAACAAGGACTGAAGAGTTACTCTGAATTGATTAACTTTGTCCAAGATCGCCCGGGGCATGACCATCGTTATGCAGTCGATTCAGCCAAGATCACGCGTGAGTTGGGCTGGCAAGCTGAGGTGGAATTTGAGGCGGGCTTGCGTCACACGATTGAATGGTATTTATCCAATCTCGAATGGGTAGAGCAGGCAAGCAGCGGATCGTATGGTGATTGGGTCGAAAAGAACTACGCATGGCGTTGGCGTGTTCAAAAGGAGAAGAAATGAAAGGGATCATTCTGGCAGGTGGGAAGGGCACGCGTCTTTATCCACTAACCATTGCCACCAGTAAACAGTTGTTACCTGTTTATGATAAGCCAATGGTGTATTATCCGCTTTCCACGCTGATGCTGGCAGGAATTCGTGAGATCCTTGTCATCAGCGCGCCAGAAATTTTACCTGCTTTCAAGGAGCTTTTGAAGGATGGCTCTCAATGGGGACTAAGATTTGAATACGCAGAACAGGCTGAACCACGCGGCTTGGCAGATGCCTTTTTGGTGGGAAGTGAATTTATTGGTCATGGATCGGTTTGTTTAATCCTGGGTGATAATATTTTATATGGCGAAGGGATGATCTCGTTATTGCATGAGTGCGCCTCCTTGGAAGAAGGCGCGATCATTTTTGGGTATAAGGTGAATGACCCTGAACGCTATGGAATTGTGGAATTCGATGATGAGTACCGGGTTTTAAGCGTTGAAGAGAAGCCTAAACAGCCTCGTTCCAGCTATGCAGTGCCAGGGATTTATTTCTATGACAATCAGGTCGTTGAACTTGCCAAATCTCTTAAACCATCCGTGCGTGGCGAATTGGAAATCACTGATTTGAACAGAGTTTATCTAGAAATGGGACAATTGAACGCGAAAGTATTTGGGCGTGGTATCGCCTGGTTGGATGCAGGCACCCATGAATCTCTGCTTCAGGCGGGTTCGTTCATTCAAACAATTCAGCAAAGACAGGGATTGATGATTTCGTGTCCTGAGGAAATCGCTTATCGAATGGGCTATATTTCGAAAGAGCAACTATGTGAATTGGGGGAAAAGCTGGCTGGGAATTCGTATGGAGAATACATTCTTGCATTGGCAAGAGATACTTTAGAAGTAAATGGGAAATAAATAAAATTTCCGTTTGCTAGCACAATACTTTTCAATACAAAACAACAAAATTGTAAACAACACACTCTTTTTCAAAAGATATTTCTAAGGGCAATCGTTATATAATGAATGCAAAAGTCTCTGACGGAGACTTTTATCCAGCACTGATCGCCAATGAAGTGTCCGGAACAAGACACATTAGATTTAGACGTTAGCACAATGTTGACCAAAGCCGCACTCCTGGACAAAGGTAATTATGAGTTATTCACAGGTCGATTTAGAAAAGGAGGCTGGCAGAAAATATTTACTAAGTTATATTTTTTTATTACACGAGGGCGCGTCTGAGGGGTCGCTTGCAATACTAAAGGAGAAAGTAAATGAAACGCTCATTTAAAAATTCATTTTTCATTATTCTGATCCTCATATCGTTAATCGCTGGCGGTGTTAGGACCATACCAGCCTATGCAGCGGGGAGTTCCATGGCAGTTGTGTCCCTTGACCTACCGACCGGGTGGACCTATGGCTATTTGTCTGGCCTATGGGGTTCTGGTGCTAGTGATGTCTATGCTGCGGGATACGGCTATAACGGGAGTACCCTTTTGCCCCTGATGTACCACAGAGATAGTAGCAACTGGACTGTATCCAATCTTTCTCTCCCGATTGGGCTGAATTCTGGCATTTTATATGGTGTATGGGGCTCCAATGCGAATGATGTATATGCTGTAGGTTCCGGCAATGGTGACAATATGCCACTGCTCTACCATAAGGATAGTAGTGGTTGGACGGTATCCAATCCTTTGCCGCCAAACGGATGGAGTCATAGCTATTTATATGCCGCGTGGGGTTCCAGTTCTGCTGATGTCTATGCCGTAGGATTCGGTTATAACGGGAGTGCTATTATGCCACTAATTTACCACAAGACGATCAGTGGTGAGGGTATATCCAACCTCTCCCTACCGGGATGGAGTTCTGGCTATTTATATGGTGTATGGGGCTCTAGCGCGGCTGATGTATATGTCGCAGGAGAGGGCTTTAAGGGAGCGGCTTTTCTGCCTTTGCTATTCCATTGGAATGGCAGTAGCTGGACGGATGTTAGCCCATCGTTGCCAGCCGGGTGGAGTTCTGGTAATTTTAAGCGCATATGGGGTTCTGCTGCTAATGATGTGTATGCGGTGGGATCCGGTAGTAAGGGGGGAACCTTTATGCCTTTGCTATACCACTGGAATGGCAGTACGTGGACCGAAGCCAGCCCTTTGCTGCCAACTGGGTGGAGTTCTGGCTATTTGTCTGGTTTATGGGGTTCAAGTACTACTGATGTGTATACCGTAGGATACGGCCTTAGTGGAAGCTCAAATGTGCCTTTGCTATACCACTGGAATGGCAGTACGTGGACCGAAGCCAGCCCTTCCTTACCAATTGGGTGGAATTCTGACTATTTATCTGGCGTGTGGGGCTCCAGTGCTAGTAATGTATATGCTGTAGGTTATGGTCATAATGGAAGTGTCAACTGGCCTATGCTTTACCATTCGAGCCAGGTTGGACAGGACTTGCTTGCACCAGGAGATGTGACTAACTTCTCTGCAACGACTGGGATATCCAATGGCAGTGTTAACTTAAGTTGGACAGCTCCCGCGGATGATGCTGGGAACAATGGTTCGGGTCCTGTGGATTCTTACCTCGTCAAATACTCTACCTCTCCCTTCACTAGCTGGAGCGACGGCACGCCGGTAACTTCTGGGCTAGCGGAACCCACTGCACCTGGCACGACTCAGACGATGACTGTCTCTGGACTCACCCCGGGCATCTTGTACTACCTTGCTATCCGCGCCCAGGATGAACAGTACAATCTCAGTGCCAACTACGTTACGGCAAGCGCGACTGCCAAGTCGCCTCCTCCGGTTGGGCCGGGGACGTATGATGATGCCAACGCAGCCTGGGGTTACACAGGTAGCTGGACATCTTACTCGGGCAGTGGCCCCTACGCCAACACCCTGCACTACAGCAATGTGCAAGGAGCAAGCGCGAAGCTCACCTTCACAGGGACGCAGTTCATACTGTGGTTCACGAAGCATCCCAACCGTGGAAATGTAGAAGTCTGGATTGATGGTGCCCTGCAGACTACCATCAGCGAGAATGGGAGTTCACTGGCTTGGCAGCAGACCTGGACCTTGCCTACCCCCTTGAGCAATGGGACGCACACGGTGGAGTTACCCGAATGCCAGCACAGCCACCTACATCGATGTCGATGCCATCACAATCCTAGAACCTGTTGGACCGGGGACGTATGATGACACTAATGCGGCTTGGGGTTACACAGGTAGCTGGACATCTTACTCGGGCAGTGGCCCCTACGCCAACACCCTGCACTACAGCAATGTGCAAGGAGCAAGCGCAATAATCGCCTTCACTGGTACAGGGTTCACAGTCTACTTTACGAAGTATCCCAACCGTGGAAATGTAGAAGTCTGGATTGATGGTGCCCTGCAGACTACCATCAGCGAGAATGGGAGTTCACTGGCTTGGCAGCAGACCTGGACCTTGCCTACCCCCTTGAGCAATGGGACGCACACGGTGGAGTTCGTCGATGCGATTCAAATCCCATAAAACAAATCGCTGTAATTGATCCGTTTGTGAACATGCCTCATCAACAAGATGAGGCATGTTTTGTTTTAGACCAAAGCGACTTCCTTGTTGCCACTTTCAATATTTCACTGCAATTAAAGAATTCAACCGAGGAGAACAAAAGATTTTTACTTTTGGTGTTCTTCTTGCAGATTTCACTTGACAGGATGAATTTTCCATGTGAGAATTCAGAAACTGAATGCTCGATATGAATGATACAGATATTAAACAGCACGAATATGATCTCTTGAACGAAATTGGACAGGATCCAATGGTGACTCAGGCAAATTTATCCAGGCGCCTAGACATTGCTGTTGGTAGCGTAAACTGGTATGTCAAGCGGTTGATCCACCGGGGTTGGGTGAAGGTTTCTCACCTGGATCGAACTCGTTTGAAATACGACCCTACCAAAGAAGGGATGGCTGTGTTCACACAGCGTGCTTTGTTATATGCGCGTGATTCACTGAAGGTGTATAGCAATTTTCGCACGAAGGCGAAAGCAGTGGTGGCGGAACTACAGCAAAAAGGGATCAAGGAGGTCTATCTCCAAGGAGAGGACGGGGACGAGACATTGGATATCTTGCGTTTGACCTGTATCGAAGCAGGCATAAGGTTGAAGGGCAGGATTATCGGATGAATATCAAGGATTGATTACTGAAAGGTGATGTATAGATGTCAAAAAACTTTGCAGTGATCGGTGTGGGTGGATATGTTGCTCCCCGTCATTTGCAAGCGATTCGAGATACGGGCAACAAGTTAGTAGCTGCTGTGGATTTGAAGGATTCAGTTGGCATACTCGATCAATTTTCCTTCGATGTAAAGTTCTTTACAGAGATCGAGCGCTTTGACCGTCATTTGGAAAAACTGCGCCGCGGTCCCGAGGAAGACCGAGTGGATTACATTTCCATTTGTTCTCCGAATTATTTGCATGATGCTCACTGCCGCCTCGCCCTGCGCGTTGGAGCCGATGTGATCTGCGAAAAGCCTCTGGTGATCAACCCCTGGAATTTCGAGGCGCTGGAGGAATTGGAGGTGGAGACCAAACACCGCATCCACACGGTCTTACAGCTGCGCGTCCACCCGGAGCTAATGAAGCTGAAGCAGTCTCTGCACGAGGATCATGGACAACATGATGTGGTGCTCACCTATATCACCAGCCGCGGACCCTGGTATCACGTCTCATGGAAGGGACAACCAGATAAATCAGGCGGGATTGCGACCAACATCGGCGTGCATTTCTTCGACTTGTTATTATGGCTCTTTGGTCCAGTTGCAAATGTCAGGGTATATCACTCAGATAACAGACGTATGTCTGGATTTATTGAATTAGAACAGGCGCGCGTACGCTGGTTTCTGTCTGTGGATTCCCAGGACTTGCCTCTACAGGCAAAAATTGATAGAAAGACGACTTATCGCTCAATCACCGTAGATGGCGAGGAAGTTGAGTTCTCAGAAGGTTTTACTGATCTGCATACGCGCGTGTATGAAGAGATATTGGCAGGCCGTGGCTTTGGAATTGCAGAAGCGCGTCCATCCGTTGAGCTCACGTACGCGATCCGTACCGCTCCTATTTCGCAAAAGGATGAGTGCGTTCATCCATTTTTGAATAAGTAATTGCTCAAACCCTAAAGGTTTGTTTCAGAAAGCCGAATTGAAAACCTGCAAAGAATAATTGTCTGAATTACTTATTTGGTTGCAGAGGGAACCTTTAGGGTTTTTCTTAAAGAATAAGGAAATTATGTCTGATTATTTTGTTCATGAATCCAGCTATATCGACGATGGCGCGGAGATTGGTGCTGGCACGAAGATTTGGCATTTCTGTCATATCATGCCGCGCTCGCGCATTGGTGAACGCTGCAATATTGGTCAGAATGTGCTTGTTTCGCCGGATGTGATGATTGGCAACAATGTAAAAATCCAGAACAATGTTTCGCTATACACGGGTGTGATTGTTGAGGATGATGTCTTCCTGGGTCCTTCGATGGTATTTACAAATGTAATCAACCCGCGCAGTCATATTAGCCGCAAGGATGAATATAAGACGACGCTCGTTCGCAAAGGGGCATCCATCGGAGCAAATGCTACGATTGTCTGCGGCGTAACGCTCGGGTGCTATAGTTTCGTGGGCGCAGGTTCTGTGGTTACGCGCGATGTGCCAGATTATGCACTGGTCTATGGTTCGCCGGCGCGTATACGTGGATGGATGTGTCAGTGTGGTGAACAGTTGAGGTTCACCGAGCAAGATGGGGTAGAGACAGCCGTTTGCCAAAGTTGCGGGGATGCCTATCGAAAGCAGGGATTGGCTGTCAGCCTGGAAGGGGAAGGAGGCGTTTGATGATCCCGCTTGTAGACTTGACTGCACAATATCATTCCATCAAGGCTGAAATTGATGAGGCGATCAAGGCAACACTAGAATCGGGACATTTCATCCTAGGTCCTACGGTCACTAAATTTGAGGAAAGCGTCGCCTCGTATCTTAACGTGGATCATGCCATTGGTCTCGCTTCTGGGACAGATGCTTTGGTTTTGGCGTTGCGCGCGCTGGATATCGGCGCGGGCGATGAAGTGATCATCCCGGCGTATACGTTTTTCGCTACAGCAGGGACAGTGATGTCTCTGGGCGCAAAGCCGATTTTTGCGGATATTGATCCGGTTACTTATGAGATTGATGTGAGACAGATCAGGGATCGCATCACTCCGAAGACGAAGGCAATCATCCCGGTCCATCTCTATGGGCACCCGGCCGACATGGATCACATCCTCGAACTTGCCCATTCACATGGATTGAAGGTGATCGAAGACAATGCCCAGGCTTTTGGAGCGACCTATCGAGGGAAGAAGACCGGCTCCTTCGGTGATATTGGCTGTTTGAGCTTTTTCCCTACCAAGAACCTTGGCGCATTTGGTGATGGCGGCATGGTAGTAACGAATGACTCTACATTAGCTGAGCGAATGCGAATGTTGCGCACGCACGGCTGGAAGAAGAAATATTATTCAGAGGAAGTTGGCTATAACAGCCGCCTCGACGCGTTACAAGCCGCAATCTTGCAGGCGAAGTTACCCCATGTGGATTCGTGGAATCAGAAGCGCCGCGAGATCGCCCAGCGCTATAATGGGCAACTTGCCTCTTTGGATATAATTGTGCCCGTCGAATGTGATTGGGGCAGGCATGTCTACCATCTATATATTATCCGCTCGAACCGTCGTGATGAACTGCAGGCCTTTTTGAAGCAAAAAGGGATTGCTTCGGAAGTATATTATCCATTGCCGCCACATCTCTCTACACCTTGCATGAAGCTTGGATACAAACAAGGAGATTTCCCTGATGCCGAGCGAGCCAGCCGTGAGACACTTGCACTCCCGCTTTATCCTGAATTGACAACTGAACAGCAGAATGAAGTCATTGCAGCGGTAAGTGAGTTTGTAGGTTGACAGAGGATAATTTCTGTGTGAGAATTCAGAAACTGAATGCTCAAAATGGATGCGTAAGGCTTTCCTAATATTCAAAAATGGCAACACAAGATATTTCCAACGTACAAGAAGAATGGGATTTGATTATCCGTCCACAACGCCCTTGGTGGGATTTGCGTTTGGGCGAGCTATGGCGCTATCGTGACTTGATCCTGTTGTTCGTCAGACGCGACTTTGTTGCGGTCTATAAGCAGACTATTCTAGGAC
>WNFZ01001266.1_pt1 | contig 24205 bp, 25 predicted proteins | sample 5400081 | NCBI WGS metagenome assembly WNFZ01 (sample SAMN13153365, study PRJNA577476) | soil metagenome | isolation source: 80 cm soil or saprolite under grassland replicate 1 | place: USA:California | collected 2016-06-15
CTCCAGCGCCTCGCGGACGGTCAGCGCGAGATCGAGCTCGCCGAGCGTGTCGGCGACACTGGCCGGCTCGATCTCGGCGGCCGGCTCGACGCGGGCCTTCTCGCGTAGGCGGTCGACGCACAGGTTGCGCGTGAGCTGGGCGAGCCACGGCTTGACCGCCGCGTCGTCACGAAGTCCGTCGAGCCGCTCGTACGTGCGCGCGAACACCTCCTGGAACACGTCTTCGGCATCGTGCTCCGACAGCCGAAACGCCTGGACCGCGATCGCGTAGACGTAGCGCGAGAAGCGCTGCACGAGCTCGGCCCACGCCGCCTCGTCACCCGCGCGGCACCGGGCGACGAGCTCCGCATCCGTCAACGGCGTCGTCAAGCCGAGGCAACCCCGGACACCGACGCCAGGCGCGCACCGATCACCGCGTCCGCCGCCTCGCGGCTCGGTGCGTGTCCCGTAACCGAGGCGATGAACTCGTCTCCGTCGAGTGAAAAGAGCTTCGTCTCCTCGGCGGCGACGACGGTCGCCGTGCGGGGCACCTCGTGGAGGAGCGCGATCTCGCCGAACCCTTCGCCGGGCCCTGCCTCCGAGACCTTGACGCCGTCGATCGAGATCTCACAGCGCCCCGACTCGACGATGTAGAAGAGATCGCCAGAATCACCCTGCCTGAAGACCGTCGCGCCGGCCTCGACGTGGCGGGGAATGAGCTTCGATGCGAGGTGCTCGACCGCCGGGGGCGGCAGCGGCTCGAACAGCGGATTCCTGCGCAGGAGCTCGATCCGTTCCGTGGGCACGTGCACGCGATCGTCGATCGCGTGCAGGCGCACCCAGAGCAGGGCGGTCACCGTCGGCAACATCCCGCCCGTGATCACGAGTGCAGCCCGGATGCCGACCGCGTCGATCAGGAACGGCGCGACCAGCGCGCCGATCGCTGCGCTGCCGATGAGCATGCTCTGTAGCGCGCCGAACACCCGGCCCAGCACCTCGTCCCGCACGGCGCGCTGCAAGAGCGTCACCGCAGAGACGTCGACGAGCGTGTTCCCGACGCCCAGCACGCCCATCAGAATGATCGCCGCAGCGGGCTTCGGCCAGACGCCGATCAGCCCGAGCCCGAGACCCATCAGCAGGAGCCCGACGCCGAAATTGCCCGCGAGCCGGTTCCGGCCGACGAGCGCGAACGCGAAGGCAACGCCGACCAAGCCGCCCACGCCCACGGCCGCGTTCAGAAAACCGAGGCCGGACTTGCCGATGTCGAGCAGGTCGAGCGCCGTGACGACCATCAGCACGCGCAAAGCGCCGTCCATGAAGGTCTGGCACGCATAGAGCCCGACGATCACGCGCGCATCCGGCTCGCGGCCGAGCTCGCGGAACCCGGCGACGGCCTCGGACAGCGCGCCGCGGTGCTCTACCGGAGGAGCGGGGCGCGCGACGGGATGAAGCCTCGAGATGAGCGAGGCGGACCACAGCAGAGCGACGCACATCGCCAGGAAGACCGTGCCGGTGTTGGTCGCCGCGAGCAGCAGACCGCCGATCGCGGGGCCTGCGAAGGCGCCGATGCTCTCGATCCCCGACGACGCGACGTTGGCGGCCGTCAGCTCCTCAGGTGTGCGCGCGAGCGTCGGCAGCAGCGCCGCCTGAGCCGGGCGGAACGCCTTCGCCGCAACAGAGACGAACGTCGCCCCCGCGTACACGAACAAGGGTGACCAGCCCGCGAACGCGGCCGCAGCCATGATCCCCATCACCGACGCGCGAATCAGGTCCGTGCTCACCATCACGCGCTCGCGCCTGAACCGGTCGGCGAGGTAGGCGAGCCACGACGCCGCCAGCGCGGAGCAGCTCCAGCGCAGGAAGAGGATGAGCGACACGCCCCTCGCCCCGTCATGGGCCTCCGCGTAGACCAGCAAGGCAATGAAGTAGCCCCATTCGCCCGTGATCGATCCCACGAAGGCGAGCTGGAGCTTCCGTAGCTCGCGGTTGCGGAAAACCGCGCGAAAAGCGTGGGACGAGTCGGCGAGTTGCCTACGAAGCCGCTGCACGAGGGGAGGATCGCACGATCCCTTGCCTTTTTGAAGTTCGGGAGGGAAGATCCCGGCGGGGTCGTCCGTCTAGAGAGCACGAAAGACCGGCGGCATATCGATACGGCGAAAGGAGATCCCTTGTCGGATCAGGAGAACACCCCACAGGAGAACGAGAAGGACGAGGTCGAGGGTCACCTGCTCAACCAGACGAGCGCCGACCAGGCGAGCGTCGAGAAGCCCGACGTCGAGGGTCACTCGTACACGAGCGACTCGACGACGGTCGACGAGCCCGACGTCGAGGGTCACTCGTACACGAGCGACTCGACGACGGCCGACGAGCCCGACGTCGAGGGTCACTCGTACACGAGCGACTCGACGACGGCCGACGAGCCCGACGTCGAGGGTCACATGTACACGAGCGACTCGACGACGGTCGATCAGACGAACATCGACTGAGCCTTCGTCTTAGATTCGCCGGAAAAGGGCGCCGTGAGGCGCCCTTTTCATTGCCGCAGCACGTCCTCGAGGGCCTCGAGGAACCGCATCGCCCTGGCACGGTCGTCCTCGACGAGCTCGTCCAGCGCGGCCGCAACGCGCGCAACCACCCCGAGGTCGCCCGCGCCTTGCTCGAGCGCCGCCTTAGCGCGTCGCGAGCGCTGGAGGAGGTCCAGGGCGATCGCAGCCTGGTTCGCGAACATGCCGAGCAGGTCCATCTCGTGGAGCGTGAACCCGGGTCGGTGCGGCCGGTCGAGCACCTGGAGAACGCCGAGCGCGCGCTCTTCGACTAGCAGCGGCACCGACATGATCCCCTTCGGCACATAGCCGGTCTTCTCCGCGATCTCGCGTGCGTGGCGCGGATCCTGCGTCAGATCCTCGATCACGAGCGGCTGGCGGGTGACGAGCGTCCAGCCGGCGATGCCCGTGCTCGACGGAATCCGCGTGCCGATCAGGCCCTGCTCCTCTTCTCCGGCGACCGCTTCGAATACGAGCTCGTCGCTCTCTTCGTCCAGGAGGAAGATCGACGAGCGCTGCGCGCCGAAGATCGCGCGCGCGACCTCGACGATCGATCGCAGCAGCGACCGGTACGCATCGTCCGCGCCGACGACGCCCGCCGCGACCGCCGCTCTGAAGCCGTCTTCATTCATGGGGTGCCCCTTCCGACATTGTCCGCGATCAGGTGCAGCACGCTCTTCAGCTGGAACGGCGCCAGGTCAGGGTGCTTCGAGCGCACGAGCGCACAGATGCCCGACATGTGCGGCGTCGCGAAGCTGTTGCCCGACGCACGAATCGTGGCTCCGCCCATCCACGCCAGCTCGACGTCCACGCCGCGCGCGAAGAACTCCACGGGCGGATTGGGGTTATAGAAGAAGCGGAGCGAATCCGCCTCCGAATGGCTGCCGACGGAGATGACGGACGCGAAGCGCCAGGGATAGCTCTCGACCGGCATGTTGTGCGCCGACGCGACGAGGATCGTGCGGTTGAAGTACGCCGTGTCGGCGAGGTCGTGCAGCACCTCCGCGAACTGCCGCTTGGTTGTGGAGAGGCTCATGTTGACGACGTCGTACCCCTGCTCCACCGCCCAGCGAAGTCCGCCGAGCAGCACCGGGCCCGAGCCCGTGTAGCCGGCGCCGAGCACGCGCACGCTGTAGATCTCGCACTCCGGCGCGAGCGCGCGGATTATTCCGGCGCAAGCGGTCCCATGGCCGCAGAGATCACCCTCCTCGTCGGGCGTCGCCACAGGCTCGCCGTCCTCCCCGATGCTGATCGCGACCGCGCCGTTGATTCCGCCGACCTGCGGATGGTTCGCGTCGACGCCGCTGTCGAGGATGCACACGCGTACACCTGCGCCCGTCGCGCCGTCGAGAGCCCATTCGCGTGTGATGCGGTCCGGCCACCGGAAGTCGACCTGGATTTGATCCGCCGCGCCCGGCGGCAGCGACCACGCTGGAAGCGGTTGCTCGCCTGCGCCCTCCGCCAAACTAGCGCGTCTGGGCTTCCTTTAGCCGCTGCGCCATCACCTGCAGCATCTTCCAGGCGATCGAGGCGTTCGTCTCGACGAGCGGACGGAAGTCCCACGACGTCATCCCGTAGCAGCGAAGATCGCTGTCGGCGGTGATCGTCGCCGTGCGGTCGATATCGGCGATGAGGCCGATCTCGCCGAAGTAGTCGCCCGACCCGAGGGTCCGCACCTCGCCGCCCCCGACGGTGACCTTCGCGGCGCCGTCGTCGATGACGAAGAACCCGATGCCGCCTTTCCCTTCCTCGGTGACGGTTTCGCCGGAGCGGAACGTCCGCTCCTTCATCGATGCGGCGACCTGCTTCAACTCGCGATCGTCGAGATCCGAGAAAAGAGGGACGCGCTTGAGCAGTTCAACCGGTGCTCCTGCCATTGCGCGGAGCATAGAGCATCACGGATGCGAAGATACGCGCGTGAAGCTGACCGTCGTGGGCTGCTCTCCGGCTTGGCCGAACCCCGGCGGCGCGCAATCCGGCTACCTCGTGAACGGATCGGGCAATCTCTTGCTGGACTGCGGGCCCGGCGTGCTCGCGCGCTTGCGCGAGCGTGATCCCTGGCCGCGCGTCGACGCGATCGTGATCACGCACTTTCATCTCGACCACTGGGGCGACCTCGTGCCGTGGGTGTGGGGATCGATGTACCTCCAGGGACGCGGCGACGCGCCGGCGCGTGCGGCGGTTTGGGTGCCGCCCGGCGGGATCGAGCAGCTCGAGCAGTTCGGATCGCGGCTCGGCTTCCCCGACATGTTCGAGCGCGTCTTCGGCGTGCACGAGTACACGCCCGGTGTGCCGTTCACCGCCGCGGGGCACATCGTCGTCGCAACGCGGGTGCCGCATTACCGGCTCGACGCGCACGCACTGCGCGTCACCGGCGACCGCACGATCGCCTACTCCGGCGACTCGGGGCCGAGCGACGCGCTGGCGGACGCGGCGCGCGAGGCGGATCTCTTCGTCTGCGAGGCGACGCTGTTACGCGGCGAGCTCGACGGCGAACCGCGCGGGCATCTTGCGCTCGACGAGGCACTCGAAGCGTTCGCGGCGTCGGGCGCGAAACGTTTGCTGATCACGCACCGGCCGGCAGAGCTACCGTCGGATAGCAACCTCGAGTTCGCATACGACGGGCTCGAGCTCGACGTTTAACACTTCGCCAAGGCGCGGCTCCGCCGCGCCGACCCTTACGACGATCGAAGACGCTCCCCTGGACGGCCGCTCAAATGGCACGCGCGCCGAAGGCGCGCCTGTCAGGTCTTAGTCGCTCGAAATGCGCAGCATTTCGAGCGAGACGAGCGCGCCAGCGTGAGTCAATGATGTCCGCACTGGTTGTCGCCGTACTTGGCGGCCATCTCGCGGACCTTCGCCGTCATCAGGTTCTCGTGCTCGAGCAATGCCGTGTCCGCCGGATCGTAATTCGGCAGGCCGTTACCGGTCCACATGACGTCCGGCGTCACGCCGGGACCGGAGAGGGTGAGGCGGTACTTCGTCCCGTTCCCCGAGATCTTCTGCGTGCGCTGGGACGGGTAGTTCCCGTACTTCGCGTAGGGATAGAAGCCGTAGCAGAACATCCCACTGCCTCTGTGCGCGAGGAACGAGTTCTCTCGCCGCCAGCCGGGGGCGTAAGCGGAACCGAACGTATCGACGAAGACCAACCTCCCGTACGTGTCGAGCGGAACGCCGCTCGACGTGGACTTGAAGCCGTAGATCGCCTGGCCCTTGTACGACGCGCGGCCGAAGATGTCATGGAACCTGCCGCCGTAGACCCAGTCCTGGTAGACCTCGAGCTCCGGCAGCTCGCCCGTCCAGTGGGAGAGGTGAAGCTCCCACACCTTCTGCTCGTGCTTCCAGGGGATGTAGCCCGCATTCGGCAGCATCCGCTGCCAGGCCTGGAGCGCCCAATACGAGCCGTCCTTCGCCTTGCACGCGCTGATGAACCACGCGAGCTTCGGGCCGTCGTAGGCGCGGCACGTGTTCTTGAAGTGGCGCCACTCGCCGCGGCCGCCGGAGTAGTCGACCTTGAACTTCACCTGCGGGACACTCTGGCTCGGCGGGCGCGCGTTGATCGCGCCGGAATAGAAGACGTGCCACATGCGGCCGCGCTGGTAGTAGGAGACCATCGCGCGCCCCTCGTTGTCGGTCGAGAGCTTGATCTGCTTCGCATTCCGCGTGACGATCTCGGCCGCGCCGGCGGGCAGCACGAACACGAGCGCGACCAGCGCGCACGAAGAGAGAACGAATATCCGCAGACTCCGCATCACGATCCTTTCCCTAGACGGGTCGGCGTGCGTCGCACAGGCCGGATCCCTCGAACGAGTGACTCGTTTTTGTCAGTTTTGAGCAAGAACACCACCGATTTCTACACCGCCTGAGGGTTCTATCGCATTTCGGCCCCCGTGCCAAGACCCGGTCCGTCCGGTTCCACCGCCATCGTGCAGCGGATCGCGGAGCGACCCAGAACGAGCAGCTGCCTCGCATGCGGCGACGAGCTCTCCCCGACGCTCGTGCGCTCAGCGTCGCTGCGTTGCCACGATTGCCGCGACGCGGCGGCACCGATCCGCTCCGACCTGCTCGCGCGGATGCACGTGACGCTCCGCCGGCCGCTCAGGCTGCGCTCGGCGGCATAGGTCCGACTCGACGCGAGGCCACGCCCGCCGTACGGTATGGGCGTGCCCATCTGCCCGAAGTGCGGCCAGGAAAACCCCGACTCCTTCCTCTTCTGCGGTCGCTGCGGTACCGCGTTCGCGACAGAATCCGCGCGCGAGGAGAGGAAGGTGGTCACCGTCCTGTTCACCGATCTCGTCGGGTTCACCGGACACTCCGAACGACTCGACCCGGAGGACGTGCGCGCGACGCTGTCGCCGTACTACACACGGCTTCGCACCGAGATCGAGAGGCACGGCGGGACCGTCGAGAAGTTCATCGGCGACGCCGTGATGGCCGTCTTCGGCGCGCCGGCCGCGCACGAGGACGATCCGGAACGCGCCGTGCGGGCAGCACTCGCGATTCACGACGCAGTCGAAGACCTCGACCTGCGAACGGCGGTGAATACCGGCGAGGCGCTCGTCTCGCTCGGCGCCCGGCCTGCGGAAGGCGAGGCAATGGTCTCGGGCGACGTCGTCAACACCGCCGCGCGGATGCAGACGGCCGCGCCGGTGAACGGGATCCTCGTCGGTGAGGGGACCTACCGAGCGACGAGGCACGTGATCGAGTACCGCGAAGCCGAGTGGGTGAGCGCGAAGGGAAAGTCCGAGCCCGTTCCGGTGTGGGAAGCGGTCGCGGCGCGCTCGCGCTTCGGTGAGGACGTAGAACTACGGCTGCGGACCGCGCTCGTCGGACGCGAACGCGAGCTCGCCGTGCTGGTCGATGCGCTCGAGCGCTCGCGCCGCGAGCTCGCACCCCAGCTCGTGACGCTCGTCGGCGTCCCCGGAATCGGCAAGAGCCGGCTCGTCGCCGAGCTCTTCCAGGTCGTGGACAGCGACCCGGAGCTGATCTGGTGGCGGCAGGGGCGTTCACTTCCGTACGGCGAGGGCTTGAGCTACTGGGCGCTCGGCGAGATCGTGAAGGCGCAGGCGGGAATCCTCGAGACCGACGAGGGCGACGCGGCGGAGGGGAAGCTGCGCGCTCTGCTCGACGAGCTCGTCGCGGACGCCGGCGAACGAGAGTGGGTCGAGGGGCACATCCGGCCGCTGACGGGCTTGAGCACGGGAACTGAGGGCGGCGGCGACCGCAAGAACGAAGCCCACTCGGCGTGGCGGCGGCTGCTCGAGGCTCTCGCGGAGCAGCGGCCGCTCGTGCTCGTCTTCGAAGACCTCCACTGGGCCGACGACGGGCTCCTCGACTTCGTCGACTACCTCGCCGAGTGGGCAAGCGGCGTCCCGCTGCTCATCCTCGGGACGGCCCGCCCCGAGCTGCTCGACCGGCGGCCCGGTTGGGGCGGCGGCAAGCGCAACGCGTCGACGCTGTCGATTCCGCCGCTCTCGCACGAGGAGACAGCGAAGCTGCTCGGTACGTTGCTCGAGCAGGCGCTGCTGCCCGCGGAGATCCAGTCGCAGGTGCTGGCGCGTGCGGAGGGGAACCCGCTCTACGCCGAGGAGTACGTCCGCATGCTGCAGGACCGCGGCTTCCTCGTCCGCGGCGCCGGCGGCTGGCGCCTGGAGCACGAGGGTGAGCTGCCGCTGCCGGAGACCGTGCAGGGAATGATCGCGGCGCGCCTGGATGCACTCTCGATCGATGAGAAGGAGCTCGTCCAGGACGCCGCCGTGATCGGAAAGGTGTTCTGGCCGGGGGCGGTCGCGGCGATCGGCGGCCGCTCCGCCTTCGCGCTCGAGGAGCCGCTGCACGCGCTCGAACGGAAGGAGTTCATCCGCCGCGAACGCCGCTCGGCTGTTGCCGGGGAGACGCAGTACGCTTTTCTGCACGCGCTCGTCCGCGACGTTGCGTACGGGCAAATCCCCCGCGCGCAGCGGGTCGACAAGCACCGAATGGCGGCCGAGTGGATCGAGGCGCTCTCCAGCGAACGCTCCGAGGATCGCGCCGAGATGCTCGCGCACCACTACCGCGAGGCGCTCTCGCTCGCGCAGGCCGCCGGCGTCGACGCGTCCGCGCTGCGCGCGCCTGCGCAGGCGGCGCTGGTCGAGGCGACCGATCGCGCACGCGCGCTCAACGCGTGGCCGGCTGCGAGCGACTTTGCGCTCGCGGCGCTCGAGCTGACCGAACCCGACGATCCGCTTCGCCCCCGCTTGCAGTACCGCCTCGCGGAGGCGAAGTGGTGGCTGGGCGAGCCGGGACTCGATGCGGCGCTCGCTGCGCGCGACGGCTTCCTCGTCCACAAGGACCCCGAATCGGCTGCACTGGCGGCCGCCCTCGCCAGCCGCATCCACTGGGTGCAAGCGGACAAAGGCAAGGCCGAAGAGCAGTTGGCGGAGGCGGTGGCGCTCGTGAAGGACAGGCCGCTCTCGCTCGCCAAGGCAACCGTCCTGGCGAACTGGGCGCGAAATGAATTCCTCGCGAGCCGGGTCCGCAACGGACTCGAGCTCGCGCAGCGCGCGCTCCCCTTGGCCGAGCAGCTCGGCCACGACGACCTCACATCGCACGTCCTCAACACGATGGGCATGGCGCGGGCGTGGCTCGGCGACCGCGACGGAACCGACGATCTCCGACGCGCAGTCGAGCTGGCCGAGGCCGCGAACGCGCCGGATGCCATCCACCGCGGGCTCAACAACCTCGCGAACGTCCTCTGGTTGATGGGCGATCTCGACGCCGCGTCTTCCTGCCTCGCGCGCGCGCGCGAGGTGGACGAAAGGTTCGGTCTTGTGGGCAGCCTCCTGTGGCTCGACATCGAGGACATGTTCGACCACGACCTCCGCGGTGAGTGGGACAAGGCGGTCGCGCTCGCCGACGCGTTCCTCGAGACGATCGCCGACTCGAAGCACGTTCAGCGAGCGGCCACGCACTGTATCCGCGCATGCGTCTTCGTGGCGCGCGGGGATGTCGAGGCCGCGCTGGCCGAAGCCGAGCTGCTGCTCGCGCACGGACGAGAGGCGCAAGGTGAAGACCTCGCCCCCGCTCTCGCCACAGCAGCACGTGTCTTCGCGGCCGCCGGACGGCGGGCCGAGGCCGACGCGCTCTTCGCCGAGCTCCTGCAAGAGCAACGCGAGGTGCTGGGCATTCAGTGGCTTCGCGAGCTGCCCCTGGTCCTCGTCGAGCTCGGCCGCGGCGCCGACTATCTCGCAGCCGTCACGGAGACGCCGCCCTCGCCGTGGCTCGCGGCGGGCATCGCGGTTGCGAGCGGCGACTTCGTGGAGGCGGCCGCGAAATACGAGCGGATCGGAGCGCGCGCCACCGAGGCGTGGGCGCGGCTGCTCGCCGCCGAGTCCCTCGCCGTCGACGGGCGGTGGACGGAGGCCGAGGAGCAACTCGCGCGTGCACTCGACTTCTTCCGGGCTGCGCGCGCGACGTCGTTCGTGCGCCGCGGCGAGGTGCTGCTCGGCGCCTCCCCTCAGGCGGCGTCGGGCGGCATGGGGCCGAGCGCCTCGAGCACGTAGCCGCTCGGGTAGGTGCGGTGGCCGAGCTGCGTGCGCAGCTTTGGCTTGCGTCGCGGCGGGAGGAAACGGAGCGCGCGTGCACGACTGCGGAGCGCACCATCGACCGCGCGCACGACCATGCGCGGCGCAGGCTGGAAGCCGATTGCTTCGCGGAGGCGTTCGTCCATGAGCGCCGCGATCGCGTAGGCGCCGAGTCGTTTCGGCAGACCCGGAAACCACGCTAGGAACATGTCGCGCGAGGCGCGCGCCACGCGCGCATTCGAGTCGGTGAAGTGGAAGTTCGCGCGTTCGTATTCGACGTTGTATTGCTCGAACTCCTCGTACGTCGGCGGGATCTCGTTGATCGCCATTCGCTTGCCGACCTCGCGCCAGTAGTGGAACCACGCGAGCCGTTCGTGTTCGACGAAGGTGCGCCAGCCGAAGCGCACGTTCCAGCGGATCGGCTCGTACACGAACGTCGAGAGGACGTAGAGGAAGTCCTCGTTTGCGATGTCGAAGCGGCGGTGCAGGCCGTTCATGCGCCGGATCGCGCGCTTGCCCTCGTCCGAGTCGTAGCCGGACTCGATGATCGTGCTGAGGATCAGATCGGTGTCGTCGTAGCGCCGCTGTGCGCGGAGCGCGAACTCCTTCGTCTCGTCGAGCAGCCGCGAGACTGCCGGCGACGCGAACGTTCGGAAGAGCGCGAACTCGAGCGAGCGCACCGTGTCGAACGGAAACTCGTAGACCGTGTCGATGCGAACGATCCGGTGCGCGTCGCGCTCGGGGTCGAGCGTCAGGATCTCTCGGAGCCAGGGCGATGTGCGCATGGGCTCACTGTAAGGGGACGCAAGGGGTACAGCCATGGCCGCCGCGGACACGGCAGGGGTCTGACCCCGGACATGGACGCTGCGGCCGCGTCCAGGTCGAGGGTTCACTGGATCCGATTTCCCTGCTTCGGCGCCGCAACGATCAGGGACATCGCCCCGAGGGACATGGCAGGGGTCTGACCCCTGACATGTCTGCCTGGGACATGGCAGAGCGCTAGAAGCGCGCCGTCGCTCCGAGCCACCGCTCATGGGCGCGCGTCGCGACGATGTCCGCAATCTGGTCGAGCGCGAACTCCAGCTCGTCATCCGTGTTGAAGTAGTGCGGGCCGAGGCGGATGCCGGCTTCGGGACGGAAGTCGCAAAGGATTTGCCGCTCCGACAGCTCCTTGTGCACGGCCTCGAAATCCGGGACGTGCACCGTCACGGTGCCGCCTCGCCGTTCCGGCTCGCGCGGCGAACGCACCTCGAAGCCGCGCGCCTCGGCGCCGTCGATCAGCAACTGCGTCTGCCGCAGCGAGCTTCCGCGGATCCGCTCCACCCCGATCTCCTCGATCAAGTCGTATCCCGGCGTGCAGGCGTAGAGCGCCGGGACGTTCGGCGTGCCCGTGAGGAACCGAGCGATCCCATCCGCGTACTCGAGCTCGGGCTCGAAGGCGAACGGGCGCGCATGCGCCTGCCAGCCCGTCGCCGCCGGCTCCAGCCGCTCGATCAGGTCGGGACGCACGTACAGCCAACCCGCGCCCGGCCCGCCGCACAGCCACTTCACCGAGCCGCCGACTGCGAAGTCGACGCCGAGCGCCGCCACGTCCAGCGGCACCGTGCCCGCGGACTGGTACGCATCGAGCACCACCAAGGCGCCGACGTCGTGCGCGCGCCGCACGATCGCCTCGACGTCTTGGATCTCCGAAGACTTGAAGAGCACGTGCTGCACCGGCACGAGGAGCGTCCGCTCGTCGATCGAGCCGACGACGTCCTCCGTCGCCACGATCTCGAGGTCGCGGCGTGCCTGGTAGACGTAGCGCACGCTGGGAAAGTTCTCGTGCTCGAAGACGATGCGGCTCCGCGCGCCCGGCTCCTGGAAGCACGACAGGACGACCGACTCCGCGACCGAGACGTTCTGGTGCATGCACACGGAGCCGGCCGGCGCGCCGATGATGCGCCCGATCTGATCGCCGACCGTCAGCGGCATCGTCCACCACCCCTCGCCCCAGGCGCGAATGCCGGGCTCTGCCCACGTGCGCGCGTACTCGGCCACACGCTGCTCGACCGCCGCCGGCATCGCACCGAGCGAGTGATTGATCAGGTACGTCGTGTGCTCGAGGATCGGGAAGCGGTCGCGATAGGCAAGCAGGTCGTTCATCGAACGATGAACTCCCGGATCACCGCGGTCGCCTCCTCCGGCTTGTCGCGGAAGACGCCGTGCCCGGCGCCCTCGAAGATGCGGACTTCTGCCTGCGGGATTGCGGCGGCGATGTCCTGCGCGTCCGCGACGGGTGTGATCGGGTCGAGCTCGCCGCCGAGCACGAGCGTCGGGCAGCGGATGTTCGACAGCTCGGGGAACAGGTCGACGTCGAAGCCCTCGTTGCGGAAGAAGTGGTTTCCGACCTCCAGCTTCAGTTGGGCGCGCGCCAGGACGTCGGGATCCGCCCGGGTCGGGTTGTACACGGGCAGGCACACGCTGAGGAACTCCTCCGCCGTCTCGTCTGTCAGCTCGCGGAAATGCCGCTCGGCGACCTCACGGACCTCCAGCCCGCCGAGCCGCTCGAACATCGGAAAAGCCCGGTCGGGGCGGAACTTCGCCAGACTGCTCGACACGATCAGCTTCACCGCGAGATCGGGATAGCGCGCGGCGACGGCGAGCGCAACGACGCCGCCGAACGACTGACCGAGGATCATCGGCCGCTCGAGCTCGAGCGCGTCACAGAAGTCGGCGATGTCGGGAACCCAGTGGTCGAGGTTCCACTGCGCAGGATCGTCTCCGTCGCTCCGCCCTTGCCCACGGTGGTCGAGCAGGACGAGCTGAGCGACGTCGGACAGCGCTCCGAGAGTGTGCGCCAGACCGCTGTGATCGAAGCCCGGGCCGCCGTGGAGCAACAGCAGCGTCGGCCGCTCGCGCATTTTTGAGCCGTCCGGCGCGAGCTTCCTCCCGATTACCTCGAAGAAGATCCGTGTGCCGTCGCGGAGCGCGACCCTCACGCCTCCGCCACCTCCTTCAGCTTCTGCAGGCTCGCTTGCACTTCGCGGAGCGCCGTGGCCTTGACGATGTGGCGGGCGAAACGCGCCGGACCGCGCAGATCGACATCGAGTGTGAACTTGACGAGCGTGCCGTCGCCGGCCGGCTCGAGCTCGAACGTCGCGCGGGCGTTCGCCGGCCCGCCCTCAGACGCAATCGCCAGCCGGCGTGGCGGGTCGTCCTCGACGATGAAGAACTTCGCCTCCTGCCGGAACCCGCCGACACGCCGCACTTCTGTCCCGGCGTGCACATCGACCGACTCGAGCGACTCCTGCCATGCTGGCGCGCGCTCGAGATCGCGCACGATCCCGTATACGAGCTCCTGCGGCTTTGCGATCTCGACGGAGTCCGCGACCGTCACAGCGACACGTCCGTCCCTGCCCCCCGCTCGGCGGCGGCGCGCAGCACGAGCGCGGCTGCGGCGGCGTCCATAACGGCAACGCCGACGGACTTGTACAGCGTGATCTGCTCCGCGTTCGTTCGCCCCGGCAGTGTTCCCGCCAGCACCTCACCGATCTCCGTCATCCGCTCCTGGGCGATTCCGCGCAGATCGTTCGATCCGGTCGGGAACGGAGCCAGCACGGCTTCCCTGGACTCGACGAATACCGTCGCGTCGGCGACGAGCGCCTCGTCGAGCTCTGCGCCGGCCGGGTTCACGCCGACCGACGTCACATGCGCACCGTGGTCGAGCCACTCCCGGCGAACGACCGGCTTCGGCGAATGCGTCGCCGCGCAGACGATGTCGGCCCCGCGCACGGCTTCCTCGAACGACTCCACTGCCGTGCCGCCGATCTCTGCCGCAACCGCGTCGGCCTTCTCGCGGTCGCGGCCGGCGACGCGAATCTCAGCGATGCCCCGGACGCGCGCGACCGCGCGCGCGTGCGTCCGCGCCTGCACGCCGGTGCCGCAGATCGCAAGCACGCGCGCGTCCTCGCGCGCCAGCAGACGTACGGAGAGCGCGGAGCCGGCCGCAGTGCGCGTCGCGGTGATGTACGTCCCGTCCATCAGAGCAGTCAGCTCGCCCCGCTCGGGGTCGAAGACGGCGATCGCCGCCTGGTGCGTCGGCAGCTCTGTCCCCGCGTTGCCCTCGAAGAGCGTCACCAGCTTGGTCTCGAGCACGTCCGCCGACGGCAGGTAGGCCGGCATCGCGCCGAGCAGGCCGCGGCCGGAGAATGCCGCGACGCGCGGCGGCATCGAGGCGCGCCCGCCGCTCAAATCGACGAATGCCTCCGCGAGCGCGTCGACCAGCTCGTCGAGATCGAGCAGCGACTCCACCTCCGCCCGCGAGAGGACGAGCATCAGCTGACCCGCTTCAGCCAGGCAAGCGCCTGCTGGTTCCACGGAACGCGGTGCGTCACGCCCGCGGCGCGCATCCGCGCCCGGTTTGCGACGTACCAGTCGTAGTTCTCGACGAGCGTGTCCACGTTCGACTTCGTCGCGCGCCAACCGAGCAGCGCCTCCGCCTTCGACACGTCGACATACGAGTCGCGCGACGCCGTCTTGTAGTGCCACTCGCCGAGCGGCGACAGCCTCGCGAGCTCGAGCGCGCGCAGCGCAAGCTCCGCCGGCCTCGCCGGAACGGGACGCAGGCGCGATGCCGTACCCGCGTGCGCGATCAGTGCCTCGAGGTCGCTGCGAACGGTCCCGAATTGCGTCGCGCCGACGTTGAACACCTCGCCCGCGACGTCGGCCGTGCAGGCACGCGCGATCGCGTCGACGAGATCCTCGACGGCGAGCAGCTGGTAACGGTTGTCGCCCCTCCCGAGGACGTAGATGCGACGGCCGTCCCGGATCCAGTCGAAGAGGATCTCGAAGACGCCGAGGCGCTCCGGCCCGAGAAATGTCTTCGGCCGGATGACGACGCTCTCGAGCGGCGACGCGCGCACCAGCCGCTCGCAGGCGATCTTCGACTCGCCGTAGGCGCCGACGCCTTCGAGCGGGAAGTCCTCCGCGAGCGGATGCACCCGCGGAACGCCGTAAACGGCCGTGGAGGAGATGTAGACGAATCGCCCCACGCCCGCGTCCCGTGCGGCCGCGAGCAGCGTCGCCGTCCCCTCGACGTTGACGGACATGATCTCGCGCCGAGAGCCGCGGATCGGCAGCGCCGCGGCCGCGTGCACGATGATCTCCGCGCCCTCGCACAGCTCTCTCGCCCGTGCCGCGTCGCGCATGTCGCCGCGGATCTCCGTGACCTCGCGCTCGATCGGGTCCTCCAGCGGCACCACGTCCAGCGTCCGGACATCGTGGCTCTGGGCGACGAACTGCCTCGCGAGGTGCAGGCCCAGGAACCCGGCGCCTCCGGAGATCGCGTAGCGCACGGGCTGGAGCCTACCGCCGTGGATTCCTACGGATCGTGCGTCGGTGACTCCCCCGATGGCGCCGCTCGGTGCGCGCGAGACGTTGGGGGCAACGAAAGGGCAGGTGATGAAATTGCGCAAGGCATTGGCCGCCCTCGTCCCCGTCGCGCTCGCGGCAGCAGTGGCGCTCGCAGTTGCGACGTCTGGCGACGGAGCGCGCGGCACGACCCGCACGTACTTCGTCGCTGCCGACGAGGTCGCGTGGGATTACGCACCCAGTGGCATCAACGAGATCAGCGGGCAGCCGTTCAACGACGAGGCGAACGTCTTCGTCCGTAACGGCGCGACCCGGATCGGCAAGACCTACATCAAGGCGATCTACCGCGAATACACAGACGCGACCTTCACAACGCTTAAGCCGCGGCCGGCAGACCAGCAATACCTCGGACTGCTGGGACCGGTTCTGCGCGGGGAGGTCGGCGACACGATCAAGGTCGTCTTCAGGAACAACCTCTCATTCCCGGCAAGCATGCACCCGCACGGCGTGTTCTACGACAAGGCGTCGGAGGGCGCGGGCTACGCGGACGGCACGTCGACGAAAGGAGACGACGAAGTCGCGCCTGGACGCACGTATACGTACACGTGGCTGATCCCCGAGCGCGCAGGCCCCGGCCCGACCGACCCGAGCTCGGTCCTGTGGATGTACCACTCGCACGTCAACGAGCCACGTGACGCGAACAGCGGCCTGGTCGGGCCGATCATCGTCACGCGCGCCGGCGAGGCGCGTGCCGACGGCACGCCGAACGACGTCGATCGCGAGTTCGTCTCGATGTTCGTCGTGATCGACGAGAACGACAGCTGGTACATCGACGAGAACATCCGGACCTACGCGGGACGGCCGGCCACCGTTCACGCCGACGACGATGAGTTCCAGGAAAGCAACCTCATGCACACGATCAACGGCTTCGTCTTCGGCAACATGCCGCTGCCGACCATGCGCGTGGGCGAGCACGTGCGCTGGTACCTGCTCGGAATGGGGAGCGAGGTCGACTTGCACACGCCGCACTGGCACGGCAACGTCGTGCTGGTGAACGGCATGCGCACCGATGTCGTGGAGCTGTTGCCGGCGAGCATGAAGGTCGCCGACATGGTTCCGGACAACGCGGGAATCTGGCTGTACCACTGCCACGTCAACGACCACATCAAGGCGGGCATGCTCGCCCGCTTCAGAGTGACGAGCTGATCAGCGCCGCTGCGTGGCCTGCGCCGGTTCGGGCGCAGGCTGCGGCGGCGGCTTCGAGTCGACGAGGATCGCCGCGACGAGCAGAACGGCCATACCGACGGACGCTTCGCCGAGCAGGCTGCGCGAGAGCTTGCCCACGATCGGGTGCCCGCGCTCGACGAGCGGCCGCGCGAAGGTGTGGTGCAGGCCTCCCCACGCGAGCGCCACCGACACGAGCGCGAGCTTCACGAGCAGCACGCGGCCGTAGTCCTCGCCCAAGAGGTCGGAAAGGTGCGGCAGGCGCAGGATGCTCAGGTAGAGGCCCGCGGCAACGAGCGTCGCAATCAACACCGGCGCGAGGCGCGCGTAACGGAGGAACGTCTCGCGGCGCAGCTCCGGCGCGAGCGGCCACACGACCAGGGCGAGCTGCACGAGCCCGCCGAGCCAGAGGCACGCGGCCGAGAGATGCACCCAGTCTGCGAGCTCGGACTTCCAGGACGAGCCGGCGTCCGCAGCCGAATGGCCCGAGAGCGAAAGCCCCGACGCGAAGGCGAGCGCGACCACGAACGCGGCCCACAGCAGCGCCCGGCGCTCGAGCAGCCACGACAGGAAGAGCAGACCCGCAACGAGCGCGAACCCGAGCGTCATCGCGATGAAGGCAATCCCGAAGCGCGTGCCGCTCGCAATCGGCGACAGGTCGCCGTAGAGCAGTCTCGCGAATGGCAGCTGCAGCGCATCCTGCGCGCGGAGCAAGAACGCGACGATCCCAACCTCGAGCACCGCGACGACGCCGAGCCCCACGAGCTTGTAGAAGCGCGACTCCGCACGCGCCGGCAGCGGCCCGCGGACGATCAAGAGCCGGAAGCCGAGCCCGCCGACGAGCAGCGCAAGCGCGAGGAAGTACGCCCAGCGCACGAAGTGCTCCGCGCGCGTCGGACCGGACGCGCCGTAGGCCTCGGTTGGAGGCGGCGCGGCGACGCCGACACCGAACGTCCAGACACCTGAAACGACGTGGCCGTCCGAAGAGAGAGCGTGCCACCGCACCGTGTACGCGCCCTTGGGCAACGTCTTCAGCGTGGCGACGATCACGTGCGGATCGGCTTCGGTGCGCGTCTTCCGCGAGACGACCGTCCCGTCGGCATCGACCACGGTGATCGAGTTGGAGAGCGCCTTCACGCCCTGGTCGAAGCGAAGCCAGACCGTCCGCGGCGCGCGCTCGAGCCGCTCCCTGTACGACGGCTGGGTCGCGCGCACGCTCGCGTGCGCGAACGCGGCCGCCGGCGCCGCGAGCGCGAGGAGGGAGACGAGTGCGATCGCCTTTCTCACCGGTGCGGCTCTCCGGCGAGCGGCGAGAGATGTCCGAAGACGGGAGCGAGGTCGCGGTCCGAGTAGAGCGCGACCGCGACGACTGCGAAGACGAGAGCGATGCCGGCGTTCGCAACCACCCAGCGCGGCCGCAATGCACGCGCGAGCGGGAAGGCTGCGCCGACGACCATCGTCCAGCCGAGCAGGTGATGCAGGAACGACGAACGCTGAAAGAGCCACGGGTTCTGCTCGTGGAGTAGGAAGGCGAGGCCCGAGACGACGAAGGCGAACGGCATCGCGAACCGCCAGAGCGCACTGTGCAGCTTCCCCTTGAGGAGCCCGAGCTCTGCAGCGCCGGCCAGCATCATCACCTGCGCCCACGCGCCGTGCGCGACCATGTGGATCGTCGAGTTCGTGAAGAAGGTCATCACGGGCCACATCAAGATGCCCATGAGAAAGACGAACGACGGCCAGAGATACGCCCGCCACCTCCGCCGCGACCATGCCTCTTCGCCGGCGATCACCTCCGCGAGCAGGAAGAGCGCCAGCAGGAGAAAGCCCGTCGCAAACATCCAGTGGACGTGTTCCGCAGGCGGCTGCATCACTCTTCCGCCAGATCGTCGATCAGGACGCGTGCGACGTACAGGTGAAACAGCGCGCCCGCGAGCACGACCAGGAGGGGCGGCTCGACGAACAGCCACCAGAAGCCCTGCTCGTGCGGGTGCAGCAGCGTGACGCGGTACGGCTGGACGATCGCCCAGACCACGCCGGCGAACGCGGCCAGCGGGCCGAGCAGTCCCAGCAGACGCTGGCGCCAGGAAGCCGGCTCAGCGCGTGAGGGTGCAGCGACGTGTTCAGTTGCGGTGTGTGTACTCATTTCCTCCTCCCGAGTCGAACGACAACCCGGGCGATCCGCCCGGGCTAAGCCGTGACGGGAGGAGGCCTGGACTCGAACGAGAGTCCGAAGAGCCGGCGCGGAGGATCGCAGTCGCTGCGCGCATACGAATTGACCGACACACGCGCGAGACGGAGCAGCGAGCGCGCGGCGGCTGCCGTTTGCTCGGCGTAGCGCTCGTAGTCCGCGAGCCAGCGCGAGACCGCGGCGTAGAGCAGCGCGACGAGAACGGAGAGAACGGCGAACACCGACAGGGCCGAGGTGTGCAGCCAGGGCGACATGAGCGGCCAATGACCGGCCGCGACCCTCTCCGTGTCCGTCTGGACGAGATAGATCCCGGCGGTGAGCGTGTACGCGAGCAGCCAGCTTCGCAGCGTCAATTGAATGCGCACCCGCGGCGTTCGCTGCGGCCGCGCACCGACGGCCCTCAGCAGGCGGCGCGCGGCACGCGCCCCGGCCCGCGCTTTGACGAACCGCCACGTCAGCGCGGCGAGCATCAGCGCGACCCCGATCTTCACGCCGGCGAGCAAAAACGGGTAGTAATCGGCGCCCGCGTATCTCGGAGTGGGCACGTGCCGGCCGAGGTCGAGCCTGACGGTGAGGCTGCGCCCGAAGAGTTCCGTCACGAGCGCGAGCAGCGTGAACGCGCCGTAGCCGGCAAGGCGCCGGTGTGCGCGCGCCCGCTCCATCGCCTAATTGTGCCTCGCCGGGGTGCCGCTAATCAACCCACGAGCGTGAGCTGCCACTCCGGCGGGACGTCATCGCTGAAGCCGAAGAGGAGGATCCGCTGCCAGCGGCCCAAGCAGAGCTCTCCGTCGGCGAACGGCACCTGCTCCGTGCGCGCGCCGAGCAGGAAGGCCAGCAGGTGTTCCCGCCCCTCGACGTCGAGCGGCACCAGCCGCTCCAGAAGCGCGCGAACGTCTGCGAAGAAGCCGGATTCCCGCTCATTCACACGGAGGAGACCGCCTTCGCCCGCCGTGACGAACGCAATACCGCTCGGCGTCTCGGCCCGCGCGACCTGGTGAGCGATCTCGTTCGTGACGTCCACGACGACGAGCGACGGCAGGACGCACGCGATGGAATACGGGACCTCGACGCTCGTCATCGTCTATTTGGATCGTAGTGTGGTTGAATCCCCGTCGGTCGATGTCTGCGGGGGAATTTGTTGCCGACAGGGGACGGAGGGCAGCCAGTGGACGAAACGGAGAGCTTGCACAAGCCGCCGGTTGCCTCAATCGAGGAGCGCGACGGAGCCGTCATCGTCCGGCTCGTCGGCGAGCTCGATCTCTACAACGCGCACCTCGTGCGCGATGAGCTGGTCGCCGCCGCCGAGCGCGAGCCCGAGCGGCTCGTGGTCGAGCTCTCGGGCGTGACGTTCATCGATTCGACGGGCCTCGGTGTGTTGATCGAGGCGCGAACGCGGCTGGCGAACCGCCGCGCATTCCTGCTCGTCGCCCCCGGGCTCGAGACGCGGCGGGCGCTGGAGATCTCGGGGCTCGACCGGCATTTCAGCGTGCACGACTCGCTCGACGAGGCGCTCTCCACTTCGCTTTAGTGCGTGCTGCGCAGATATCGGCGCTCGGCGGCACGCCGGCTCCCGCCGACATCTCGGAGCCCGACGCCGACGGCCGCGAGCCCGTCGACGTGCTGGCCGTCGCGCTCAACCCGCTCGACCTCGCCGTCGCGGCCGGTCGCTTCTACGGCGGCCATCCGCCGCTGCCGTACGTGCCGGGTTGCGAGGCCGTGGTGCGAACGGCGGACGGCGGCCGGGTATACGTCTTCTCGGACGGGTTGGGCGTCGCCCGCAACGGCACGCTCGCAGAGCGCGCGGCGGTCGCGGCCGATCGCTTCGTGCCGGTCGAGGACGACGTCGACGATGCGACGGCCGTCGCGCTCGGCATCGCGGGCATGGTCGGCTGGAGCGCCGTCGAGCGCGGCCGCATCGGCGCCGGCGACCGGGTGCTGGTACTCGGCGCCAGCGGAACGTCTGGGCTCGTCGCCGTGCAAGGCGCGAAGCTTCGCGGCGCCGAGTGGGTCGTCGCCGCCGGACGTGACCCGCAACGCCTCGAGCGCGCGCGCGAGCTCGGCGCCGACGAAACGGTGACGCTCGACGGCGACCTGCGCGCCGCGTGCGGCGGCGACGGGCCGACGGTCGTGATCGATCCGTTGTGGGACGGCGCGGCGGCGGCAGCCGTCGAGGCCGCGGCCCCACGCGCACGGATCGTGCACTACGGACAGTCGGCGGGACCGGAGGCGACGTTCAAGTCCGGCACCGTCCGCGGCAAGGAGCTCGAGTTGCTCGGCCTCTCGAACTTCGCGCGCACGAACGAAGAACTTCGAGCGCTGCACGGCGAACTCCTGCGCAATACGAAGTCAGGCGCGCTCTGCGTCGACTTCAAAACGTTCTCGCTGGATCAGATACAGGACGCCTGGACCTTCCAGGCCGAAAGCGGCAAAGCAGTCATCCGTATTGACAGCACGCCGTAGGCGCGGCTCCGCCGCGCCGCCGCAAGACCTATCGCCGAAGCAGCACCCTCCCAACAGGCACCGGCTGGACGCGCCGAAGGCCCGTCCAGCCGGTCCAAGCGCGAAATGCGCAGCATTTTGCGCTTAAAGGCTTACGGGTGATGCTGCGGGCCGCCCTGGTTGCCAGGCTGCCCCTCGTAACCAAGCAGCCCCGGCGGCTGGCTCGCAAGCGCAGCACCGGCGGAGCCCAGAGCCGCAAGAACTGCGGCGAGGGCGATGAACGCCTTGATCCGCTTCATGCTCTACCTCCCTGTGTAGGTCGAGACAAAGCTTATATCGCGCCGCGCCCGCTCCGGCCGTTGAGATATCTCAGCGCGCCCACAGGCGACCGAACACCGGGCGGACGCGCAGAAGGCCCGTCCGCCCAGTGCCGCGCAGCGGCTACAGCTTTCCTCGCCGCTTCCACTTGCGGTAGATGCCGGTGATCTTGCGATTCGCCGCGTTGACCGCGTCCTGCGCACTCAGCTTTCCCTGCGCGACTTCGGCGAACATCTGCGGGATCACGTTCGTCACGAAGAGCTCGTTGATGGCCGCGTTCGAGAAGCCTGGGTAACCGACGTTGTACGTGTACTTCTTCGCGATCGTCGTCAGGATCGTGTACTTGCCCCGCGGCTTGTGCGTATCCGCTTTCGCCGTCTTGTAGATCTGGTCGAACGGGTACGCGCCGGGGAAGCTCGGGAAGTTGTAGAGCTTGCTCGCGTTTGTCGCCTGCTTGTAGTTGATGCAGAGGTCGGCGAGAAACTTCTCGGCCGCAGGCTTGTTCTTCGCGAACTTCCAGACGACGTAGCAACCCATCACGTGCTCGAGGCCGAGGCGTCCGTGCGGCCCCTTCGGGATCGGCCAGATCCAGAGGTTGTCGGAGAAGGGCAGGCCCTGGTCCTCCGGCGTGCGCGTCGCCGAAATCGCGTTGAGGATCATCGAGCCCTTGCCCGAGTAGAGGAAGTTGTTGTTCGAGGAGGGAACCCAACCGAAGATCTCGTCGGTCTCGCCGGTCTTGTAGATCGAGGCCATGAACTTCACCGCCTCGACCGTCTCCTTCGACTTGATCGTGACGTGGTTGTCCTCGTTCTGGATGAACGAGCCGAAGCACATCATGAAGGCGATGTTCGCCATGTTCGAGTCGAGCTCGTTCGACATACCGATGCCGATCGGATGGCCGGCGTTCTTGAGTTTTGGCGCCGCCTTGCGCACGTTGTCCCAGGTGGTGGGAGCGGCGCCCACGTTGTTCCAGAGATCGTGCCGCCAGACCACCGGGTCCGGCACGTAGTTGTCCGAGAGCGCGAAGTACTTCTTCGTCCGCGGGTTGTAGGTCGAGAGCTTCGCGAGCTGATTCATCTTCCCGACCTTCTTCGTGACCTCCGCGACGATGTCTTTGTGGTTGATCACCTGGTCCTCGTAGATCGCCGGCGGCGCGAGGAACCCGAAGATGTCGTGGCCGCTCTGCCCGGCGACCTCCGACGCCGCACGCGCGTCGAGCTGGGTGTTCGCAATGTGGTCGACCGTGACGTTCACGTCGTTCTTCTCGCCCCACTGCTTGATCCACGTCTTGTCGAACCACGTGTCGTAGTCGGGGACGAAATGAACCCACTGCAGAATCGACAGGTTGCCGCTGAGCCACCGGCCCGTGTGCTTGTGCGGCCCTGAGAACGCGAACGCCTTCGACGCTCCCGAGCCGGCGACGCCGACTGCTGCGGCACCAGCTCCGGCACGCTTCAGGAGCTCGCGCCGCGAGACTTTTTGCTCAGCCACGTATGCCTCCTTTCATCGAAATGCTCCGCCGGTGAAGCCGGCGATGAATCGGTTGAGAAACGCGTTGTAGAGCAACGCGAGCGGAATGCTCGGGATGAGCACCGATGCCGCGATCGCTCCCCACTGGACGAGATCTCCGCGAATCAGGTCGGTCGGCACACCGGCGGAGATCGTGCGGTGCTCCGAGCTCGAGATGAACGTGACGGCGTAGATGAACTCGTTGACGCAGAGCGAGAACGTGAAGATCACCACGGTCAGGATCCCGGGCAGCGAAATCGGTAGGACGACGCGCCGCAGCGCCGAAAAGCGAGAGCAGCCGTCGATCATCGCTGCGTCCTCCAGTTCACGAGGGATCGTCTTGAAGAATCCCATCATCAGCCACGTAGCAAACGGAATGGTGAAGGACGGGTAGACGAGGATCAAGGACCAGAGCGAGTCCTGAAGCCCCAGCTTCGAGATCACGCGCGAAAGCGGCAGGAAGAGCAGGGTCGGCGGGACGAGATACGTGAGGAAGATGGCGACGCCGAGCGACCCGCCGACCTTTCCTGACAGCCGCGCGAGCGCATAGCCGGCGGGCAGCGCGAGCACGAGGGTGATTCCGACGACCACGGCCGCGACGACGAGCGTGTTGCCGAGCCAGCGCGGGTAGTTGGTGTCGAAGAGGTTCTGGAAGTTGTCCCAGGTCGGGCCCGGGTGGAACCAGAACGGCAGGTTTTGGACGTTCAGCAGGTCGTTCAGCGGCTTCAGGGCCGTCGTGACCATCCAGTAGAACGGGAACGCGAGCACGACCGCGAACAGCGAGACGACGATGTACGTCGTGATCTTCTCGCGCAGGGTCAGCGACATCACGCAACCTCCGCCCTGCGCGCGAAGAACAGCATCCCGATCGCGACGATCGCGAGCACCGGCAGCAGGAAGAGCGACACGGCGGCCCCCTCGCCGAGCGAGCCGCCCTGGATGCCCTGCTGGAAGGCCCAAGTCGTGACCACCTGCGTCGAGTTGAACGGCCCGCCGTTCGTGAGGATGTAGACGACGGCCATGTCGGTGGCGGTGAAGATCAGCCCGAACAGGACCGCGACGAGCGCGATCGGCAACTGCAGCGGCAGCGT